>Ga0182024_10001166_pt1 | contig 67951 bp, 73 predicted proteins | sample P32metaG_FD_120480 | JGI IMG/M metagenome (GOLD analysis project Ga0182024, IMG submission 120480) | Permafrost microbial communities from Stordalen Mire, Sweden - P3-2 metaG (Illumina Assembly) | ecosystem: Environmental > Terrestrial > Soil > Wetlands > Permafrost | place: Sweden: Stordalen...
GGCCCGCAACGTCGAGGGCAAGGTGCTGATGTACGCCGACAAGGAGACCGAGGCGATGCGGGTGGCGATCGGCGAAACCGACCGCCGGCGCGCGATCCAGAGGGCCTACAACGAAGCGCACGGGATCACGCCCGAGACGATCGTCAAGGGGATCTCGGACATCGCCGAGTTCCTGATGTCGGACTCCAAGGTGCCGCGCTCGCGCCGGCGTCGTCAGCGCGCGGCGTCCAGCATGGAGCCGGCGGAGATCGAGCGCACCATCGTCGAGCTGGAGGAGGAGATGCTCGCCGCCGCCGAGGATCTGCGCTTCGAGTACGCCGCCAAGCTGCGCGACGAGATCCGTGATCTCAAGCGCGAGCTCGATCAGGCGGTGGCCGCCGGAGACGCTCCGGTTTCCTGATAGACCGTAGTCAATGGGTGCGTATCTCGCCGCCTTCCGGTACTCTGCCCCTGCCTGACCCTTTCTCAGAGCGGAGGTACTTCGTGGCGCTGGACCGGCAGAGCATCGAGAAGAAGGACTTCCCCGTCGGGCGCCGGGGGTATGACCCGGAGGCCGTAGACGCTCACCTTTCATCTCTCGCCGAGGAGATCGACGAGTTCAAGCGCTCCGCGCGCCGCCGCTCCGACACGCTCGCGACATCGGCCTCGGAACAGGTGCGGGCGATCGTGGAGGCCGCCGAGACGAGCGCGAGCGAGATCCAGCGCGACGCCGAGAGCGATGCCCGTGAGATTCGCGAAGAGGCCAGCAGCGAGGCCCAGGCGACCCGCGAGCAGGCCGCTGAGCAGGCTCGGGAATACGTCGGCAAGGTCTCGGAGTCGACCAACAACATGATGCAGCGCCTGGACTCGATCGAGAGCGAGCTCGGCTCGCTGATCGATTCCCTGCGCACCGGCGCCAATCGCCTGAGCGCCGACCTCCAGCTGCTCGAGACCAACCTCGGGGAGGTCGGTGCAGTGATCGCGCCCCGGCCGATCTTCGAGGCCGAGCCGGGCCCCGAGTCCGATCTGGCCCTGGGCGACGAGGATGGCTTTGAGGCCATCGAGACCGTGGAGGCGGTCGACCTCGAGACGGTCGAGCCCGGCGAGGGCACGGTGCAGGAGAACGGCGCCGGCGCCGAGGCGGTGACCGTAGGTGAGACCGACGCGGCCCCCGCCGACGTCGACGACGCCGAGGGGGCCAGGCTGATCGCGCTCAACATGGCGCTCAACGGGACGCCCCGTGAGGAGACCGAGCGTTACCTGCTGGAGAACTTCCAGCTGTCAGACGCCAGCGGGTTGCTGGACGAGGTCTACGCCAGCGTCGAGGGCTAGGGCCTCAGGGCCCGGCCGAACGGGCTCAGGGGCCCAGCCGATCGCGCCGCCGGGAGCGGCGATCGCGGTCGCGATCCTGCTGGCGTTGGCGGCGGTCCTGACGGCGCCGGGCGTCCAGTCGGGCCTCGACGGCGTCGAGATCGGGAGCCGGCCCGTATAGCGCCCACCCGGTGCGAAACAGGCTGAGCACCGTCAGGAGCAGGACCCACACCGGCCAGAACTGTCCGCCGGCGCCGGAGGCCACCCAGATCAGGGTGCAAACCAGGAACAGCCCGAAGGAGCCGCCGGTCTCCTGGAGCATCCGACGTTGGAGACGGGAGCGCCGCGCAGCGTGGCTGAGCGCGGTCTGCCGGCTGGTCGCCGGGAGGTCGCGGCGCAGCGTGTCCAGCTCGGCCGTGGTGCGCGCCGCATAGGTGGCCTGCAGTCGCTGCTCGAGCTCCTCGGTGGTCAGCCGGCCGGCGACGGCGTGGTCTCGGAGATCGTCGATCAGTCGCTCGCGGTCCTCGTCGGAGGCGCGAATCGCGTCGGGCGGGGGCCCGGAGGCGCGAACGTCGCTCCCGGGGGGCGGCGGCTCGTGGGATTCCTCGCTCATTGCGCAAACTGTAAGCGACAGCGGGCCGATCACCCATGGGAACGTCTGTTCGGTCAACTAGACTCGATGGGGAATGGAAAAGCTCATCGTCTCGGGTGCCCGGGAACACAATCTCAAGGACGTGACGGTCGCGATTCCGAGGAATTCGCTGACCGTGATCACCGGTCTATCCGGGTCGGGGAAGTCCTCGCTGGCCTTCGACACCATCTACGCCGAGGGGCAGCGGCGATACGTGGAGTCGCTGTCGGCCTACGCGCGCCAGTTCCTGGGTCAGATGGACAAGCCCGATGTGGACTCGATCGAGGGTCTGTCGCCGGCGATCTCGATCGATCAGAAGACCACCTCGCGAAACCCGCGCTCGACGGTGGGCACGGTTACCGAGATCTACGACTACCTGCGGCTCCTGTGGTCGCGGATCGGCCATCCCCATTGCCACGTCTGCGGACGGCCGATCAGCGGGCAGTCCGCCGAGCAGATCATCGATCAGGTGATGGAGCTGCCCGAGGGGACCAGGTTCATGGTCCTGGCGCCGATCGTTCGCGGGCGCAAGGGCGAGTACGGCAAGCAGTTCGAGGAGCTCCGGGCCGAGGGCTTCGGCCGGGTCAAGGTAAACGGCGAGCTGCGCCGGCTCGACGAGGAGATCGTGCTCGACAAGAAGTACAAGCACGACATCGCCGTCGTCGTCGACCGGCTGGTCATGAAGTCCGAGCTGCGCAAGCGGCTGTCGGACTCGATCGAGACGGCGGTCGCGCTGGCCGATGGCCTGGTCGAGATCGAGATGGTCGACGAGTCCAAGACGCTCACCTTCTCCGAGAAGTTCGCGTGCCCGGTCCACGGGCCGAGCCTGGTCGAGCTCGAGCCGCGGATCTTCTCGTTCAACGCGCCCCACGGCGCCTGCCCGCGCTGCACCGGGCTGGGCTCGCAGATGGAGATCGACCCCGACCTCGTCGTGCCCGACCCGACGCTGTCGATCGGCGAAGGGGCGATCGCGCCCTGGACGGTCAGCGCCTCCAATTACTACGATCAGCTCACCCAGGCGATCGCCGAGCGCTACGAAGTCGACCTCGACACGCCCTGGCAGGATCTCCCGCGCGAGGCCCAGGAGTTCTTCCTCTACGGCACCAACGGCGATCGGGTTCAGGTGTCCTACCGCAACCGGTTCGGGCGGCGACGCTCGTATGCCACCCAGTTCGAGGGGATCGTGCCCAACCTCGAGCGGCGCTACCGCGAGACCGACTCGGACTTCTCACGGGAGCGGATCGAGGAGTACATGACCCTGCGCCCGTGCCCGGACTGCAAGGGGGCCCGGCTGCGCCCCGAGTCGCGCGCGGTGCTCGTTTCCGGGACCCCGATCCACGAGTTCACGGCGCTTCCCGCCCGTACGGCTCTGGCCTGGATCCGGGATCTGGAGCTGGGAGAGCACGACCGCCGCATCGCCAGGCTCGTGCTGCGGGAGATCGAGGAGCGGCTCAGGTTCCTGGACAACGTCGGGGTCGGCTACCTGTCGATGGAGCGGGCGGCGGCGACGCTCTCGGGCGGTGAGGCCCAACGGATCCGTCTGGCCACCCAGATCGGATCCTCGCTGGTGGGCGTGCTCTACATCCTCGACGAGCCGTCGATCGGCCTGCACCAGCGCGACAACGAGAAGCTGATCGCCACTCTGGACAGGCTGCGCAACCTCGGCAACACAGTGCTCGTGGTCGAGCACGACGAGGGCACGATGCGGGCCGCCGATCACATCGTGGACATGGGCCCGGGCGCCGGCGAGCACGGTGGGCACGTCATCGCCGAGGGCACCGCCGCCGAGGTGTCCGCCGTCCCCGACTCGCTCACCGGCCAGTTTCTCGCGGGCACGCGGCGGATCGAGATCCCGACCCGCCGGCGCAAGCCGGCCGGATATATCGGAATCGAGGGGGCCGCCGAGAACAACCTTCGCAACATCGACGCAAAGATCCCCCTCGGCGTCCTGTGCAGCGTCACCGGGGTGTCCGGGTCGGGCAAGTCGACCCTGGTCAACGAGGTCCTGCTCAAGGCGGTCTCCAACCACCTGCACCGCAGCCGGCAGCGGGCAGGCGCCCACAAGCGGATCACCGGCCTCGATCAGCTGGACAAGATCATCTCCGTCGACCAGTCGCCGATCGGCCGCACACCTCGATCCAACCCCGCCACCTACATCGGGCTGTTCGACCAGATCCGGGAGCTCTTCTCAAAGACCCAGGAGGCCCGCGCCCGGGGCTACAAACCGGGGCGGTTCTCGTTCAACGTCAAGGGCGGACGCTGCGAGGTGTGCCGCGGGGACGGGCAGATCAAGATCGAGATGCACTTCCTGCCCGATGTCTACGTGCCCTGCGAGCAGTGCCATGGCAAGCGCTACAACCGGGAGACGCTGGAGGTTCGCTTCAAGGGCAAGACGATCGCCGACGTGCTCGAGATGCCGATCGAGGAGGCGCTCGAGTTCTTCGCCCACATTCCCAAGATCCGGCGGCGGGTCCAGGCCCTGTTCGATGTGGGACTCGGCTACATGCGTCTCGGTCAGCCCGCGACCACGCTCTCCGGTGGAGAGGCCCAGCGCGTCAAGCTCGCCGCCGAGCTGAGCAAGGTGGCCACCGGCCGGACCATGTACATCCTCGACGAGCCGACCACCGGTCTGCATTTCGCGGACATCCAGCGGCTCCTGGAGGTTCTCGAGCGGCTCGTCCAGTCGGGGAACTCCGTGGTCGTGATCGAGCACAACCTGGACGTGATCAAGGTGTCAGACCGACTGATCGACCTCGGCCCCGAGGGTGGGGACGAGGGCGGTCAGGTGATCGCGCAGGGGACCCCGGAGCAGGTGGCCGAGAGCCCCGCCTCGCACACCGGCCACTTCCTCGCCGAGATGCTGCCGGTCAAGGCCAAGCGCGCCACCCAGGCGACCGCCCCTCGGCGCCGACGGGCCACCGCCGGCGCTCGCTGAGCACCGAGACGCATCGCGTGGGTCGCGCGCTCAGCGTCGAGCCCGCGTGGGAGAATCCGGGGGTGGCCGAGCATTTCCAAGCGCCGGGCTGGTTCACCCGCCACATCTTCAATCCCACCATCGCGGGCCTGACCCGCATGGGAATCGGGATCTACGGCGCGCGGATCCTGGAGGTGCGGGGACGCAAGTCGGGGCAGTGGCGGCGCACTCCGGTCAACCCACTGACCTTCCAGGGGGAGCGATACCTGGTGGCACCGCGCGGAAATACACAGTGGGTGCGCAACCTCCGGGCCAGCGGAGAGGGGCGCCTGGTACTGGGCCGGCGAGCCGAGGAGATCACCGTGCAGGAGCTGCCCGATGGCCAGAAGCCGCCCCTCCTGCGTGCCTACCTCAAGCGGTGGGCGTGGGAGGTCGGAGTCTTCTTCGACGGCGTCGATGCCGGCTCCCCGGATGACCAGCTGCTGGCCGTGGCGCCCGATCATCCGGTGTTCCGACTGGAGCGCCGCTGAGCTCGCCCAGCCGCGCCGAGCTGAGGCTGTGGGCGCAGAAGTGGCGTTGGTATGAGCGCAACTCCCTGCCGTGGAACCGGGCCCGGATCCACTGGGAGATGATGCGCCGGGGGGCGTTCGTCCGGTGGCCGGTGCATGGCAACGTGCTCGAGGCGTTGCGCGAGGGCCGGCTTGAGATCGGCGCCCAGACTCTGTTCGAGCCGGGCGTCTGGATCACCGCGCCCGGCGCGGCGCGGGTGCGCATCGGCAGCGGCACGTTCCTGAACCTCGGCGTGATGGTGGCCGCGCTGGAGCTCGTGGAGATCGGCGACCACTGCATGTTCGCCAACGGTTGCTTCGTGACCGACGCCAACCACCGCTTCGACGATCCCACGCGGCCGATCACCTGGCAGGGCTTCACGACCAAGGGCCCGACGCGGGTGGGCGACAACGTGTGGTGCGGAGCCAATGTGGTCATCACCAGCGGGGTCACGATCGGGGAGCGATGCGTGATCGGCGCTAACTCGGTGGTCACCACCGACATTCCCCCGTTCTCCATTGCGGCGGGGGCGCCGGCGCGGGTGCTCCAGCCGGTGAAGGTCGGCTAGGCTCCCGTGCGCCTGCGCCGGTGACCGCCGGGCGCTGACAAGCATCGACATTTGAGGAGGCTGACCGTGCCGACCGACAAGCCAACGCAACTAGGGATGATCGGGCTGGGACGGATGGGTGCCAACCTGGTCCGCAGGCTCCTCCGGGACGGCCATGAGTGCGTCGTCTACGACGTCAGCCCGGATGCGGTGAAGCAGCTGGAAGACGAGGGCGCGCAGGGCGCCTCCTCGCTGGAGGACTTCGTCGGCAAGCTGACGGTGCCGCGCGCCATGTGGATCATGGTCCCCGCCGGGATCGTGCAGGGAACCCTGGATCAGCTCACCGGCCTGCTCGGCGAAGGTGACATGGTGATCGACGGCGGCAACTCCTACTACCGGGATGACATCACCCGCAGCCGGGAGCTCGCCCAGAAGGGGATCCACTACATCGACTGCGGCACGAGCGGAGGCGTGTGGGGGCTGGACCGGGGCTACTGCCTGATGATCGGGGGGGAGTCTGGTCCCGTCGAGCACCTGGACCCGATCTTCAAGACGATCGCGCCCGGAGAATCAAGCGCGCCGCCGACCCCTGGTCGCATCAATCGAGGCGGCACGGCTCCCCAGGGCTATCTCCACTGCGGGCCCAACGGGGCCGGGCATTTCGTCAAGATGATCCACAACGGGATCGAGTACGGGATGATGGCCGCGATCGCCGAGGGTTTGAGCATCATCCAGCAGGCCGATGCGGGCAAGAAGGCAGCCACCGAGGTCGACGCGGAGACCACCCCCCTCCGCGATCCAGAGGCATATCAATACGAGATCGAGGTCGCCGACGTGGCCGAGGTGTGGCGACGCGGCTCGGTCATCGGATCCTGGTTGATGGACCTGACCGCCGACGCCCTCGCCCGCTCTCCGCAGCTCGATGACTTCGCCGGTCGGGTGTCCGATTCCGGGGAGGGACGCTGGACGGTGGAGGCCGCTATCGACACCGGGGTTCCGGCCGCGGTCATCACGGCCGCGCTCTACGAGCGCTTCCAGTCACGAGGCAGCGCCGACTTCGCCTACAAGATCCTCTCGGCGATGCGCGCCGAGTTCGGCGGGCACGCCGAGAAGCCCGGCGGACCGGTGACCCAGCCGGCCCCCACCCAGGGCGTCACTTCACAGGAGACCCACCCGGACGGGTGAGCCCGTGCGCTCTCGCCCCGGGCGCTTCAGAGACTAGGCCGCGGATCGCGAAGCTCGGACACGCCAACCTCACGAGTTCTTGATCACGATCCCCTCGAGGATGTTGGCGACCCGCTCGGCGGCGTCGATGGCCGCCTCGAGTCGCTCGAAGATGTCCTTCCAGCGGATTACCACCATGGGGTCGATCCCCCCGTCGAACAGGGAGGCGACGGCCTCCCGGGTGATCCGGTCGCCCTCGTTCTCGAGCCGGTTGATCTCGACCGTGTAGCGAGAGATGTCGTGAAAGCCCCGCAGGAGCGGGATCGCCTCGGCGATCTGCCCCGAGGCGTCCTTGAGCACGCGGGCCAGCTTGATCGCCTGGTCCATCGGGGCTTCGATCTTGTAGAGCCCGAGGTAGTCGGCGACCTCTTCGGTGAAATCGACGATGTCATCGAGCGCCGAAGCCAGAGCGAGGATGTCCTCACGGTCGATGGGCGTTACGAAGGTGTGGTTGAGCCGGTTGATGATGTCGTGGGTGATCCGGTCGCCCTCGTGCTCGAGGTCGAGGATCTCCCCGGCCAGCTGCTTGTTGTCGGGGTAATCGAGGAGGAGCTGGTCGAGCAGCGACGAGGCTCGCAGGATGTTCTGCCCGGCCTCCTCGAACAGCTCGAAGTAGACCCGGTCCCGGGGCGAGAAGAGTTGTGCAAAGCGGGCCATGACCGCCGGTCATCCTAGTGATCTGGGACGGTTCGGCCCCCGCCCCGCCCGTCCGCGAGCCCGGGCGACCTTGGCGGCCGGTGGGTGCCGCGGGGACTACTCCAGACCGGCCACGAAGCTGGCCAGCTCGTCATCGTCGATCGAGTAGAAGTGCTCGGGGGCCGGGAACGCTCGTGAGCGGACCTCCGCGGCGTACTCGGCCACGCCGGCGATCATGTGCGACCGCACGTCCCCATAGCGCTTGGCGAAGCGCGCCACGTGGCCGTCATAGATCCCGAGCAGGTCGTGGAACACGAGCACCTGCCCGTCGGTGGCGTCGCCGGCGCCGATCCCGATGACAGGGATCTCGAGCCGGGGCATCAGAGCCGCGGCCACGGCGGCCGGGATCGCCTCGAGGACGATCGCAAAGCAGCCGGCCTCCTGGAGGGCCAGCGCATCCCGCGCCACCCCGAGCGCCTGCTCGGCGGTCCGTCCCTGGGCCCGGTAGCCGCCGAGTGCCGTCGCCGTCTGGGGGGTCAGGCCGACGTGTCCCATGATCGGGATCCCGGCTTCCACGATCGCCCTGGCGCGCTGCACGCTGGTGCCTCCGCGCTCGAGCTTCACCGCATCGCACCCGGCCTCCTTGATGAACCGCTGCGCGGTGGCGACAGCCTGCTCGTCAGAGACCTCATAGGAGCCGAACGGCAGGTCGCCGACCAGCAATGGGGTGCGCAGGCCCCGGCGGACCGCGGATGCCAGCATCAGCATCTCATCGGTGGACACGGGAATCGTCGACGGATAGCCGAGCACGGTCATGGCGCCCGAGTCGCCCACCAGGACCACGTCGACTCCCGCCTCCTGCGCCACCTGGGCGGAGGGGTAGTCGTAGGCGGTCACCATGACGATCGGCTCGCCGAGGCGCTTGCGCTCGGCCAGGCGGGGCAGGGTCATCGGCAGCGGAGCGTCGAGGCTCTGCGGGACCGGGGTGTGGGGAGCTGCGGACATGGTGTTGCCTCCTATGCGGTTGGCGCCCCGAGCGGGGTCGCCACCTGTTGGTCGATGGCGAAAATCTCGTTGCCGGGCTCGCCGGCGATCAGCGTGTTGTCGATCAGGCGCGTGGTCCCGAGGCGCGCGGCCACCACAGCCAGCACATCGCCCTGGATGGCCGCCACGGGCTGCATCGTCTCGGGGTTGACGATCGCCAGGTACTCGGGCTCGATCCCGGCGGCGGTCAGCTCGGCCAGACCGGCCTCGGTGGCGGCAACGGGGTCGAGTTGCCCGTCGCGGACCGCCTCGTGCACGGCCTCGAGCGCGCGATGCAGGGCGGGAGCGCGCCGGCGATCGGCCGCCGAGAGCAGCGCGTTGCGGCTCGACAGGGCCAGACCGTCGGCGGCCCGCACGGTCTCGACGGCCTCGATCCTGACCGGGATGTCGAGATCCGCTACCAGGCGCCGGATCACGGCCAGCTGCTGGGCGTCCTTCTGGCCGAAGTAGGCCACGTCGGGGCCGACCATGTTGAGCAGCTTGGTCACGACGGTGGCGACCCCCTCGAAGTGCTCGCGGCCGCGATGCTCGCCCTCCAGCGGTTCGCTGACCCCGCTCACCGACACCGAGGTGGCAAAGCCGCGCGGGTACAGGTCGGAGACCCGGGGCGTGAACAGGAGGTCGATGCCGAGCTCGTCGACGAGCGCGGCGTCGCGGCCTTCATCGCGCGGATAGGCCTCCAGGTCGGCGGAATCGTTGAACTGCGTCGGGTTCACGAACAGCGAGACGACCACCAGGTCGTCGCCGGCGCGAGCGCGTCGCATCAGCGACAGGTGCCCGTCATGAAAGGCGCCCATGGTGGGAACGAGCCCGATCCGGGCACCCGCTCGGCGGGGCCCCGCGAGCGCTGCCCGGAGCTCGGCGACCGAACCTACGGTCCTCATGCGACCGCCCCGTCCCGGGCGACCAGGGTCCGGGTGGCGTCCACAAGCGCGTCAAAAAGCGCCAAGAGCTCGGGCGCGCGCTCCTGCACGGTCGCGCGCTGGCGGGCGATCGTCCGCTCGTCGCCGCGAGCCACCGGACCGGTCAGGCTGCGCTCGGGGCCGAGGCGCGCCCAGTTCTCAACCGCGGCTCGTACCAGCGGAACGAGCAGCGCGCGGTCGACGCCGACCCCGGCGGCCAGGCGCTCGGCGGCCGCCTCCAGCGTGATCAGGAAGTTCGCGGCCATCGACGCCGCCGTGTGGTAGGCGACGCGATCGGCGTCGGCAACGTGGATGGGCCTCATGGCCAGCGTGCGAGCCAGCCAATCGGCTACCGCCAGGGCCCGAGGAGTGTCGCCGGCGATAGCGGCTCCCGCGCCTCGCAGCACAGCCGGGTTGTCGTCCTCGGTGACCGTCATCAGCGGATGCATGGAGAAGCTCTCGTGGGGGGAGAGCACTTCGAGCCGCGTGGCCCCCGAGCAGTGGCCGACCAGGCGCCCGGGAGCCAGCGCCGCCGCCGCGGCGGCGATCTGGGAGTCGGGCACGCACAGGAGCACGACGTCCGCCTCGGCGGCATCCGCGAGGGCCACGGGACGGGTGAGAGGCCCCCGCACAACCACGCCCTCGGCACTCAGCCCGGCGGCAATCACGGTTCCGAGTCGACCGGCGCCGATGATGGCCACCTGTCGGGGCGGCGTGAAGGCTGGCGTGAGCTCGCTGAGGTGATTCCGTTCCAGTTCCCGCATGAGATACCGGTCGGCAGTGGTGGTGAAACAGTTTGGAGTCGGACGTCCGCTCCAGGTTCCAGGTCACGGCGTCCAAACCAGACAATACTCGTCTTGTCCCGCGGCTAGGATCAACTTCCGTGACAAGCGCCACAGAGCGCCGCGAGCTGCTGAAGGCCGTCTACGACGAGGCTCGGGTATGCGTTCGCTGCCCTCTGCACCAGACCCGGACCCAGGTGGTCTTCGGGTCGGGGAACGCAGACGCCGAGCTGATGTTCGTCGGCGAGGCGCCCGGAGCCAACGAGGACCGTCAGGGGCTGCCGTTCGTCGGTCAGGCCGGCAAGCTTCTCGAGAAGCTCCTCGACGAGATCGGGATGACCCGCCAGGACGTCTTCATCTGCAACGTGCTCAAGTGCCGGCCCCCCAGCAACCGCGATCCCCAACCCAACGAGATCCACTCCTGCGAGGGCTACCTGCGCAGTCAGGTGGAGCTGATCGAGCCGACCATGATCTGCACGCTGGGCAACTTCGCGACCAAGCTCCTGCGCGACGACAACACCGGCATCTCGCGGTTGCACGGACACGTGCAGGAACTGACCATCGGTGCCCGGACGGTCCGCCTGTATCCGCTTTATCACCCGGCGGCCGCGCTCTACACGCCCGCCACGCTCGAGGCGCTGCGCGCCGATTTCCACCGCATTCCCGAGCTCCTGGCCCTCGGCGCGCCCGAGCAGCCAGAGCCCGTCCCCGAGCTCGCCGAGCCCATCCCGGAACCCGCTAAGCCCGAGGCACCCACCCCGGCCGCGGACCGCGGTTCGGCGTCCGGGGACCGCGGGGCGACTGCCGGGGACCGGGGGTCGGCTGCCGGGGACCGCAGGGCTTCGCCGGGCGAGCGGGGCTCAGCGGACCACGCCGCCGACCAGCTGGGCCTGTTCTAGATCGGGGACCGAGGACTTCTCGCCCGGCGGCCCGCTCTCGCGCCGGAGCGCGAGGCCGAAGGCCAGCACGGCCCCGACCGCCTGGATGGCCAGCACGACCGCGGCGAACCCGGCCGGTCGATGGGAGGCGTTGAGCAGCAGGATCGGCTCGGCGACCGCCACCGCGGCGATCACGATCAAGAACCACGTCCGGCGCAGGGCGAGCATGTACTGAATCGCCAGGTAGGTGCATGCCAGCACGGTGAACGCCAATCCGAGCACGAACAGCGAGTTGGAGGCAAGCGTCTTCTTGGCTCCGAACGCGAGCTTGATCAGCAGATGTGACTCGAAGCCGAAGATGAGCAGGACCGGGACCGAGCAGATACCGATGATGGCGAGGGCGCGAAGGAGAACCGGGCGAGTGTCCTCGCGGGCAGCACGGCGCCGCGAAACCTCAGGCACCAGGTAGTAGCCGGCGCCGATCGCGACCCAGATCAGGACCTTGGCCGCCACCGCCACCGCGCTATAGGAGCTGGCGACGTCCTTGGTGAAGCGGTGCTTGGCGGCGATGATGTCGATGTTCTGCAGCACGGCGATGACGATCAGCCCGGCGATCGGTGCCCACGCCCGCTTGACATGCGTCCACAGGCTCAACGCCGCTCCGGGCGCCTGCCCGACCGCCACCAGCTGCCTGCCGGTGACGCCCTCGACGTGCCTGCGCAGGCGGACCGCGCAATACACGCACATGGCGATGAACGACAGAGGCGTTCCCAGGTAGGCGCCGGTGACTCCCAGCCCGGCGCCCGCCAGGGCCGCGCCGAAGATCAGTCGCGCTCCCTGCTCGCCGACCAGGCTCAGGCCCACGCCCTTGTAATCGCCAACCCCTTGAAGGACGCCGCGGAGAACCGAGAGCTCGAGCCACAGCCCGGCCGCGGGCAGGCCCAGCGCGGCGGCCCATTGATCGTGCTTGACGCCGACGGCGTCGGCGATGGGCGCGCGAAGCAGGACCGACACGATCGTGATCCCGAGCGTGAAGACCGCCATCGCCCGAGTCCAGCTCTTGACCGTTGCCATCAGGCCGGCGCCCACGCCGAGACGGCCGAGCACGCCCTCGCGCGCGGTCGCGACCTGCAGGGCCTGGCCGACGACCGAGAGGATAAGGAAGTAGCTGACCAGTGCCGCGAGTGATCCGTAGTCGTTGAGCAACCGCGCGAACACCACGGTCGAGCCGAGCGCGATCACGTTGTTGGCGATCATGGCTGCCGCCAGCCCGACCGCCTTGGCGGTCTCGGAGCCGAGCAGATCGGCGCGCGATGAGGGGATACCGGGGCGCCCGCCGGAGACGCGCGCGATGAGCTTCGCTACACGCCCCGGGTCCTTGTCGGCCGCGGGAGTGGTCATGACCGACCTGACGGTAGCGAAACCAAAGGTCAGGTCGGTTCTACAGTGTCGGGCTGTGCGCGGCCGGTTTGAGTCACACAGCGCGGCTGAGACCGAAGCCCTGGGCGCTCGCCTGGCGGCGACATTGACCGCCGGCGATGTGGTTCTGCTCGAGGGCGAGGTGGGGACCGGCAAGACGACGTTCGTGCGGGGGGCCTCCCGGCGGCTCGGCGTCACCATGCCGGTGACCAGTCCGACGTTCACGATCGGACAGCGGTACCCAGCGCCGGTCCCGGTTTCGCACATCGACCTCTACCGGCTGGGCTCGCTCGACGATGAGGATCCGGAGCTGCTGGACGACTACCTCGGTCCGGACACGATCGCGTTCGTGGAGTGGCCCCAGGACGGCGTTGAGGCTGTGGGCGACCTGGCGCGGATCGTGGCCCGCGTCCGCCTGCGGCACGCCGGCGGCGACCGCCGGCTTATGAGCATCGCATGAGGATCCTGGGCTTCGACACGGCTACCCGCGCGACCGCGGTGGCCCTGGTTGACACCGAGACCGGAGCGGCGATCGAGCGCCGAGACGATCCGCCGGCCGGGGAGCGCCCCCGTCACACCACGCGTCTCATGACCCTGATCACCGAGGTCCTCGGCGCCGGCGACGCCGGCTGGGACGACGTCGGCCGGATCGCCGTGGGTGTGGGGCCCGGAACCTTCACCGGGCTGCGGATCGGAGTGGCGACCGCGCGGGCGCTGGCCCAGGCACGGGAGATCGACCTGGTCGGCGTCTCGACGCTTCACTCGCTGGCCCGTGGCGCGGTGGGGCAAGCCGCCGATCAGGAGGCGATCCTCGCGGTACTGGACGCCCGCCGCAGCGAGGTGTTCGCCGCGGGCTGGCCGGCGGCGCGCGTCCGCGAGGCCGGCGCCGAGCCGCTGCTCGCACCTCGGGCCCAGGCCCCCGACGAGCTTGCCCGGACTTCGGCGCGGCTCGGCGGTGCCTGGCTGGCGGTGGGCGACGGGTCAGTAGAATTCAGGGCGGTTCTCGAGCGCTCGGGGGCACGGATTCCCGAGGACAACTCGTCATTGCACCGAGTGACAGCGGTAGAGCACTGCCGGTTGGCCGCCGGGCTGCACCCGCAGCCTCCGGACAGCGTCCGGCCGGAGTATCTGCGGCTTCCCGACGCCGAGCTCTCCCTCCGCACATCTCGCGAGCAATGAGCCAGTCAAGCTTCACGATCCGCCCGCTCGGCTATTCCGACCTCCCGCAGGTGATCGGCATCGAGCGTCGCGCCTTCGCCACGCCGTGGTCGCTGGCCATGTTCGTGCTCGAGCTCTCAAAGCCCGCGGGCGTGCGCCTGGCCGCGGTCGACGACGCCACCGGCAAGCTTGTGGGATACCTCGTGTGCGCCCGCTACCACAGGGTCTGGCATCTGATGAACGTGGCTGTCGATCCCAGCCTCCGGCGCCACGGGATCGGGCTCGCCTTGCTGGAGCAGATGATCGAGCGCGCCGGCCCCGACGAGCAGTACACGCTCGAGGTCCGCACCTCCAACGCCCCCGCAATCGCCCTCTACGAGCGCCTGCACTTCCGCTCGGCGGGAACCAGACCGCGGTACTACCGCGACACCGGTGAGGACGCCATGATCATGTGGCGGACGACCGAGACGATCTCCAAGTCGGGAGCCCCGGGGTGATCCTGGGGCTCGAGACCAGCTGCGACGACACGTGCGCAGCCATCGTCGCCTCAGACGGGGAGATCCTCTCCAACGTGATCTCGTCCCAGGGGATCCATGACCGTTACGGCGGGGTCGTGCCCGAGATCGCCTCGCGTCATCACCTGGAGCTGGTCGGCGAGGCCGTGCGCGACGCGCTGGCGCGAGCCGGGACGCAGCTGTCGGACATCGATTTGGTGGCGGTCACCCGCGGTCCCGGCCTAGTCGCCGCCCTGCTCGTCGGGCTGGCCACAGCCAAGGGACTGGCCGCCGCCTTCGAGCTTCCACTGGCCGCGGTGGATCACCTCCACGGCCACATCGCCGCCAGCTTCCTGGCTCCCTCGCGCCTGGAGCCGCCCTTCCTGAGCCTCGTGGCCAGCGGTGGACACACGTTCGTCGCCCGCGTGGAGGACCGGGGACCCGCTTTCCAGGTGCTCGGGCAGACGCTCGACGACGCCGCCGGTGAGGCCTTCGACAAGGGCGCCCGGCTGCTGGGCCTCGGCTATCCGGGGGGCGCGGCGCTCGAGCGACTGGCGCGCGACGGCGATCCCGAGGCCTTCTCGTTTCCCACCGCCGCCCGGCTGCCGGGGCTCGACTTCTCCTTCGCCGGGCTCAAGACCTCGCTGCTGTACCGGGTGCGCGAGCTGGGGCCCGAGGAGACCGAGCGCCGGCGCGCCGACCTGGCGGCCTCCTACCAGCGAGCCATCGTCGAGTCGCTTGTCCTGCGAGCAGAGCGCGCGCTCTCGAGCACGGGCCTGGACCGGCTGGCCGTGGGCGGGGGAGTGGCCGCCAATGGGCCGCTGCGCGAGCGCCTGTCCCAGCTCGGCGTGGCGCTCGACATCCCACCCTCGGAGCTGTGCACCGACAACGCGGCCATGATCGCCAGCGCCGCCCGGTACGTGCGGCCGCTGGCCTTTCCCCAGTATCTGGAGCTCGACGTGTATGCCACGGGCGAGCGGGCGATCGCGTCGTGAGCCGTCAGGTTGTTCTGTACGGCCGGCCGGGCTGCTGTCTGTGCGACGACGCCCGCGCGCTGCTTTTGCGGGTCAGGGCCGACCACCCGTTCGCGTTTGCCGAGCGCGACATCGAAGAGGACGAGAGCCTGCTGCGGGCCTATCTCGAGCGCATACCGGTCGTTACGATCGATGGCGTGGAGGCGTTCGAGCTTTACGTCGATCAAGCCGAGCTCGAGCACCGGCTGAGTTAGAGTGGGATCTCGATGAGCTACACCGTCGGCCGCGGGACGGACTCGGCTTCACCGGATCTCGACAAGCCGGCCGAGAAGCTCTCGCTTGGCGTGGCCGCCCGGCTGTCGCGGTACCTGCAGGTCCTTACCCAGGCGCGAAAGATCGGCAAGGAGACGATCTCCTCGCAGGAGCTCGCCGACTACACCCACGTCAACTCGACGCAGATCCGCCGCGATCTCTCAGGTTTCGGGAAGTTCGGCAAGCGCGGGGTGGGCTACAACGTCGAGTCGCTGGTCAGCCAGATCCGCAAGATCCTGCGCACCGCGGGGCAACACAACATCGCGCTCTTCGGCGCCGGACATCTGGGAACGGCGATCGCGACCTCAGACATCTTCGCCGACCATGGATTCCGCGTGGTCGCGGTCTTCGATGTCGACCGCGAGCGGGTGGGCACCCGGATCGGGACCCTCCAGGTGCGCCACAACACCGAGCTGCGATCGGTCGTCGAGGAGCAGGACATCGTCGTCGCCGTCCTGGCGGTCCCCTCCGCGGCGGCCCAGAAGCTCGCCGAGGAGCTCGCGGACGCCGGCGTCAAGATCATCTTCAACTACTCCGATGCGCTGCTCCAGGTGCCGCCCGAGGTGACCGTGCACACGTCGAGCCCCGCCGTGGATCTGCTCTACGCGCTGTACTTCTACCTGACGTAGCCACCCCTTCTCTGTCGTGGAGCTCGACCTCGATACCGCACGTGCGGCCTTCGACGCCTCGACCGACTTCACCGTCGGGCTGGAGGAGGAGTTCGCACTGCTCGAGCCGGGCGGGCTGGGCCTGACCCCGGGCTTCGAGCACCTCAGCGGCGCGGCCCTGAGCGATCCGGTGCTGGCTTCATCGATCTCGGGCGAGCTGATCTCCTCCGAGATCGAGATCCGGTCGGGCCGGGGTGAGGATCTCATCGCCGCCCGGATGGCTCAGGCCGGCCACCGCCGTAGGCTGTTCGCGCTGGCCGCCGAGCAGCGTATCGAGCTGGGCGCCACCGGCACCCACCCGTGGTCTGACTATCGCGAGCAGCAGATCATCCAGACCGACCACTACCGGCGCGTCGAGGAGGGCCTGCAGTACGTCGCCTGGCGGAACAACACGTTCTCGCTTCACGTGCACGTGGGCGTGCGGGGCGCTGACCGGGCGGTTTTGGTCTGTGACCGGCTCCGGCCGGTGCTGCCGGTGCTGCTGGCGATCTCGGCCAACTCACCGTTTCTGGACGGCCGCAACTCGGGCCTGCACAGCGCGCGTACGCAGATCTTCACCAAGAGCTTTCCGCGGTGCGGGATCCCCGACCCGTTCGGGGACTGGACGAGCTTCGCCGATTACATCGAGCTGCTGGTCAACACGCGCTCGATCGTCGAGTACACCCAGGTGTGGTGGTCGATCCGGCCGCACCTCGGCTTCGGCACGGTCGAGGTCAGGATCTGCGACGCCCAGGCGACCGCCCCCGAGGCTGACGGCCTGGCGGCGTTGATCGTCGCCTGCGTCGCGCAGGCCGCGCGTGACGTCGACGAGCGCGTCCCGTTCGCCGACCTCCCCAACCACATGATCGAGGAGAACATGTGGCGAGCTCTGCGCTACGGGCTCGACGGCGACCTTCTGGACCTGGATCGGCGCGCGCCCTATCCCGCCGCGGGCGCGCTGGACCGGTTGCTGGAGTGGACGGCGCCGGTGCGCGCCGAGCTGGGCATCGACGTGGCGCTGCCCATGTACAACGGGGCTCAGCGCCAGCGGCGGATGCTCTCCTCGGGCATGAGCCTGGCCGAGGTCTACGCAGCGGTTCAGGCCCAGACGCGCGAGACATACTCTGGAGTGCTTGAGACGCCGCGAAGATGACGCCCAAGCCGATCCGGAAGGAGATCCCATGAGCACCGATCAACCCTCGGAAGAGGAACTGCGGACCGCCTACGAGGCCGAGATCAAGAAGATCCGGGTCGAGCAGATCCTGCTCGAGCAGATCGTCTCGCTCGTGAACCTGGGCATGCGCCGCACGGGCCTGGCGCCCGGCACCGAGGACGAGCGCGACGCGGGGCAGGTCAGGGTCGCGATCGAAGCGGTGCGGGCCCTGCTGCCACTGGTCGAGGAGTCGGCGGGGCCCCAGGCGGCCGCGATCCGAGATGCGTTGTCTCAGCTTCAGCTCGCCTTCGTCCGGCTGGGGGGATCGCCCGACTCGGTCTCCGCGCCAGGCGCGCCGGCGGGGGAGACGCCGGACCAGCCGCCGGCCGGGGATCGGCCTCAGGGTGCCCCCGCGCCGGAAGGGGCGCCGCCGGCGGGCTCACCCGACCCCGAGGCCAAGCCCGGCGAGGCCGGTCCGGCTCAGCGCAGCGGGCGCCTCTGGGTGCCCGGGCAGTAGCGGCGCCGCGCGGCTGGGGCCCTCGAGAACTAGTGGCAGACCGCACGATGTGCCGGTAGTGGCGACACGCACGACGTTCGAGGCGCCGGCACGCTAGACTCGCGCCCGGCGTGTAGCCAGGGTCTCCGCACTGCTCTCAGCGCGGCGGCCCTTTTGGTGTTTGTATGGCGCTGGTCGCGCCTTTAACTAAGAGCTTCTCCGGAGGACCTTCTTGTCTAGCTTCCTGACGCACCATGGCGTCCTGGTCGCGCTCGTGTGCGCCGCCGCCGCCATCGTCTACGGCGCCGTGACCTCGCGGGCGCTGCTCGCACTGTCGCCCGGCAACGAGCGCATGCGATCCATCTCGGCGGCCGTCCAGGAGGGCGCCTCCGCCTATCTGAACCGCCAGTACACGACGATCGCCGTGGTCGGCGTCGTCGTCTTCATCGTCCTGATCCCGCTCCAGAACATCCGCGTCGCCATCGGCTTCCTGATCGGAGCCGGGCTGTCCGCGTCCGCCGGCTACGTCGGGATGAACGTCTCCGTGCGGGCCAATGCGCGGGTCGCCGAGGCCGCTCGCGGCGGTGTCTCCAAGGCACTCGACGTCGCCTTCCGAGGCGGCGCCGTGACCGGCATGCTGGTCGTCGGTCTGGCGCTCATCGGGGTCGCGGCCTATTACGGGATCCTCACCTGGATCGCCGGCGAGACCACCCGCCAGGCCGTCGACGCCCTCATCGGACTCGGCTTCGGCGGCTCGCTGATCTCCGTGTTCGCTCGCTTGGGCGGCGGCATCTTCACCAAGGGCGCCGACGTCGGCGCGGACCTGGTCGGCAAGATCGAGGCCGGGATCCCCGAGGACGATCCGCGCAACCCCGCGGTGATCGCCGACAACGTCGGCGACAACGTCGGCGACTGCGCCGGCATGGCGGCCGACCTGTTCGAGACCTACGCGGTCACCGCGGTTGCGGTGATGCTGCTCGGGGTGCTCACGTTCAGCCAGACCTCCTCGGTGGCGATCTATCCGCTGGTCCTGGGCGGCGTCTCGATCATCGCCTCGATCATTGGCACCTTCGCCGTCAAGTCGCGCTCGGGCAACGTTGAACGCGCCCTCTACCAGGGTCTGATCCTGTCGGGTGGCCTGGCCGCGCTGATCTTCATCCCGGTGACCTACTGGCTCATGCACGGCCTCACCACCGGATCCGGCGCCGCCGCTCCCAAGTGGTGGCACTTCTACCTGTGCGCGCTGATCGGCCTGGTGGTCACGGCCTGCCTGTTCGTGATCACCGACTACTACACCTCGACCCGGTTCTCGCCGGTGAAGTCGACGGCGCGCGCCTCCCAGACCGGTCACGCCACCAACATCATCCAGGGCCTCGCCCAGGGCTACCAGGCGACCGCCGCCCCCGCGATCGTCATCGCGCTCGGGATCTTCGGCGCCTGGAAGCTCGGCCATGGCATCTACGGGATCGGCGTCGCCGTGATGTCACAGCTGTCGCTGTGCGGCCTGATCGTCGCCCTCGACGCGTTCGGCCCGATCACCGACAACGCCGGCGGTATCGCCGAGATGGCCGATCTGCCCGAGGAGGTCCGCAACGTCACCGATCCCATGGACGCGGTCGGCAACACGACCAAGGCGGTGACCAAGGGTTACGCGATCGGCTCCGCCGCCCTGGCCGCCTTGGTGCTCTTCAACGCCTTCGAGCAGGAGCTCATCGGCAAGGGCAAGGTCGAGAATTTCTCGATCGGCAACCCCCCGGTGCTCATCGGCCTGCTCGTCGGCGGTCTCATGGTCTACCTGTTCGCAGCCCTCTCGATGGAGGCCGTCGGACGCGCCGGTGGCGCCGTCGTCGAGGAGGTCCGTCGCCAGTTTCGTGAGCATCCCGGGATCATGGATGGCACCGAGCAGCCCGAGTACGGCACGTGCGTCGACATCGTGACCAGGTCCGCTCAGCGCGAGATGATCCTCCCCGCGCTCATCCCGATCGTGATCCCGGTGATCGTGGGCATCATCTCGATCGAGGCGCTCGGCGGTCTGCTGATCGGCGTCATCGTCGTCGGCGTGTTCATGGCGATCTCGATGACCGCCGGCGGCGGTGCCTGGGACAACGCCAAGAAGCTCATCGAGGACGGCGCGTTCGGCGGCAAGGGGTCCGAGGCGCACGCCGCGGCGGTCACCGGAGACACCGTCGGCGACCCCTACAAGGACACCGCCGGGCCGGCGATCAACCCGATGATCAAGGTCGCCAACATCGTTGCGCTCCTGATCATCCCGCTGATCACGTAGGGGCTTCTGGAGACTGCATTTCCCATCCTGGACTACCACGCCTGGGCTGGCGTGGTATGTGGCGCTGGGTCAGGTTCGCGCGAGTGTCCAGGGATGGGATATGCAGCTCCTTTCGCCCCCTGGGGTGAGCGGGCTGCTTCGCGGAGTGCCCTCGTTGGCGTGCGTGCTCGGGCCCCAGCCGCATGCTCCTACGGGACACGCGGGCGGCGCCTGACGCCGGCGCAGCCGCCCGAAGTAGGCTGCCGACGCGATGTCATTCTCGGTGCAGCTTGGGCTGGCCCTGGCGGTGCTGACCGCCTTCGGGTCGGTGGCCGGCTTCCTGTACAAGTTCCGGGGGGCGCGGGAGGCGCCCGAGGTGGATCTGCGCAGGCCGCTGCACAGCACGGTGGAGCTGTTTCGCTCGCCCGTCTACTCGCTGGGCATCCTGATCGCGTTCGGGTCGTGGGGACTGCATGTGGGCGCGCTGGCTGGCGCCGATCTCGCTCGTGCAGTCGGTGATCGCCGGTGGCCTGGTGCTGTTGACCGTGGTCGCCGACCGGCTATTCGGGATCGAGGTCACCCGCCGGGAGTGGGTCGGGGTGGGGCTGACCGCGGTCGGGTTGGCGTTCCTGGCGGCGACCCTCAGCGGGGACGGCGGCGCCGCGCACTCGCGCTATCAGCCCTCGACGCTGGCCATCTTCCTGGCCGCGGTGGGCATCGCCGGGCTGGCCCCGTTGCTGCGCCCTCGCCGGCCGGCCTTCCTGGCGGTATCGGCGGGACTCCTGTGGGCAGCCTCGGACACCTCGATCAAGGCCCTGAGCTCGCACCTGAGCGCGCTCGGGTTCGGCGTGCTCCTGCACCCGCTGGCCCTGGTCATCCTGGTCGCCTCCCTGGTCGGACTGCTCATCTCGGCCCGAAGCCTTCAGCTCGGAGAGGCCGTCCCGATGATCGCGCTGACCAGCGCCGCGGCGAACCTGACGACGATCGCCGCCGGTCCGATCGTGTTTTCGGAGCCGCTGCCGTCGAGCCGCCTGGGCCTGGTGGTGCGGATCCTGGCGTTCGGTTTCGTGATCGTCGCCGCTGCGCTGACGCCCCCTCCGGGCCCCTCCGCGGACCCGACCGCGACCCGATAGCGCCGCCGCCCGCTGGTCCGCCGGGGGGGTGCGGTCCAGGTATCAGTCCTTTCGCCGGGTCGGCGCACTAGAGTGCGCACCATGTTCATTCTCATCGTCGGAGCTGGGCGTGTCGGCTCGGCCGTCGCGAAGCGGGCGCTCGAGGCCGGGCACGAGGTTTCGGTGCTCGACTCAGACCCGCTCTCGCACGAGCGCCTGGACAAGGATCAGTCGACGAGCTGGGAGGATGCCGGAGGACGGTTCACGGTCGGCGCCGCCCTGGAGACGGACGGACTGATCGAAGCCGGGATCGAAGAGGCGGACGTGTTCATGGCCGCCACCCGGGGAGACAACACCAACCTGGTCATCGCTCAGCTCGCCCAGCGCAGATTCAATGTGCCACGCGTCGTTGTACGGGTCGCCGATCCGGCTCGCGCCGCCTGGTACTCGGAGCAGGGGCTGCTCACGATCTGTCCCACGCAGCAGGCGATCGACCAAGCCGAGCAGGTAGTGCTCGAGGCCTGAAGGGAGCTTTGACGTCGATGTACGTGATCATCGCCGGGGCGGGCAAGGTGGGGTGGAACCTCGCCCGAGAGCTGATCGCCAAGGACCGCGAGGTGACGCTGATCGAATCGGATCACCGCAAGTACCGGATTGTGGAGGAGGAGCTCGAGCACGCCGTCCAGTACGGGGATGCGACCGAGCTGTGGGTGCTCGAGCGCGCCGGGATCCAGCGGGCCGATCTGGTCATTGCCGTCACCGGCGATGACGAGGACAACATCCTGATCTGCCAGGTCGCCAAGGAGAAGTACGGGTGCGAGCGGATCGTCGCCCGCGTCAACAACCCTCGCAACCTGGACCACTTCAAGCTGCTCGGGGTGCAGCCTGCGGTGTCGGCCACCGATCTGATCCTGCGTCTGATCGAGCACGAGGTCCCCGAATACGGCCTGATCCAGCTGCTGGCGCTGGAGGAGGAGCACTTGGAGATCATCGAGCTCGAGGTGGGCGAGGGCTCTCGGGCGGCCGGTAACCGGGTTGCGGACGTGGTGCTTCCCGACGGCTCTCTCATCATCTCGGTGCTGCGCGACGGCACAGGCTTCGTGCCCAAGGCCGACTCGGTGATCCAGGCCGGCGACCAGGTGCTGCTGATCCTGGATCCCGGGCTCGAAGGCGACATCACGCCGCGCTTTGCGCCCAATGGCTCCGATCCCGGGGCCCGCGCCTAGACGGCGTCCCATGGCCGACCGTGACGTCGAATACCTGCTGGTCGGCGGAGGGTTGGCAGCCGGTAACTGTGCCCGATGGCTACGCCAGTCGGGCGCGGACGGATCGATCCTGCTGGTGGGGCGCGAGCCCGATCTTCCCTACGATCGCCCACCCCTGTCCAAGAGTTACCTGAGGGGCGCCGAGTCGCGCACCGAGGCTCTGCTTCACGACGCCACCTGGTATGACGAGCAGCAGATCGAGGTGCTGACGCGCACCTCGGCGATGAAGCTCGATCTCGAGCAGCGGACGGTGACGCTCTCCACCAAGGAGGAGATCGGCTTCGGTCAGGCGCTGGTGGCCACCGGCGCCAATGTGCGCCGGCTCAACGTCGACGGCGCCGAGCTGGAGGGGATCCACTACCTGCGCACGTTCGGCAACAGCGACGCGATCCGTGAGGATGCCGCCGGCAAGCGCGTGGTGCTGATCGGCGGCTCCTACATCGCCAGCGAAGTCGCCGCGTCGCTGACCGAGCTGGGCAGCCAGTGCACGCTGGTGATGATGGAGCCGATCGCGCTCAGCCGGACCTTCGGCCCGGAGGCCGCCCAGTTCTTTCACGACCTCCTGGTGGCCCACGGGATCGAGATCTACGGCGAGGAGGAGCTCGACCGCTTCGAGGGCGCCGACGGCCGCGTGACCAAGGTGGTCTGCAAGTCCGGCCGGGAGCTGGCCGCCGACGCCGTGGTCATCGGCGCGGGCGTCAACCCCGACGTGATGCTCGCCCGCCGAGCGGGGCTCGAGCTCGGCGACACCGGGGGCGTGCGCGTCGACTCCCAGCTGCAATCGTCGGTGCCGGGCGTGTTCGCCGCGGGGGACGTAGCCGAGTACGAGAGCGTCATCCACGGCGGTCGGCGGATCCGCGTCGAGCACTGGGACGTCGCCTTCAACCACGCCAAGACGGTGGCGCTCAACATGCTGGGCAAGGCGGTGGTCCACGACGTCGTGCCCTACTTCTTCTCAGACCTCTCCGATTGGGCGGCGATCGAGTACCTCGGCCCCGCCTACGACTGGGACCGCGAGATCATCCGCGGCTCGTTCGCGGAGGGCAAGTTCACGGTCTTCTACCTGCACGACGGCCGGGTCGCCGGCGCGCTCACCGTCGGACGCTCAGGCGATCTGCAGCACGCTCGCCGGATGATCGCCGAGCACGCGGAGCTGGGGAACCGGGCTGAGGAGCTCGGCGATCTCTCGACGGACCTGCAGGATCTCTGAGCCGCCGTCAAAGCGCGCAGACTCGAAACTGCGGGGCAAGGACTCGAACCTTGATAACCAGCTCCAGAGGCTGGCGTCTTGCCATTAGACGACCCCGCACCGGGGGCAGAGGATAGCCGAGGAAACCGAGAGCCGTCCCGCTCGGATCCGAACGTGCGTTCGTGCTAAAGCAGGGGCGGGGGAGACGGCGCCGCGGGTGCTGGGACGCTAACCGCCTGGCTCCGGATCCAGGAACTCGGCCGGCTCCTGGGTGAAGCCGGCGGTGACCGCCGCCAGCTGGTTGGGTGAGCCGAGGAGGCCGAGTTGCAGAGATGCCTCGAGCGCCAGCGTCTCAGATGCCGCCCCCGTCCAGGACTCGTCGTAGAGCCGCTTGGCCGCCCGCACGGCATCCGGGGAGCGCAAGGCGATCTCGGCCGCCAGCTCCCGCGCCGCCGCGAGCGGCTGGTCGGAGAGACGGGTGACGACTCCGAGGTGATCAGCCTCCGCGCCGTCGAACACGCGCCCGGTGAAGGTCAGCTCCTTGGCGACATCGATGCCGACCAGCCGGGGGAGGGTACGGGTTATCGACATGTCGGGAATCAGGCCCCATTTGATCTCCATCACCGACAGGCGCGTATCAGGGGCCGCGATCCGGATGTCGGCGCCCAGCGCGATCTGCAGCCCACCCCCCAGGCAGTTGCCGTGCAGCGCCGCGATCACCGGCACGGGCAGCGTCGCCCAGTCGAAGGCGGCGCGCTGAAACCAGTTGGGGACATCTCCATGGACACGCTGGGTCAGGCCCTCGATGCCCCCTCCGGCGGCCATGATGCTGACCACGTCCAGCCCCGAGCAGAAGCTCGGTCCATCGCCGTGCACGACCACCGCGCGCAGGCCGGGTTCGCCGACCAGCCGCTCGGCGGCGGCGATGATCGCCTCGAACATCTCCACGTCGAGCGCGTTGTGCTTGTCGGCGCGCGTCAGCGTGACCACGCCCACGTGGTCCTCCACATCGATGTGCACGCGTGCCTCGGCGCCCATAGTGCCGCAGACCCTACCCGTCCAGCTCGATCGCGTCTCCGATGCGCACCACGCCGGGCTCGAGCACCTGACCGTAGATCCCGAAGGGCAGGGGCTCGGTGCTGACCACGTGATTGCGGTAGCTGCGCAGCAGATCCAGCGTCGGGAGGTCCACCTCGCCGCTCTCGGGGTCGCGGCTCGTGACCAGGCAACGGCCCACGTGGCCGTGCGGGGCGAGCAGGGCCTCGCCGACCCGGACGTGCCGGCCCACCCAGCGATCCTCCTCATGGGCCGCGACTCCGTCGATCTCGATCAGCATCCGAAAGCGGCGCGCGTCGACCGAGTCGCGCTCGGCGACCTCGGCCAGGCGGCGCAGCGAGGCGCGGGAGATGAGCGAGGTCGCACCCTCGGGGCCTCGGTCCACGGCGATCTTCGGCGCCACCAGGCGCAGCGGCCGCCCGACGAACTCCGACAGCGCCGCCGACCACGGACCGCGCAGCTCGCGCCCCTCGATCTCGCGGGAGAAAAAACGAAACCGGACGTTCGCCGCGTACTCGATCGAGCCGTCGACTCGAGCGCCGTCGGGGAAGCTCAGGGAGAGATCGCCGGTGCCGGGATCGTGGTCGGCGACCACCGCCTGGAGCTCGCCGACCTGCTTGCCGTTGACCATCCGGCAGCGCTCGTCGATCACGCAGAAGCTGCGGTCACCCCGGGCGCCGAGCTCGTCGAGCTTCACCCGCTCCACCTGCCGCAGCTGCATGCCCTTGACCGCGGTGGTCGAGAGGGCGGTCACCGAGGCGGGCACCGGTGGCTAACGTCCAGATCGGAGAATTCGGGACACTACGCCGCCGCCTGCTCGGCCCAGTCGCGATACAGCTGCCAGTAGCGCCCGCCGGCCGCCAGCAGCTCGTCGTGAGTGCCCTGCTCGACGATACGTCCGTACTCCATGACCAGGATCCTCGAAGCATGGCGGATCGTCGACAGGCGGTGGGCGATCACGATCGCGGTCCGGCCGGCCACCAACCGGCGCAGCCCCTGCTCGATCAGTCCCTCGGTGTGCACATCGACGTTCGCGGTCGCCTCGTCGAGGACCAGGATCCGCGGGTCGGCGACGAGCGCACGGGCGAACGCGATCAGCTGGCGCTGGCCGGCGGAGAGCTGGACCCCGCGCTCGCCGACCTGGGTGTCATAGCCCTGGTCGAGAGCCATGATGAAGTCGTCGGCGCCAACCGCACGGGCGCCGTCGCGGATCTCCTCCTCGGACGCCTCGGGCCGGCCGAAGGAGATGTTCTCCCGCACGGTGCCGCTGAACAGGAATCCCTCCTGGGGGACCATTCCCATCTGCGAGCGCAGCGACTCGGCGGTGACCGTGCGCAAGTCGTGGCCGTCGACGAGCACGCTGCCCTCGGTGGGGTCATAGAAACGCGCCACCAGCTTGGCGAAGGTCGACTTGCCGGCGCCGGTCTCGCCGACCAGCGCCACCGTCTCGCCGGGGGCGATCGCCAGCTCGATGTTGCGCAGCGCCCACGCCCCGTCGTCGTCGGCGCCATAGCGAAACGAGACATCGTCGAAGGTGACCTGGCCGCGGATCGGCCCGAGCGGGGTCGCGTCGGGAGCGTCGACGAGGTCGGGCTGCTCGTCGAGCAGGCCGAAGATCTTGTCGAGCGCCGCCATCCCGGACTGGTAGGTGGTGTAGAGCTGGGAGAGTTGCTGGATCGGGTTGAAGAAGTTGTTCAGCGCGGCGATGAACGCGAACACCACCCCGGTCGAGGCGTGGCCGCTGATCGCCTCGAGCCCGCCGACGATCAGGATCTCCACCGTGACCAACGCCGAGAGCAGCTCGACGGCCGGGAAGTAGGCGGCGTTGAGGCGCACGGTGGTCATGTTGGCCTGACGGTTCTCGTCGTTGAGCGCCTTGAAGTGCTCGATGTGCCGGCGCTCCTGGCCGAAGGATTGGACCACGCGAATCCCCGAGAGCGTCTCCTGCAGGTACCCGGTGATCGCGGCGATCTTCTCGCGGGTCAGGCGGTAGGCATCGGCCGAGGCGATCCGGAAGGCCAGGGCTCCGACCGCCAGCACCGGCAGCGCGATGAAGGTCAGCAGCGCCAGGTGGAAGTCCAGGACCATCAGGATGACCACGACGCCAAGCAGCGTCAGGCTGGACTGGATCAGCGTCGCCAGGCCGTCCTCGATCAGCTGGTCGAGCGCCTCGACGTCGTTGGTCATGCGCGAGATGAGCACGCCCGCGCGGTTGCGCGAGTAGAAGCCGATCGACAGCGACTGGAGATGGGCGAAGAGCTTGAGCCGAAGATCCTGAAGCGCGCGCTGGCCCACCCAGCCGACCAGATAGGTCTGCGCCCACGTGGCGAGGCCGTAGACGACCACCGAGATCAGAAACACGACCACCACGGCGTACAGAGCGCCGAGGTCGTGGTGATCTATCCCCTGGTCGATGGCCACCTTGGCCAGGGGGGCCGGCGCCAGGGCGGCGGCGGTGGCCAGCAGCAGTGAGACGAACATCGCCAGCACGCGCCAGCGATAGGGCGAGAGCAGGTCGACCAGCCCGCGCAGCTTGCGCCCGCGACCGCCGGTCTCCCGGAGGCGCCGGCGCAGCTCTGAGCGTGACATGAGGCTCACAGGCCCGCCACCTCCATCGGCTTGCGGGTCATGAAGACCTGATCTGGCGGGTGGGTGGGTTCCAATTCCACGATCTCGCGGTAGAGCTCGGACTCATCCAGCAGCTCCTCGTGGGAGCCGTCGGCGACGATGCGGCCGCTCTCGAGCACGACGATCCGGTCGGCGAGCGCGATCGTCGAGAGCCGGTGCGCGATCACGAACGTCGTCCGATCGGCCATGACCTCCTCAAGCGCCTGCTTGATCTCCTGCTCGGTGGAGGCATCGACGGAGGAGGTGGCGTCGTCGAGGACCAGGATCCGCGGATCGGCGAGGATGGCACGCGCGATCGCGATCCGCTGGCGCTGACCGCCCGAAAGCGTGAGCCCCCGCTCGCCGATCATGGCGTCGTAGCCGTCGGGCAGCCGAGCTATGAAGCCGTCGGCCTGGGCGGCGACGGCGGCACGCTCCACCTCCTCGCGGGTGGCGTCTCCGCGTGCGTAGGCGATGTTGTCGTGGACGGTGGCCGAGAACAGGAACGGGTCGTCGGTTACGACCGCGAGCGCCCGGCGGAGGCTGTCGAGCCTCACCGAGCGCACGTCGGCGCCGTCGATCGACACCGACCCGGCGCTGACGTCGTACAGGCGGGGCAGCAGGGAGACCAGGCTCGACTTGCCCGAGCCCATCGCCCCGACCAGCGCAATCGTCTGACCGCCCGGGACGTCGAGGTCGATGTCCTGGAGGGCCGGATGGGTCGTGCCCTCGAAGGTGAGGCCGACGCCGCGCATGACCACGTGCCCGGTGCCCTGCGGGAGCGCCGGGGCGTCGGGGGGCGACACGATCTGCGGCTCGCGATCGAGTATCTGGAAGATGCGGGCGCCCGAGGCGGTCGAGCGCTGAGCCGCGCCGAGCATGTAGCCGAGCGTCTGCATGGGGGAGATGAGCATCAGGAGATATGCGTAGAAGGCGGTGAAGGCGCCCACGCTGAGCGACCCCTCGATCACCTCGCGCCCGCCGAACAGCAGGATCGCCGCCAGGCCCAGGTTCGGCAGGAAGCTGATCAGCGGGTTGTAGAAGGCCTGGATACGGGTGGCGTAGAGCTGCTGATCGAACACGCGCTGCACCGAGTGCCGGAAGCGATCCAGCTGGCGGCCCTCCTGAGCGAAGGCCTTGACGACGCGGACGCCGGAGACGCTCTCCTCGGTGTCGGCGGTCAGTTCGGCGATTCGCTGCTGGGCCTCCTGCATCGCCGGCTTGGATTTGTGGCCGTAGCGCCTGGCGATCAAGACCACGAACGGGACCGGTGCCAGCGAGATCGCCGCCAGGCTGGGCTGCAACACGAACATGGCCACGGCCGCCAGCAGGATCGTAACCACCGACTGCGCGATGAAGATCAGTCCGTACCCGAGGAAGAAGCGGACCGACTGCAGGTCGACGGTGGCTCGCGACATCAGCTGACCGGTCTGCTGGCGGTCGAAGAACGACAGCTCCAGTCGCTGCAGATGGCCGTAGAGCGCCTCGCGCAGATCGACCTCGACATCGAGCGAGACCTGGCCGGCGATCAACCGGCGAAACACGCTGAGCACCAGCCGCACGAGTCCGGCGCCGAGGATCGCCAGGGCCAGGAGCGTCAGCTCGTGATGGTGGTGATCGCGAATGGCGTTGATGGCCACGCCCGTGAGGTAAGGGATCAGGACGGTCCCGCCCAGCGCCCCGAAGGCGAGCGCGAACGACCAGATCACGCCGCGCCGGTACGGACGCAGGAAGCCGAGGAGTCGTCGGAAGGTGGACATACTTCATTTAGGATAGTAAGTGGCGTGCTGCCGCCGGGCCTGGTTCTCGGGGCCCAATGGGCACCCCGTCTCGCCGGGGAATAGAGTCGCTGGGCCCGGACGGTGGGAGCCGGGGCGCGGCCACGTAAAACGCCCAGTCGAGGTTTTTTCAACATGTCCTCAAAGCGTGATCCTGTGACCCGCCGGCGATTCGTCGCCGGCACGATGGCCGGCGGGGCGGCCCTCGGGTTGCCGGCCGGCGCGCAGGCCATGCGCCGTCGTCGCGCCAGGCCGGGCACACATGCCGACGTGGTGGTCGTCGGCGCCGGGTTCGCCGGCCTCACGGCGGCGCGCCGGATCGTCGAGGCCGGGCGGTCGGCGATCGTGCTCGAGGCTCGCGACCGTGTCGGTGGCCGGGTATGGAACCACGACCTCGGCCACGGCCAGGTGTTCGAGCGCGGGGCCGCGTTCGTGGGCCCGACCCAGGACCACCTGCTCTCGCTGGCGCGTGAGCTCAGGGTGGACACGTTCCCGACCTATGACTCGGGCGACGACCTGTACGTCGCCGAGGGTGTCCGCCTGGTCTACAGCGACCGCGGACCGTTCGGGACCGCCCCGCCGGATCCGCCGATCGCGGCGGAGATCGCCGACACCGTCGAGGCGCTGGACCAGCTGTCGACCGCGGTGCCGGTCTCCAAGCCCTGGGCGGCCGCTGACGCTGCCGAATGGGATGGCCAGACGCTTGACAGCTGGCTGCGCGCTCGCGCCACCACGCCGGCCGTGCACGCGCTGGCGGCGACCGTCCTGCGCGCGCTGGTGGGCGCCGAGCCGCGGGAGCTGTCGCTGCTGTTCACGCTGTTCTACGTCGCCGCCGCCGGGGACGCCCGGCATCCCGGGACCTTCCAGCGGGCGGTCAATACCCGCCAGGGAGCCCAGATGTCACGGTTCCACGGCGGCTCCCAGGAGGTCGGACTCAAGCTTGCGGCACGGCTGGGCGACCGCGTCGTCCTCAACGCGCCCGTCCGGCGCATCGCGCAGCGTGACGGCGCGGTGAGTGTCGCATCGGACCGGTTGACGGTGCAGGGCCGGCGGGGGATCGTGGCGATCCCGCCGACCCTGGCGGGCCGGATCGACTACGACCCGAAGCTGCCCTCGGCGCGCGATCAGCTGACCCAGGGCTACCGCCAGGGCACGCTGACCAAGGTCGCGGCGGTCTATGACCGGCCCTTCTGGCGCGATCTGGGACTGACCGGGACGGTGCTGGCGGCCGGGAGTCCGGTGAGCCTCGCCTACGACGGCTCGCCGCCCGGGGGCAAGCCCGGCATCGTGCTCGGGTTCGTCGGCGGAGACGACGCCCGCCGCTACGACGTCCTGTCGCCCGCGCAGCGCCGGGCCGCCGTCCTGGCGCAGTTCGAGAGCTTCTTCGGCTCCGGTGCCCGCCACCCTCGGGACGTCTTCGAGACGATCTGGAGTCGGGAGCAGTGGTCGCGGGGATGCCCGGTGGGCATCCCCGGAGTCGGAGTCCTCACCGCCGACGGGTCCCGACTCCGTGAGCCGGTCGGCCGCATTCACTGGGCCGGCACCGAGACCGCCATCTACTGGAACGGCTACATGGACGGCGCGGTCAGCTCCGGCGAGCGAGCGGCCGCCGAGGTCCTGGCCGAGCTCTGAGCGCGGTGCGGGGAGGATGATTGAGCGAGCCGAGCGGATCGAGCGCTGCCGGCGGACCCGGCGGGGCGGGCGGGGTGGGCGGGGATCTAATCAACCTGTGCGACAGCTGCCGCCATCAGCAGATCGTGCGCAACACCCGCGGATCGGTGTTCTCGCTGTGCCGGCGTTCGCGCTCCGAGCCCGAGCGCTTCCCGCGTTACCCTCGGCTTCCGGTCCTGCGCTGCGAGGGCTACGAGCCGGTCACTGAGCCGGAAGCGGATCCAGGACGATGAGGCGGCTTCCGTCCTGGGCCTGTTGCAGCTGCTCGGAGAACAGACCGCGGGCGGTCACCTGATCCACCAGGCCCGCCTCTGGCGCGCTGGGCATCTCAGCGATCGTGGGGGGAGTCTCCTCGGGCAGCGTCTCACTCAGCGGCTGGGCGAGCAGGGGCGCCAGCTCCTGGCGCACGAACAGCACCGCGATGTCCACCGAGGTGCTCGAAGCGGATCAGGGCCTCGCGGCGCAGGAGCAGCAGGCGACTGTTAGAGGACTTGCCCACGCCGATGGCGCAATCCCTGCCCCCGATTCCGCACAGGTTGTAGGCGACGGTGTTGCCACTCAGCAGCGAGATCGAGCTCGAGGTGGGGTTGGGGCGGACGGCGACCTGCAGTCCGTTGTTGGCGCTCGAGCTGCTGGTCCCGCTGGCGGTGGCCTCCTCGGCGGCGGCCACGGCCGCGGGGCTCTCCACGTTCACGACCGTGACCACGGCCAGCTGGTCGACCGCGGAGACGCGGTAGAAGGGGGCGACGTAGTCCGCGATGTCGCGAGCTCCCTGGCTCCCGTTGTCAGAGGGGGACCATTGCGACCATGGGACCGACGACCGGCTGTGGCGACCCCCGACGGCGACTGCCGCCGCGATGATCACCGCTCCCACCGCCACCCCGACCAGGATCGCGGACGCGGTGCGAAACCGCGAGGCATGCGGAGAAGCCGCCGAGCGCCCCCAGCCTCGCCGGGAGGCCTCCGAGGACTTGGATCCGCCGAGCCCGGCTCCGACCGCCGGCTCGTCGGTCGAGTTCGCGATGTTCGGCAGGTCGCTCATACCCGGGGCCACGTGGTGGGATCCATCACGTCGAGCTCCGGGCGCCTGAGACCGACACGGTCGAGCAGCTCCCCGACCTCGTCGCCGTGGAGCTCCTTGCGTTCTACCAGCGTGTCGGCGATCTGCTCCAGCCCGTCTCGGTTGGCGTCCATCAGCGCATAGGCGGTGATGTAGGCCTGGCCGAGGATCTGAGCGGCCGCGCGCTTCTTGTCGGGGCTGCCGAGCACGGCCCCGATCGGATTGTCGCCGAGCAGACCGGGGCTGCCGGCCCGGTTCATGATCGTCGACCCGATCCGCTCCAGCCGGTTGAGCGCCGCCTGGTGCTCATCGTCGAGCTCGAGGCTGCCCACGATGTGGACCGGGTCGGGGCCCATCGCCCACATCCCGACCATCGCGGCCGCGGTCGCGGTCGCGGAGGCCACGTCGCCGCCCACGCCCTGAGAGTTCTCTCCGAACATGACGTGCTCGGCGGCCATCGCGCCCAGGGTCATGATCAGCCCGCCCATGACCCGGCCCCGGAAGTGGGAGAAGCGCTCGTCCTTCTCCATGCTCTGGTAATGGCCCAGCGACCCGCCGCGCTTGCGGATCGACAGCCGGGTGGAGAGGACGTCCTTCTCGAGGTAGATGTGCCCGGCCGCGGCGTGCCCGGCCTCGTGGATGGCGACCGCGCGCGTCTCCTCCTGGATGTACTCGATGTTCTGCGCGGTGCCCGTCTCCACCGTGGTCATGGCCTCCACGATGTCGCGCCAGGCGAATTCGCGGCGGCCCTCGGTGTGGGCGATGGTCAATGCCATCGAGCAGCACTGCTCGATCATCGATGGCGAATAGCCGTTGGTGATCCGCGCCAGCTCGTCGCGGCGGCGATCGGGTATCGAGATCGGGCTCGTGGGCGACCTTGGCCAGGTACAGGTCCAGGATGTCGAGGCGGTCGTCCTTGGTGGGCGTGCGGAACCAGATGTGGCGACCCATTCGTCCCGGACGGGTGAGCGCCGGGTCGAGCACGTTGATGGGCACGTTGCAGGCGCCGATGAAGTAGATCTGCTCCTGGCGTGGACGCGGAGGCCGCAGGCGCAGCGGGAGCTTGCCGATCTTGCGCGGGACCACGAACATCGCGTCCAGGAAGGTGTTGATGCGGTTGGTGACCATCTTGCGCATCAGCGGCGGCTCGTCGATGCCGTCCATCACGATCAGCAGCTGGTTGAGCGCCATGCCGCCCATGCCGCCACCCATGCCGAAGCCGGGATAGAGGCGCTGGATGCGCTCGGTGGCACGGGCCACGAACGTCCCATAGCCGGTGGCCGGCGACTCGGCGCGCTGCGCGAACAGCCGCTCTCGCCACGCGCGTGACTCGACCACCAGGTCGCCGGAGGAGGTGATGGACCCGTTGGGCCCGAAGAAGCAGAAGTCGTGAACCGACGTCGGCTCGGCTCCGGAGACCCCGAATCCCCCGCCGGCGCCAAGTCCGCCCTGGAGCGCCTGGCGGCGCATCCCCACCGCGTCGATCTCGTCGATGAACACGATGCACTGGCCTCCCCACTTGGAGGCCAGCTTGCGCGCCTTGCGGGCCAGGAACTGGACCGTGATCGCGTCCATGCCGATGAACATGCCCGCGAAGCCCGATCCAGGGATGGTCACGAACGGACAGTTGAAGTTGGTGGCGATCGCCTTGGAGATCATCGTCTTGCCCGTGCCCGGGGCTCCCAGGAACAGCAGGCCGCGCTCGCGCTTACCGCCCGCCCGCTCGAACTCCTCGCCCGATTGCCAGAGGGTGATCACGCGCGTGATCTCCTCCTTGGCCTCCGCCTGGCCGCGGACGTCGTTGATCTTGACCCCCCAGCTCGCATCGCCGGGCTCGTAACCGCGGATCTGGCGCACCGCGAAGAACAGAAACGGCCCGAAGAAGATGGCGAAGTTGACGAAGAACAGGAGCGGGAGCTGGACGAACACCAGGGCCAGCTGGGGAAGGGTGTCGGGGGGGAAGATCTGGCGCAGCCCGGCGAACGGGTGCAAGAGCGGAGCGCTGACGCCGGCGAAGGAGAACAGCACCTGGCAGAGCCCCAGCAGCGCCAGCACGCACAGCGCGTAGATCGGCAGCCGGCGGAACTTCCCGCGCCAGAACCAGTAGCGGCGGCGGGCGACGATGTCCTCCTGCTTGAGGCCGGCATCGGCCCCGTAGAGGCTGGGTGACGGGATCAGCTTGCGGGTGACCACCTCCACCAGACCGCGGAACATCACGACCGCGATCACCGTCACCACCAGCGAGACGATCAGGCCGAGGTGGTTGGAGTCGAACAGCAGCAGGAAGAAGGCCGGCGCGGTGAGCAGCGCGACGAACGTCGCCGCGCGAGTCAACCGCCTCCACTCCGACGCCAGCGCGGATGCGTGCTGGTTGATCGGCCCCGTCATACGCGGAGTCTCGTCTGCGTACGCCATTTCTTGTGCTTGAGGGTACGGGTCGTGCGCCACCGCTGGAAGGTCCACAACGCTCTCTGGCCGCGGGCCCCAAACGAGCCTTGGGGCGACCCACTAGGGCATCAGGTGGACCACTTCAAAGCCGAACTCGTCGGCCAGGCGCTGCGCGATCAGCGAGCGGTGACAGGCGACCGCCTCACACTCGACGCAGAACAGGGCGGCGCGGGAGGTGGCGGAGATCTCGGCGACAAGATCGTCCAACGGTGCCGGGTTGAGGATCTCGATCACGTACCGCTCCACGTAGGCGGGCGCCAGGCGCTCCCGCGAGCGCTTGCCCACGCCCTGGCGATCGTCCTCGCGGTACTGCAGGTGGCGCAGCTCGGTTGTCGGGGCCAGCTCGCGGTGGTGGCTGTAGGCGATCTCCGCGTCGGCCAGGAGCGCCTGCAGCCGGCGGGAGTTTGCCCAGGAGAACCGCGGGCCTCGCACGCCGCGGCGCTGGCGGACGTCGACGAGGAGCGTGACCTGGGCTCGGCGCAGCGTGGCGATGAAGCTGCCGGCGTCGTAGCAGTAGACGCCGATCGTCGCGAGCACGGGCATCCAGGCGCTACCGCGGGGGCTCGGATGGTGGGCGCCAAAGCTCCCGCAAGGGCCCATCAGGGCCGTGAACGGGATCCGAGCCGGGGATCGGAACCGCGGCGATGTTGGCCACGACCTCGTCGTACTCGTCGGGGTCGCCCCGCCGGATGTCCCACGACATCCCATCCGGGTAAGCGCCGACCACGAGCAGGTCATCGCCGGCGCCGCGGTTGCAGTGCCCGGTACCGGCGGGCAGGACGAGCACGTCGCCACGGCCGATCTCGAGGCTGCGCCCGTCGAGGCCGCCCAGGGTCACGGTGGCGGTCCCCCGACGATCGCGAGCACCTCGTGCGCGGTGGAGTGAAAGTGGTGATAGCCGAAGATCCCGTTCCGCCAGGCTCCCAGCCAGCCGTTGTGAGCGAAGCCCTGTCCCGCGCTGACCGGGTCAGCCGCGAGCTCCAGGCCCCGGTAGACAAGCGCCGGGAGCCGCGAGTTGGGGATCGCGCCGGAGCGCTCGAGGGCCAGCGTGTCGGGCGTCGGCATGGGCGAGCCCGGACTCCAGTGTTGAGGCACCGGGACCATCGGTGTGACCGCTCGCCGGCTCAGCAGCCGCTGTGTGCCTGGCTGGCCTCGCCGTCGAGGTACGACGGCAATGTGTCGTAGGGGTTGGGAAGGTTGTCGTTGGTGGCGTAGATGTAGCCGACGTGGTTGTTGGCCGCATCGGTCATGACGTTCATCATCGAGGGCTGGTCGGGTACGTCATAGACGATGTTGTAGAAGCGACTCGGGGAGTAGCTGTTCACCCACGAGGGGAACTGCGTACCCAGGTACGTCACGTAGTCACCCTCGAAGGTGATCAGGATGTCCCCGGCGCTCATGTCGCTCTGGGACGGTGTCGTCCCGAAGTTGACGATCGTCAGCGAGCCCAGACCCTCCTGATGCACGTAGTTGGTGAGTGCCTCGTAGTAGGAGAGGCTCGAGCTGCCGGTGGCCGCTTCGTCCAGGAATATGCTGGTCACGCCGTACAGGGTCTTCCAGGTGCTGATGTCCGCCTCTACGCTTGCCAGGCTGCGGCTCGCGTAACTGGTGTACACGTAGCCGAAAACCTGCACCCCGGCAGCCCGGGCGTTCGATATGGCCGAGCTGTAGTCGGTGTCGAGGGCGGTTCCGGGCCCGTTGTCGACGTTGGCGACCATGATTCCCACACCGGGCTCAGCCGACAGCGCGCTGCTCCACAGCCCGCCCCCGCCGCTCGGGTAGAAGTAGGCGGGAACTGCCACCGATTGGCAGACCTTGGCCGCCGCGGGCGTCACGGTCACGGTGGTCGACGCGGAGCTGCTGCCCCCCGGTCCCGTGCAGCTCAGGGAGTACTGGGTGGAGGCGGCGAGCGCACCCGTGGACGCGCTACCGGCCGTGGACTTGGTCCCCGACCAGCCTCCGGAGGCGGCGCAGCTCGTCGCATTGGTGGCGCTCCAGGTCAGGGTGCTGGCGCTCCCCGCGGTGATCGACAATGGTGACGCGGTCAGCGACATCGTGGGCGCCGGGGTCGCGGCCGTCACGGTCACGGTGGTCGACGCGGAGCTGCTGCCCCCCGGTCCCGTGCAGCTCAGGCTGTACTGGGTGGAGGCGGTGAGCGCACCCGTCGAGGCGCTACCGGCCGTGGACTTGCTCCCCGACCAGCCTCCGGAGGCGGTGCAGCTCGTCGCATTGGTGGCGCTCCAGGTCAGGGTGCTGGCGCTCCCGGAGGTGATCGACAACGGTGACGCGGTCAGCGACACCGTGGGCGCAGGGGTCGCCGGGGCCGCCGGGCCGGAGAAGGTCACCTCGTCGACGTACAGGGTGCGACACGAGTTCGTGGCCGAGTCGCTGATGCTCAGCGTGTGAGTCCCGGCGGCGAGCGAAACGGTGGCGCTATAGCTGGTCCAGGAGCTGCTGGAGACCGACGCACCATTGAGCACCGTGGCTCCGTCGACGCTGGCGGTCACCGCCGGCCAGCCGCGCTGACACTTCGTCCCCTCGGCGACGACCTGGACCGATGTGGCGGCGCTGGGCAGCGTGACGGAGCTCGTCAGCGCCGACCCCGGCTGGGTCAGCTCCACGGCCTTGCCACCGCTGGCCGAGCTGCTGCTGATGATGCTCGCGCCCGCGGGGAGCGTCATCTGCTCGGCTTGCACTGTGGCGACGGTGGTGGTTCCTCGGGTGGACCTGGAGGAGGCAGCGAGGCTCGTCGAAGCCAACGGCCCTGCGCACAGAGCCAAGACCCCCACCACAATCGTCAATTTCAAACGTTCCAACGCCCCGCTCCCGGTCGCGCTGCACAGACGGCAGCGTTAGCAAAGGCTACAGCGCCCCGGGAAACAGCGCAACCGGCTGTCAGAGAGCGTCCGCGAGCGCGTCCGAGAGCCGGCGCACCGGTATTGAGCGCTCGGCCGTCGGGTTGTAGATGGGTCGTCGGCTTGCGGATGGGCCCTCGAAGGGGCGGCCGTGGCCGAACATCGGCTGGGGAAGGGGGCCGTTGTGCCGGCGTGGCGGGCAAGCCGGGACGCTCTACAACCCGCGCTTGTCGGGTCTGAACCCCCAATCCGGGTCCCCGAACAGCGAGCCTACGTATAGAGGGCGGGGTTGAGTCGCGGCTGCGGCTTTACCTTCGGGGCCCGGCCGCCGGAAACGGGGGTTGCGGATACCGCAACCGCCGATTTCCGGATGCGGTGTCGGGAGTCCCCACATGTCGGGGCCTGCCGATACCGCTGTCCAAAAACAGGCATTGCGGTATCGGGCCCACCCGCCCCCCCGCCGCGACGGCGTCCGCCGGGGGTCCGCGCAGCCGGAGCTGACCAGCCACCCCTTCCCAAGCCATGAAGTTCGCAGCTCGACGGCCACCCGAGCTCCCCAACCCCCAGCTCAGACGCCGACCCACGTCGCCGCAGCCCTTGCGGTCCAAGCCCACCTGGGATCGATCGTCCAGCGATCTCGTTGACGTCGACCGCGTTGTGGTTGCCCAGGTCGGTGATCCAGACCAGTCGGGTAGGCCGCGAGCCCCGATGAGGGCTCGCGGCGCCACCCTGGATCTCGGTCAGAGGTTGACGGCCACGTACTTGGTCTCGAGGTACTCCTCGATCCCCTCGGACCCGCCCTCGCGTCCGAAGCCCGACTGCTTGACGCCACCGAAGGGAGCTTGGGCGTTTGAGACCATTCCCTGGTTGAGGCCGATCATCCCGGTCTCCAGCTTCTCGCAGACGCGCAGGGCCCGCTTGAGGTCGTTCGTGAACACGTAGGCCACCAGGCCGTACTCGGTGTCGTTGGCGGCGGCGATCGCTTCGTCCTCGTCGGAGAAGCCCTTGACCGGCGCCACCGGCCCGAAGATCTCCTCGCGTAACAGCTTGGCGTCATCGGGGACGTCGGTGAGGACGGTCGGCTCGTAGAAGTAGCCCGCGCCGGCGCGCGCCTGGCCCCCGACCACTGCGTGCGCGCCGCGCCCGATCGCATCCTTCACCAGCTCGGAGACCTTGTGACGCTGATCCTCGTCGATCAGCGGTCCCACGTCGACATCCTCATCGATCCCGCGCCCGAGCTTCATGGCGCCCATCTTCTCGGCGAGCTTCTCGGCGAACTGATCGGCGACCCCACCGGCGACGTGGAAACGGTTGGCCGAGGTGCAGGCCTCCCCGATGTTGCGCATCTTGGCGATCATCGCGCCCTGCACGGCGGCGTCGATGTCGGCGTCCTCGAAGACAATGAAGGGGGCGTTGCCGCCCAGCTCCATGGAGAGGCGCAGCAGGTTGTCCGAAGCCTGCGCCATGAGCTTGCGCCCGACCTCGGTGGATCCGGTGAACGAGAGCTTGCGCAGCCGCGGATCGGAGATCAGCGGCCCGGTGGTCTCGCCCGAGGAGGAGGCGGTGATCAGATTCACGACGCCGCCGGGAAGCCCCGCCTCCTCGAGGATCTTGGCCAGCATCAGCATCGACAGGGGGGTCTGCTGGGCGGGCTTGACGACCATCGTGGCTCCCGCGGCGATCGCCGGCCCGATCTTGCGGGTGCCCATCGCCAGTGGGAAGTTCCAGGGGGTGATCATCAGGCAGGGACCGACGGGCTGCTTCATGGTCAGCACCCGGCCCTGCCCGTTGGCGGCCACCGCATAGCGGCCTTCGACGCGCACCGCCTGCTCTGCGTACCAGCGGAAGAACTCCGCCGCGTAGGTGATCTCGGCCAGCGATTCGGCGACCGTCTTGCCCATCTCCAGCGTCATCAGGAGCGCCAGGTCCTCCTTGCGCTCGATGATCTTCTCGAAGGCCCGGCGGAGGATCTCGCCTCGGTCGCGGGGTGCCATGGCGGCGAAATCGGGCCCGGCACCGACGGCCGCGTCCAGCGCGGCCTTGGCGTCCTCGACGGAGGCGTCGGCGACCTCGCAGAGGGTCTGCTCGGTGGAGGGGTCCTCGACGGCCAGCGTGCCCTTGGCGCCATCGCGCCATTTCCCGCCGATGTACAGCTGCTTGGGAACCTGCTCGACTACTTGCTGCTCTTGGGAGGCGGTGATCGTGGTCATGCCTAGAACTTACCCGCGATCACCCGTTTGCGGTCGGGCCCACCAAAGCACGACTGCCCTTAACGACCCGCGCCGGCGGCCTGAGCCGCCGGCGCGAAGCCTGGGGGAGTGGGGTGGGGCCGCGCTCAGGCGCTCGCCGCCGGCGTCACCGGCGCCGGTTCCAGGGCGACGCTCAGCACCTCGTCGATGGTCATCGCGAAGTGGAACGTCATCTGCTCGCGCACCTCTTCGGGAACGTCGTCGAGGTCGCCACGGTTGCGCTCGGGCAGGATCACGTCCGTGAGGCCGGCCGCGTGGGCCGCCAGGACCTTCTGCTTGAGGCCGCCGATCGGCAGCACCCGGCCCTGGAGGGTCACCTCACCGGTCATCCCGACGGTGTGCCTGACCGGCCGCTCGCTGAGCAGCGAGGTCAGAGCAGTCACCATCGTCACGCCGGCGCTCGGGCCGTCCTTGGGGATCGCGCCCGCCGGCACGTGGACGTGGAACGAGCGGTCCTCGAACTGCGCGGGATCGACGTCCAGGTCCTGGGCGTGGCCGCGGACGTAGGAGAGAGCGATCTGCGCCGACTCCTTCATCACGTCGCCCAGCTGGCCGGTCAGCGTCAGGCCGGGCTTGCCCGGCATGCCGGTGGCCTCGACGAACAGCACGTCGCCGCCGGCTCCGGTGACCGCCAGGCCGGTTGCCACTCCGGGCACCGCCGTGCGGATCGCCGACTCCTGGAAGTGACGCTGGCGCCCGAGAGCATCCCGGAGGAGCTCGGTGTCGATCACGACCGGGACGGTGACCTTGTCCGAGGCGATCTGGGTCGCCGTCTTACGCAGCAGCGTGCCGAGATCGCGTTCGAGCTGGCGGACGCCCGCTTCGCGCGTGTACTCGGTGGTCACGGTCTGCAGCATCTCGTCGGAGATCTCGACCTCCTCGTCGCGCAGGCCGTTCCGCTCCAGCTGACGCGGCCACAGGTACCCGCGGGCGATCGCCATTTTCTCGGAGGTGGTGTAGCCGTCGAAGCGGATGACCTCCATCCGGTCCAGCAGCGGGCCGGGGATGGTGTCGGCCACGTTGGCCGTCGCGATGAACATGACGCCGCTGAGGTCGAGCTCGAGATCGAGGTAGTGGTCACGGAACGAGTGGTTCTGTGCCGGGTCCAGCACCTCGAGCAGAGCTGCGCTCGGATCGCCGCGCCAGTCCGCTCCGACCTTGTCGACCTCGTCGAGCATGATCACCGGGTTCATGGTTCCGGCGTCCCGGAGAGCTCTCACCAGCCGGCCCGGGAGGGCGCCGATGTACGTGCGGCGATGACCGCGGATCTCGGCCTCGTCACGGACCCCGCCGAGCGACATGCGCACGAACTCACGACCTGTGGCACGGGCGATCGACTCGCCGATCGAGGTCTTGCCGGTGCCGGGCGGTCCGATCAGGGTGAGGATCGCGCCGGAGCGCTTGTCCTCGGTGATCCCACGATCGACACGCAGCTTCTTGACCGCGATGTACTCGACGATCCGGTCCTTGACGTCCTCGAGGCCTGCGTGGTCCTCATCGAGGATCGTGCGGGCGTGCACGGGGTCGAGCTTCTCGTCGGAGTTCTTCGACCACGGCACCGCGATCAGCCAGTCCAGATAGGCGCGGATAACGTTTGACTCGGCGCTCTGCTCGCCCATCCGCTCCAGCCGGCCGAGTTCCTTGTCGGCCTGTTCGCGGGCGTGCTCGGGCATCCCCGCCTCTTCGATCTTGGTCCGGTACTCCTCCACGATCGAGGCGTCGTCCTCGTCGAGCTCCTTGCGGATCGAGTCCATCTGCTTGCGCAGGAAGTACTCGCGCTGCTGCTTCTCGGCGCCGGACTCGACGTCGTCACGGATGCGCTTGCGCACCTGCAGCTCGGCCAGACGCTCGCGCTGATAGCCGAGGGCCAGCTCGAGCCGCTCGGTGACGTCGATCGTCTGCAGAAGTCCGACCTTCTGCTCGTAGTTGATGTCGGGGCTGTAGCCGCTGGTGTCGGCCAGGGTTCCCGGATCGGAGATCGAGCGCAGGAAGGCCGAGATACGGCCATCGTCGCCGCGGACCTCGAGGATCTCCTCGACCACGGCGCGGTACTCGCGCTCCAGGTTGCGGGTCTTGCCGTCGACGGGAACCGGATCGGGCTGCTCGTCGACCTCGACGAACAGGCGCCCGTCGGGCATCGTCTGGGCGGCGCCCGCGATGCCGCGGTGCAGGCCCTGCAGGGCGAACGCGCGCCCGCCACCCGGCAGACGCACCTTGTCGGTGATTTCGGCGACCGTGCCGACCGCCGCGAATTCCGACTCGTGCCTGGGCACGAGCAGGACGCGCTCCTCGTCGCCAGCCTCTATGGCCAGCGTGAGCGACATGCCCGGGAAGACGACCACGTCGTCCAGCGGGACAAGAAGTAGGCGACTCATCAAGTCTTCACTTTCGCTAGGTACTTACAAAGAATAAGTACAGGATACCACTCCGACCTGCCCCCGCGTCCATCGAATCTGAGTCGAGTTGACTGAGATTATCAGGGTGCCGCCGTGTGGCCGTGGAATGGACGATGTGTAGTCCCCGCCGATGGACGGCTCACGCCGTCGCGCGGCCCGTGGGAAGGTGCTTGAAGGTGTCGGGTCACGCCGGCAGGGCGCGGACGGTGCCCGGCCGCGACTTCTGAGATCATCAACGCCATGCCCTCCGAGCGCACTCCTCCCAACCAGCCGGCCCACGACGTGCTCGCCGCCGAGGAGTTCGTGGTGCCGGCCCCGGATCCCCAGTTGCACCACGAGCCCGCGCACGATGTGCTCGCTGCCGAGGAATTCGTGGTCCCCGCGCGCGATCCGGGCTTGCACCACGGGCCGGTCCTGCTGCCCGGCGATCCCACGGGCATCACCGAGGCCCACGACGTGCTGGCCGCTGAGGAGTTTGCGCTGCCCGCCCCGCCCCCCAGGGCCGCCGAGAAGCCACGAGCCCACGGATCCCTGCGTTCGGGCACGACCGCGCTCACGGGGGTCGGGCTCGCGCTTCTGATCACCCGCCGGTTGCGCCGGCGGCGCTCCTGACCGGCGCCCGCGGGCCCCTCAGCGCCGGGCCCGAGCCGCCGCCGGCGAGAGCAGATCGGTGATCGTGCCCTCGGCCAGCTCGGCTGAGAACCCGACCGTCTCCGACAGCGTCGGATGGGGGTGCACGGTGAGGGCCAGATCCTCGGCGTTGGCCCCCATCTCCAGGGCGTGAACCGCCTCGGCGATCAGGTCACCCGCGGTCACGCCGACGATTCCGCAGCCCAGGACCCGGTGCGAGCCGGGCTCCACCAGCAGCTTGGTCAGGCCCTCTTCGCGTCCCAGGGCCAGCGCTCGGCCCGAGGCCGCCCACGGGAACACCGCCTTCTCGTATTCGACACCGTCGGCTCGGGCCGCCGTCTCGGTCAACCCCATCCAGGCGACCTCGGGATCGGTGTAGGCCACCGACGGAATCGTCTTGGCATCGAACTCCACGTCCATGCCCGCGATCACCTCCGCTGCCACCTTGCCCTCGTGCGTGGCCTTGTGGGCGAGCATGGGGCCGCCGATGATGTCGCCGATGGCGTAGATCCCGCCGACGTTGGTGCGCATCTGACGGTCGGCGGCGATGAAGCCCCGCTCGTCCACCGAGACTCCGGCGGCCTGCGCATCCACGGCATGCCCGTTGGGGACCCTTCCGACGGCCACCAGGATCTGATCGAAGATCCGCGCTCCGACCCCCGCGATCTCCACCTTCAGCCCGTTCTTCTGGGCTCGCACGCCCTCGACGCGGGATCCGAGCAGGACGTCCTCATAGCGGGCGCCGATCCGCTTGGCCAGCGGTCGCACCAGGTCGGGGTCGGCGCCGGTCAGCAGGTGGTCGAGCATCTCGACGACGGTCACCTTGGAACCCAGGGCGTCATACAGGCACGCCATCTCCAGCCCGATGATCCCGCCGCCGATAACCAGCAGCCGGCCGGGAAGCGCCGAAGGCGAGAGCGCGCCCGTGGAGTCGATGATCCGTGGATCGTCGGGCACGTCGGGAATCGAAGCCGCCTGGGAGCCCGCGGCGATGATGCAGTTCTCGAACGTGATCTCGCGATCCCCGACCACCAGCGCGGTGGGCGACACGAACCGCGCCGAGCCGTGGACGACCTCCACCTTGCGGCGCTGCGCCAGCCCCGCGAGCCCGTCGGTGAGCCGGTTGACCACCGACGTCTTCCAGTCCAGCAGCTTCCCGAGATCCACCGAGGGCTCTCCGAACGAGATCCCGTGCGTCGCCATCTCCTCGGTCTCGGCGACCACGCGGGCGGCGTGCAGAAGCGCCTTGGAGGGGATGCAGCCGACGTTCAGGCAGACGCCGCCGAGCCGCTCGTAGCGCTCGACGAGGATCGTCTTCAGACCCAGGTCGGCGGCCCGGAAGGCCGCGGTGTAGCCACCCGGCCCCGCGCCGAGCACGACCACCTGGGCGTCGCGTTCGCCGTCATCGCCGGAGGGCGGGGGAGGGGGCTCCTCGACGACCGCCGTGCGCGGCGAGGAGACCTCCTCGGACCTGACCTCATCCTCGGACTCGGCTGCACCCGTCGCGCCGGCCTCCTCGGACTCGGACTCGGCGGGAGCCGAGGGGCCGGCTCCGTTCTCCTCGACGGTCATCAGCAAGCTGCCCTGGGAGACCCGGTCGCCGATCGAGACCTGCAGCGCCTTGACCACGCCCGCCGATGGGGCGGGGACATCCATGGTGGCCTTGTCGGACTCCAGCGTGACCAGCGGATCCTCGGCCTCCACCGAATCCCCGACCGAAACGAGGATCTCGATCACCGGCACGTCCTCGAAGTCCCCGATGTCGGGGACGAGCACGTCGGTCACGGCCGGCCCGCTCTCACAGCAGCGCTCGTCTCAGATCCGAGAGCACGGCGACCAGGTGGGAGACGAACCGGGCGGCTGCCGCCCCGTCGATCACGCGATGGTCATAGGACAGGGACAGCGGGACCATCAGGCGGGGCACGAACTCCTTGTTCGCGGGGCTCCAGATCGGCTTCGTCGCCGACCGGGTGACTCCCAGGATCGCCACCTCGGGCGCGTTGATGATCGGCGTGAAGCTGGTCCCGCCGATGCCGCCCAGCGAGGAGATCGTGAACGTGGAGCCGCTCATGTCGCCCGGAGTGAGCTTGCCCTCGCGCGCCTTGCCCGAGAGCGCGGTCAGGTCACGGGCGATGTCGGCGAGACCCTTTTGGTCGGCGTCCTTGATCACCGGCACGACCAGCCCGCCCGGAGTGTCCGCGGCGAAGCCGATGTTGTAGTACTGCTTGACCACGAGCTCCTCGCCGTCCAGGGAGGAGTTGAAGGTGGGGAACGCCTTGAGCGTGGCCACGCACGCGGCGACCAGGAAGGTCACCATCGTGAACTTGACCCCGTCGCGCGCGTGCTCCTCGTTGAGCTGCTTGCGCCAGGCCTCCAGATCGGTGATGTCGGCCTCGTCGTTGTGGGTGACGTGAGGGATCATCGCCCAGTTGCGCGCCAGGTTCGGTGCGGAGATCCTCTGAATCCGAGATCGGGTCACGCGCTCGACGGGCCCGAACTTCTCGAAGTCGATCGACGGCCAGGGCGCGAGCTCCAGGCCCGGCGCCACCGCTGTCGTCGGTCCACTCGGCGCCGCGGTCGCCTGCCCGCTTGGCGCCGCCTCGGGCGCGCCTTCGGAGGCCTGCTGGACGTCGTCTCGGGTTATCCGGCCCTGGCGGCCGCTGCCGGTCACGGCGCTCAGGTCGACACCGAGCTCGCGGGCCAGGCGCCGCGCCGACGGGCTGGCGTAGATGGGCCCCCCTCCGTTGGTGTCGGGCGGCGGACCCTCGGGGGCGGGCGGCGGGGACGCGGCCGCCCCGGGGCCGGAGGCGGTGGCTTCGGACGGTCCTGCCTCGGAGGAGGCAGGAGCCTCGGCGGCCGCCGAGCCGTCCTGTGGCCGCTCGGGAGCCTCCAGCGCCTCGGCGGGCTGTGAGGTCTGCTCGGAGGACTGGTCGGCCGCGGCCGCTTGCGTGGGGTCTGACTCCGGCTCGCCGGCACCGGCGTCGCCATCGGTCTGCTCGAGGGTCATCAGCTCGCTGCCCTCCGACACCTGATCGCCGATCTCGACGCTGATCTCCTTGATCACCCCGCCGAACGGGGCGGGCACGTCCATGGTCGCCTTGTCCGATTCCAGGGTGACCAGCGGATCCTCGGCCGCCACCGTGTCGCCGACCGCGACGAGGATCTCGATCACCGGTACCTCATCGAAGTCTCCGATGTCGGGGACCTGGACCTTGGATGCGGTTGCACTCATACGGTGGTGGGGAGCGGCGCGTCGGGGTCGAGATCGTACTTGGCGATCGCCTCCCGGACGACGGCGGCATCGATGGTGCCCGCCTGCGCGAGCTCTGTAAGCGCCGCCACCACGACGTAGTGGCGGTCGACCTCGAAGAAGCGACGCAGCGCGCGCCGGAAGTCGCTGCGCCCGTAGCCGTCGGTGCCCAGCACCCGGTAGCCGCCCGGCACCCACTGGCGGATCTGGTCCGGAACGGCGCGAAGGTAGTCGGTGGAGGCCACCACCGGGCCGCGGCGCGTGGAGAGCTGCTCGGAGACGTAGGCCTGCCGCGGCGGGTCGGTCGGGTGCAGCATGTTCCAGCGCTCGACCTCGATCCCGTCGCGGCGCAGCTCGCTGAACGAGGTCACGCTCCACACGTCGCTGAGCACGCCGAAGTCCTCGGCCAGCAGGTCGGCGGCCGCGACCACCTCGCGCAGGATGGTGCCCGAGCCCAGCAGCTGGACCACCGGCTTGCGGGTGCGCTTTGGTGCCTCGCGCAGCTGATACATCCCGCGCAGGATGCCCTCCTGCGCCCCGTCGGGGATCGGCGGATGCACGTAGTTCTCGTTCATCAGCGTCACGTAATAGAAGATGTCCTCCTGCTCGGCCACCATCCGGCGCAGCCCCTCGTGGACGATCACCGCCAGCTCGTACCCGTAGGCCGGGTCGTAGGCGCGGCAGTTGGGCACGACCGAGAACAGCAGGTGGCTGTGGCCGTCCTCGTGCTGGAGGCCCTCGCCGTTGAGCGTCGTGCGCCCCGCCGTCCCGCCCAGCATGAACCCGCGCGTGCGGCTGTCACCGGCCGCCCAGATGAGGTCGCCGACCCGCTGGTAGCCGAACATCGAGTAGTAGATGTAGAACGGGATCATCGGCACCCCGTGGGCGCTGTAGGAGGTGCCGGCGGCCACGAAGGAGGAGACCGAGCCCGCCTCGGTGATCCCCTCCTCGAGGATCTGGCCGTGCTCGTCCTCCTTGTAGAACATCAGCTGCTCTGAGTCCTGGGGGGAGTAGAGCTGGCCCACGGGCGAGTAGATCCCCACCTGCCGGAACAGCCCCTCCATCCCAAAGGTGCGCGACTCGTCGGGGACGATGGGCACGACGTGACGTCCCAGCTGCTTGTCGCGCAACAGCGCCGCCAGGATCCGGACGAACGCCATGGTGGTGGATATCTCCCGGTCACCGGTGCCCTGAAGCTGGGAGGAGAAGAGCTCGAGGTCGGGGATCGCCAGTGGCTCGGCGCGCCGCCGGCGCTGGGGCAGGAAACCACCGAGAGCCTCGCGGCGCTCGCGCAGGAGGGTCATCTCCGGCGAGTCGTCGGGCGGCTTGTAGTACTCGGCGTCGCGAACCTGCTGGTCGGTGAGCGGCAGCTCGAAGCGATCCCGGAAGGCCAGCATCGCCGCCTCGGTCATCTTCTTGGCCTGGTGGGTGATCATCTGGCCTTCGCCCGAGACGCCCATGCCGTAGCCCTTGATCGTCTTGGCCAGGATGACCGTCGGCTGGCCCGTATGCCCGACCGCGGAGTCATAGGCGGCGTAGACCTTGCGCTGGTCGTGGCCACCGCGGTTCAGGAGCCAGATCTCCTCGTCTGACATGTGGGCCACCCGCTCGAGCAGTCGTGGGTCGCGCCCGAAGAAGTGCTCGCGGACGTAGGCGCCGTCGCGTGACTTGAACGTCTGGTAGTCGCCGTCGACGCAGTCCTCCATCACCTTGACCAGAGCGCCATCGCGGTCAGCGGCCAGGAGCGGATCCCAGCGGCTTCCCCAGATCACCTTGATCACGTTCCAGCCGGCGCCGCGGAAGTCCGATTCCAGCTCCTGGATGATCTTGCCGTTGCCTCGCACCGGCCCATCGAGGCGCTGCAGGTTGCAGTTGACCACCCAGATGAGGTTGTCGAGGTTCTCCCGGCCCGCGAGACCGATCGAACCCATCGACTCGGGCTCGTCCATCTCGCCGTCACCGAGGAACGCCCACACCTTGCGGGGCGGGTCGGCCGTGTTCGCCAGGCCGCGGGCCTGCAGGTACTTCATGAAGCGCGCCTGGTAGATCGAGGTGATGGCGCCGATTCCGAGCGAGACCGTCGGGAACTGCCAGAAATCGGGCATCAGCCATGGGTGCGGGTAGGAGGAGAGCCCGTTGCCGTCGACCTCCTGGCGGAAGCCGTCGAGCTGCTCGGCGGTCAGCCGCCCCTCCAGGAAGGCCCGCGCGTAATTGCCCGGCGACGAGTGGCCCTGGAAGTAGACGAGGTCGCCTCCGTGCTCATCGCTGGGGGCGTGCCAGAAGTGGTTGAAGCCGACCTCCATCAGGGTGGCCAGCGATTGGAAGGTGGCGATGTGCCCACCCAGCTCCGAGGAGACCTTGTTGGCCCGCACGACGGTGACGATCGCGTTCCAGCGCACGATCGAGCGCAGCCGCCGCTCCAGGTCCGGGTCGCCGGGGAAGCGGGGCTCGAGCTCGGCCGGAATCGTGTTGACGTAGTCGGTGTTGAGGCTGGCGATCGGCCCCGTGCCGGCGCGCTGGGCGCGCTCGATGACCCGCGTCAGGAGATCGCGTGCCCGGTCGGGCCCATCGTGGGCGACGACGGCATCCAGCGCCTCCAGCCACTCGGTCGTCTCGACGGCGTCCAGGTCTGCTCCGGCGCCGTTCGTGGTCGGGGGCTGCGTCTGGGCTCGATCAGTCATGGCGCGTCGGGAAGGGGACCTTGGAATCGACTATACCCCCGTACTACCCCTCTTACCGGCGCGGTTATGCGGACCGTCTTGGCGTAATTTGGGGGCATGAGCTTGCGTGAGGTGGACGGAACGGCCGGAGCGCCATGGGAGCGCCCGCTGGCGGGCTCGCTGGACCGGATCGTGGTGGAATCGGAGCTGCTGGAGGGCAACCCGCTCGGCGATCCCACGCGCCGGCCGCTGTATGTCTACCAGCCGCCGGGCCTGGCGCGGGGCGGCGGCGGCTCGGTCCCATCGGTCTACGTGCTCCAGGGATTCACCGGGCAGCTCGACATGTGGTTCTCACGGGCCGAGTTTGCGCCCAACATCTTCGAGCGGCTCGACGCGATGTTCGATGCCGGCGATTGCCCGGACGCGGTGATCGTGTTCGTCGACGCCTGGACATCGGTCGGGGGCTCGCAGTTTCTGAACTCCTCGAGCACGGGGCGCTACCTGGATTACATCTGCGACGAGGTCGTCCCGTTCGTCGATGAGCGATATCCGACCCTCGCTCATCGTGACCACCGGGGGCTGAGCGGCAAGTCGTCGGGCGGTTACGGGGCGATGGTGGTTCCCATGCTGCGTCCCGACGTGTTCGGCGCGCTCGCCTCGCACGCCGGCGACGCGCTCTTCGAGTGCTGCTATCTGCCTGCCTTTCCCGGGGTGGCCCGCCAGTTGCGCGATGACTTCGATGGCTCCTTCGAGGTCTTCCTGGAGCGCCTGGCGGAGGCCGAGACGTTCGAGTTCAGGCGGTTCGGTGAGCCGCTCTCGGTCTGGGGCTACGCGTGCGCCTACTCGCCTGATCCCGCCCGGCCGGGAAAGGCGCTGATCCCGTTCGACATCTCCACGGGGCGTCTGGACGAGGCCGTCTGGCGGCGGTGGCTCGCCCTCGATCCGGTACGCATGGCGCCTGATCACGCCGGAGCTCTGGACAGCATGCGCCGCATCTATCTGGACGCCGGCCGCAGCGACGAGTGGTTCCTGGATCTCGGCGCCCAGGCGTTCTCGCAGGAGCTGTCCCGCCTCGGCGTCCAGCACACGCTCGAGCTCTTCGACGGGCGTCACGGCGGGATCTCCTATCGCTACCCGGGCGCCATCCGCGAGCTGGTCAATGCGCTCAAGTAGGTCCGGGTGAGCGCCAGCGCCGAGCTCGATCTCGCCTTCGCCGGCCCCGCCGCGCTGGCGGCACGGGTACGCGCGGGCGACGTCCACCCGCGGGAGCTCGTCGAGCTCTTCCTGACGCGGATCCAGACCCTCGATCCGCACTGCAACGCGTTTCGCACGACGATGCCCGAGCAGGCGCTGGCCGAGCAGGCGCTGGCCGAGGCCGAGGCCGCCGCCGGCTCCGCCGGCCGGCTGGCGGGCGTCCCGATCGCGATCAAGGACGACATCCCGCTCGCGGGCCAGTCGGCAACCCGGGGCAGCCGCAGCTACGGTCCGCCGGCGACAGCCGACGCGGAGGTGGTGCGCCGGCTCCGGGCCGCGGGAGCGATTCCGATCGGGATCACCAACGTCAGACGTGGCTGCGCGGTGTCTACGAGGAGTCGCTGAAGGTGCCCGACCGCTCGCTGCTGGAGCGCAGCACCCGCCAGATGGCCACCGCCGGCCGCTATCTGGTGCCATCGTGGTGGCGGCGGCGCCTGTTGGAGTCACGCCCGGCGAGCACGGCGCGGATCATGTCGCTGTGGCGCGAGTTCGACGTCCTGATGACGCCGGCGCTCGCCCAGACCGCGATCGGCGCCGAGGGCGGGTACGGGCGCTCGGCGGTGGTCGCGGTTGCCACCTCGTCGCGGTTCTCGCCCTACACCTCGGTCTTCAACCTCACCGGGCAGCCCGCGGTGGCCCTGCCCGCCGGCCTGGGGTCCGACGGCCTGCCCCTGAGCGTGCAGCTCGTGGGCAGAATGGGCGCCGAGGACACGCTGTACTCGCTCGCCGGGCAGATCGAGGCGGCTGCGCCCTGGGCGCAGCGCCGGCCCGCGCTGGCGAGCTAGACAGACCCCCACGTGCCGGGTACATTTACGTACCAGTGACTGCCGTCGCCGCACCAGCTGTTGCCTCCGAGCCCGGGCTCGAGGCGCCTCCATCGCCCGCCGGTCCGGTGCCAGTCGGCACGCCGGTCCGACTGCCCCCCGGACCTGAGCTCCCGACCCTGATCCAGGGGCTCCGCTTCGGGGCGCGACCCATGGGGTTCAATCTCCGGGCTCACCGCCGGTTCGGCGACGTGTGGACGGTCCGGCTGCCGACGCGCCGCGGGGGGTTCGTGGTCACGTGTCACCCCGATCACCTCGAGTCGCTGCTCAAGGCCAAGCCGGCCGACGCTCCCTCGCTCACCGGGGAGTCGCCGCTGAGACCGATCCTGGGCCCCAACTCGATCCTGACCTCGGTCGGAGACCGTCACATGCGCCAGCGCAAGCTGCTCCTGCCTCCCTTCCACGGCGAAGCGGTCGCCCGCTATGTGGAGATGATCGCCGAGGTGGCCGACCGAGAGATCGACGGCTGGCCGGTCAACCAGCCGTTCGCGCTGGCGCCCCGGATGCAGGCGGTCACGCTGGCGGTGATCATGCGGGGCGTCTTCGGGATCGAGGCTGACTCGGCCCGGGGAACGATGGAGCACCGGATGCGAGAGACGATCCGGCGCCTGCTGGCCGCTTCCACCCACCCCCTGTATCAGCTGGTGGAGCTGCGCAACGCCGGGCGGCGCGAGCCTCGGGGGATCCTCGCCCGTCTCCTGGCCATCGCGGATCGCCAGATGTACGCGGTGATCGCCCAGCGGCGGTCGCAGGGGAGCGACGGCGGGGCGGACGTACTCTCGCTGCTGCTGGCGGCCCGGGACGAAGCCGGGCGACCGCTCACCGATCAGGAGCTGCGCGACGAGCTGATGTCGCTGGTGCTGGCCGGCCATGAGACGACGGCCAACTCCCTGGCCTGGACGTTCGAGCGGCTGCTGCGGACTCCGCCCGCCTACGACCGCCTGCGCGAGCTGGTGCGCGGCGAGGCCGACGGCGGCGCCGAGTACGTCGAGGCCACGATCCACGAGACGATGCGCAGCCGTCCCGTGATCCCCATGATCGTGCGGATGGTGAAGCGATCCTGGCGCTTTGGCGAGTACGTGCTCCCGGCGTCGACCCCGGTCGCGGTCAGCATCATCGCCCTGCACCGCCGCGAGGACGTCTATCCACAGCCCGGGGCCTACCGGCCCGACCGGTTCCTGGGCGTCAAGCCCGGGACCTACACCTGGATCCCGTTCGGCGGCGGGATCCGCCGCTGCCTGGGGGCCACTCTGGCCATGGCCGAGCAGCGCGTGGTTCTCGACGCGGTGGCTCGGAGAACCGACATGCTCGCCCCCGACCCGAGTCCCGAGGCCGCGAGGATGCGAAACGTGACCATGATCCCGCGGCGTGGCGCGCGGGTGGTCGTGACCCGGAGGCGCGCCGCCTGACCGTCGCCTAAGGTGATCGACGTGTCAGCTCCGCAAGCAGGGAGCACCGCGCAGGGACCGGCTCCCGCCGGTCACCGCGAGCGCCTGATCGCCGCGATGGCGGCATCGATCGAGGAGAAGGGCTACCGCGAGACCACGGTGGCCGACGTGGTCCGGATCGCGCGCACGTCGCGGCGCAACTTCTATGAGCACTTCGAGGATCGTGACGCCTGCTTCCTGGCTCTGTTCGACGCCACCAACGACGAGATGATGGCCCAGATCCTGGGGGCGGTCGATCCTGATCGGAGCCTCGACGAGCAGGTCGACAGCGCCGTGGACGCCTACATCGACAACGTCACTCGCCAGCCGGCGCTCTACAGCAGCTTCGTCCGCGAGCTTCCCGGCCTCGGTCAGGCGGGTGCCGAGCGCGCCCTGGCCACGCTCGAGCGCTTTGCCGAGATGCTGATCGGCCTCGTCGACACCGGGCGCCACGAGCATCCCGGCCTGGCCACCCGGCCGCTGACCATGGACTCCGCGATCATCATCGTCGGCGGTCTGCGCGAGCTGGTCGTGATCTCGGTGCAGCGCGGGCGCGACCTGCGCGAGATGCGTGCCAGCGCCGGCGAGACGGTCAAGGCGATCCTCACCGGACCCTTGCTCTAGGCGCTTCTGGCGGCCATAGCGGTATGGTAGCGTACCACGGTACATGGACGTACCGAACGCCGGGGAACCCGCCCGTTCCGACCCTTCGATAAGAGGAGACCACGATGCCCGAGCCCGACCAGCCACACGTTGAGATCGCGATCGCGGGAGCCGGTCTCTCCGGTCTGGGCATGGCGATCGCACTGCGCCGGGACGGCTATGAGAACTTCGTCGTGCTCGAGCGCGAAGCCGATCTGGGGGGCACTTGTATGTGGACCCCACCGGGCGAAACTCGACGCTGTGGCCCAACAGCGTTCGCTCCTACCAGCGGCGCATGGCTCGTTTCGACCCCGCGGACTACTCGGTCGAGGCGGCCGCGCCGGCGCCCACCGGCTAGCCCGCGCTCGTCTGAGAACCAGGAGAGGAAAGGATGAAGAGCAACCAGAACCCGGTGGACGGACGGACCGCATTCGTGTCCGGGGCGGCTTCGGGCATCGGCCGGGCGGTGGCCGCCCGGCTGGCCGCCCACGGCTGCCCGGTGGCCGTCGCCGACCAGGACGAGGAGGGGTTGCGCCACACGGCCGAGCTGATCTCGGGCCCTCTCCTGGCGCGCCGCCTCGATGTCCGTGACCGGCAGGCGCAGATGGCGTTCGCGGCCGAGGTCGCCGACTGGGCGCCGTCGCCGCTCGGCATGGTGTTCAACAACGCCGGTGTGGCCACCTCGCAAAGCGTGGCCGAGGGATCGGTCGAGGACGACGAGTGGGTGGTCGAGATCAATCTAGGAGGGGTCGTCAACGGGGTGCGCGCGTTCCTGCCGATCCTGCTCAGACAGGACTCAGGTGTGATCGTCAACACCTCGAGCGTGTTCGGGCTGGTCGGGATCCCCTATCAGAGCGCCTACTGCGCGTCCAAGTTCGCGGTGCGCGGGTTCACGGACTCGTTGCGGCAGGAGCTGCGGGGAAGCGGGGTCCGCGCCGTCACGGTGCACCCCGGCGGAATCAAGACCAACATCGCCCGCAATTCCCGTTACCACGCCCACCCGCTGCGGGACGGCGTATCTCACGAACAGGCCGCACGCGACTTCGAGGCCGTGGCGATGACCACGCCTGAGAAGGCGGCCAGGATCATCCATGAAGGGGTCAAGGCGGGCAAGAGCCGGATTCTCGTAGGTCCGGACGCCTACGTCTTCGATTTCCTGGGCCGAGCGATGCCGACGCGTTACTTCGACGTCCTGGCCCTGCTGGAGCGGCTGGCGGCCCGCCGGAGCTGATGGCGCCGCCGGGCGGAGCGCTTGCGCAGCCTTGCTTTGGTGGTGTGGGCGGGATTACTCGCCCGCAGCACCGACTCTCCGCTGTGATTGACGTAGCCCAGAGGCTGGAAGGAGATGTCGATCCAGCGGTAGCGGTGGGCAAGTGGCGGGAGCTTGTAGGTGGCCGTGCGCCTGCCCTGGCGCAGTCGGCCCAGCGGCGTCGAGTCGAGTACCGAGTTGAAGAGCCAGACTTCGTAGTGCCCGCGGTGGGGGATGGGAAGATGTGTAACCCTCAGCTTCAGCCTCAGATGCCTTAGATGTCTGAGGGAGCCCACCAGCTGCACCGAGCCGCGAACGTGCATCAGGCCGCCGGGGAGCCCCGCGAAGTCTTCGGGGACGGGGCCGGTCCCGGTCCCGGTCCCGGTCTGTGCGGGCGCGACCGGAGTCGAGGTGGTGGGCGTCGTCGGCGCGGGGGTGGGAGCGGGAGCCGGCTTCGCGGCGATCCCCTTCGCTCGGCCGGTCGCTCGGTGCTGGGCGCCGCTGCCCCCGGTCAGGGTCAGGAGGAGGATGACCGCCAGGGCGAGCGCGGCGAGGCCGCCGGAGATCGCGACCAGGCGACGGCGCGGCGGACCGGCCGGCGGGGCGGAGACAGCCGTGACGACGGCCCCCGGCCCGAGCAGGAGCCCGGCCGGCTGCGGAGGGGACGGTACGGTCATCGCAAGCGCCCTCGGCCCGAGCAGGAGCCCGGCCGGCTGCGGGGCGGAGGACCCGGGTGCCCGGGCCGCGGCCGGACCGAGCAGCAGTCCCGCCGGCATCCCGGGGGCTTCGAGCGCGTAGTTGCCGTTGCCCGGCTCCACGGGTCCCACGGCGAGTTCGGCGAGGGCCGCCCGCACGTCGTCAGGCGGGAGGGTGAGCTCCTCACTGAGCCGCTCGATCAGCCGTGCCCGCCGTGTGACCACCACTTCGGGCCGCATTCCGGTCAGTTGCGACAGACGCTGCTCGTCGAGACCCCGGTTGAGCCACAGATTGAGGAGGGCCCGGTCGGCTGGCGTAAGTCTGGCGGTCGCGTCGAGCAACCGCCTCGTGGGTAACGGACCCATTATTTGGGTAGCACCTCTAGAGCGGTACGCATGCCTGAGCGGTTTTCCCCCGCCCCGCCGCCGCGACGAGCATGGAGGCTTGAGCGTGAGAATTTCCCGTCCATACAGTGGAATTCTGGCATTTCTGGTGCTTGGCTTCTCCATTTGGCTGCTGTGGCCGAGCCTGGCCCTCGCCCGTGCCCTGATCCGCTTCGTACACGGCGTGCCCGGCGTCGGCCGGGCCACGGTCGACGTGGACACTGGCAGCGGCGAGCAGAACCTGGGAACGATCGGGTTCGCGCAGTCCACCCGATGGCGAGGTATCCGCTCCGGCAGCTTCAAATGGACGCTCGTCGGCGCCGGAAAGCTGCTGGCCTCGGGGACCGCCGGCGTGGGCAGCGGCGCCTACGACATCGTGATCCTCGAGAAGGCCATGAAGCCGTGGCTCGGCATCTACCGGGCGCACGGCGGGAAGCCCGGCACGAGCCTCATCCGCGTCATCCACGGCGCGCCGGAGCTCGGGAGCCCCGAGCTCACCATCGACGGCAAGCAAGCGGTCAAGAGCCTGAGCTATACGAAGGCGACGCCCTACGTGTCGATCAACCCGGGGGCCCACAGCCTGGGGGCGATGCGCCCCGGCGACACCACGCCACTGGTGCCGGCGGGCGCTCACGTGAAGCTCAGCCCGGATGTGTCCTACTCCGCGATCGTGCTCGGAACCCGCGGCGAGGAGCTTCGGGTTGTCGCCCTGACCGACCGGGGTGCGCCCTTGACCCGGTCGCAGCCCAAGCCCGCCGCCTCTTCGCGCTCGAGCCCCGGAATCATCGACGTCAAGCGCGGCGATTCGCTGTGGTCGATCGCCCGTGGCCTCGTCGGCCCGGCCGCCAGCAACGAGGCGGTCGAGCACAAGCTCGTGGCGATCTGGGATCTGAACGCCAAGCGGATCGGCACCGGAGACCCGAACCTGATCTTCGCGGGAACCCGGCTGCGCGTTCCGAGCTGAGGCGCCCGGCCGGTGACGAGCACGTCCGCCCCGGAGCTGAGACGCCGACCGGTGACCAAGTACATCGGCGAGGAGCTGAGAGTCGACTCTAACTCTCTACTTCAGGTCCAGGAGCCGCGGCCCGCGCAGGTTCCAGAGCGCGGTCAGGCCCGCGAGTTGACGTGCGCTCTGTGACCCGCGAAATCCGAGGGTCACAGAGCACGGCGGGACCATGCGCGCATCGCGTGCTCTGAAAACCGCGGGGCGGGACGGTCTCGCCCGCCCCGCCCAGACGGTGCCGTCCCCAACATCCTCAGGTGACCGTCAGCGTCCCCTGCATGCCGGCCTGCCGGTGGCCCGGAACGCTGCAGAAGAAGGTGTACTTCCCCGCGGCGAGCTTGACCATCAAGGTCTTGGTTCCGCCGCTGAACGTGGGGGTGGCTCCCACGACGGGACCACCGGTTCCCTTCTGGATCGTGAAGTTGTGACCCTGGGGCGAGTTGTTGGTGAACGTGATCATCACGGTGCCCGCCTTGGCGGTCAGGCTTGACTTGGTGAACATCAGCATCCCGCTGGGATTGGCGGCGATGGTCAGAACCGTGGCGCCGGCCTGAGTCGAGGATGAGCTCGGTGCCGAGGATGCCGCCGCCGTGGAGGCTGCCGGCTGGGCGCTCGACGAGCTCGAGGCCGTCGACGCCGGGGGTGAGCTCGAGGCCGCCTGGCTCGACGAGGCGCTGCTCGAGCCGCCGCAGGCGGCGACCCCGAGGGCAAGCGCGCCGGCGCTTAGGAGGGCGATGGGAAATCTGGTCATGGGGAAGGCTCCTTGGTCAGTCAGTTGGCCCTCCGGTGACCGCAACGGGCGGAGGAGGGATCGTCACCACTCCAGACGCCGTTGCCGGCGCTTCCTTCCCGAAGCTCAGCGGCTGATTAGATCCAGACAGCATTCGAAAAGGAGCCGAGCCGATGACCGCAACTTCGCCGCCAGCCATCCGTCCCCTGGACTTCCTGCGCATCGACGAGCTGTTCTCAGACGAGGAGCTGATGATCCGCGACACGGTCCGGGCGTTCGTGGCCGACCAGGTGCTGCCCTATGTCGGGGACTGGTTCGAGGAGGCGCGGATTCCCCTGGAGCTGGCGCCCGCGCTGGGCAAGATCGGGGTGCTCGGGATGCACCTGTCGGGGTATGGTTGTGCCGGGGCCAGCGCCACTGCCTACGGGCTGGCCTGCATGGAGCTCGAGGCCGGTGACAGCGGGTTGCGTAGCCTGGTCTCGGTCCAGGGGTCGCTGGCGATGTTCGCCATCCATCGCTGGGGGTCTGAGGAGCAGAAGCTCGAATGGCTGCCCCGGATGGCAGCCGGCGAGGCGATCGGCTGTTTCGGACTGACCGAGCCCGATGCCGGCTCTGATCCTGGGTCGATGCGCACTCGGGCACGCCGGGACGGCTCCGACTGGATCCTTCACGGGCAGAAGATGTGGATCACCAACGGCTCGGCGGCCGACGTGGCGGTGGTGTGGGCGCGCACGGATGAGGACCCGCCCGCCCTCCGAGGCTTCCTGGTGCCCCGGGGCACCAAGGGCTTCTCGACCCAGGACATCCACCGCAAGATGTCGCTGAGGGCATCGGTGACCTCGGAGCTGCTCCTCGACGACGTGCGCCTGCCGGCCTCGGCGCAGCTGCCCGAGGCGACCTCGCTGCGCGGTCCGCTGTCCTGCCTCAACGAGGCCCGCTACGGGATCGTCTGGGGCGCGATCGGCGCTGCGCGCGCCTGCTTTGAGGCGGCACTTCAGTACAGCAAGGAACGCGTCGCGTTCGGCCGCCCAATCGCCGCCACCCAGCTGCAGCAGCAGAAGCTGGCCTTCATGGCGCTCGAGGTCAACCGGGGAGCGCTGCTGGCCCTGCACCTGGGGCGCATGAAGGACGAGGGAACGCTTCGCCCCGAGCAGGTGAGCATGGGCAAGCTGGCCAACGTCAATGCGGCCCTCGAGGTGGCTCGCAGCGCTCGCCAGGTGCTCGGTGCCAACGGCATCACGCTCGAGTATCCGGTCATCCGCCACATGAACAACCTCGAGTCGGTGGTCACCTACGAAGGAACCGCCGACGTGCACGCGCTCGTGGTCGGCGGGGCGCTCACCGGCTTTGACGCGTTTCGCTGACCCCCAGCCGGCGGCGGGGCCCTCGCCGGGCGGGCGGCCGCGGCCCGCCAGGTCTCTCTAGATCAGGCGTCGCAGAAGGAGTCGGCGAGCGAGTGCACGACGCCGGAGAGCGCCGCGCGCTCCTTGAAGATGCGCAGCTGCTCAGCGGTTCCGTTCTCGGTGATGAGCTTGGGCACCCCCTCCAACGCATCGCGGCAGCCGAGCTCGTCGGCGTGGGGCCGGACCGCCTCCAGGAGATCGGTCGCCAGCTCGGCGGCGGGGATCCGCGTCTCCCGTTCTCCATCGATCAGCCGGGCGGCCATCCCGTCCCGCGAGGCGATGAACCGGTTCTCGGCGAGCATCTCCGGACTGCCGATCTGCTCCGCGGACAGGTAGCCCTCCTCGAGCTCGAGGTGGGCGATGGACTGCAGGAGCGCGACCAGGGCCATGGTGGAAGAGGTCCGGATCTGAGCATCCATGATCCGGACCTCGACCGTGCCGAACTTGGGCTGGGGCCGGATGTCCCACCACAGAAAGGTCGGCTCGGGAAACGCCTCGCAGCGCAGGAGCAGATCGACCGTCTCCACGTAGTCCTCGTAGCTGGAGAAGTCACGCGGAACGCCGACCCGGGGGAACGCCTGGAAGATCGGAATCCTCGCGGACGCCAGACCTGTGTCGCGTCCCTGCCAGAACGGCGAGTTGGCCGACAGGGCGAGCAACAGGGCGAGGTGACCCCGGAGGCGGTTAAAGAGCGTGATCGCCTCCTCGGGATCGCCGACGCCGATGTGCACGTGCAGCGCAAACGTGGGTTCGCGCCGGGCCAGCTCGCGCATCGAACCGTAGACGGCCTGGTGGCGGTCGCCGCCGGCGATCCTGATCTCGGTCCAGACCGCGGTGGGGTGGGTGCCGGCGCTCGCGGTCCGCAGACCGAGCGGCGCCAGTTCGCTGAACAGCCTCTCGCGGAGCTCGTGAACCTGCTCCGCCGCGGACTGCACCCCGTCGTGGGGTTCGGTCGAGAGCTCGAGTGCCGACCCGTGCGTCTCGGCCGCCACCCGATGTCCGAGCTCCTCGGACAGCGCGGGCAGGACGTCGTCGATGCGCTGAGCCAGGGACCAGTCCCGCTCGGCGTCGAGGAGCATGACCTCCTCCTCGATTCCGAGGGTGTAGGGCTCTGACGGGGCCCACTCAGACCAATGACCGTCCGCGGACTCCTTCACCTCTGGCTGGGTCGACGCTTCCACACTTCGATTAACGCGGGCCGCGCCGGCATTGGCTTGGGCCCGGTGGCCAGTATGCAGACTCGGGGCTGCTCCTACAGGCCAACTGCGTCTCCGGCCGGCCCGGACCGGCGTCCGCGTGGCCTGCTCAACCGGCCTCATGCGTCGCGACGCACCTCGGGGTCGGCGGCGGTCGGCTCCGCGACCCCGCCGTTGCGGTCGTCGACCCGGGTGCGGTCGTCGACCCGGGTGCGGTTTTCGACCCGGGTGCGGTTTTCGACCGCGGGCTCGACTGCCGAAGTGCCGGCGAACCGCTCGCGCTCGTCCTTGCCGACGAGCTCGTGGTCGGCGAGCCCGCGCTCGTGCAGGTTGGCGCGCTCCTCGTGCAGGTTGGCCTCGGCGCGTTCACGGGCGGCCTCCTGCTCGGCGATGCGAGCGCGGTGCTCGGCGAGCTGGGCCTGCTGCTCGTTGACGTCGGCCTCCTGTCGATGCTCATCGGCGACCCGATCGCGACGCTGGTCCAGCTCGCGCTCACGCGCCTTGAGGCGGGCCTGCTCGCGCATCCGGGGCAGCATGAACGCGAGTGCGATCAAGATGAGCACCACGACGACGATCACGATGATGAGGGCTGTTGACATCTCTTCCTCCTGTGTGGCAGAGCCAGGGTGCGGAGCGACCGCTTGCGAAGCAGGGACGGCTTGCACGGGCGACGGACCGAGAGACCCGCATGGGATCTGCTTACGCTCCTTGTGGGTTCAGGCGTCTTCTCGCGCTGATTTGCCCCTTTGAAAGGAAAATCGCGTACCGATGGTTTACCCCATCCGCCTCGCACCCACACAACGGCCGGACGTTCGGCCGATGCGGCTCCGCCGGTCGGCCGCGATACCTAGAGTGGCGCCGGTGATCCGGCGCGTCTCACCGTGCAACCGCGTAGCGCATGAGCAGGTGCGAATCCTGCTCGAGCGCCCACACCAGGCGCAGGGTCAGCGGAGCCGCGAGGTCTGCGCCGCTGGTGACGGTGAGCTCTCCGCCCCCCAAGAGCGCCGGCGCGAGCGTCAGGAAGAGCTCGTCGACGAGATCCTCGGCGAGCAGGGCATTGAACAGGGCCGGACCGCCCTCGCACAGCAACGAGCGGACGCCGTGGTCCCGGCGCAGCGACCGGAGCACGCTCCCGAGCTCGCTCCCGCCGGCCGGGAGCTCGCGTCTGATCAGCTGGGCGGCGGTGGTGGGCAGCGCGACTCCGGCCGATGTGTAGACCGCCACCCGGGAGCCGGGATCGGCGAACAGGGGGATGTCGAACGGGATGTCGCCGCTGCGACTGATCACAACCGCAAGGGGCTGGGCGTCGCGTCCCTCGGCGATCCGGATGTCCGCCAGCCGGGGCTCGCGCACGAGCGCGCCGTAGCGCTCCACGCGCAGGGTGCCTGTACCCGCCAGGACGGCGTCGACCTGGGTGCGCAGCAGGTGAAACGCGGCGCGGTCGCCCGGCCCTCCGAGCTGTGCGGTGCGTCCATCGGCGGTGGCCTTCCCATCGGCGCTGACGACGAAGTTGCACACCAGGTAGGGGCGGTCCGGGGGGGCGAGCTCGGCCAGCCCAAGGCCGGTATAGAAACTCTCCGGGGAAGCCGCCGGACCGGCGGGAACGGCTCGTTCGAACAGCATCAGCCGGCCAAGCCTAGCCACCGTCCACCGGGTGCCGCACGGGCATGAACGCGGTGCGCCCGATCTTCGAGCGGCTGACCGGCGGGCTCGACTACCCGATGCTCATCGTGACCACCGCGGTGGCCGATCGGCGGGCGGGGTGTCTGGTCGGGTTCGCAACCCAATGCAGCATCGATCCACCGCGGTTCCTGGTCTGCATCTCGGACAAGAATCACACCTGCGCGGTCGCGCGAGACGCGGAGGCGATGGCGATCCACTTCCCGCCTGCCGGGGCCATGCATCTGGCCCGGTTGTTCGGCTCCGAGACCGGAGATCGGATCGACAAGTTCGCTCGCTGTAGGTGGCGGCGCGGTCCCGGCGAGCTGCCCATCCTGGAGGAGTGTGGTCGCTGGTTCGCGGGACGGATCCTCGAGCGAAGGCGCCTCGGCGACCACTTCGGCTTCGTCCTCGACCCGTTCGCCGCCGAGGACGACGGCAGGACCGACACCCTCGCCTCCCAGGATGCGATGCAGCTCGAGCCCGGCCACGATGCCTGAGGGATCTGGGGGCACGACGGCCTTGACCAGTGCGTCGTGCGACCGGGGCCGGGTAGCTTGAAGCCATGACCAGCGAACCTGCAGAGACCTCCGGCTACGCCGTCGTCGAGCCCGACGAGGTCGACAACCCATATGACGGGTCCGACGTTCCGGGCGAGTTTCGCCGCCTCACCGAGGCGTTGGGGTGCCGGCAGCTGTCGGTGACCTTCATCCGGGTCCCCGCGCGCTCGGACTTCGAGCAGGGCACCGGTCACTTCCACGACGAGGTCGAGGAGCTCTATCTGGTGAGCCGTGGAGTTCTGACGATGCGCTTCGGTGACGAGATCCGAGAGGTCAGCGCTCCGGCCGCGGTCAGGGTCGCGAGCGACACGCCCCGCTCGCACCGAAACGAGGGTTCCGAGCCCGTGGAGGTGTGGGCGGTGTCGCGCCGGATCGAGACCTCCGATGCCACCAAGATCGATGACTTCTGGGAAGCCTCACCGGACGCCCGGCAGCAACTTGACTGAGGGTTCGTCCCCCCTGGATGGGAAGCGGGCACTCGTGACCGGGGCCAGCAGCGGCCTCGGAGAGGCGATGGCCCGAGCCCTGGTCCAGGCCGGCGCCCGCGTCGCTGTTACCAGCCGGTCCGGACCGCGCGCCCAGGCCGTGGCCGCCGAGCTCGGCCCGCGGGCCCTCGGACTGGAGCTGGATGTCCGAGACGAGGCATCGGTTGCGGCCTGCGTGGCCGGTGCCTGTGACCGGCTCGGCGGCCTCGACCTGCTCGTCAACAACGCGGGGATCGGGATGCGCACGGTCAATCCGCGGTTCCTGACCGACCCGCAACCGTTCTGGAAGGTCGCCCCTGGGGGCTTTCGCGACGTGATCGAGACCAAGGTCACCGGCTCGTTCCTGGTCGCCCGAGAGGTCGTTCCCCGAATGCTCGAGGCCGGCGGTGGGCGCGTGGTCAACGTGTCGATGAACGAGCAGACGATGATTCGCAGGGGCTTCGTTCCCTACGGCCCCGCGGGCGCGGCCGTGGAAGCGCTCTCCCGGGTGATGGCGGCCGACCTGGAGGGGACGGCGGTAAACGTCAACCTGCTCGCGCCCGGTGGCGCCACCGCCACCGGGATGATTCCCGATGACCTGTCCGCCGAGGCTCGCGCCCGACTGCTCGACCCGGTGATCATGGGGCCGCCGATCGTGTGGCTGGCCTCGGAAACCTCAGCCGGGGTCCACGACCAGCGGATCGTCGCCTCGGAGTTCGACGCCTGGCTTGCTCGGCACCGCCCCGGGTAGGGGCCCGACCAGGTTCAGGGCGCGGACGGTAGCTCGGCCGCGCCGGTCGCTCAGGAGCCGAGCGTGCGGAGCATCAGCACGTGCTCGGGATTGATGCCGATGCGCTCGCCGGTGGCGGCTTCGGTCATCCAGGCGAGTTCCATGATCGAGCCGCGGGCGGCCGAGAGGATCAGCGACTCGACCTCCTTGGGGTCGCCTTCGACCCTGAACCGCTCGCCGCCGACGACGGTTATCTCGGTGATCAGGCTCATGACTCGAACTCCACGACCGAGTAGGCATTGCAACCGACCACTTCGTAGGTTCGAGAGGGTTTCTCGCCACTCATTCCGCGCGGTTGATACCAGATGACGAACGGCTGGTGCGATCCCATGTCGAAGATCGCGCCCACGGTGTCACCGGAAATCGGGTCGGGCGTGCCGACCTCGGTCACGCAATCCTTGCTCCCGCGGCGCGTCCACAGCTCCCGTATCCGGCGATCGCTGGGAAGATGGCCCAGGGAGAGCGCGAGTTGCCGGCGCATGCTGTGGTAGGCGTCCTCGGCGGTCGCGAGGTCACCCGCTCCCGGGACGAAGAACGCGGTCAATCCGGGCCTAGTCTATAGTCTAGATGCCGCGCTCGCGGGCGTTCTTGCTCAGGGAGGCGGCGAGTGCCGCGGGTTCGGTCCTGGCCTCGAGGTCGGTGATCCGCTTGCTTTCCCGTTGGGCCTCCCGGTAGACGGAGTCCTGGAGTCCCTGGATGAGCTCCTCCAGGTACTTGACCCGAGCCTCCAACGCCTGGATCCGGCCGGGCCCCTCGAGCATTCCGCCCTCCGGGAGAACCGGTTCGGAGGGTGGCGAGGTCCGGGTCTGCCTGATTCGAGAGATCAGCCCGGCGCGTCCACGCGCGCTCACCGGGCGCCTGGGCGCTTGTGTCCGGTGCGGGCGCGGGCGCGGGTCGGAGGCGGATAGCGCAGACGCTCTTCGTCGGTCATCTGCCGTATCACCAGCGAGCCGTCCTGAATCTGCTCGCGGACCGCCTCGAGCTTGGCCTGGCGCTTCTCCTCGGCCCTCTCCCAGGCGGTTTTCATGCGGCCACCGGTGACGGGAGGCCGCCATGACGTGCCCGCCGAGCCGAGAGCCCGGTGGATCCGGGACGTGGGGGGCGATCGAATACGGACATCCTGCTCCTTGAGTCGCCGGCGCGTCGGGCTGATCCGAAAGGGAAACTCGCTGCGTCGGCTAGCGGAGCCTCGCGGGCGAAACCCACCCGCATGTCCAACTTAGCACTCCAAACTCAGGCGGCAAACCAACCTACGCGCTACAGTCTCGTTGTTCGACCGAGCACCCGCTCGGCAAAGTGTGTCCCGCGTCTCCGCAGTTGCCGCTTCCAGCGTCCTCCGTGTTTCGCAGTGCACCACAACCGGAGGTCAGTAAGAATGGCTACAGGAACCGTCAAGTGGTTCAGTGACGACAAGGGCTTTGGCTTCATCACGCCCGATGACGCGGGTAAGGACCTGTTCGTTCATCACAGCGCGATCCAGGGCGATGGCTACAAGTCGCTCGCCGAGGGCGCGAAGGTCAGCTACGACGCCGAGCAGGGCCCCAAGGGCCCGGCCGCGGCCAACGTCCTAGCTCTCTAACGGCTCAGCGCCAGCGGCGGAGGGCCGAGGCTCTCCGCCGTCTGGTTGCGGCCCAGCCTGGGACGCGCGCCCTCCCTGTGGCCAATCCAGGGTGGACACGGCCCCAGCGCCAGCATCGGGGTGCAGCCGCTGTGACCTGAAGGTCCCCGCCGATGCCCCGGCACGCGGCTCCCGTGCCTCGCCAACGAGCGCGATCGCGCTCAAACCCCGATGAAAGGATGGGCAGGCATGGCTTCACACGGCAAGAAGAAGACCACGATGGCCAAGCTCAATCGTGAAGCCAGGCTTCGCGAACGGCGCGTGGAGAAGGCGGCCCGGAAGGTGGAGCGCAAGCAGCAGGCAGAACGTGGTCCCGAGCCCGCTGACGGCGCGCTGGAGGACGACGAGCAGCTCGCCTCCGATCCGGACCGGGAGCTTGTCTCCGATCCGGACGTAGTACCCGGATAGCTCCGGCGCTAATTAGCAAATGTGCTAATTTGCTCAGCATGTCGATATCCAGCGGCTACCGAGCGCTCGCCGACCCCACCCGCAGGGAAATCCTGCGCCTCCTGCGCGAGGGAGACTTGGCGGCGGGCGAGCTCGCAAGTCATTTCGAGATCTCCTGGCCCTCGGTGTCACGCCACCTCCGGGTGCTCGAGACGGCCGGGCTGGTCAGCTCCACACGCCACGGCGGCAACATCATCTACTCGCTGCAGACTTCGGTGCTCCAGGACATCGCCACGGAGGTCGCGGACATGAGCCGAGTCGGCCTCAAGGCACCGGGGCCGGTCCGAGCCGCCCGCGCGCCACGCCCCCGACGACGTCCTCAGCAGATCTGAGCCCCGATGTCACGAGCGCTGAACGCGATTTCACGAGCGTCGGACGAGTTCAAGAAGCTCTCGCCGGTCCGCCAGGCGGCGATCGTGGCGATCACCGCCTGGAATTTCTGGCTGTCGGTGTCAGCGGAGCGCGACATCCAGCGCCGACCGGCGGGCGAGGTGCGCGGAAGCAAGGCGTTCTGGCGTCTGGTCTGCCTGACCAACACTGTCGGCCCGGTGAGCTACTTCCGCTGGGGCCGCAAGTGAACGTGCTGGGTGACGTCATCGCGATCGCCGTGGTGGTGGCCGCCAGCTTCTGCGCAGGCTGGGTTCTGCGTGACGCCCAGGCACGGGGAATCCCCAGCCGCAAGGCCTTCACCTGGGCGGCACTGCAATTCGTGGAGTGGCCGCTGTTCTTCTGGCTCTACCACCGCGTGCGGCCCAAGCGCTCCATCGAACCCAGCTGATCTCGCGTCGCGCCCGGGTCAGCTACTGCCAGCCCGAGGCGAATCGATCATCAGGTCTGGAGGTCGAGGATCGTGTCAGCCAGCCACTGCGCCTCCTCGGCCCACGATCGAACGCCCGCTGCGGGCCGGACCACGAACTTGGACAGCCCCGCCTCGATGTAGTCGTGGATGAAGGTGCGCAGCCCCCGCTCGCCGACGGGCAGGAGCGCCAGCGGGTCGATGCCGGGCCTGCGTGACGTCATCGCGTGCAGGAGCTCGGGCTGGGGGAGCGTGCGGGCGTAGGGAAGGCTCAAGCCGAAGTGCTCGGGGTCGACCTCGCGTCCAGCCCGTTCGGCCGAGGCCTGGATGCGCTCACGGGCGACTCGCGCCTCAGCCGGGGTGAGCTGCGCGCCGAGCCAGCCATCGGCGACCCTGCCCACGCGGTCAAGGGCCTTCGGGCCACGGCCGCCCAGCCACACCTCGAGGGGATCCTGAACCGGGCGGGCGGCAGACGGGAGCTCGGTGAACGACCATCGCTCGGAGTGGTGATCGACGGGCTCGCCCGCCCACCAGGTGCGCAGGAGGCCGAGGGCCTCCTCGAGCGTCTGGCCTCGATTGGCGCGTCCCAGGCCCAGCGCCTCACGCTCGCCGGGCTGGCCGAGCCCGGTCACGAAGCTGAGCAGCAGGCGACCCGCCGAGATCTGGTCGAGCTGGGCCAGCTCCTTGGCCAGCAGGAACGGGTTGCGTCCCAGCGGGACGACGTTGGCACCCAATCTGAGTCGGGTCGTCCGCCCGGCGGCCAGCGCCAGGCCGAGCAGCGGATCCAGCACCGGCGAGGCCGGAAGGTCCGAGAGCCAGATCCCGTCGAACCCGCTGGACTCCAGCACATCGACGAAATCGAGAAGATCGGCTCCAGATGCGGTGCCGCTGTGGGGAGCCACCGCGAAGCGAAGCTTCATCCGGCCATGTTGGCAGAGCCATAGACTCAGGTCGGCGTCCATCCCTCCAGTTCGGCCATACCGTCAAAGGAGCCGCCATGTCGACCCCGCCTCCCGCAGACTTCAACGCCCAGGTGATCGCCGAGTTCCGTGCCAACCAGGGACAGGTGGGCGGCATGTTCGAAGGGATGACGCTTCTGCTCCTGCACCACACGGGGGCCAAGTCGGGGCAGAGCCGGATCAATCCGCTCGTCTACCAGGGCGAGGACGGGCGCTACGTCATCTTCGCCTCCAAAGGGGGAGCGCCCACCAATCCCGACTGGTACTACAACCTCAAGGCCCACCCGGAGGCGCAGATCGAGGTCGGGACCCAGACCCTCGATGTGGTCGCCAGCGAGGCGACCGGCGGTGAACGCGACCGGATCTTCCGCGCCCAGGTCGAGCGCTCCCCGCAGTTCGGCGATTACGAGAAGAACACCGACCGGGTGATCCCGGTGATCATCCTGACGCCGGCACAGTCGAGCTGACCAGCCGCTGGTTTGGGTTCAGGGGTAGGCCTGGTTGGGGCGGGGCAGGGCCCCACCCGGCCGGCTCCCGGGAAGCCGGCCGAGCAGCGTCCGCGCCTACATGTTCGGACAGTTCCGGCCGCCGCGCGCGCCGGGCGCGTGAGCCGGACGGGGCGCCGGCTTGGGTGTACTCGTCTTGGCGGGAGTCGATGACGCGGCCGTGGAGGAGCCAGACGTCGCCGCGGTCGCTATCGCTGCGCCGCCCCCCGCCATCAAGCCCGTCACCGCCAGGCTCGCCATCAGAGGCTTCATGCGTTTCATGTTCGTTCACCTCCCATCGATTGCTCCCGACGATCATCAGCCGTCACCGTGTGAAAGGTGTAGGAGGCGCATAAAACTCGGCGCGCTGACTTTCAGGCGCTGGTGCGGACGAGTCGCGGCGGCGCTAGCCGGTTAGGCCCTGCGCCGACACGCGGTCGTGTCCGCGGCGCTTGGCCTCGTACAACGCGTCGTCGGCTCGAGCGATCAGACGGTCGGTGACCTCGGCCCGGTCCCAGCAGGCGAGGCCGACCGAGCAGCTGTACGGGGCCGGCATCCGGTCCTGAAGGCGTTCCAGGATGGTCTCGGCCTCGGCCTCGGTGCACGCGGGCATCAGGACGGCGAACTCGTCTCCCCCGATCCGAGCGAGCACGTCGTCGGGTCGCAGGACCTCGCTCCAGTCGCGAGCGACCCGGCTGAGCAGGGAGTCGCCGCCCGGGTGTCCGTGCACGTCGTTGACCGCCTTGAAGCTGTCGATGTCGACCACCGCGACGCTGACGGGCTCGCCGGTGCGCCGGGCCCGCGCCAGACCACGGTTGAGCTCGAAC
>Ga0182024_10001167_pt1 | contig 67909 bp, 62 predicted proteins | sample P32metaG_FD_120480 | JGI IMG/M metagenome (GOLD analysis project Ga0182024, IMG submission 120480) | Permafrost microbial communities from Stordalen Mire, Sweden - P3-2 metaG (Illumina Assembly) | ecosystem: Environmental > Terrestrial > Soil > Wetlands > Permafrost | place: Sweden: Stordalen...
CAGCACAATGATGAAGAATACCCCGATCAGGCCGCCCACCAGCAATACCAGCGTCGCCTCCCAATAGTGCGAGCGCAGATCGCTCCAGAGCCGGCGCCCATCCAACTCCACCATCATGAATGCGGGAATAGTGAAGATTGCGCCTGCGACCAAAGCTTCGCCAACCGAGGCAGCGGTACGAGTGATGTTTTGTTCCAGGATGCCCCCACGAAATGCGGGGATGCGGAAGAGCGCCATCGCAATCACGGCGGCTGGGATGGTGGCGGCGACGGTTTGACCGGCCCGCATTCCTAGATAAGCATTGGCCGCGCCGAAGACAAAAGCTAGGAAAATTCCGAGGCCGACCGCCTTCACGGTCATCTCGGGAGGTGATTGCTGCGCGCCGTTCTGCACTAAAGCATGTTAGCGCACAGCGTCCAAAGTCCGTTGCGGAACCAAATGGTTAATAGTCGCCGCGCCCGCCACGGTCTCCGCGGCCACCACCACCGCCTCCCCGACCGCCACGGTCTCCGCGGCCGCCGCCACCGCCGCCTTCGCGCATCGGGCGGGCTTCGTTCACCACTAATGCCCGGCCCATGAATTCTTTGCCGTTGCAGGATTGCACCGCTCGTTCCGCGGCCGCGTCGTCGGAGAACTCCGCGAATCCAAAGCCGCGCGCCTGACCGGTGAACTTATCGCGAATGATTTGGACGGAATCGGCATGCACCGCCGCCTGTGAAAAAAAGTCCTGCAGCTCCGCCTCGCTGGCCTGATAGGGAAGGTTGCCAATAAACAGTTTCTTCACCGAAGCTCCTTTTGTTATTGCCGAACAGCCGTTTGCATTGCCTCCAAGTTTGGACCGAAACGGCTCCCGAGTCAATCACTTTTTCGGGGCGGACGAATCGGGCATTTGAAAAATAGCGTCGTCCATGGGAGTATTTACGTCGACTTTCTCGACCGTCAGATCCAGCATGGACCGGCCATTCATTTTTTGATTCAGGCTAAACGGCATCATGACGCCATTCACGGGTTTGAAGTTGCCCGGGAAAGATTCATAGGCGATCTCATGATCCTGCTGTTTGCGCGTGCCGGCGCTCTTGACGGGCAGAAACGTTTTCGCGTCCAGGTATACGTTTTCGATCGAGCCGCTCTTTTTTGTGATCTTGAGTTTATAGGCGGGAGAGCCGTCAACATCTTCTTTGCCGATTAATTCAACTGCGTTGCCTTTGGACTGGTAATCCACCAGGCTGCCATCGATAAAGTCGGCGTCGTCGCGCGCGGCTTGGGTGTCTTCCTCATTCGATTTCTGCGGCTCCGGTGAACCTGTAAAGGGATTGATCATCCAGGCCGTCTCGCCATCGAACGCCTGCACGAAGGTCTGACTTTGGATGCTCATATCCATGCGCATGGACATCGGCCGTTTGGCCCGAATGGTAACCGGCGCCTGGAATTGGCCATCCATCAACGACGCCTGGCCGGTCATCGTGACGTTTTGAATTGCGCGGAGTTTGTCAACGCCCCCCCAGCGCGGTGACATGCTTTTGGACGATCTGGTCCGCGGACAGTTCGGTTGGTTGAGCGCCTGCTGAAGCTGCGAAGAGCGCGGCAAGCAGCAGCGTGCGCCCCACGTTATTGGATATTAATGCCACGTTATTGGGTATTAATGCGGTTTCGGACATGATCCTTGATCCAATGTTCATCCCACCACTCCACCGGATTCACCTGCACCCCGTCGATCTGCATGGAGAAGTGCAAATGATCGCCGCCAGCCAGGCCGGTTGAGCCGGTCTTGCCCATGGTCTGGCCGCGCTTCACCAGGTCGCCCTCTTTCACTGCGAATTCGCTCAGGTGACCGTAGATCGATTGCAGACCATAGCCGTGATCCACCACAATGCAGTTGCCGTAGATGCCGAGCATAGCGGCCCACACTACCTTGCCGTCATTGGCGGCGACTACCGGCGTATGTTGCGAAACGGCCAGATCGAAGCCCAGATGCACCTGCTTGTCGATTTTCTTCCCTTTGTAGACATAGGTGCGGACATCGGCGAATTCCGATTCCACTTTGGAGTTGGCGAGCTGCAGGAAAGCCTGCGTCCACAGGAACTTTTCCGCCGTCTTAAAGCGCAGATTCGCCAGCGTGGCATTGTTCTCGCGGCGCAGTTCGCTATTGATCTTGAGGAATCGGGTGACAAGATCGCCGGAGCCGTTGGGATCGATCTGATTCACCACTTTGTTGAGAAACTGGTCGTCGATCGACAGTTCCCGGGCTCGGAATTTCTTAGGGAAAATTTTGAACCAGAAATGCGCCGTCGATTCGGTCCCCGCCGGGTTCTTCACGTAAACAACCGGCTCGGTCGACACCGGTGTATCCCACGAAAAGACGAACAATGAAAAGCGCTCGCCGGCGCTGCCAGGCTTGGGGAAACTGCGGAAAGTCTGATTGCCGACGCGGACCCCGACTTCGGTCCACGAGCCGGAGGGGGTGAAGCTTACGAGTTCCGATCCACCTTGATTGATGTAATGTTGCAGGCCATCGGCGGTGACCGAAGGCGGACGCAGAATGACGTCAACGTCCAGTGATGCAGTATCGACGGCGCCGCGCAGATCGTTCGATTCGGTTTCGACGATTAGCCGCGCCTTGCCTTCCTTGAGGTCCGGATCTTGATTCTTGCCTGCATTGAAATGCAAATCTTCGGCCGGCCGGTGCATCCGCCAGAAGGTCAAGCGATTGGCGGGATGATTCGCGTCCAGCAGCGTCTTGCTCGCTCCGTTTTGCTCGATCCGGGCCGTGAAACGGCGGATGCCGTGCGGATTTGCGATATGCACGTTTACGGGTGTCGCGGCGCCGATGGCTTTTGGTGGCGAGACAAAAGTGAGCGATGAATGCGAGGAGTTCAGGAACAGAAACAAAGGGACTGCGATCAGGAGGAGGATGATCGCGACAGCTATAAGTCCTTTGATCATTTTTGATAATAGCTCGTTATGGTAGCCTCTTGGGTTATTCAATTCAAAATCCAATGAGCCATCGACTACTTGCTATCGGACTATTCGCAGTACTGATGCCGGGCCTCGGAGCACAGACAGCCGACCCCGCCACGCGAGAACTCATCGAGCGTTTGCTGGCCCGCATCGATGGGTTGGAGAAGCGCGTTGCCGATCTCGAAAAGGGAGGCACGATCGCGCTGGCGTCCAATCGGTCCGCGCCCCCTCCGGCTCCTGTGGCTCCGGTTCCCGTGTCTCCTCCGGCCTCCGTTCCGCCTCAGGCCCCTTCGCCCTCGGCCGCCGAAGCCATGCGCATGTCGCATGATCAGGCACCCGTGCCGCTGCCGCAGTCCGAAGGCGCGCAACCGGTTTATCCTTCACTCAAGATTGCCGGCTTCGGCGACATCGATTACTCCGCGACGACTTTCCATGGCGCTTCCAGCCCGTTTGGCGCTCAAACCCTGGTGGAACCGCACAGCGGATTCGAAGAAGGCCAGTTCACTTTGCAGTTGAGCTCGGCGTTGTCTCCCAAGGTGAGCTTCTTCAGCGAGCTTACTCTGACGGCCCGCGAAGATGGCGGCACCGGTACGCCGCCGGCTCCCGGCTTCAACGCTACAGTCGAACGGGTCATTATCCGCTACGACCTGAATGACTACTTCAAGCTCTCTTTCGGCCGCTATCACACTCCCATCAACTACTGGAACACCGCGTTCCATCATGGCCAGTGGCTGCAGACCACCATTAGCCGGCCTGAGATGACGCAGTTCGGCGGCAGTTTCATTCCGGTGCATTTCGTTGGTACCCTCGTAGAGGGCGCGGTTCCCGCCAGCGGTTTGAATCTTAATTATAATTTTGGTCTAGGTAACGGCCGCGGACAAGAGATCAGCGAGCCGGGCGACTTCGGCGATGTTAACAATAATCGCGCCTGGCTGGCGAATCTCTTCGTCAGACCGGATCAGCTTTACGGACTGCAAGTGGGCGGCTCGGTTTATCACGATGAACTGAATCCGCTGATTGCCCCGGCCGCGCGCGAATGGATCCAGTCCGCTCACATCGTTTGGCAGAAGGAGACGCCCGAGTTTATCGCCGAGTTCGCCAATGTGACGCACGAGCCGATCGGCGGCGGCGTGACTTCCAACAGCCAGGCATTTTATATACAGACCGCTTATCGTCTGCCGTTTGGGCAAAAGTTGTGGAAACCCTATGTCCGGTTCGAGTCGATTCACGTGCCGAAGTCGGATCCCATCTTTACTCCATTAGTGCCAACTTTTTCCGGATCCACCATCGGATTGCGCTACGACATATCCAGCTTCGCGGCATTCAAGTGGGAGTACAGACACTATACCGTCCGTGATCTGCCGAATTTCAATGGCCTGTTCGTCCAGACGAGTTTCACGTTTTAGCGAACCATGGGTAGGATGAAAACACATTGCTGGGGTGGCGCGGTCTTGCTGGCGGCGCTCAGCTGGAATGGGTTTTCGAGCACCGCGGCGGCCCCTGGCGATGACGTTGCGATTGTCGTGCGCCAGGATGTGCCGGTAGAGAATCTTACCTTCGCGGAGCTTCGCAGAGTGTTGCTGGGCGACCGGCAGTTCTGGACGTCGAATCTTCGGGTGACCCTGTTGGTGCGTGCTCCCGGCGCTCATGAACGCGAAGTGGTGTTGAAGACGATCTATCAGATGTCGGAGGCGCAGTTCCGCCAGTATTGGATTGCCAAGGTGTTCCGAGCCGAGGCGGCCAGCGGGCCCAAAATCGTTTACTCCAACGAGATGGCCGAGGAACTAACAGCCGCGCTGCCGGGTGCGGTCGCCTTTGTAGATTCGCCGCAAGTTCCGAAAGGGCTGAAAATTGTGAAGATCAACGGCCTGCTTCCCGGAGACAAAGGCTATCCTCTGCGCTAATGAATACGACGCCGCAGTCTTCCAAAGCCGGGTTGGTGGGGAAAACGATTTCGCATTACCGGATCGTTTCCGTGCTTGGCAAAGGAGGGATGGGTGTCGTTTATAAAGCCGAAGATACTCGTCTGGGGCGATCGGTCGCATTGAAGTTCGTCCCTGAAGAATTAGCCACCGATCGGCTGGCGTTGGAGCGGTTTCAGCGCGAGGCGCGCGCGGTTTCGGCTTTGAACCATCCGAACATTTGTACGCTTTATGATTTGGGCGACTGGGACGGCAAGCCATTCCTGGTGATGGAGTGCCTGGAAGGCCGGACGCTTCATGATCGCATCGCTTCTAAACCGCTGGCCGTCGACGATCTGGTCGAGCTGGCCATTCAGATTGTGGATGCGCTCGATGTGGCGCACTCGCAGGGAATCGTGCATCGCGATATCAAGCCGGCCAATATCTTTGTCAACACGCGCAGCCAGGCGAAAATCATGGACTTTGGCTTGGCCAAGGTCACCGGAGGGCGCGCGTTGGAGGAAAGCGGCTCTACCAGCACCACTACGCTGCTGGATGAGTTGATCACCAGTCCTGGTTCGACTTTGGGCACCGTGGCGTATATGTCACCCGAGCAGGCGCGTGGCGAAGATCTGGATGCGAGGACCGATCTGTTCTCGTTTGGCGTGGTGCTGTATGAGATGGCCACCGGCATCTCGCCATTCGTAGGAAACACGACCGCGCTCACATTTGTCGCTATCCTGCACAACACGCCCTCGTCGCCCACGCGCTTGCGGCCCGAATTACCCGACGAACTGGCGCGAATCATCCTCAAGGCGCTCGAGAAGAACCGCGATATGCGATATCAGACGGCCTCCGACATCCGAGCCGATCTGAAACGCTTGCGGCGCGATTCGGACTCCAGCCGTATCTCACGCTCGGTGCTCGAAAGCCTGCCACCCGCCCAGGCATCCAGCCTAGCGCCGGTGAGCGACCGGCCGTCGATTGTACAGCCCCAGGCCGGCTCGTCGCCCATCCAGCCCTCCGGCGTATCCAGCGCCGAATACATAGTTACCGGGCTGCGGCGCCACCGCCGATCCGTCGCAATGGCTCTCGGCATCATCGCCATCGCCACAGCGGCGATCATTTATTTGACCTTTCGCCAGAGGCCGCTGGACTCGCTCGCCGTCCTGCCGTTCGTGAATGTGGGCGGCAATCCGGGAACTGAATATCTGAGCGATGGCATCACCGAGAGCATCATCAATAACCTCTCCCAATTGCCCAAAGTGTCGGTGCGATCTTTCAGTTCGGTGGCGCGCTACAAGAATAAAGATCTGGATCCGCAGGAGGCCGGCCGCGCGTTGAAAGTCCAGGCGGTCCTGACTGGCCGGTTGGTTCACAACGGCGACCAAGTGGCGATTAACACTGAACTGGTGGAGGTTCGGGACAACCGCCAGATTTGGGGCGGCCAATATAATCCCAAGGTCTCCGACACTTTGGCGGTTCAGGAGCAGATCTCGCGCGAAATTTCCGACAAGTTGCGCCTCAAGCTGAGCGGCGAAGACAAGCAGCGCATGACGCGCGGCGCTACCGAAGATCCGGCTGCTTATCAACTCTATTTGCAGGGCCGATATCAATGGAATAAGCAAACCCTGGAAGGTCTCGAGGGGAGCATCGATTATTTTCAGCAGGCCGTTCAGAAGGATCCGCGCTACGCGCTGGCCTATGCCGGTCAAGCCGATTCCTACGCGCAGCTCGCCGATTTCAACGTCCTTCCGGCGCGCGAGGTATTGCCCAAAGTCAGGAGTGCCGCCGCCAAATCGCTTGAATTGGACGAGGCCGGCGCCGAAGCCCACACGTCGCTGGCCTGGGCCAGATTTCACGAATGGGATTGGGCGGGCGCGGAGAAGGAGTTCAAGCGCGCTATTGAATTGAATCCGAATTATCCGACGGCGCACTCCTGGTATGGCGAATACCTGATGGTAAAGGGGCGTTTCGATGAAGCGTTGGCGGAGATGAACCGCGCCGCGGAGTTGAACCCGATGTCGCCGCCCTTGAATCTGGCCCTCGGTTATCGATTCTATTACGCTCACCAATATCCGGCGGCCATCGAGCAGATTCAAAAAACGCTGGCTATGGATCCGGCATTTGTGCCGGCGCACCTATTCCTGGGCCGCGCCTATGAGCAAAAGGGGGCCTATCCCGATGCCATTGCGGAGATGCGCAAAGCGCTGGAACTTTCTGAAGGCGACACCAATGAACTGGCAGCCCTGGGGCGCGCTTTTGCCGTGGGGCACCAGCCAGAAGAGGCTAAGAAGATCCTCGATCAGTTGAAGGAACGTTCCCAGCAGACCTATGTTCAACCTGGTTTGATCGCTGCGATTCATATCGCGTTGGGCGACCAAAATCAGGCCTTCGACTGGCTCCAAAAAGCTTATGAGGACCGGTCGGCTGGATTGCTATATCTCAAAATTGACCCGGCCTTCGACAGCCTCGGGTCCGATCCAAGGTTCATAGACTTGCTGCGCCGGGTTGGATTGAACTAACGGCCCCGCCCCTTGCATTCCTCGCACGGACAAATCTTGCGCAGATGTTCGTACGAGTAAATGCCCGTATTGTGGCCGTCGCTCCAATCTATCTTGATCGCATAGTGACCCACTTGCTCGACGTTCAGCATCTTGAGCGTGGGTGTGAACATCTGGAAGGGCGTGGCCTGCGGCGTTGAATAATCGCTCTTCTGCGGCGCCGTGCCGTGCGCGCCCGTGCAGGTGGCGCAAGGACATTCGTCCCGCAGATAGCCCAGAGCATACTTGCTATGGTGGCCGTCCTTCCAGTCGATTTGGATGCCTTTGGATTTTGAAATCGCGATGTGTTCCGGCTCGGTTTGAGTTTCAGTCATGCTCGTTCGATTACTGGGTACGTTCGATATCGCGCACGCCGGAAATACGCCGGACGGCGCTCACCACGCGCTCCAGTTGCTTCTTGTCTCTTATTTCGGCCGTCACGTCGATCACCGCGCCGTCCACCCCGTGCTTGGCATCCGAGCTCGCCTCTAGGCTACGGATATTGCTCTGCTCGTTGAACAGCACGGACGTCAGTTGGTTTAGCATTCCGGGCCGGTCATCGGTGTAAATCATCAGCCTCACCGGGAACGTCTCGGTCGCGGCGCGCGCCCATTCTACATCGATCTTGCGCTCCACTTCGTACATCAAGTTTTGGACATTCGGGCAATTGGTCGAATGCACGGCGATGCCTTTGCCGCGCGTGACATAACCCACGATGCCTTCACCGCGAATGGGATTGCAGCATTTGGCGCGATACACCAGCAGGTCGTCGACACCCTTGACCTTTATGACCAGGTCGCCGGTGTCGGCGGTTGACGGGGCGCTCACCGCGGGCGCCGGTTTGGGCGCTTCGGCCGGCGGTAATTCCACTTGCCCGGGTGCGAGATTTTGCAGGACCTGACGAGCGGAGAATTTCCCGTACCCTAATGCCGCGTACAAGTCTTCAATCTTGCCGTGGCCGTATTCGCTCGCGACCCGCTCCAGATCGGCTTTCGTGACTTTTCCGAGCTGCACGCCCAGCCGTCGCGCCTCGCGCTCCAGATATTTCTGGCCGATTTCGATGGCTTTGACGCGCTCCGTCGTGTTAATGACGTGCTTGATCTTATTGCGCGCCCGCGAGGTCTTCACCAGCGCCAGCCAGTCTTTGCTCGGCAGGTGTCCGGCCTGCGTGAGGATCTCCACCACGTCGCCGTTCTTGAGGTTGTACTTCAAAGGAACGATCCGGCCGTTGACTTTTGCGCCTACGCAAGTATTGCCGACGTCGCTGTGAACGCTATACGCAAAATCAATGGGAGTGGCGTCGCGGGGCAGCACGATCACTTTGCCCATGGGCGTGAAGGCGTACACTTCCTCCGGATAGAGATCCACTTTGAGAGTGGACATGAACTCGCCCGGATCGTGCATCTCCTTCTGCCACTCCACCAACTGCCGAAGCCAAAGGATGCGCTGATCTTCCTGCCCGGGCCCTTTCCTGCCCTCTTTGTATTTCCAGTGCGCTGCGATGCCCTCTTCAGCAAGTCGGTGCATTTCCTCGGTGCGGATCTGTACCTCGCAGGAACGCCCGCCCGGTCCGATCACCGAAGTGTGCAGCGATTGGTAAAGATTGGGCCGTGGAATGGCGATGAAGTCCTTGATGCGTCCAGGAATGGGGTGCCACTCGTTGTGGATAACGCCCAGGGCGGCATAACAGTTCTTCACCGAATCGGTGACGATGCGCAACGCCAGCAGATCGTACACCTGATCGATCCCGATCTTCTGGCGCTTCATCTTCTGAAACACCGAATAGGCGCGCTTAATGCGGCCTTCCACGCGAGCGGGAATATTCTCGCGCCGCAGGTTGACCTCCACTTCGTGCTTCATCTTGTTCAGGAACTCTTCGTTCTGCTGGTGCTGCGATTCTATTTCGCGGAGCAGTTCGGCCGACGCGTCAGGTTCCAGGTATTGAAAAGATAGATCTTCCAGCTCCCCTCGGACTTTGCCCATCCCCAGGCGATGCGCGATAGGCGCGTAGATCTCGATGGTCTCCTGCGCGATGCGCTCCTGCCGCTCGCGGGGCAGGTATTTGAGAGTGCGCATGTTATGCAGCCGGTCGGCCAGCTTCACGATGATCACGCGGATGTCGTTCACCATGGCGAGCAGCATCTTGCGAACGCTCTCGGCCTGGCGCTCCTCGCGCGAGTACAGATGCAATTTGCTCAGCTTCGTAACACCGTCCACGCAGCGCGCCACTTCCTCGCCGAACGTTTTGCGGATCTGATCGAGCGTGATCTTGGTGTCTTCGAGCGTATCGTGCAGCAGGCCGGTCTCGAGGCAAACCATATCCATCTGCATGTCGGCCAGGATCAACGTCACGTTCAGCGGGTGGACCATATAGGGCTCGCCCGAATCGCGAAGCTGATCCTTATGCGCTTCCGCGGCCAGCCTGTAAGCTTTTTCAAGCTGCGCCAGATCGTCGTTGGGACGGAGCAGGCGCACCTTCTGTTCGAGCTGGGCGTACAGTTGCTCAACCAGGCCGGCGGCGGGGATTACTTCTGTGGACACTCTATTTCTAGAGTACTTGGTTTCGGCAGGTTGTCCAATCACGTTCTCTAAGGTGAAGCCCGCGCCCGCGACCTGTCACAATAGAAGTAAATGACGGGAAATGAGATCCGCCAGAAGTTTCTCGACTTCTTCGCGGCCGAAGGCCACAAGATCGTTCGCAGTTCTTCGCTGGTTCCGGCCAACGATCCAACATTGTTGTTCACCAACGCCGGGATGAACCAGTTCAAGGAAGTATTCACCGGCCAGGAAAAGCGCGACTACCTGCGCGCCACCACGGCGCAGAAATGCGTGCGGGCCGGCGGCAAGCACAACGATCTCGACAACGTCGGCTACACGCGCCGCCATCATACTTTTTTCGAGATGCTGGGAAATTTTTCCTTCGGCGACTATTTCAAGAAGGAAGCCATCGCTTTCGCTTGGGATTTGGTCACCAGGGAATTCGGGATGCCGAAAGAGCGCTTGTATATCACCGTCTTTCGCGAAGACGACGATGCCGAGCTGCTCTGGCAGAAGTTCGTGCCCAAGGACCGCATCTTCCGTATGGATGAGGCCGACAATTTCTGGCAGATGGGCGACACCGGCCCGTGCGGCCCCTGCTCTGAAATCTATTACGACTTCGGCCCCGAAGCCGGACCCGGCGATTTTCCGAACAATCCCGGCGAACGATTCGTCGAGATTTGGAACCTGGTGTTCATGCAGTTCGACCGGTCGTTGGATGGCAAGCTGACGCCGCTGCCGAGGCCGTCCATCGACACCGGCATGGGCCTGGAGCGCACCGCTTGCGTGCTGCAGGGCAAACTTTCGAATTACGATACCGACTTATTGCGGCCCATCATCGATCGCGCGGCTGACCTGTTTGGCGTGGCCTACGGTGAGAATGAGCGCGCCGACGTCGCTCTGCGGATTAACGCCGACCATGTCCGCGCCACTACGTTCCTGATTCACGACGGCGTAGTTCCCTCCAACGAAGGCCGCGGCTACGTTTTGCGGAAAATCATGCGCCGGGCGATTCGTAACGCCCGCATGATCGGCCGCCAGGAGCCATACCTGTATGAGCTCGCCGGATTCGTGGCCGAGCAGATGAAGCCCGGTTATCCCGAGTTGATGGACAGCATCCAGCGCGTGGCCCGGGTCGTGAAGGATGAAGAACATCGTTACGCCACCACCTTCCAGTTCGCCGAAAAGGTTTTCGTCGACGAAGCGAAATCGGCGGCCGGCGGCAAGATTCCAGGCGCCGTCGCTTTCAAGCTTTACGATACCTATGGCCTGGCTCTAGATGAGCAGGACGAAATGGCGCGCGAGCGTAGCCTGTCGATCGATCACGAAGGTTTCCAGGCCGAAATGGAAAAGCAGCGCACCCGCGCGCGGGCCAGTTGGCGGGGAGCGGACAAGACTCAGGTCAACCCCGTCTATCAGACTTTGCCCAAGACTGAGTTCGTCGGTCGCGAGACGCTCGAAGCGCCGGCCACAGTAGTCGAAGTGCTCGATCACGAAGTCATCCTCGACCGTACGCCCTTTTATGCGGAATCGGGCGGGCAGGTAGGCGATAAAGGGATTCTCACGTCGGCCGAAACCGGCGGCGTAATAGCCGTGGAAACCGCGGTCTCGCCGGCGCCAGGAGTCACGGTCCATCGCGTGACCGACCCTGGCTCGCTAAAGAAAGGCGACAAAGTCATCGCCAAGGTGAGCGACGACCTGCGCCATGCCACCATGCGCAACCATACGGCCACGCACCTCCTGCACGCGGCCCTCCGCAAGGTGCTCGGCACGCACGTCAAGCAGGCCGGCAGCATCGTCGATCCTGGACGCCTCCGTTTCGATTTCACCCATTACGCCGCCACTGATCCGGATGAGCTCGCGGAAATAGAAAGGCTCGCAAATGCAGAGATTCTGAAGAATATCGCGGTTAATACCAACATAATGGATCTCGATCAAGCACTAACTACTGGCGCAATGGCGCTATTTGGTGAAAAATACGGCGATAAAGTCCGGGTCGTCTCCGTTGAAGGCTTTAGCAAAGAGCTGTGCGGCGGCACGCACGTTCACCGCACCGGAGACATCGGCCTGTGCAAGATCGTCTACGAAGGCAGCATCTCCGCGGGCGTTCGCCGGCTCGAGGCCATTACCGGCGATGCGATTCTGCATAAATTTCAAGACGAAGCTCGTTTATCGCGCGAAGCGCAGGAGAAGTTGGCCGAAGAGAAGCGTGTGCTCGAAAAGCGCCTGGAGCACATGAAGGAAAAGCTTGCTCGCGCGGAAGTGGCCGGCCTCGAAGCCAATGTGAAGGACATCAAGGGCGTAAAAGTGTTGGCGGCCCAGGTTCCCGGCATGGATCGCGAGCAGTTGCGGACCATGGTCGATTCTTTGCGAGTCAAGTGGAAGAGCATCGTAGTGGTGCTCGCTTCCTCGGAAGATTCCAACGTCTCGATCGTGTCAGGGGTCACCAAAGATCTGACATCCAAGGTCCACGCCGGAAAGCTCGCCGGTGCGGTCGCCCAAGCGGTCGGAGGCAAAGGTGGCGGCCGTCCCGATATGGCCGAGGCGGGCGGCAAAGATCCATCCGCGCTGCCCGGCGCGCTGGCGCAAGTCTATACCACCGTGGAAGGGATGCTCTGACGGTGCAGCGCTACGACGCGGTGGTGGTGGGCGCGGGACCCACGGGCTTGGCTTGCGGCATTGAACTGAAGCAGCGTGGCGTCAGCACGGTTCTGATCGACAAGGGCTGCGTGGTGAATTCTATCTACAACTACCCCACCCACATGGTTTTCTTCACCACCCCGGAGCTGCTCGAAATCGGCGGCCTGCCCATGACGTCGCTCAACGAGAAACCCGGCCGCACCGAGGCGTTGAAATATTATCGGCGCGTGGCCGAGTATTACCAGCTCGACATCCACCAGTATGAGCGCGTGCTCAGCATCGAAGGCGACGATCGCGACTTTCGCCTTCGAACCAGCAAGGCGGAATATGCAGCCCGCAAAATCGTCCTGGCCACCGGTTATTACGACTTGCCGAATATGCTCGACGTCCCCGGCGAGCACCTCGACAAAGTGATCCATTACTATAAGGAGCCGCATCCTTACTACAACCACGACGTGTTGGTGGTCGGCGCCAAGAACTCGGCGGCTATCGCGGCTCTCGAGCTGCATTGGACCGGCGCGCGGGTCACCATGCTCCACCGTGGCGCTGGAATTTCCGATAGAGTCAAATACTGGATTAAACCCAACATAGAAAATCGCATTAAAAGCGGAGAGATCCAGGCATATTTCAAGTCGAGTTTGCTGGAAATTAAGCCCCATTCCGTTGTGCTCCACACTCCCAGCGGCCACGTCACCCTGAAGAACGATTTTGTCTTCGCCATGACCGGCTATCGGCCGGATCTCGAATTTCTCGGATCGCTCGGCATCCGCCTCGATCCGGTGAGCCAACGCCCGCGCACCAATCCCGTTACTCTCGAAAGCGACCGCCCGGGTATTTTCCTGGCCGGGGTGATCGTCGCCGGAATGCACACCAACGAGATTTTCATCGAAAATGGCCGTTTTCACGGCAAGAAAATCGCCGAGGCGATCGCCGAATCCCTCGCCCCGAGCCTGATCGGGTAGGATCCAGCCCGATTGGGTAGAATAAGATTTGGTTACAAAAGGGATTCTCCTGAGCTTGGCGCTCTGTGCCGGGATCTGGCTGGCCAGCGGTGCGGCCACCACCCCGGCCACTCCCCCCTCCACAACCAAGAAGAAAACCGCCAAAAAGGTGACCCGCACGGCCCCGGCCAGTACAAAGACCACGGCAAGATCCACATCTAAATCCCGGGCGGTCGCGGGCAAGAAGACCACCAGGCGCACGGCCACAGCGCCCCGCCAGCTCGCTCCCACCAAGGAGCGCTACCAGCAGATCCAACAAGCTCTAGCTAGCAAAGGCTACTATACCGGAGAGCCAAATGGCGCGTGGGGCCCGGACTCCATGGATGCCCTCAAGCGCTTTCAGGCCGATCAGAACCTCCCGCCGGATGGCAAATTGACTTCGCTATCCCTGATAGCTCTGGGCCTGGGGCCGAAGCGGCTCAGCGCGCAATCCCCGGCCCAGCCGGCACACGTTGACCAACAACAATGATCGTCGGCGTCCCTAAGGAAGTAAAAGACCAGGAACGGCGCGTGGGCCTGGTGCCCAGCGGAGTGATGGCCCTGCGCGAAGCCGGTCATCGCGTGCTGGTGGAAACCAATGCGGGCGCCGGAAGCTCGATTCCAGATAAGGACTATCAGAGCGCGGGCGCCGAGATTCTCTCCGCCGCCGACGTTTGGACCAAAGCCGATCTGGTCGTCAAGGTTAAGGAGCCTCAGCCCTCCGAGTATCAGTATTTTCGCCCCGACCTGATCCTGTTCACCTACCTGCATCTGGCGCCGCTGCCCGAGTTGACAAAGAAACTCGTGGAGACGAAAGTCAACTCCGTCGCATACGAGACCATTCGCGAAGCCGATGGATCGCTTCCGCTTCTAACGCCCATGAGCGAAGTGGCCGGAAGAATGGCCGTGCAGGTGGGCGCGCAATATCTGGAAGCGCCCAATGGCGGCCGCGGTATTCTGCTCGGCGGCGTGCCCGGTGTAGCGCCCGCGAATGTGTTGATCCTGGGCGGGGGCGTGGTCGGCCACAATTCGGCCAAAATGGCGATCGGGCTGGGCGCGCACGTCACCATCATCGATCGCAATCTGGATCGCTTGCGCGAGCTCGACGATATCTATAGCAGCCAGATCGTGACCCTGGCGTCCAATAGCTTCACCATCCGTGAAACGCTGCACAGCGCGGATCTGGTAGTCGGAGCCGTGCTGATTCCCGGAGCTTCCGCGCCGAAGTTGGTTCGTCGAGAGATGCTGAGCGGCATGAAGAAAGGCGCCGTTATGGTGGACGTCGCCATCGACCAAGGCGGCTGCTTTGAAACCTCGCACGCAACCACCCATTCTGAGCCTATTTATTTCGTCGATGACGTCCTGCATTATTGCGTTTCCAATATGCCGGCGGCCGTGCCCCACACCTCCACATTCGCGCTGACGAACGCCACCTTTCCGTATCTTGCGGAATTGTGCGCCAAGGGTCTCGAAGGCGCCTGCGAGCACAATCCGGCCATTCGCGAAGGCGTCAACACCTATGCCGGATACATCACTTATCCGGGAGTTGCGGAGTCGCAGGGACTGGGCTGGAAAGAACTCACTACGGTGATGTAGGCGCTCCCGTTCCACCCGGACCGGAGAAAATTTTCTCGGCTTTCTCGCTCTTCAGAATATGTCCGCTTTCCTGCTCCTTCACAGTCAGTGTAGTCCGAACGGCATCGGCCTCCACTCTCCATGGCTTCGTAATTCCCCGCTGCTCATTGCGGTTGAGCACGAACGCCGCCGGACGTAGCAACGTTTCAGGCTTGCTCCACTGGCCACCGGTGCGGGCCTCGCCCGTCAATTCCACCGCGATCGGAACCGTGACGCGGTCTTCCAGATTAGTCACCTTGAGCTGCAGCACGACCAGGCTATTATCCGGGCTCTTTTGGATATCCAGGTGGGTGGCGAGTTCAGGCGGGTGAGCACATCCCCACAGAGCCAACAGCACCGTCATCAGCGGCAATAATTTCAAGCGGCCCTCCTTCGGGCGACCAGCAGTAATGGAATCGCGGCCAGTTGAGCAGCCATCGCGAACATCACGGCGGCCGCCAGCGACCAACCGTAAAGGATACCAACCGTGCTGCTCCCGGCGAACCACAGCACGCCGTACGCTGTATTGAAAATCCCGTAGGCGGATCCCCGGCGTTCGGCTGGGACCAGATCGGCGATTCTGGCCCGCATAGTGGATTGAAGCGCGCCCATTCCCGCTCCCCACAGCGCCATCCCCGCTACGGCCGCCCAGAACGATCCGAAAAAGACCAGCGGGTTCGATGCCGCGGCCAGCAGGACGCCTGCGATCAGCACCGGCGTTCCTATGCGATCGAACAATTTTCCCGAGGCCAGCGCGCTGAGTCCTTCCACGCCCATCGCAATCGCATAGAGGACCGGGATCAATGCCGGCGATACTAGCCTGGTCTTCTGAAAATGAAACGCGATGAGAGGCAGGTCCACGAAGCCGGCAGCGATCAATCCGCCCGCGGCGAGATAGATCCAGAACGCGCGCGGCAGGCCGGCGGAATGCATTTCGGGACTGAGCGGCTCATCGAACCGGGATGGATCGGGATAGAGCGTGATCGCCCGAACCAGCGCCACGATTGCGAAGCCGGCTGGGATTCCAAGCAGCGCATAAGCGCGATTGTAGTGCTGGGTCTCCGCCACCACCAGCGCGACCAACAGCGGTCCCAGGAACGCGCCGGTCTGATCCATGAACTCGTGCAGACCGAAGCCCCAGCCCCGGCCGACGATTTTGGAAGCCTGCGACAGCATGACGTCGCGGGCGGGAGTACGCAGGCCTTTGCCGGCGCGCTCGGCGATAATCAGCGCCGCCGCCGCTCCCCAGTGATGCGCCAGCGCCATGAACGGAACCACCAGCAAATTGATGACGTAGCCGATCACCGTCAGGGTCCAATATCGCCGGGTTTTATCGGCCGCCACGCCACCGGCCAGCCGCAACACGTAACCGATTAGTTCTCCCGCGCCCGAAACGATCCCGACCACGGCCGCCGAAGCGCCCAGCGTACCCAGAAATGGGCCGTTGATGCTACGCGCGCCTTCGTAGGTGACATCGGCCAGAAGGCTGATGGTCCCGAGCGTGATGATAAAGCGGATCGCCGATTCGCGCGAGACCGAGAAATTCGTATTTGAGTGTACCGCCAATTTTCACCGCTTCTTTTCGAGGCGCGTGATGCGGCGGCGGAGCGCGTCAGAGGGATCCAGATCGAATGCATTCCGCGCCATTTCGAGCGCCATGGCGTAGTTGCGCTCACGATGCTCGTAATATTTCGCCAGTTCGGTGAAGGCCGGCGCGCGCCAGGGGTTACGCGCCGAAGCGAGGTCGGTCAACATCGGCAGCGCGGCATGTTCGCGGCCCAGTTTCTTTTCGAGCGCCGCTACATCCCACATGGTCCGGAACAGCAAATCGTCGGGAAGTTCGCGATCCAGAGCCTGACGAAACAGCGCCAGGGCGTTCTCGTGCTGATCGGCCTGACGCCACCAGCGCGCCAGTCCAACCATTTCTGCGGCGTGCGAGAATTGCGCCTGATCGGGCGCATGAAAAGCCCTCGGCACGATCGCGGTCAAGCAGGCTAGCGTGAGAATATCGACCGCGTTGTGATGGAAGATCGGCATCAGCCGGAAGATGTCGTGCCTCCGCAAATATTCGAAATAGAAATACGGAATCATCTCGCCCGGAAGATCGCCCTGCCTTTCGACGCCCAAAATCTGGTTTTCGAGATCCACCAACCGGCAGCTATCGAAGCGCAAATTCCACAAACGCCGCGCTCCGAACAACAGATCCAGATGCTCCAGCGCAGCGAAGGGCGGACGCTGGCGGACCATGCGGAAGCGCGTCTCGAGCAACGGCTGATCGAAAGTGCGGCCGTTGTAAGTGATCAGAACTTCGAACTGCTTCAGATGCTCGTAAAGAGCGCTGAGTTGGCTGGCCTCTTCTCCGAATTCGCGCATAAAGAACTGGCGGATCCGGAAACCTTGCGGCGTGATGCGGCCCACTCCAATCAGAAACGCGTACGTCCCGGATCCTCCCGCCAATCCGGTTGTCTCGGTATCGAGAAAGCACCACTTGGCCGGGGGCACGCCGCGGATCAAGCCATTCGAAATCGTATCCAGCAGATCGCCTGAGAGATCCTCCAGATCGGCGATGCCAATGCTGCCGTGCCGGCGATGCCGCTCGTAGAGTTTTTCGGTTTCATAATGACGGCCATGCGCGGTTTCAACTTCGTCGAAGGGGAGGAGGGAGGTGTGTGGTGGGTGGTGAGCAGCAGACGGGCGTTGCGGCGCGGGCTTGGCGTACTTCTGATCGATCTTGGCGATGCGGCGGCGGAGCATCGCCAGTTGCTCCTCGAAGTCGCTCATGCCTGCTGCGATTCCACTGATTGAGATACCTGTTCCCATTCTGCCAGCAGTTTGCTCAACTCGCTGCGCCGGCTATCGAGCAGATTCGAAACCCGCATCGTTTCTTCAGAACTGACAAAATTGGCAAGTTCTGTTTCATAGCCCGCGATCTCGGTTTCCAGATCCGCTACCTGTTGCTCCAGCTCCTGGCAGCGCTCCTGCATCTGTTTCAGCTTGAGAGGATTCAGGCGCTTTGCATTTAGGTTGTGGGGGGTGGGGGGTAGGTGGTTGGGCGCCGGTGATGCCACGCCTGGGAGCGTGAGATCGATCTGCTTGCCTTCCTTGCGCCACAGATAGTCTTCGTAATTGCCGGGAAAGATCTGAACTTCGCCGCTGCCGATTTCGAATACTCGCGTCGCCAGCTTGTCGATGAAGTACCGATCGTGCGAGACGAACACCACCGTGCCGGTAAACTTCTCCAGCGATTCCAGCAGCACGTCTTTAGCCCGCAGATCCAGATGGTTGGTGGGCTCATCCAGCAGCAGAAAGTTGGACGGCTGCAGCAGCATCCGAGCCAGCGCATAACGGTTGCGCTCGCCGCCCGAGAGCACGCCGATGCGCTTGAAGACATCATCTTCAGAGAACAGGAAGCAGCCGAGCAGACTGCGCAATTCGGTGTTGGTGGAGCGAGGAGCCATGTTTTGCAGGTCGTCCAGCATCCGCGCATTAGTATCGAGTTCCTTGTACTGGTCCTGTGCGAAGTAGTCAACCTGCGCGTTGTGTCCCAGCCGGTATTCTCCCGATGAGAGCGGCTCGATACCCGCCAGCAGTTTGATGAGCGTCGATTTCCCCGCTCCGTTCACGCCCACCAGAGCGATGCGGTCGCCGCGCTCGATGATGAAATTCACGCCGCCGAAGACGAATTTGTCGCCGTAGCTTTTCGAGACATTCTGGAACTCGGCCACGATGCGCCCGCTCGGCTTGGGCTGCGGAAAGGAAAAGTGAATGGTCTTCTCCTCGGCTGGAAGCTCGATGCGCTCGATCTTCTCCAGTTCCTTGATACGGCTCTGGACCTGTTTGGCCTTGGTGGCCTGGTAGCGGAAGCGGTTGATGAAAGCCTCCAGCTGTTCGATCCGCTCGCGCTGGTTGCGGTAGGCCGCTTCCAGCTGGTCGGTGCGCTCCTGCTTCTGCTGCAGGTATTTTTCGTAGTTGCCGCTGTAGAAATGCACGCCGCGATTCCAGATCTCGACGATCTTATCGACCGTGACGTCCAGAAAATAACGGTCGTGCGAGATCAGCACGAAAGCGAAAGGATAATTCGTGAGATACTGCTCCAGCCAATTGCGCGCCTCCAGATCCAGGTGGTTGGTGGGCTCGTCGAGAAGCAGTACGTTCGGTTTCTCAAGCAGAAGTTTGGCAAGCGCGATGCGCATTTGCCAGCCGCCCGAAAAGTGCTCGGTTCGGCGCTGCCATTCCGAATGCGGAAAGCCCAGGCCGGCCAGCACCGTCCCCACCTGCGCCTCGATGGCATAACCATCCCGGTTACGAAACTCGCTGTCGATCTGATGAAACCGGTCGGCCACCTGCGCGTATTCCGGACCCGCCGGGTCCAGCTCCGACATCTTGCGCGTCAGCTCCTCCATCTCCTGCTCCATCCCTTGCAGCGATGAAAAAACCGACATGCATTCGGCGAATACCGTGCGCCCGGATAGCGACAGGCCATCCTGCGGCAGATAGCCCGCGCTGATTCCTTTGGTGATGCCGATGCCGCCGTAGTCCAGCGTTTCCAGGCCCGCCAGGATTTTGAGCAGCGTAGTCTTGCCGCTGCCGTTGGCGCCTACCAGCCCAGCGCGATCCTTGGGCGTGATCAACCAGTTCAGGTTTTCAAATAGGAATTTAGGACCAAAGCGCTTACCGGCGCCCGAGAGCTGAATCATCTACTACTAGTGTCTCCAAAATTAGGGACAGTACACTCAAATACCAATTTCGCCCGCCATCCCCGCTGGAAAATCGGTATTTGAGTGTACTGTCCCTAATTTATTTCCAGGCCATCCGCTCCCGCAAAGCCGTGATGTGCGCCACGTGGTGCCGCCCATGCCAGGCATACAGCGCCGCGTTCTGATCCAGCCGCAGCAGGCCCAAATCCGGATGACGAAACGTCCGCTTCCAATCGGCCTCGCTCATCGACCGCAGCAACGCCACCCAGCGCGAATGCAGGCATTCGAGCAGCCTCAGCGACACTTCTATCGGCCCAGACTTGCCGTCAGTAAGTTCGGCCCAGCGATCCTCGGCGTAAGGCTTGATGGTCGGCTCATCCTCGGTCAGCGCCAGCTTGAAGCGCATGTAGCTGTTGAGATGGCTGTCCGGAACATGGTGGATCACCTGCCGTACCGTCCAGCCCTCCGGCCGATAAGGTGTGTCGAGCTGCGAATCGGAAAGGCCGCCGATGGCACCTCTCAGGTGCGCCGGAGTCTCGGCAATCTGCGCGATAAACTTACGCCGGTCGTCGGCGCTCACGGCCTCGGGAAACTTGAACTTTCCAACCGGATAACGAAGGTCTGGAGCATCCATGGAGGTAGAGATTCGCTCCCGCGTCGCCAGGATTCAGCAATTATGCCCATGTTATGCTGTTTCCGGGGTGTTTAACCGTCACTATCGAAAAGTCAAAGCCATCTTCGGCTTTACCGACGTAATTCTCACTTCCTTAGCCTTCCTGATCGCTTACGAAACCCGCACCAGGCTGCATTTCGAAAAGCAGTTCTTCCTCGATTTTCCGATAGCCACTCTCCTCCTGGTGGTCTCAATCCTATGCTGGATCGCGATCGGCTATTGGTTCAACATCTATGAAAAGCTCGATTCGGCGCACCCGCGCGTAGTCTTGCGCGACACCTTCCGGCAGTGCGCGCTCGGTGCCATTTGCCTGGTCGTCGCCGAGTATATCCTGCGCCTGGACCTCAGCCGGTCGTTCGTCGCGCTGTTCGCGGTCTACGCCTGGGTGCTGTTGTGCCTTTTCCGGATTAATGCCGCCCGCGCGATTGGGGCCGTCCGGAGGGGCTTTGGAACGGCCCATTTCGTGATGGTGGTGGGTTCGAGCGAAAACGCGCGCCACCTGGGAGAAGCCCTGGAGCAATCCTCCGCCTATGGCATACGCCTGATGGGTTTTCTGGATGACGAGCCCGGAGAAGTCCAGCTAGCCCGGACCTATGAGCGCTATTCTCTTTCGCGATTGCCGGAGCTGTTGCGGCAGCACGTCATCGACGAAATCATTTTCGCGGTGGATAGCAACCGATTGGGATCGATGGAGGAGATTTTCCTGCTGTGCGACGAGGAGGGCGTGCGCACCCGCGTAGTGGTGGACTTCTTTCCTCACGTCAATAGCCAGGTTTATCTGGACCGGCTCGGCACTACGCCGTTGCTGACCTTTTCCGCTGCGCCCCATGATGAAATCCGCCTGCTGCTCAAACGTTCCTCCGATGTCGTGCTGGCCGCGGCGGCTTTGGTCCTGCTGCTGCCGTTCATGCTCGCGGTCGCTCTGCTGATCCGGATTACGTCGCCCGGTCCAGCGATCTTCCGCCAGGTACGCTGCGGGCTGAATGGCCGCAAGTTCACGTTTTACAAATTCCGCTCCATGTGCAACAACGCGGAGGTCTTGAAAGCTTCGGTAGCCCACCTCAATCGCAAGTCGACGGCGTTCAAAATTCCCAATGATCCCCGGCTTACTCGCTTGGGCTGGTTTCTGCGCAAGTTCTCGATCGACGAGTGGCCCCAATTGTGGAATGTCCTCAAGGGCGATATGTCGCTGGTGGGTCCGCGGCCGGCCGTGCCGGAAGAGGTCGAGATGTACCAGCGCTGGCAGCGCCGCCGCCTCCGGATGCGTCCCGGCCTGACGTGCTTGTGGGCCGTGGCCGGGCGCGATTCCATCGACTTCGAGACCTGGATGAAGATGGACATGCAGTATATCGACAATTGGTCGTTGGCTCTGGATTGGCAGATAATTTTCCGCACGATTCCCCGCGTTTTGACCGGCAAAGGTGCCAGCTGACCGCGCGTGCCTAAAATGAAAGTAACAATATGCATCTAGTTCCGACCCAAGAGGAAGTGGTCAACCTGCTGCGCCGAACGGGCGCGATCCGCGACGGACACTTCGAATATCCCAACGGCCTGCACGCCACCGAATATATGCAGGTCCAGCTCGCCATGCGGTATTACCAGCACGCCAAAGTGTTAAGCGTCGGGTTGAGCCGTCTGCTGCGAGCCAATTCCGAGATCCGGGCGATGATTCCCGAGCTGTCGATCGTTTCCCCCGATACCGGCGGCCTACCGGTAGCGTACGGCGTGTGCGAGGCTTTGCGCGCGCATCAGGTTTATTGGGCCGATCGAAAAGAAGAGCACGGGCCCATGCGCTTCCGGCAATACCTGGAACAGAAGCCGGGCGAGAAGGTCCTGCTCGTGGACGACATCCTGCGGTCCGGCAGGAACCTGGCCGAATTAAAGCGGCTGGTGGAATCCACCGGCGCGCAGGTGGTCGGGCTGGCGGTCATTATTTACCAGCCGACGCCCAAGACAGTGGACTTCAGTCCCCTGCCCTTTTATTACCTCGCTAAGCTCGACGCCACCTATTATAAGGACGCGGGATCGTGTGAAATGTGCAAGCGCGGCGTGCCTGCGGAGAAGGTCTGGATCTAAGCAAAGACCGTTCCTTATTGCTTCGTGTCGATGGGGTGGGCAGACTCCTCGAAAAATTCCTTTTGTAGCCTGGGGCCTACCTGATCGGCCTTGATGGCCCGAATGGCGCTAGCGATGGCATCGGCCCGCATTTGCTGGAGAGCCGCGCCCCGCTCGGCCGTGGCGCCCGCCGCATCGCCTTGGTAGTGGTTAGGAAAACGCGCATACCACCAGATGCCGGTGTAGACATTGGCCGGCAGATCGAGACGCTTCTGGTCGGCGCCCGATTGCGTGCCCGCGCGTTCCGGATGAGCGAGTTCAGGCCGAGCCGCCATAATACTGGCAATCTCCACCTCGCCGGCATGGCCGTCAACGCCGGGTTTTGAAGGCTGCGCCGCTGCCGGCATCTGCCCGGCCTGTCCGGGAGCGTTGGTGATGGCGTAGACGACGTAATCCTTGGGAGTTTCGAGTGTGGTCTGCGCGAAGAAGGCGATCAGATTCGTATTTCCGCCGTGGCCGCTAATGATGACGACCTTCTTGCATCCGTTGCGCGCCATCTCCGCCGTGGTCTCCTGCAAGAGTTCCAATTGCAGATGCGTGCTGTAGGCGATGGTGCCCGGCTGGTGCTTAGCCTCGAAGATCTGGCCGAAGTAATATTCGGGGAAAACGATCGCGTACTCCTGCTTGGTGGCCTGGAACGTCGCATAGCGCACGTTGATCAGGTCCGTACCCATGGGCCCGGAAGGGCCGTGCTTTTCAATGATTCCAAATGGCAGCAGGCAGACGCCCTTGGCCTGGTCCAGCGCTTTGACAAAGTCGGGCGCCGTAAGCTCTTCCCAATGAGACGATAAATTCTGCGCCGAGCAGGCGGATGTTATCAGCAAGACAATGGACAACGAGCGACACGTTCGATTTTCATCGTGTGATTTCCTTCAATGGCAGCATCTATTCCAGCCGCAGCGCCGTCGCCGGATCGATCCGCACCGCTCGATAGGTTGCCGGAAGCGCCGCGATAGCTGCTACCAGCCCGATCAGCAACAAAGCAGAGATGACGGCGATTGGCTCCCAGGGATAAACTTCGAAAAGGACGCGGCGAATCCACAGGGCTGCGGCGGCGTAGGCGCCCAGGCCCAGAGCGATGCCGCATGCCACCAAGAGCGAAAGCTCGCGAGACAGCAGCCCGACGATCCGCGCCGGCTGCGCACCTAGCGCCATCCGCACTCCGATCTCACGCGTACGCGACTTCACGGAGTAATCGAGCGCGCCGTAAAGACCGATGCTGGCCAGAAGCGCGGCGATGCCTCCGAAGATGATCGCCAGAACGGCCAAGAGCCGTTCCTGCCACAGCGACGCCTCCACCTCTTCGCGCAAAGTCCGCACTTCGATGAATGGCAGCTCGGGGTCGATCGAACGCAAGAGTTCGCGAACGGGTGCAATCATCGCCTCGGGACGCTGCCCGGTGCGAACATGCAGGATGAATCCGTCCTCGAAGCCGTCGACCACAGGATGGTAGACCGTGGGTGGAATCGGCTCGCGAAGCGATCTGTATTTTGCGTCGCTCACCACACCGATGATCTCGTTGTCCGGGCCGGCGACACCGCCCGCGCCGGCGAATCCGAAGCGGCCGCCAATCGGATTTTTACCGGGGAAGTAGCGACGGGCGAACATCTGGTTGACGATCACTTTGCGAGGCTTGGTCTTATCCTTATCGCGCCAATTGAACGCGCGGCCCGCGAGCAGATGCATACCCATGGTCTCGAAATAGCCGGGCGTGACGTCGTTGAGACTGCTGCCCAAAAAATCGTTGGTGGTGATGCGAGTGCCGGCCGGAGCGAGAGTGGCCTTTACTCCGGTGCCGCGCATCAGCCCCCGTGCCGCGAGACTAGCCTGGGCGACTCCTGGCAGGCCGCTCGCTTTCTCCAGCAGCGCTTTGCTCAGGGCTCGGCTCTGTTCCGCGTTGTACCCTCTCAGGCTGGGATCGATAGTGAACGTCACCACGCGATCGCGGTCGAAACCGGGGTTCATGTTGCGCATGCGTTGAAGCGTCTCCACCAGCAGAGCCGCTCCAATCAAAATCAGCGTGCAAATGGCCACCTGAGAAATGACAATCAAATTGCGGGGAAGCAAGCGGCGCGTGGAGGTGCGCCCGGCCCGCAGGGTGCCGGCGACGTCGAACCGGGCGCAGCGCAACGCCGGAGATATCGCAAACAATACCGCGGTAAGCAGAGTAATCAATAATGTGAAGCCGAGCACGCGCAGGTTAATGTCGACGTGAAGTGCGATAGGCTGGAGCACCGCGCCACGGTCGCGAATCGGCGGCAAGCCGCGAATGAGCAAGGGCAGGCAGGCCCAAGTGCAGAGAGCTCCGGCTACGCCACCTAATAGCGCCAGCAGCAGTCCCTCGGTGAGAAGCTGTCGCACGATGCGGGCCGGGCTTGCGCCGAGAGCCAGACGGACGCCCATTTCCTGAGCCCGCACGGTGGATCGCGCCAGCAACAGGCCGGCCACGTTGGCGCAGGCCATCAGCAGCAGGAGCGCGACGCCGGCCATCAATACTTCCAGGCCGCGCGAGAATTGGGCGCGCAAAGTGGATACTCCGGTGGCGATCGACTCGAGCCGCAGGTGCGAACGCCGGATGTTGCTATCGGGAGAGGCTCCCTTTTCGGGCGGGAAGATCTGATCTTCCAGGTCCTGAAATGCCTGGTGCAAGAGAGGGTCGACCTCAGCGCTGGCCCGCGCAACCGGCACGCCTGCACGCAAGCGGCCGAAGATCTGCCCAAAGAGAGGATCGGCAGCCGGGTTGATATCCGCGAATGGTTTTACGATGGAGCGGCTTACGGCTGCGGGAACCCGAATGTCCGGACTAGTTTCGATAGCCAGGCCATTGAACGCCTCCGGCGAGACGCCGACAATCGTGAACGGATGGCCGCCCAAAACGATGCCCCGGCCAAGAATTGCGGCATCGTTTCGGAATCGCCTCTGCCAGAAGGCGTAACTGAGTACGGCGTTGGGGGCGGCGGTGCGTTCGTCCTCCGCAGTGAGCACGCGGCCGAGATAAGGATGCACGCCCAGGGAAGAAAAGAAATTCGGCGATACCAGGTGGACCCGCACGCGTTCAGTTGTGTTTCCATCGTTGAAAGGGACATCGGTTTCGCCCTGGCAGATGGCTTCAGAGAGGGCGGCATCCTTCACTGCCAGCACGTCGCAGAGCTTGTAAGGCAGATCCCAGGTGACGAAATCGTTCGGATGAGCCTCGACCAGACGCACGAGGCTCTCCGGGTGCGACACTGGCGGCGGCGTCAGCAAGAGCGCATCGACAACGCTATAGATCAGCGTGTTTGCGCTGATGCCGACGGCGAGGAGCAACGCCGCGGTAACGGTGAACACCGGGCTTTTCGCCAGCAGGCGGATGCCAAAGTGGAGGTCGCGAAAGAACTCGGTCACGACCCTTCCAGGTTAACCTGCCGCGGCGGTGGATCACACAGCCAAACGCCGGGGTTTCTGGTTTCTGGTGATCTGGTTTCTGGTTGCTCCTCGAATCGTTCGACGGCAGGTGGCTTGGGTTCGTTTTGTAATTTTGCTTCGGTGGGGCGGCGGGTAGCCTGCAACTGTAGTAGAGCCTTCAGAATCCGTTGATATTCGTGGTGGAGGCGGGCCTGGTAGCGGTTGAGGAGCGCGAGAGGGGAGTGTGCGCCCGCAAGAGCTTCGAAGGCGAGGGCCAATCGGCCGCGCTCCTCGAGTCTGTTCCACGCTTTAGTAACACGCCCGCGCTGGCGTTCCATTTCGAGGTCGAGGAGAGTGGTCTCAATGGCGATGTAGCGGGACAAACGCCAATGCGCGGCGGCGAGCTGCCGGACCAGATCGGCTTCGGGCTTGTTGGCGGGAGCGAAGTGCTGAAGGTAGTCGTGAAGTTCGGCTTGGTATTCTTCCTCGGACTCGTTGGGAAGAACGACGGTTTCCGCGGTAAGGCCGTGCTTGACGGCGTTGAGCGAGACGGCGCGGCGGCCCTGCTCGGTTTTTGGACCGCGCGATTTAGATCCATTGATGCGGGAGGCTTCGGCTCGGGAAGGGGTCATAGTTGTACCTGGCGAAAGTGTAGCTGGTGACCTTGGGCGGGAAGAGGCGGACGGCGGGGAAGTGGTTGAAGGGGAGGCGAATCGCGGCGGGGAAGATTTGTGAACGAAGGTGTAGGCAAAACGGCGCGCCGAGGGTCTTAGACCTAGAGTGAAATGCGATGAATTTTATGCTGGGCCGACAAGCGCGTTCACAACTTCGATCATGCAGCGCGGTTGCCCGATGCAGGAAGTCTATGCGCGCAGGCGACCCCGCGGATTAGCCGGCAAGCTGTACAGAGCGATTCAACCGCCCGCGCTGTTTATCCACAACCCTGGCGAGCCACTCGACTTCCCATTGGGCAGGTGGAACCTTTACCTGGGCGGTGGGGGCTGCGACCCGGAAGGGTATGTGAACCTGGATCTGTTCGCCTTACACGGAGTGGACGTGGCGGCAGATGCCGAACACCTGCCGTTTCCCAGCAGTCTGTTTGAATGTGTCGAATGTGACGCAGTTCTAGAGCATACGCGATGCCCGGACCAAGTGGTACGCGAGATAGCACGCGTCCTGGCGCCGGGGGGCTATGCGCACCTGGTAACGCCTTTTTGTCATCCCTTTCACCAATTTCCGCGCGACTATTGGAGGTTTACCCTGGACGGGCTTAAACAGCTGGCAGGCTGTGAATTCGAGGTGGTTGCTGAAGGATGGAGAACCGGTCCCACGGCCACGCTATTGGTGTTCCTGTTAGAGTACGTGAAACTCTGGCTACCCTGGCGGCTCTGGCGAGTTCTAGCGCACGGCATTCTTGGCTGGCTGCTGTTTCCTCTGCGATATTTAGATCTTCTATTTTTTCGTCTGCCGCCGTCGGCCGTTATCGGCAACCACTGCTACTTGTGGCTCCGAAAGCGCCCGGTGGATGCTGGATGAAAACTAACGTTGAGCGAGAGAATGGAGCGGCAGGAGCTTTCCGTCGCACATTTCGTACTCGGTGTTAGTCGCCACGTGAACCACTTTTACGACGTAGCCTTCGGCAATCAAGCCGGCATAGACCGCTTCGGCGTGATGAAGATCCTGGGCCAGGTAGAGAGTGCCGGGCATATCGAGCGAGCGCCAAAGGTAAAGACAGAATTCGTCGTGGACAGCGGGACTAATCACGTACTATGATCGGCCGGACCGAATAGGAACTTTAACGTATCCATAATCTGATATTGGCTGGTCGGAGACCTGCCCCACAAATGCGTGCTACATTTGAACTTTCACCGTAATCTGCATGTCTGTTCAGATCCTATTGCAGGGCAAGATCTTGGGGACCGAGGAGTTCCTACTCGAAGGCGAGCCGGAGGAGGGCCTTTTTGTAGGGAGGCTGCGCTGGCTGAATCTGTTGAGCGAGGTGCTGCCCCGCGCCTTGATTGCCGAACTGGGACTTTCGAAAATGCTGCTGGGGTCGAGCGGCGGCGAGCAGTTTCTAGTGGTTCTTCCGCAGGAAGTTCGCCCGCAAGCCGATCAATTTCTGGCGGCGGCACGGACGCAGATTCGAGAGTTGAGCCAAAAGCGCCTGGACCTGCACTGGGCGATTACCGAAAATCTCGGTGATTGGACGGTGGTCCGCAAACGGCTGAACGAACAGTTCCAGCAGGAGCAGGACACGCCCTTGGGAGCCACCGGCTTTCCGACGGATAATGATTCCGCTCAACTCGATCCGAGATACTTCGAGGAATTGGGGCCGTCTCTTCGCGACGCGACGTCGGTTGGATGGTCGCCCGATGAGCCCGCCAAAGTGAGCGCGGGAAAGGGCAAACATACCTGGAGCATCGGGTCATCACCGGACTCGGTTCCGTTGGCACGACACACGGCTCTGACCGACGACGGGCGCGAATCCGCCTCAGCGGCTGTATTGGCGTCGCGCGCCGAAGGACGGCCGGTATGGGGAGTGCTACGCGGCGATGTAGACAGTTTCGCCATTCGCATCCGGCGGGTGCATACGATTGAAGAGCACGTACAGCTATCGGTGCTGTATAAGCAGTTTTTCGCCGGCGAGGTGGAGGTGCTGTGCTCGCTTCCGGAATTCTGGCGTAAAGTGAACCTGCTGCATACCGGCGGCGATGATTTCGCGGTTTACGGGGCGTGGGATGCCGTGATCGGATTCGCGCGCGAATTACAGCGGCTTTTTCAGCGATTTACCGAAGAACATCTCAAGGATTTTCCAGGGCCGGAAGGCAAGACGATCACCATGGCGCTGGCGCTGGCGCCCGGATCCGATACGTCGCTGGGATCGGTTTTCGAGCGCGCGGGAGACAAACTGGAGATCGCGAAATCCGCGGATAAAGATTGCTTTGCGCTGCTGGGACGTACGCTGGAGTGGAAGCAGCTCTCGGACGCCTCGGATTTAAAGGACGAGCTGACCGCAATGGTGCGGCAGTTTGGCATTGCGCCACAATATATACGGGATCTGTGCGGCATTTACCGGGAAACCAAACGGGCGCCCGGCGCCAAGCGAGTGGAAAGACCGTGGCGTTTCCATCGGCGGCTGTATCGCATCCTGGGCAGCTCGCGCTCGCGCAATTTTCAAAAGGCGCGGGCGAGTTTGATCGCGGACCTGGTGGGGAAGAATCCCGTCAACCTGAAGTTGCGCCCTTCCGGGCGCGTAGCGCTAGAATGGGCGAGACTGTCAACAGAGGGGCAAGCCGAGAGTTTGAGCGAGGAACGAGGTTTGGATGGCTGAAACGCAGCAACCGCCGCAGCAGGAGACGAAGAGTCGAGAGGGCAATCGCGAAGGCCGCGGGCCGGGAGGGCAGCGACCGCATGGCGATCGCCCGCATGGCGGCCGGGAAGGCGGAGGACGCGGAGACGACCGGCGTCCGGATCGCGGCGATCGCGGGGGCGACCGTGGACGCTTCGAAGGTCCGCCCGAGATCGATCTCGATAAGCTGATGTCCGACCCGTTGTATCTGGATAATCAGGCTCACAGCGTGGTCAGCCGGATGCGCGACATGGATTCGGGGACCAGGAGCCAGTTGCGGCGCCTCTATAACGCCGTGCGCCGGGCAGTACGGGCTCCGGAAAATGAACGCCAGCAGCAGTTCGTGATGCTGCGGGCGCGGCTGGCCTACACCATCGCGCGGCATTCTTTGCGGAGCCTCGACTCGCTGGAACGGCTGCTGCTGCAGGTAACACGCAAGAACGACGCACGCGGCTACGAGCGTTTCCGCGATTTGTTCGAAGCAATCGTCGCTTATAACGAGTAGCCGGTCCCTAACCAGAAACCAGAAACTAGAAACCAGAAACCAGGAACTCTCCAGAATGAGCTCGCACACAGCGCAAACGGAATTGAAGCTGATCGGAAAACTGATCCTCGAGGGAGACATCACCTGCCAGACGGGACTGCATATCGGAGCGGGCAAAGGTTCGCTCGAAATCGGGGGAGCGGACAACCCGGTGGTGAAGGACGCCTTCGGGCTGCCGTATATTCCGGGCAGCTCGCTGCGGGGGAAGCTGCGATCCATGTTGGAGCAGTCGTCGGGGATGGCGGCGCCGGGCGAGCTGGTCTATATATCCAAGCGCAAAGGCCAGGAGGTACGGATTCATCAGAGCGACCGGCCGGATGACGAGATTTGCCTGCTATTTGGCCGTAATCCCGGCCGCATGGAGCGGGTGGGAGGAGAAGCGCTGGAATCGAACGCGGCCACGCCGGCGCGTCTGACAGTGTATGACGCTCCGCTGGTTACCGAAAGCATCACGCCGCAAATGCGCGAGAACATGGACGACGAACTGACCGAAGTGAAAAGCGAGAATGCGATCGACCGCATCACTTCGCAAGCCAATCCGCGTACGCTCGAGCGCGTGCCGGCTGGGGCGCGCTTTCATTTTCGGGTTGTGATGGATGTCCTGTGTCCGGAAGACCGGGAACTACTGCCGCGCTTGGCGGAGGGTCTGCGGTTGCTCGAAGACGACAGCCTGGGCGGCGGCGGATCGCGCGGAAGCGGGCGCGTGGCCTTATCTAACTTAAAGCTGACTTGGCGCAGCCGGAGCTTTTATGCATCCGGCGCGGCCGAACAGGAGCTGCTGGCCGCCGCGGATCCTGCGGGCTTGCAGTCACTGGTAACGAGCGCCGACTTCGCGGAGAAACTCGCGGAGTAAGCCAATGACGCCGGCGGGTTCTGCAACCAGCTCTTCCATCACCAGCTATGCCGTTCGCTTTCGGCCGGCCGGCCCGTGGCGCTTCGGACCGGACTCGGGCGCGCGCGATCGCGTGGATCTTATCTGTCACAGCGACACAGTCTTTTCGGCGCTTTGCTCGGCGATGTCGCAACTGGGCCTGCGGGAAGAATGGCTGGGAGCTACTGCGCGCAGCGAAGGAACGCCAGCGGTACGATTCAGCTCCTTCTATCCGTTTCAGGGCGGAACAAGGCTGATCGTTCCGCCGCGGAGTCTTTGGCCGCCGGCGGAGTCCAGCAAGGTGCGCTACAAAGGCGCGCGGTTCGTTCCGTTGCCGGTAGTTGAGGCGCTGCTGGCCGGTCAAGGAATCGACGAAGATCGCTGGGCGGTGGACGGGGAGAGCGAGTGCCTGGTGCCGCACGATCGCGCTAGCGGCCCATTTCGAATAGCCCTGCGGTCGAATGCCGCAGTGGATCGCTTGGAGGCTGGCAAAACAGCCGGTCACGAAACGGCGTGCCTCGAATTTGCGCGCGACGCGGGGTTATGGACCGTGGTGCAGTTCAGCGACGACGATGCGGCCGCGCAGTGGACGGCGCCGGTGCACAGCGCGCTGTTGTTATTGGCTGACTCGGGAATCGGCGGCGAACGGTCGCGCGGGTGGGGCCGGTCGGAAGCGCCGGAGTGGGAGCCGTGGAGCCTGCCCGCGGTGGAAACGCTCGCAGAGGGCGTCGAAAAGGCGTACTGGCTGCTATCGCTTTACATGCCGTCCGCTAAGGATTCGGTGGACTGGAAGCGGGGCAGTTATTCGACCGTTTCGCGGAGCGGACGCATCGAGAGCGGCGCGCGATGGGGCGAGCCGAAGGCCGCAAGTCTTATGATTGCCGAGGGGTCGGTGTTGTTGGCGTCGAGTGAATTGCGGGGCGCGGCGCGGGATCTGGCGCCGGAGGGTTTTCCGCATCCGGTGTATAGAGCGGGATTTGCGGTGACGGTACCGATTCCATGGAAAGCAGCGGCATGAGGCATCGTAGCGCAAGCACTCATGCTTGCCGCGTTCACACTCGTGTGAACGCCTGGTTCAGATCCTGCGCAAGCTCGTCGGCACGGGTGCCGACGCTGCACGCTGAGAGCGTGCGCCACGAGGGCCAATGAAGTACCGGGTCACATGCCTCACTCCTACTGTGGTACATGGCGTGGAGAGCGGCAGCATGAGGGATACAGAGTTTAAATTGGCAGGTCGGGGACCTGCCCCACGATGAACTACCGGGTCACATGCCTCACTCCTACTCTGGTCGGCGACGGTCAAAGGCTGGCGCCTATCGATTACATGGTCTGGAAAGAGCATGTCAACGTGCTGGACCAGAGGCGAATCTTCCGGCTGCTGGCCAAGGGTCCGCGCCTGGAAGGATATTTGACCCAGCTAAAGAAAGCCGACAAGCTCGACTTTGGTTCGTGGGGCGGTTTTGCGCAGAACTATGCCGGCCGCCGAATCCCCTTCGAACATGCCGGATCCACGCAGTACTGGGAACGAGCCAGAGCCGAGCATCTTTTCATCCCGACCTTTAGCACCGGGCCCAGCGGACCTTACCTTCCCGGCACCGCAATCAAAGGCGCGCTGCGAACCGGCGTGGTGCACGGGCGCATGACGGAGCGGTCATTGCAGGACATCTCGGCGCGCACGACATCGGAGGGACGGATGCCTCGACGTCCCGCGATTGCGGTTGAAGACGCTGCTCTGGGATCGGCCGGGGCGGATTCCATGCGGCTGATGTCCGCCTCCGACTCCAACACGATTGCGGAAAATTCCTTCAAGATCTATCTGCTGCGGGTCTCTACCCTGGCGGCTCGCGGCGCCGGTAAGTTCGAACTGGCGTGGAAGCAAAGCCCGGGCGGGTCGGTCAAGCGGCCCGAAGACAGCACGCCCACGTTCGCTGAGATGGCTGTTCCGGGCACGACTTTTGAAGGCGGATGGCACGAAAATGGCTTTCTGGCGCAGCCTGAAATCGCTAAGGCGCTCCGCAAGAGAGATCGTTTCGACCTCACGGCCATGTTCGGCCTGGTGAACGACTACACGGAACAGTTGCTCCGGCTGCAAACGCAATACGCGGACTGGACCGGGCTCGCGCTATTGAAATCCACCATCGAGCAGTTGGGGGCTCGGCTCAACGAAGTTCGAACCGCGGAGCGCGGCTGTGTTTTCCCCCTGGGTTGGGGCGCGGGCTTCCTTTCGAAGGCCGCCTACCTTAATACGGAAGACGAAGCCTACCGTCAAATTCTAAAGCAGGTTGGTTTCTACGCCCGGGCCATCCAGTCCGGGCTGCCTTTTCCCAAGACCCGCCGGATTGTCTTTCTGGGCGGTCAGCCGGCTACGCTGGCCGGATTCGTACACTTTGAAATCGGGCGCTAGCAGGCCGTTTCCTGGTAGAAGTTCCAGTCCTGGAACCTGCAGTGCTTAGCATTTTCTGCCGATTATAACTAGAGTGCGATTTTCGCATGATAAGATGCGATAGAGGCAGAAGAAAGGCGCGACCCTACCCTATTTCTCTATGTACAACGCCTACTTTGGCTTCTCCGAGACCCCTTTTAGCCTGAGTCCCGACCCGGCTTTTCTGTATCGCAGCGAACAGCACGAAGAGGCGTTAGCTAACCTCATTTACGGGGTGCAGAGCCGCAAGGGCTTTATCGTTCTGACGGGCGAGGTGGGCACCGGCAAGACCACCATGCTGGAATGCCTGCGGGACTTTCTGGATTCGCAATACATCGAGTTTGCATTCCTTTTCAATTCACGTATTACATCCGATCAGTTCTTCGAAATGATTGCGTACGATCTGGATCTCCGCTGCCTGCGGACCTCCAAAACGGAAGTCCTGTTCGCGCTCAATTCGGTGCTGCTGAATCAAGCCGAGCAGGGCCGCACCACGGTGCTCATCATCGACGAAGCGCATAATCTGGAGTGGGAGGTTCTCGAGGAGGTCCGGCTGCTGGGGAACCTGGAAAACCGGCGCGGCAAGCTGCTACAGATTATCCTGGCCGGCCAGCCCGAGCTAGACCGTAAGCTGGAAGCGCCCAACCTACGGCAGCTGAAGCAGAGGATCGTGCTGCGCTGCAATCTGGAACCGTTCACGCCTAAAGACACGGCGCAGTACATCAACACTCGCATGGAGAAGGCCGGCATGCCCGGCCAGACAGTGTTTACGCCGGAGATCATGACCGAGATTCACGTACGGGCCCAAGGCATCCCGCGCTTGATCAACGCCATCTGCGACAACGTGCTGCTGACCTGCTTCGCGGTGGAGAGCCGCGTGGCCACCGTCGATATGCTGGACGAAGTGAGCAAGGATATGCGCCTGGAATGGCCCGGGCGGCGGCCCCGCGGGGAGCGTACACGCTACAACCTGGAGACCTACGAAGAACCCTCCTTCCGGCGCGGCGGCGAGTAGAATTCATCCGTCGATCGATACGGCCCATCCGGTTTTTCGACCTTTGGTCAGCTAGACGCGAGCAAATCCGATCGATCCACTTATGCTGTGATCGAAAGGATTTCTCATGAAAACCAAACTTGCCGCACTGCTTTTGATTGGGGGCGCGAGCCTGCTGCCGGCCCAAGATCGATTCGATTTCAAGGTCCGCAACTATTTCTTCGCGGGATTTTCAGGCGATCAGGCGTCGCTCGAGAAGGGCATGAAGATCTGCGAGGACGCGATGGCGGTCGATCCCAGGAATGCTCAAGCCTTGGTATGGCACGGAGCCGGGCTGTTCTACGAATCCGGCCAGGCTTTTCAAAAGCAAGACATGCAGAAGGGCGGCGAGCTTTGGGCGCGCGGCCTCAAGGAAATGGACGATGCGGTGGCACTGGCGCCGGAGCAACTAGGCGTTATCATCCCGCGCGGAGCGGTGCTGCTGACTGCCTCCAAGTATGTTCCCGATCCTCAGATGGCGCGCCCGCTGATCGAAAAAGGTGTCGGCGATTTCGAGAAGACTTACCAATTGCAAGCCGCCGACCTCGACCAGATTGGGACACACCCGCGCGGAGAACTGATGATCGGGCTGGCGGACGGTTACAACCGGCTGGGCAATCAGGAAAAGGCGCAGGAGTGGTTCGAGCGGATTCAGAAGAGCATGCCGGGCACTCCCTACGAGAAATCGGCCACGACCTGGCTAGAGACGAAGTCGCTGACGCCGGCTCAATCGGGATGTCTCGGTTGCCACACCAGTAAGTACGATCGGCAAGTAAGATAGGAATGGTCCGGGGCGATCCATGATCCGTTGGAAACACATACTCGGTGTCTTTCTCATCGACACGGCGATCGCCTTCGTTCCAGCCGTAATGCTGGCGACCATGGTCCAGGGCGTGACCTGGCGGCAGTTCGTCATCAAGTTCGGCTATTCCTTCGTTTATGCGCAGTGCATCGGCAGCCTGGCATTTGCGACGATTCCGCATATCTGGGTGCGGTCATGCGACGTTCATTCTGTCGCACGATGGTGCATGCGGGTAGCGGCAAGTTTCGCGGTGAGTATCGTGGGCTGTTTGCTCGCGGGGCTGATCTTTATCATGCTGGGCTGGAGCGCGCCGGGCGCGTATTGGGACCAATTCACCGGCAGCCTCAAGGTCGCGACATTTTTGACGATCGTTGCCGGAAGCGTGATTTCAATGTTCGAGACCATGCGAGCGCGGCTGGAGCAAACGACGCTGCAACTGCGCACCCAGGAACTGGAGCGCGAGCGGGCGCTTAAACTGGCAACGGAAGCTCAGCTCGCGTCGCTAGAATCGCGCATACATCCGCATTTCCTGTTCAATACTCTTAATTCGATCTCGTCGCTCATTCCGGAAGACCCGCGGCGCGCCGAGCGATTGCTGGAGCAGATGGCCGCGCTGCTGCGATTCTCACTGGATGCAAGTCATGGCGGTTTGGTACCGCTTTCGCGCGAGCTGAAAATCGTCACCGATTATTTGGAAATCGAGCAAGCCCGCTTTGGCGATCGTTTGCGCTATCAGGTCGATATCAGTACTGACGCCGGAGACGCGAAGGTTCCCCCTTTGGCCGTTCAGACGCTGGTGGAGAACAGCGTGAAGTTCGCCGTCGCGCCCAGCCGTACCGGCGGCGACATCCGAATCGCCGGCGCGCGCGAAAACGGGCTGCTGCGGGTGGAAATATCCGATGATGGTCCGTCGTTTAATCTGGAATCGGCGCCCGCCGGTCATGGACTCGATAACTTAAAGGGCCGCCTGGCACATCTATTCGGCGAGCAGGCCGCGCTGACCGTGGAGCGGCGCGGGGATCGGAACAACGTCCTGCTAGCGGTCCCGCAAAACCGCAATGGCCATGAAAGCATTTCTGGTTGACGATGAATCGTTGGCTCTGAAGCGCCTGCAGCGCATGCTGGCCGCGACTGGACGCGTCGAAATCGTGGGTATGAGCACCGATCCAGTGGAGGCCATCGAGGCTATCCTCCAGATCAAACCGGACGTGCTCTTTCTCGACATCGAAATGCCGGGGATGACGGGATTCCAGATGCTCTCGAAGCTCGATTCGCAGCAGCAGCCATTGATCGTATTCACGACCGCCTACAATCAGTACGCGTTAGAAGCATTTGGTGTGAACTCGGTGGATTATCTGCTGAAGCCGATCGAAGCGCCGCAGCTTGCCAGGGCTTTGGACAAACTCGATCGCATGCGGGGCGGGGTGGAAGCGCGTCCCGAAATCCGGGCATTGTTGGAGCGGATCAGCGCGTTAGCCGCCGGCGGCGCAGGACAGGCCGCTTACCCGGACCGCATCGCATCGCGCATCGGGGAGCGCGTGGAATTGATCGAGCTTGCACAAGTGACGCACTTTTTTGCGCGCGACAAGCTGACCTACGCGGCCACGGCGGCGAAGAACCACGTGGTGGACCATACGATCCAGGAGCTGGAGCAGAAATTCGATCCTCGCAAATTCGTACGGATTCATCGGGCGATTTTGTTGAATCTGGATTATGTTCATGAGCTGCACACCTGGTTTGCGGGGCGGATGATGGTGCGGCTCAAGGATGAGAAGCATACGGAGCTGACGGTGTCGCGGGATAGGGTGCGGGTGTTGAAGGAGCGGCTGGGAGTTTAAGAGGCCGACCAGGGGGTCGTCCGCGGACCAGGGGTCCGCCCCACAAGACACACCTGTATCCTGTATTCATGAAGCAGCTTGCGCTACGAGCGCTCGATTCGGCTCTTATGCAGGGCGTGACCTACGCCGACGTTCGCGTCATCGAAAGCCGCGACCGCGATCTTTCGACTAAGAATGGAAAACCGGGCCAAGTGTCGAGCGCCGAATCGGCCGGGCTCGGAATCCGCGTGTTAGCGGATGGCTGCTGGGGTTTCGCCGCTACCGATGACTTAGGCAAAGCGGGCGTGGAAGCTACGGCGAGGCTGGCGGTCGACATCGCCCGCTCGAGCGCGCTGGCGAAAAAGCGGGACGTGGCGCTCGCTCCGGAGAACAAGTACGAAGCCACCTGGACCTCTCCGTGCCGCATCGATCCGTTTTCGGTGAGTGTGGAGGAACAGCTCTCGCTGCTGCTTGCGGTGGACGCGGAGCTGCGGCGCGATTCCGGAGTTACGCTCGCACAAACGGCGATGGTCTTCCATCGCAATCGGCAGATCTTCGTTTCCTCGCTGGGAAGCGTGATCGACCAGACCCGCACTTTCAGCGGCGCTGGATTTGAGGCGCTCAGCTTCCGTGAGGATGAGATTCAAAAACGATCTTATCCGAACTCTTTCGGCGGTCAACATCAGTTGAAGGGCTATGAGTTAATCCAGGAATTGGCTCTGCTCGATCACGCGCCGCGAGTGGCGGAGGAGGCGGTTGCGCTGCACTCGGCGGACCAGTGCCCCGAGGGGCGCTTCGATCTGATACTCGACAGCAGCCAGATCGGGCTGCAGGTACACGAGTCCATCGGACATCCCATTGAGCTCGATCGCGTGTTGGGCTCGGAGGCCAACTATGCGGGCATGAGCTTCCTGACGCTCGACAAGTTGAATAATCTGCGCTATGGGTCTGAGATTGTGAACGCGGTGTGCGACGCCAGGCTCGAGCATGGGCCGGGCTTAGGAACGTTCGCTTTCGACGACGAGGGCGTTCCGGCGCAATCGGCGGCTATCATCCGTAATGGCGAGTTTGTCGGATATATGACCTCGCGGGAAACCGCTGCCGCTGTCGGCCAGACGCGCTCCAACGGGACCATGCGCGCCACTGGCTGGGCCAGGCTACCGCTTATCCGTATGACTAATGTGAGCCTGCTTCCCGGCGAACAGACGCTGGATGAAGTTTACGGTGGCGTGAGTCACGCCATAGCCATGGAGACGAATAAGAGCTGGTCGATCGACGATAAGCGCTACAACTTCCAGTTCGGATGTGAGATCGCTTGGGAGATTCGCGACGGCAAGCGGGTCCGCATGTATAAGAATCCGACCTATAGCGGCATCACGACGGAGTTCTGGAATTCCTGCGCCGCCATTGCGAATCGCGACCACTGGACGCTGTGGGGCGTGCCGAATTGCGGCAAGGGCCAGCCCGAGCAGGTGATTGGAACCGGCCATGGCGCCAGCCCTTCACGCTTCCACAACATCAAGATCGGGGCGGCCTATGGCGGATAGCCTGACCCCGGTCTTGTCGTTCGAGGAATGCCGGAGGCTGTTCGAAAGTGTCCAGCGCGCCGCTCAATCGATGGGGGTTTCGGACGTAGAGGCTCTGATAGCCGGCCATCGCGAGGCGCTCACGCGGTTCGCCAACAACACCATTCATCAGAATGTCGCGGAGCAGGCGCAATGGCTTTCGATTCGCGTGCTGCTCGATCACCGGACGGCGCGCGCCACTACTAACCGCTTCGATGAGGATTCAATCAGGTCCGCGGTGGAGCAGGCGCTGGCGCTAACGAAATCCGTGGCGCCGGATACCGATCTTCTCCCGCTGGCGGAGCCCGCGCCCATATCCCAGATTCCGCGCTTCGATACGGCGACCGCTGAAGCAACACCCCAGCAAAGGGCCCGCGCGGTGGCCGAAGCGATCCGTTTGGTGGAAGGGGTCGGTCAAACCGCGGCAGGCATTTATTCAACCGGACAAGCGGTGGAAGCGATCTTCAATTCGCAAGGCGTTGCCGGATTCCACAGCGAAACGGCGGCTCAGTTTTCGATCACTACCATGGCGCAGGACAGCTCGGGCTGGGCGAAAGCTTCCACGGCGTCGTTGAACACGATGGATCCGATCGAACTGGCGCGGCAGGCCTGCGATAAGGCGCGATTGTCGGCCAATCCTCAGGAGCTTCCGCCGGGCCACTACACGGTGGTTTTGGAGCCGGCCGCCGTGCTGGATCTGGTGGGCCAGATGTTCGGCGATTTCAGCGCGACCGCGATGCACGATCAGCGCAGCTTCCTGACCGACCGGCTGGGCAAGAAGCTTTTCGGTGAAAACATCAATATCTACGACGATGTCGCGCATCCATTGCAGTCCGGAACCCCCTATGACGGCGAAGGCGTGCCGCGGCGTAAGCTGACGCTGGTGGAAGCGGGCGTGCCGCGAGATGTCGCTTATTCGCGCGCGAGCGCCAAGCGCGCGGGTGTCGAGCCGACCGGCCATGGATTTCCGCTGCCCAACGAAATCGGCGAAGCTCCCATGAATATCGTGATCGCCGGCGGAAACACATCCATTGGCGAGATGATAGCCTCGACGCCGCATGGGATTCTGGTCACGCGCCTGTGGTACATCCGCGAGGTGGATCCGTACGAAAAGATCATGACCGGGATGACGCGCGACGGTACATTTCTGATTGAAGATGGCCGCGTAACCCAAGGGCTGAGGAATTTCCGTTTCAACCAGGGGATTATCGACTTACTCAGCAACGTGGAGGCGCTTTCGCCAGCCGTGCGCGCGTCGGGCGAGGAGGCGTTCGACATGGTAGTTCCCGCCATGAAGGCTCGGGAATTCCATTTCACCGAAGTTACCCGGTTTTAGACGTTGCTGGTGTAATCTGAAGCAGAAGCCAATGCCTAAAGTACTTATAACCGGGTCTTGTGGATTGATTGGATCGGAAGTATCGCGTTTTTTCGGTCGCCAAGGTTTCGAGGTCCACGGAATCGACAGCAATCATCGCGCCATCTTCTTCGGCCCCGAGGGTGATACCAGTTGGGTATTAGATCGCTTGAGGCGAGAAGTTCCGGGATACCAGCATCAAGCTCTGGACATTCGGGAACGGGACAAGCTGCTGGCATTCATCGAAGAGCTGCGTCCGAATCTGATCATCCACACCGCTGCCCAGCCGTCCCACGACCGGGCGGCTTCCATTCCCTTTCTCGATTTCGAAGTGAACGCCCTGGGCACATTGCACATGCTGGAAGCGGCGCGGCGATCGTGTCCCGAATCCCCGTTCATTCACATGTCCACGAATAAAGTCTACGGAGACCGGCCCAATCAGATTGCCCTGAAAGAGTTGGAAACGCGCTTCGAATATGACGATCCCGCGTTTGAGAAGGGCATCCCAGAAAGCTTTTCGATCGATCAGAGCAAACATTCCCTGTTCGGCGCGTCCAAGGTCGCCTCCGACGTCATGGTGCAGGAATATGGCCGCTATTTCAATATGCCCACCTGCTGCCTGCGCGGGGGGTGCCTCACTGGACCGAATCATTCCGGCGTGGAACTGCACGGCTTTCTGAGTTACCTTATCAAGTGCAACGTCCAGGGCCGTGAATATAAAGTGTACGGCTACAAGGGGAAGCAGGTGCGCGACAATATCCACTCCGAAGACGTTGCTCGCTTCATGTTCGAATTCTGGAAGTCGCCGCGCTCGGCGGAGGTGTACAACCTGGGCGGCGGCAAGGGAAACGCCTGCTCGATTCTGGAAGCGTTTCAAAAAGCCGAGCGGAACACAGGCCAACCGATGAACTGGCACTATGTGGATGAGAACCGGATCGGCGACCACATTTGCTACTACAGCGACCTCAGCAAGATGCGCACCCACTATCCGGCCTGGGACATCACCAAGAGCCTGGACAACATCTTCGATGAGATCTCGGCCAGTTGGATGGAGCGGCTGGCCAAGAAAGCCTTCTCGTGAAGCTGTTGATCACCGGCGCCTGCGGGTTTGTAGGCAGCTGCTTGGCCGAGTGTTTCCTCGATCGCCGGGAGGGGCTGTCGATTTACGCCATCGACAATCTGATGCGGCCTGGTTCGGAGAGCAATCGGGGAAGATTGCAGAAGCTTGGGGTCAAATTCGTTCATGGCGACATTCGAGCGGCTAGTGACTTCGAATCGCTGCCAGCGGTAGATTGGGTGATCGACGCCGCCGCGAATCCCAGCGTGCTGGCGGGAGTGAAAGGCGACTTTAGCAGCCGTCAGTTGTTCGAGCACAACCTCTCCAGCCTTCTGAACGTCCTTGAATACTGCAAGGCGCAGCACGCCGGCCTGCTACTGCTCAGCACCAGCAGGGTCTATTCGATTCCAGCCTTGGCGTCCCTTCCCCTGCGAGTGAATGGAAATGCCTTTCAGTTGGATGAGACGACGGCGCTGCCCGCGGGTGTTTCCACAAATGGAATCGGAATCGATTTTTCCACTCGCGCGCCTATTTCCCTTTATGGGAGCACGAAGCTGGCGTGCGAGACGGTAGCCCTGGAGTATGGCGATGCTTTTGGTTTTCCGGTCTGGATTAATCGCTGTGGTGTTCTGGCGGGCGCCGGTCAGTTCGGAACGCCGGACCAGGGGATTTTTGCGTACTGGATTAATGCGCACTTAAGGCGGCGGCCGCTGCGTTACATCGGGTTCGACGGCGCCGGCAAGCAAGTCCGGGACGTCTTTCACCCCCGCGACCTGTGCTCTTTGCTGGACGCTCAGATGCGCGCCAATCGTTCGGAAGGCCAGCGCATTTACACCGCTGGGGGCGGACCGGAAAATGCGATGTCGCTGGCCCAGCTCAACGCCTGGTGCGACGCCCGTTTCGGTCCGCACGCCCCGCAGCCAGATCCGCAGCCGCGCCGCTACGATATTCCCTGGGTGATCATGGACAACTGCGACGCACAACGTGCTTTTGGCTGGCGCGTGGAAATTTCTCTCGAGGCGCTTCTTTCTGAAATCGCCAGCCACGCCGAGCGCCATCCAGACTGGCTGGAGACGAGCGGCCTGTGAAGGCGCCGGCCGCTCCGGCGGACCAGGAAGCGCTGCATCTTCTTTCGGTGGTCATCCCCGCCCGCGACGAGGAAGGGCGAATCGGCGCGACGGTCGAGCATCTCTATGTTGAACTGCGGCTGCATGGCATAGAACACGAAATTGTCGTGGTGGATGATGGCAGCACCGACTCAACCTGGAAGATTCTCGAAGAGGCCAAGTGCCGGATCCCTACCTTGCGGGCCATGCAGAATGGCGGCGCACATGGTTTTGGGAGAGCGATAATCTTCGGCCTCGATCAGGCCCGCGGCGATGCGGTTGTAATTATGATGGCCGACGAATCGGATGATTGCCGGGATGTGGTGCGCTATTGGGAAATACTGAACCAAGGCTGGGACGCGGTCTTTGGCTCGCGCTTCATCCGGGGCGGCGGAGTGATCGATTATCCGCCGCACAAGCTATTCATCAACCGGCTCGCAAATCTGTTCCTGCGTGTGATGTTCCACGTTCCGCTCAATGATTTCACCAACGCCTTCAAGGCCTATCGCGCCAAAGTGATCGACGGTTGCCGCCCGTTCCTATCGCCCCATTTCAATCTCACCATCGAGATTCCATTGAAGACTATCGTTCGCGGCTATTCCTGGACGGTGATGCCGATTACCTGGAGAAACCGGCGATCGGGCATTTCCAAGCTTAAGATCAGAGAAATGGGCAGCCGCTATTTGTTTATCGCGCTTTATTGCTGGCTGGAGAAGTATTTTGCGCGCGGCGACTATAACAGAAAGTAACGTACTAGTACTAATACCCCGCGAGCGGTATCGGAAATTGCATCTAGCATGGTATCGTCACTAAAGACCGCCATGTACCGTTTCTATCTTTACGTTCTTGTGTCTGTGACTGCCAGCTTCGCGGTCATGGCGGATCCAGTTCCTGTCGATCCCCAGATTTTGATCGATACGGGTGGCGATGCACCGATGCTTTCCGGCCCCACCGGCATTTTAATTGACAGCAATGGTGGAGGTATTTTCGCCTTTCAAAATGATACGGGTAGTCCGCTCAGCGAGATCGATGTATTCATGAATGTTCTGTTATCGCCACTCCCGGCGGGCTACACAGTGGATGGGACAATTTCCAGCCCGATATCGCCAGTGCGGCAACGTTCCACATTTGAGGTGAGTACCTTTTCGGGCACCCCCTGCGCTGGAGATTCAACTGGGTCTTGTATCGAGCTCAGATTCATTTTGACGCCCGGACCCCTGGTGCCCCTCGATGGCAACTTCGTCCTGGACTTCAACGATATGGCGAACTACAACTCTGATGATCTCGAAGTTGAGGACGGCACTTACACCGGCGGCGACGCTCCGGGGGGTGGCGGGAGCTGGGGCGCGGGAGCCACGGCTATGATCGACCCTGTCGCAGCGGTTCCCGAACCTTCCTATCGCGCGACAGCAGGCTTCATGAGTTTGGCTCTCCTGGCCGCGTGGAAATACGGCCGCCGGTTGACCGCCAAGAAATCATAATCGGCGCGGCGCGGTATCCTCAGAACGGATAATATCGCTACCTGCGGCCGGTGCCCTTCTGGCATCGGCCGTGATGCTGTCCGCTCAAAGCCCGGTGGTCTCCGCGGGAGGCGTCGTCAATGCCGCTAGTTTCGTCGCGCCTGTAACGGTCGGCTCGCTGGTATCGATCTTCGGCTCCAATCTCGCTCCCCAAGCGGCACTGGCGACCTCTATTCCTCTGTCCACGCTATTGGGCGGCGTCGCAGTCAGTTTCAACGGTTTGATGGCGCCGCTGCTTTATGTCTCAGCCAATCAAATCAATGCACAGCTTCCCTTCGAGGTTTCGAGCAACAGCTCGGTCAACGTGGTGGTCAGCAACAACGGAATTTTGTCGACGCCTCAAACCGTTAACGTCAGCCCTTACGCGCCTGGCGTCTTTGCTGTCCAGGGTTATGCGGTTGCTATCCACTCGGATGGCAGCCTGGCCGCTCCGGCAGGGTCGATCCCGCAGGTCCCCAGCAGTCCCGCCGTGCCTGGCGAGACACTCCAGATTTTGGTCACCGGTCTGGGGCCCGTGAATCCCCCGGCCATCACGGGGAACAATTCGCTGGATATGCTGCGGCGCACCGTAGCAACGCCCACTGTGATGATCGGAGGCCTTTCGGCGCAGGTAACGTTCTCGGGGCTTTCACCGCAATTCGTGGGAGTTTATCAGCTCAACGTGGTCGTCCCGGTAAACGCCTCGCCTGGAAATTTCGCCGCGCTCCAGATCCAAATCGGCGGGGCGGTAGACGCGGGCAACACGACCATCGCGATAAGCACGTCATCCTGGCCCGAATGGGGGCAGAACGCGGCCCATACCAGCAGCGTTCCCAATACGGGGCAGCAGCTGAATGAAATCCTGGCCAATATCGTGTATGACCCCCTGATCGCCGACGAGAGTGCAGCTACCGGCGATCTCCTGGTCCATTATCAAGTTCCGTTGGTGGATGGAAACGATGTTTTCATGGAGTTCAAGAGCGGCTCCTTCGACGCCAGTACTTACTCGAGCGAGGCGTGGGGCGAGAATCATTTCAATTGGCAAAACGGCCAACTGGTTCAAGTCTGGTCTTACACCAGCGATTGGAAGGCGCCGGGGAACAGCAACGATTTCTGGGAGCCGGTGTTCCATGCGGCGCTGGCCAACGGCGCTGTATATGTCCCGGGGGCGAGCGGCAGCGTTATCCAACTCGACCGCGATACCGGCAATGTCATCCAGCGCATCGCCCCTTTTGGAACCGATCCCAACACCTACGAGACCGGGCCGATCACAGTCGATTCCAACGGTAATTTGTTTTATAACGCGATCCAGATTGTGGTGGACCGCACCAACGGCTTCTACGTCAACGACGCAATCGATTCCTGGCTGGTCAAAGTGGCGGCGGATGGCTCATTTTCAATGGCAAGCTACAAAAGTTTGACGGCGGTGAACGCGCCAGCCTCGAGTGCGGCATGTTTCACCAGCTTTGCCACCTCCCAGCTCCCCTGGCCGCCGAGCCCTAGCGCGGTTCCAGAAACGAATACCTGTGGAACGCAACGTGTGGCTCTCAATGTGGCGCCGGCAATCGCGCCGGACGGAAGTATCTATGCCGTCACCCGCTCTCAGTTCAACAGCCACTACGCGTATCTGATTGCCTTGGCGCCCGACCTGAGCAAGAAATGGGGGCGTCGCTGCAAGGCCGTTTTCATGACGGCTGCGGCGTTCCGGTTTCGAACGGGGGCTGGCTGCCTCCGAACGGGTCTCCAGGCGGCTGCCGCACCGGCGCGCCTCTGGGCGTCGATCCCTCCACTAATCGAGCCGGGGACGGCGCTGTGGACGACAGTTCGTCGGCGTCGCCCGTGGTAGCTCCGGATGGCAGCGTCGTGTTTGGCTCGTACTCCCGCTACAACTACGCACAGGGGCATCTCATGCGCTTCGACGCCAACGGAAATTACCTGGGTGCATTCGGCTTCGGCTGGGACATCACGCCGGCGATTTATAGTCAGAACGGAAACTGGTCGATCGTGCTCAAGAACAATCACTACGGCATCGGTTCATATTGCGATGACGACACTGTATGCCCGCCGGACCGGACTTCCAGCAATCCCGCTTCGCCGGAACAATACTTCGTTAGCCAGGTCGGCTCCGACTTCACTACCCAATGGAGCTATCAGAATACGAATACGCAAAGCTGCATGCGAAACGCGGACGGGACGCTGTCGTGCGTTTCCGATCATCCCAACGGCTTCGAGTGGTGCGTGAACGCTCCGGTGGTGGATGGGAACGGCACGGTGTACGCAAATAGCGAAGACGGCAACCTGTACGCTATCAGCCAGGGCGGAACGCTGCAGCAGGGCATTTTCCAGCAGCTCGCCGTCGGCGCGGCTTACACTCCCGCTTCGCTGGGCGGCGATGGAAAGGTCTATACCCAAAACGACGGGCACCTGTTCGTTGTTGGACAATAATGAAGTGGGACTCGAAAGCGCGATTTTCTTCGAGACGCCGGAAGAGATTTTTGCCCGCGTATTTTCGGAGCTAAAACCGCGCACACGGCCCCCTGACGTGCGCGTTGAATTCCGGAAGTTCGCCAACGCCAACAGCATCATTCAGTGGGACCAAACGGGACTCAAAGTTCGCATTACGGACGTGCTCAACGGAGCTCCGGCGCAGATCCTGGAAGCGCTGGCCTACATCCTGTTATCTAAGCTCTTGCGCCGGACGCCGCCGCGATCGTACGCCGAGAGGTACCGGCGGTACCTCAACCGGAAAGAGATGCGCCGCAGCCTGGAGCTGGTCAAACAGGCCCGCGGGCGCAAATTCGTCTCCGGGCCTCAAGGCACTTTCTATAATCTAGAAGAGATTTTCGAAGATCTGAACTTTCGCTACTTTTACGGCTTGATGGCGCGTCCGCTGCTGGGTTGGAGCCGCCAGCGTTCGCGCGTGATGCTGGGGCATTACGATCCATCCCACAATGCCATTATCCTAAGCCGGCTACTGGATGACTCCAAGGTTGCGCGTCTGGCGGTCGAGTATGTTTTGTTCCACGAGATGCTGCATCTGCGTTTTCCGGTAGACCATCGAGGAGCCCGCAGGTGTGTCCATACACCTGCGTTCAAGCAGGCGGAAAGGGAGTTTCCTCAGTTGAAAGAAGCCCAAGAACTGTTGAAGAAGATCTGCGGGTGAATCAGCCGTCTAGGCTGACTGGGTGCTCGCGAGAGGCTGAAAGCCGAGCTGGGACACCTGATTGCGCATGTTCTCGAGCGCCCTCACCAGGCGCGAAACATCCAGGGATGTCCAACCGAAGGGGTAAAACGCTACTTGCACGCGGACTGCGCAAACCGCGCAATAGAATTTCACCTGCTGACGCCACAAGAGCTTCGCGAATTCGGCGCGATCCTCGGTGGAATGAACGATCATCAGCCGGGCGATCCGAAGCAACTGATTGAAGTCGCCAATTAATATGCGCAGGTAGCCTAAGAACAGCCGCTTGCGCTCTTTCAACAGAGTCACGCCAATTTCAGGGCGATAGCCGGGTTGCCTGGATAAAAATTCAAAATCGCTTCGGTCCAGCAAGCGCGCCATGGGGGAAAACTCGTCCACCGAAAAAGTTTCGAACCATTCGGCAATGGGTGCCTGCTTGTCCAGACGCGAAGCCAGCCTCATAAATAACAAGGTGAAGGCAACGATCAGAAATGCCACCACGATGAAGGCTGAGATCAAGATTGTCATTTCCGAACATCCCTCCTATAAACTACTTCCTGTTAAGCATATCGGATTTATCTGTCTAAGGCAAACGCCTTTCCGGCTATTTTTGCGCCATTCCACTAAGGGATTTTAACTTATTGCCGTTCGGATTAGCCACCCAGGAAACAAAGTCCTAGCCATCACTTCCGCGCAGCCCGGCTCAGGTTGGCATTAATCTCGTTCAGTTGAGAAAGGAGCCATTCTTCGTCCTCTGGATGCCATTTGTGGCCGATAACCATGCTCTTAGTCTCGCCGCTGGAGTTGAGAGCAAACATCCAGAACAGCAGGCAACTGGTGGAAACGGCGATCAAAAGATCGCTTAGCGGGCGATCCCAACGATGCCCAACGTTCCGGACAAACAGCGCGGCAGCTTTGGTCAGAAAATACACGGCGTAGCCCACCGAATAAACAATCACATTTCGATTCAGCGGCACCGGGTAATAAACTAGAAACAACATTAGAAAAAGCACAAATATCACTAGGCTGCCCACTAAGGCGCGCTCCAGGATGAGGAAGTAGCCCGTCAAGCTGGCCGGGCTTTTCTCGAAGGCCAACAGCGTGAAGGAGATCAGAATCGCCGCAGCCAGAGTGATCCTGAGGTAGCGCCGGGATACGCTGGCCAGACCCGCCAGGTTCCCGAGAACTATGCCGTATAATTCCAAAACGATCAAAGCGTAAAGGAGGACGATTAAACCCTCGGTGGAAAGCCATATGTACACATAAGCGGACCGATCATACGGCGTAAAGACGAGAAGCACGGTCTGCAGCAATGCCACCAGGAGGTAGGCGAAGAAGTAGACATAGGTGTGCTGAAGCCTGTTGCGCAAAATGTGAATACATAGGCCTAGCTGCGCGGCGGTTTGAACAACCAGAAGAAGTTGCTGATCGAGAGGGAGCCGAAGCATTGCCCAGAGTCCTGAAGACTAAGAGTTTAGCATCCGGCTCCCGGCGGACGTGAACGGGCGTCAGTTGCTCGGCATGGAAGGAAGTTCACAGTTGGGCGGGCAGGGAGGCCAGGGCCAGTCGGCCGAAACGGCGGCGGTGAAAATCAGGGTCATCCCCGCTAGCAGTAACAGTTTTTTGATCATGGTCGAAATGTCCTCGTAGTTTTTAGAATTTGAGTGGGAACTCTCTGCTAGGTTAGGGGCTAGTAGTAATGACCGGGCTAAAGTACTACACTATTTCGGTAAGCAGAACATTTCTGGTTCCTGGTAATCAAACCACCGACTGGTCCTTTCTTCTCAGCGAGATTGGGTGTATTATGCGATTGAGAGAATGAAAAGCACGCCAGCAAACGACACCCTGGACCGGAGCGCGGCATCGGACCTATGGCGTAACACGCTCTCTCAAATTCCCTCCGTTTTTGGAAGGCTGGTCTACCTGGCATCACTACGGGACGACAATAGTGGCCGCTATGAGCATCATGGGCTGGCGCTGATGTTCGGGGAAGACGAGGCGAATAAAGCGCTGAAAAGAAGCCACATTCGAGTGTTTCGCGAGTGGCTAAGCTTCAATCTGGAGCGCCAAAGGACCGACCTGGACGTCTATCTTTCTGGATTGTATGAGGATAAACGAATCGTGCTAACGACTTGGATGGAACTGGCCCCGTATCGCAATCTGATCCCGGTTACGCTACGACCCGTGGAAAAGCGCCTGTACGCAGCCGATTTCAAGGCATTGCTCGAACTGATGGGGAGCGCGCACGGCGCCGCCGGCCTTGGTCGAGGCGCATAGCCACTCCGCTCACTTGTCCGATGAGATCGATATCTTTCGGATACTTATAGATTTCGGGGCTGCACTGAGAGGCCGGGTGGGGCTGCAGCACCAGCTGATCGCCGGTCAAGTGGCACCAGCCGCAAGAATATCCTTCACGATGTTCGAAGAAATAGATGGGCCGGTCGAACTCGTTGTTCCAGCCGGAGTTAGACACCCGCCGCTGCGTCTCATCGATGATCAGGAATGAGCCGGGCTGCAACAACGGATACATGAACCAATCCTCGGTACCGATGAAGGCGTAGCGATGGTCCTGCAGCTTGAGCGCCTCCAGAAACAACAAGGGAACTTTTCCCCAGCGCTGAATCATACGGCTCAGGTAGGTGGTCCGGCGCAGATCGACCCCCGGATCCAGCGACAATGGCAGCAACACTTCGCCCTGGATGCCGGGCTGAAAGGAAACCATGTGAGTCTGAGGAATTTCCACATAAGCGGAATCCGCTGGTAGTCCTGCCAGCTTAATTCCATACCATTCCAAAACTTCCTGGAAATCGAGACGATAGATGGCGCAGAGGGAATATAGCTTATACACCGTAGGGACCAGGCCGCGATTTTCGATTTCGGAAATGCGGTTGATCAAAACCGCGAATTCATCATTGTGATATTTTTCGGCGATCTTCAGACTAGCTTGTTCGACATCCCGAACGCGCAGGTTTAGACGCTCTCGTACTCTACGGAGCTTTTGTCCGGCATCGTCCATGCTATGATCTTTCCCGGCGTGTTCCCCATCGTCTTGGCTGGTAGTCAGGGCTACTGATTCTACTGGTTTCGAATTATAGCCGTAGCCGAGAGCGGAATCAAGGATGTAAAGGCAGTTTTGTTCGGTTTTCCGAACAACAATAATCGTTAGGAGGCTTTTTGCAGACCAAAACGCTCGTTTCGCCAGAGTGTTCGATCCAAGAGACATATCGGCCGGGAAGGGCACTTTCGAGAAAGCGGCCGGGATGAAACGGCGAGCCGGTTTTCAAGGCGCGTTGGGAGCCTTTAGCCAGGAAGCCGTCCGGCAGCTTCTGGGGGAGAAAGTCGACGTCGTGCCTTTTACGAAATTCGAGGAAGTTTTTCGAGCTTTGAGTCGAGGCAAGATCGACCATGCTGTCATCCCGATCGAGAATACTTTGGCTGGATCAGTTCACGAAAATTACGATCATCTGCTGCACTTTGACGTGCGCATTATCGGTGAAACCAACGTTCGGATCGTGCATCATCTCATTGCCCCGCCTGGAGTTCGGTTCAAGGATATCCGGAAAGTTTACTCCCATCCGGTGGCGTTGAATCAATGCCTGCGATTCTTCGCCCGGAATCCCCGAATGGAGAGTACTTCGTTTTACGACACGGCCGGCAGCGTAAAGATGGTCATGGAAGAGAACGGGGGGGACGCCGCGGCGATCGGCTCCGAGGTGGCTGCTTCCATTTACGGCGGCAACATCCTGCGGCGATCGATCGAGGACGACCGGCGCAATTTCACGCGGTTTTTCCTGTTGAACGCTCGCAAGCGCGTTCCTGTCGCGCGCCCACAGGCCAAACATTGGAAGACGTCGCTGGTATTCAACACCCGCAACACTCCGGGAGCGTTGTTCCGGGCGCTCAGCGCCTTCGCCTTGCGGGATTTGAACCTAATGAAGATAGAATCGCGTCCCTGGCACGGCCGGCCATTCGAGTACTTGTTCTACCTGGATTTCCTGGGCCGGGAAGATGAGCCTCGCGTGCAGAATGCTTTGCGGCACCTGGGGGAACTGGCCGATTTTCTAAGGGTTCTGGGAAGTTATCCGCGAGGCAACTAGCGTCTGGGCTTGAACTTGAGCGCGGTATGGGTTGCGGAAAAGCCGCAGACTTTGATGTCTATAAATCCGGCGGCGCGGCCGGCAGCTGTGACGTCCCCTCCGGTAATGGTCTGGATACCTTTGGGATAGACGATCCATACCGGAGTCTCGAGGAGATAGGCAAGTTCCACCAGTTGATCTTTCTCTTTGACTGCCAAAAACACGAGGTCCGGATTTTTTGCGGACAAAACAGCGCCGCGTTCGGTCAGCTCGCGCCGAAAATCGCCGTCATGGCGACCGATCAGATGGACCTTGGTTCCGGGCTTCACGCCCAGCTTATCGAGGCGGCTGGGTGGATGACGGATTTTCTCCGCCCATTTGTCCGCCGCTTTGCCGACGTGAAAAACAGCGTGGCCGTCGGGATACATCACACTCAGCTTTCCCTTGGACGCTTCCAGCGCCGTGATCGTCTGCAACGGGATTTTTAAACGGAAGGCGCCGCGAAAAATAATCTCGCTGGTTTCGAGCAGGGCTTTGCCTTCCGAGGATTGGCCGGAAAAGTCCACGCGACACTTGATCTCCTGGCCCATTCAGTCGCCTCCCTGCCCCAGCTTGGCCTGGAGCGCCTTCACGTATGCTTCGATCGTGCCGCGGTAGCCAAATACGAAGCGCGCCATGAACCGGAAGATCGGATTGTAGATCTCGCCTTGCTCCGTTATGGTCAGCACGCAACCGCCGGGATCCGGGGTAATCTCGTGGATCCAACTACCGCCGTACAGCAGATTGCGGTCTGCGATACGGGTCACCAAGCGCGCCGGCGGATTTTCCTCTATGGCCTCATAAGTGATGACTTGGCCGCGCTGGTCAATCTCCTTCCAGTTTCGATGGCCGTCGCGAGCCGGAAGTTTTTCGAAGCTGCGCACGTCGCGCCGCCAGTCAGGAGGTCCGCTGATCACGTCCCAGACAGCTTGCGGCAGCTGGTTAAATCGCGCGGACAAAATCGCCGAATGCTGTTTGGGCAGCATGGCTCCGATGGCAGCGATGAGAGCCACCAGAACGACCAACGCGCCCGCTACCAGGAATATCCATTTCATGGGTAAGTTCTCCGGGTCTTCCGCTCGCTTTGGCGCTTCTGCATAGCCTCGGTAGACGCCCGCGCAAGCAGCGCCAGACCCTGGATAGCCCGTTTCCGCTCTTCCGGCGTAAGCTGATCGAGGACGAACCGAACGCGTTGGGGATCGAGCACCGACTTTTCGGATTTTATGCGGACGCCCGCCCGCGTCAGCAGGAGATTGACGCGCCTGCCGTCTTTTGGATCGCGGGAGCGGGCGACATACCCGCCGCGCGCCAGACGGTCTACGGTCAGCGACATGGTGGATGCGGTTACACCCATGTGGGCGGCGAGGGTCAACAGACCGGTCGGCTCCATTTCGTCGAGATGATCGAGCACGCTCGCCTGGTGCGAGCTGAGCACTCGATTCCGGCGCGGGTCGGCGACGTGCCGCGTGTGGCAGGCGAAATAGATCCGAGGATACAGGGCCAATACTTGCTCAACTTGGTCTGACAATAAGGCCAGTTTAGAGCTAACTAGTTTGCTTTGTCAAATCAAATTGATTGAACGGGCCGACGGCGACTATTCGAGCGAGAGAGCCGTTAGAACGGCTATGGGAGACTAGAAACCGCCGCGCGGGCGGTATCCGGGGCGAGCCCGGACGCGATACTTCTTGCCGACGTCGGATACGATCTCCACATTGATCTTGCGGAAACCTTCGTTCGGATTGGGCGCCGGGTAATAGGTAATCGTGTAACTGTTGCCGAGATCCTCGCGGATCGATTCGAAGGCCTCCACCTGTTTCTGCCAGGTCTTGGCGAAATAGGCTTTGCCCCCGGTGCGGGTGGAGATGCGCCGGAAAACCGCGCTGGACATGGGATCTTTGTTTACGTCATTCGTGGAAATGACGTAGATGGGGATGCCTTCGTCTTCGGCCACCGCGCGGACGTCGTCGGGCGCCACCATGCTGGCATTATCGGGGCCGTTCGAGAACACGATAATGACCTTGCGACCGGGAATCTTGGCGGCGTCGCGCAGGGTCAGCAGCAGACCGTTGTACAAGGCAGCGTCATCGCCGGCCACCGCTTTTCGCAGGCCGAAAATCGCATCGCTTCGATCGCGCGAAAGGGGCGCGGCGCGCGACAGGTTGCGGCTGAAGGTATAAACTGCCACCGAATCGGCCCGGTCGAGTCCACGGACGAAGTCGGCGATGGCGTCGGAAGCATACACGAATCCGCGGTACATGTAGTTCGAGGTATCGAACAGGACGAAGACGTTGGTGCCGACGAAAGAATCGGTGCGAACTTCCTGGACGGGTTTACCGTCGGTGTCGGCGCCGGCGACGGGCGAGTTGAGGGGGCGCGTGGTCCCATTGTCCAGCACCTGCAAAGGCGGCTTATTGCCTTCCCCAAAAGTGTTGATCTTCTGAGCGATGCCGTCTTCGGTAACGCGGAAATCGGATGGCTTGAGCTCATTGATGTAGTGCCCTTTGCTATCGGTGACGGTGAAGCTCAGCACTACCATGTCGACTTTGATACGGAAGGTAGGGCGCTCCTGCGCGACCAGCCATAGCGAAGCGCCGGAGAGCAGCAATCCGGTTCCGGCCAGCGACACTTTGTTTTTGAATATCAGGTTCTTGAGTGTCAAGGAAGCCTCCAGAAATTTCGTATTTTGGATTATAAACCGGCGCCGGCCGGGGGGGTCTGCTTGAGAGTCCGCTGCCGAACTTCCTCGCCAACCAGGCGCAGCGAGCGCAACAGGGCGGGCCAATCCTCGAGATGGGTAGCGAAAATGCGCTCCACGGTTTCGCGGGTCCAGGCGGGCACCAGGACATTCAGCTCGGCCGGCGAAAAGTGCAGTTGATCGGCTAGAGCGGCGTAATAGAGGAGGTTCGATTCCCAGCTCTCGGCCAGGATTCTGCTGGAATAACCCATCAGCGTGGGGAAGGTTCGGAGATTGAGCAGCTCGGGCGAATAGGAGTTCGCCAGAGTCGGCTTAGGCGTGCCGAAGGAACGCGAGATGGCTTCGTAATTCATTTGCTGGGGCGTTTCGGCGGCCTCGCGGCGGATCTCAATGGCCAGCGGCATGTCGTTGGTCTTGCCGGAAGCCAGCAAATCTTTGGCTACGACGAACAGTTCCGCCGGCATGATATTGTCCAACGCGCTTTGAACGCGGCCTTCGGCCAGCAGTTGGCTGATCTTCTCCACGCGCGCGGGGGCGGAGTGCTGATCGAGAGCGTCCAACACAAGCTGGCGACGCTCCGGATTGAGCGCGGCTTCAGCCACCAGAGTTTCGCCGTAGCTCATATGCAGTCCGACCCAATGGAGCTGGCCGGGAGTTACTTTCCACCAGCGCTGCACCGTGGCCGAGAGAAGCAACTGCGGCACCAGGTCGCCCCAGATGAGCGCCTGCTCGCGCGAAGGAACCAGGAAGTTCTGCTCGGCTTCGGCCAGGGCGTAAGGTAAGTTGACCAGCGAACCGACCAGTTTGCCACCGGCGCTGGAGGGCCAGCCGGTGCCCAGCACTTCGGTGATTTTCCAGGTCTGGCTGGAGCCTTGCAATCCAATGAAGTCATGGCTGCGCACGAACAGCGGGTTAGTATAAAGCACCTGCGCACCAGGGGGAGCGTAGTGCAGATAATTCAGCCCCACCAGGGTATCGCGCAGGAAGGGCGCCATCAGCGCGCGAATGTCGTCCAGTTTCTTGGGATCGGTGGCGGCGCGATCGATCATGGCACGAAGATTCAGCTTTCTTTGCGCCTCGATGTGCCGCTCGGACCAGTAGCCGAAACTAAGCGCATTCTTTTCCAGGCCGCTCAAGGCGGCGCGGGGAAGCTGGATCTCGCTAATTCGCGCGGCGGTTTTGTTGACCAGCGCCGCATTTACCTTCTCGCCTTTAGCGAGGCTTTCGAGATGGTCTACCAAGCCGAAAATGTCGGTGAGCGAGATGAGGCGCTGCGATTCGAAGATACGGATCATGTCTTCGACCAGCTGATTATGGGCATCGGAGCTGTCGGGCTCGGCGGTGCCGGCCAGCAGATCGATCATACGGTCCTGCGGAGAGACTCCCACCGGCGAATGAGTGGACGCGAGCAGAATTTTGCTGCCTTCGCGTCCGGCCTCGAAGATATCGCGCTCACTCTTGACCTTCAGGAACGGCGTCAGAACAGCCGAGAGGGTGCGATCCGCTTCTCCGGCGGAAATGGACTGCTGGCGATAGAAGATCTGCCACAATCCGGTAAGAGCCTGCATGGTGCCCGCGGCGTCGGCGCGTAAGCCGAGGTCACGAATTTGATTGATGGCGACGGCGGCGTCCAGAAACTCGTTAATGGTGGCGTTGGAGAGATCGGTCGCTTCGGCGAAGATCGGGTATTGCGCCCCGAACTGCTTATACTGACGCGCCATGCGGTCGGCCGTGGCGGCATCCAGGGGCGTGGCGCGGTGGCGATCCACGTCGCTCAGAGCCATAAAAATCTTCAACGGCTCGTTCTCCACGGCCTTGCGGCAGAGTCCGAAGAGCGCTTCAATCACGTCGTCGGGATCTTTCCAGGCGCCCGCGGCTTTGGACAGTTTGGCGTCGTACTTACCAGTTGGATGATCGACGAACAGCGTACGCCACACATCCAGGCTTCCGGGAATATGCGGACGCCCATCCGGATTCAGCCGCAAACGGGTGGTCAGCAACAGCATGTCGGTGTTAGAGCGGAAGACCGGCCGCGCAGGGCCAGGGCTGGTGACGCGTCCGCGAATGGCGGAATAGAATCGCTTCACGCGCTCCGGATCGGTCAGGTAATTCAAGACCGGCCCGTTGGCGGGGTTATAAGTAATGCGGGAAAGGGAGTCGAAATAGCTCGCCATCCAGCCGTCGTCCCTGGCGACCAGGCGCTCGAAGAACGCACCCGGCCTATCGGGCGAAACACCCACCAGGTCGGCCCAGGCTTTCTCCGACCGCGCGCCACCGGGAACTACCGCTTTACCGTTGCGGACCTGGAACATGCCACCGTAGAAATCCAGTACATGGGCGAAGGCGCGGATCTTTTGAACCGTGGTGCCTTTGCGCAGCTCGTCGGCGGTGGCCGGATCGAGCTTCGACAGGCCCAAGTACAGGCGGCAAACCGAAGGATCGCCCAGGAAGGTATCGATGAACTCTGCATTGGCGCGTTCCTTAGTGGGGACCCAATAGTCCGGCCCGTATAAGATCGGCGCCTGAGTTGGCTTGTAATCGTAAACAAAGGGCCGGTTGGTGCGGAGGCTCTGTTCGAGTTCGGCCAGAGGAAAGCCGGAATCGATGGTAAGGAAAGCTCGGGTGGCATTGACGGTTTCGAGCACGACCTCACTACCGCAGCCGCCACGCATGCGATATCCCAAAACCCGCAGAATCTCTCCGGTTTGGGTGGACTCGCAAGTGTCGATCTTGATGACGTGATCGACGCCGGCCAGTTTATCCAGCTCGCGGGCCTGGGACAGATATCGGATCACCAGCTTCAGATATTCGGTCTGTTCGAGCGCTTCGTTCGTGCTGGCGGCCTGATATCCATTGGTGACCACATTGCGGGCCAGGGCCGGAAGCACGTCTTCGGGAATGAGATCGGGCGAGAGCGCGGCCATGCGCGAGAAGGAGCGCAGGGGACCTGGGATGGTGACGGTCTGACGCTGGTCCGGGGGGGGAGTAATGGACGCCGTAAGGACCAGGTCGTGTCCACCGGCACTGCGGTATTTCTCCAGGTGGGCCTGGGCGGCGGCGCGGTCGTCAGCCAGCAGATCGAGTATCGCGAGGCGCCGGGCGGCAGAGGCGCGCTGCTCGCCTTGGGCGATACTGAGCAGCTTTTCATAGGCCTCACGGGCAGCCGGATTGTGGTGCCGGTCCAAAAACTCGGCATAAGCTTCCAGCGCTTCGGGCGTTCCCGATTGAGCTGCGCGTTGGAGGAACTCCCGCGCCCCAGCGGCGTCCCCCTTGGCTTCCATTTCCCAAGCCCGCAGCCTTAAATCGTCCGCAGCAAAAGCCACCCCGGCAAGGACAAGAACGGATACGAAGAATTTCACGGATCACCCTCCCCTTCCCGCTAGCGATAATTAATGTAGCACTGGCGGCGGCAGGCGTGCTTGGAGAAGGTTAGCCTCAATTCCGGATTAAGAAGACTTGGTCACCGATTTTCAGATTTTCATGTGCAATTCGCGCACCAGGAAGGCAAATCGATCGGCGGCTTCCTCAATCATTTTTGTGGTCGGCTTGCCGGCGCCATGCCCGGCGCGAGTCTCGATCCGAATCAGAATGGGCGCCGGACCCCCCTGCGCCGCTTGAAGCGTGGCCGCGTATTTGAAACTGTGCCCCGGGACCACGCGGTCATCGTGGTCGGAGGTCGTAATCAAGGTGGGCGGATAGTGTACTCCGGCGCGGATATTGTGCAGCGGCGAGTAGGCCCGCAGCGCTTTAAACTCATCCGGCTTCTGGGGCGATCCGTAATCCCCCTCCCAGGCCGCTCCAATGGTGAACTTGTTGTAGCGGAGCATATCCATCACGCCGACAGCGGGCATCGCGGCGCCGAACAGATCCGGTCGCTGGTTCAAGACCGCGCCTATTAATAGTCCGCCGTTACTGCCGCCGTGGATGGCCAGCTTGGGCGTGGAAGTGTACTTGTTGGCGATCAACCACTCGGCGGCCGCAATGAAATCGTCGAACACATTCTGCTTGTGCAGCTTGGTTCCGGCCTGGTGCCAGGCTTCGCCATATTCGGACCCACCGCGCAGATTCGCGACAGCCAAGACACCGCCCGCTTCCATCCAGCCCAGAAACCAGGGGCTGAAGGTGGGGGTGAGCGCGATGTTGAAACCACCGTAACCATAGAGCAAAGCCGGGTTCTGGCCATCGCGCTTCAATCCCTTACGATGCACCAGGAACATCGGCACCTTGGCGCCATCTTTGCTCGAATAAAACACCTGTTCGGTCTCGTATTGAGATGGATCGAAGCTAAGCTTGCTCTGCCGGTAAACGGTGCTCTGGTTGGATTGCACATCGTAGCGATAAATGGCCGGCGGAGAAGTGAAGCTGACGAAGCTGTAGAACATTTCCGTGTCGGTTGAGTAAGCTGGCGACCATTCCACGCCTCCCAGGCCGGGCAGCGAGATTTCGTGTTGGATCTTGCCGTCCAGACCGGCGACCCTGGCTTGCGCATGGGCATCTTTGAGATAGCTCAAAATCAGTCTGCCGCCGACCAACTGCGCGGAGGTCAGCGTCTCTTTTTGCTCGGGTACGATGTCCTTCCAATTCGCTCGTTCCGGATGGTTCACATCAATGACGATGATCCGGCCCTTAGAAGCGCTGTCGGTGGTCTGGATATAGAACTTCGCGCCCTCGTTGCCGAGGAAATTATATTTGGCCTTGGGCTGATTAATCAGCTCGACCCATTTTCCGTGGCCAGCTTGCAAGTCCTGATAAAACAGGAGATTCCAGCTCTCATCTCCGCCGACGACGGCATTGACAAGATATCGCCCGTCATCGCTCACTTGCGGACCATACATCCAGCGCGGCTGATCGGGACGCTCGTAGATCAACTTGTCGGAGCTTTGAGGCTCGCCGATCCGGTGCAGATAAATTTTGGCCTTCTCGTTGGATGCGGTGAGCGCAGACTTGCTATCCGGTTGCGGGAAACTTTGGTAATAGAATCCGCGTCCGTCGTGCGTCCAGGCGGCGGTCGTAAACTTGGTCCACTGCACCAGGTCCGGCAGATCCTTGGCGGTTGCGATGTCGCGGACGTGCCATTCCGACCAATCCGAACCCGCTTGAGCGATCGAGTAAGCCAGCAACTTTCCGCTGTGATCCACCGAGAGGGAACTGAGCGCGGCCGTTCCATCGGCGCGCAGGACGTTGGGATCGAGCAGCACGCGTTCCTGGCCACCCGGCTGGTCGGTGACATACAACACGTACTGGTTCTGCAGGCCGTTATTGCGGAAAATGAAATGCTTCCCGCCGGCCTGGAACACGCCCGTGTATCCGTCGAGGTAAGAGGCCGGGTAGCGCTCGTAATCGAAGAGTTCGGTCAAGCGTTTGCGGATCTTTTCCCTTTCCGGTATCTGCGCCAGGTACGCTTGTGTAATCTTGTTCTCAGCTTCTACCCATGCCGTGGTGGCGGGGGAGTTGGTGTCTTCGAGCCAGCGGTATGGGTCAGGAACTTTGACACCGTTATAGTCGTCGACTACGTTGTCTTTCTTCGCTACGGGGTAAGCGATCTTGTTTCCGTTTATGTTGAGATCCGCGGACTGTGTGAGCATCGCACCCGCCACAAGCAAGCATGCTGCATATTTCATATAAGCGTTAGACGTACGAGCAGTCGGTTCAGTATACCGAGTGGCGCAGATCCTTGACCCGCGGGTTTTAGAGCGTGCGGTAGAAGGCGATCAGATCCAGCGGCGGCGGCGTATGGCCCATGGATCGCAGGAATCCCGATACCTGACCGCGATGATGGGTGGCGTGATTCACCACGTGCAGCAGAATCTGCCACAACAGCGACTCATAGGGGTTGCCCTTCAGATCTTTGTACGAAATCTTCGCGAGAACATCCTGGTCGCTAAGCGGCGCGGCCCATTGCTTCCAGCGCTGTTGCAGAGCCGGCCACTCTTTGCGGAGCACGTCCAGATGACGGTCCTGGTCGTCGATGAAACTTGCGGGCGGATTCCCCTGGATTCGGCCCAGCCACACGCGATCCGCCGCAAAAGCGTGCGCCAGTGTGTTCGCGACGGTCTTGTCGGAGGTCTTGAAATCACGGCTGAGCTCTTCTGCGGTAAGTTTTGAAGCGGCGTCGAGCATGCGGTTACTGGCCCAAGCGCTGTAATCGAGGTGCAAACGTAGCGTGTCGGCGGAAACGGGCATACTTTCAATTATGCCCTGGGAGCTCATTCCGGAGCGGCTGGGAGAGAGAAGAAAAAGGTGGAACCCTGGCCAGGGGAGGCTTCGACCCAGATGCGGCCGCCATAGCGTTCGACAATCCGGCTGCAGATGGCCAGCCCTATGCCGGAGCCAGGATATTCGTCTCCGTGGGCACGTTTAAAGATATGGAAGATCAGCTCCTGATCGCGCGGATCGATCCCGATGCCGTTATCGGCGACGGCAAATTTCCAAAACCCCTGGTCGCGCTGGGCCGAGATTTGTATTGAAGGGTGTTCTTTTGAGTATTTGATGGCGTTACTAATGAGGTTCTGGAACAACTGCACCAGCGCAATCTCGTGGGCCTTCACGGTGGGCAGGTCGAGCGTTTGGATGGAAGCGCCGGTACTCTGGATGGCGGTGTTGAGGTTATCCAGGGCGATGCGTAAGGCCGCGCCGGAATCAACGGGCTGGATGGGGTCGGCGCCGGGTGCGGTCGCGCGCGAATATTCAAGCAGCGCACGAATAAGGTTCTGCATGCGGACCGTTCCGGAATTGATAAACTCGATGAACTCGTCGGCCTCGTTGTCGAGCTTGCCCTTGTATCTGCGGCGCAGCAGCTCGCTAAAGCCGGCCACGGAGCGGAGCGGCTCTTGCAGGTCGTGAGACGCAACATGGGCGAACTCGCGCAAATTGTCGTTGGCGCGCTGGATGGCCTGGTTAGCGGCTTGCAACTCGGCATGAGCTTTTTCGATAGCGACCCGGTCGTTCCGCAATTTGCGCATGGCGCGATTGAAGGCGCGGGTGAGCGCGCCGACTTCGTTCGAACTCACCAGAGGAACGGGCTGGTCGAAATTATCGCGCGCCAGCCGGTCTGCACCTTCCAACAGTAAACGCAACTGGCGGGTGAGGCTGGCGGCCAGCAGCAGAGCAAATAGCATTCCGGCAGCCACGGCCAAACAGGCATTCAATATACCGGCACGAGTCACGGCGGCGATCTGCTGATTGTTCTCTCGCAGGTCTGCCGCCACCCAAGCCCAGCCCAGCACGCTGTTTTCGATGGCCACCGGCGCGACGCTTTCCACCATGTCTTTGCCCTGGTAAACAATGCCACCCCTAGCGGGCTGTCTGAGCTGTCTAACGCTGATCTCGTCGCGAAGATACTCGCCGGAGTGCTTCGGATCGGTGTGGCCTAGAATAAGGCCGCGCACGTCCGTTAACATGGCGAAGCGAACGGTGGGATCGCGCGAGAGGGAATCGACTACTTCGGAGAGTCCGGCCAGATCGTTACTGGTGAGCTGGGGCACTGCGCTGGCGGCCAGCAGCTCGGCTTGGTGTAAGGCCCGTTCGCGCGCGCGCTCGAGCAGAAAGGAATGCTGCCTGGTTACCAATCCGACTATGAAGATCAGCATCAGGACGGCGTGAACCGAAGTTACTCCGAAGATGAGCTCCTTCCGGATGGTTGGCCGCAACAGGCTGGCGGACAATTTCACTTTCATCGCACAACCATCCTGTCCGGTAGCGGACCGAGGGCGCGCTGGTAGCGCTGCAGAAAATCCCAGACATCGTCGTAGGAGACGCTGTCGCCCAGATCGAATCGGGAGATTCCCGCGCGTTGGAGGGCGCCGCGGCCGTTATCGAGACTGGCAAGCTGCACCAGAGCTGTCTGTAGAGCGCGGACGTGAGCGGGCGCAACGGAACTCGAGGCCATTACGGCCGGCCCCGAGAGATCGTCGCTGCGCCACAGGACGGTCAACTGGCCGGCAGAGACGGGATGATCGTGCTGGAAGCCTTCCCAATCCGCCTGGGACACCGCGGCCGCGTCTACATGCTTTATCGCCACGCTTAACAAGGATGTCTCAGGCGAATGTGTGTAAAGCACGACGGCCCGCTTACGAACATCCAAGCCATTCTCCAGCAGGCCGAATTCATTGAGCAGCGTAGCGGCAAGGGCGGTGGTATTGGTGAAAGCGATGTTACGTCCGCGAAGGTCGCTCAGGCGATGGATTTCACCCTGGCGCTCAGCGACGATGACACCGCTGACCCGGTCCGCTTTTCCGGTCCGCGCGATCACCGTGTAGCCGAGATTCTCGGCCAGGAGTACCTGATAGGGATCGACAATCGCGAAGTCGAAGACGCCGGCGCGAAGTTTGGCATCGTAGACATCGGGGGTTTGAGCCGATTCCATCTTCAAAGTAAATCCTGAACTGGCGCGATTCAGAGCGTCGATGAGGTGCGCGTAGCGATCCCAAAGCGATCGCACGGGGCGGATGGCCGGGACGCCGAAAGAATATTGCGGAGCGTCGCGCGACACGCTGGGCGAAGGGCCGTAGAGCGGCGTGTACTCAGCCGATTGGCGCGCGCAGCCTGCCAGTAAGAATGAGCAGGCCAAGCTTGCGATGCAATTGCGGACGTTCAAGCTACATCTCTTGAAGAGCAGAAGGGCAAGTTTGATTGTGAACCACAACCGGTGGGATGAGAATCGGATTCATAAGGTACTACGTACACCGGGAAGCTACAGGGTTGTTCAGCAGGCACCTTACACCTCTCTAGTGCATTTTCACTATGCGCTACCCGCCTAGGTTGACAGGTAGATCATCTACCGGAGTAAGATGGCGATATGCCACGACGTGAATCCCCTCTCCAAAGCGAGATGATTCAAGGAACTCTGGATATGTTGATCCTGCAGACGCTGGTTCTAGGGCCAGCTCACGGGCATACGATCGCCCACGCTATTGAGATTGGGTCGGAGGATGTCCTGCAGATCGAACATGGATCGCTGTATCCGGCTCTACACCGGATAGAGGATCGTGGCTGGATCGCATCGTTCTGGGGGACGTCGGAGAATAATCGCAAAGCGAAGTATTACCGGTTGACGCCGGCCGGGCGTAAACAGTTGGTGGCGCAGACTAGTCGCTGGGAGCAGGTGGTGCGCGCGATCGGCCGCATTCTGAAGCCGGCGGTGGAGTAGACAGATGAGCTGGCAGCGTTTCATTCGACGGGCGAAATGGGATCGGGAGCGGCGGGAGGAGATCGAGTCGCATGTCGAAATCGAGACGGATGAAAACATCGCCCGCGGAATGACGTACGCCGAGGCTCGCGCGGCGGCGCGCCGGAAGTTGGGGAACACCACCTTGATCCGGGAGGAGATTTATAGGATGAATACGGTCGCTTTTCTAGACACGCTAAGCCGCGACATACGCTACGGACTCCGCGCGCTGCGCCATAATCTCTTGTTCACGGTGGTGGCGCTGCTGACCATCGGAATCGGTATCGGGGCGAACACCGCCGTTTTCAGCGTCGTCAGTGGCGTACTACTCAAACCGCTGGCCTATCCGAACGCGCAGCAATTGGTGGCCGTCTGGCACTCCGCTCCAGGCGCCGCGGGGTTGGCGAGCGTCTCCGGCGATCTACGCCTTTCGCCCTCGATGTTTTACACATATGCCGAAGAAAATCGGAGTTTCCAGGCATTTGGCGTGTGGACGGCGGGCGCGACCACGGTTACGGGGCTGGCGGAGCCGGAACAAGTACGCACGGTTTTCGTCAGCGACGGCACGCTGCAGGCTCTCGATGTGCAGCCGGTGCTGGGGCGTTGGCTCGGGCGGGCGGACCAGACGCCCGGGGCGCCAGAGACGGTGATGCTCGGCTACGGCTACTGGCAGCGTCGGTTCGGAGGAGACCGGTCGGTGATCGGGCGCGGCATTCAAGTGGCATCGCGGCCGCGTGAAATCGTGGGAGTGATGCCCAAGGGATTCATGTTTGCCGATGTGGATGCCGAATTGATCGTGCCGGTGCGATTCGATCGGAGCAAGCTTATCCTGGCGGGTTTTGCCTATCAGGGTGTCGCCAGGCTCAAGCCGGGAGTGACCATCGTACAGGCGAATGCAGACATAGCCAGACTGGTGCCGGTTTGGATGAACTCCTGGTCGAATGGGCCGGGCACCGACTCGCGAGCTTATTTGACTTGGCGAATCGCTCCGGCGCTGCGGCCGTTGAAGCAGGATGTGGTCGGCGACGTGGGCAACGTGCTGTGGGTGGTGATGGGGACGATCGGTATCGTGATGCTGATCGCTTGCGCGAACGTAGCGAATCTGTTGCTGGTGAGGGCGGAGGCGCGGCAGCAGGAACTCGCGATTCGGGCGGCGCTGGGGGCAGGCTGGGGGAGAATCGTCCGGGAGCTGATGGTGGAAAGCGTGATTCTCGGACTGATGGGCGGCGCGCTCGGATTGGGACTCGCGTATGGAGCGGTGCGCTTGCTGATTGCAGCCGGTCCAGCGAACTTGCCGCGCCTGAGCGAAATCGCCGTCGATCCGCGGGCGCTGGGGTTCACTCTGATTATTTCACTGCTGTCGGGTCTGTTGTTCGGCTTCATACCGGCTTTGAAATATGCACGAGGGCGCGTCTCCTTAAGCCTGCGCGGAGGAGGACGCACGTCGAGCGAAAGCCGGGAGCGCCATCGGGCGCGCAATATGCTGGTGGTGGGTCAAGTGGCGTTGGCGCTGGTTCTTCTGGTTAGCTCGGGATTGATGATTCGTACTTTCCAAGCACTGCGCACCGTGGAGCCAGGGTTCACTCACCCGGAGCAGATCCAAACCATGCGGATCACCTTTCCCCTCTCCCTGGTTCCGGAACCAGAACGAGTCGCGCGGCTGCAGAATGACATCGTCGACAAACTGGCGGCACTGCCGGGCGTGACCTCGGTGGCGTTCACTAGCGCAATGCCCCTGGAAGGCGCGCCATACGACTGGGACGCGATCCTCGCCGAGGGCAAGACGTACGGTGTCAATGTGATTCCCCCACTGCGGTTGTTCAAGAACGTCTCACCTGGTTTCTTCAAAACCGCAGGCACGAGATTGATCGCCGGGCGGGATTACACCTGGACCGATTTTTACGGTCGAAGGCCAGTGGCGATCATTTCGGAGAACCTCGCACGCGAGTTGTGGGGCACATCGTTCGCGGCGCTGGGTAAGCGGATCAGGACAGGTTTGGGCTCGTGGCGGGAAGTGATCGGAGTAGTTCAAGACGTCCGCGATAACGGTGTCCGCGAGACGGCGCCGGCAACCGTATACTGGCCCTCCTTTGGAGAGAATAACTATGAAGCTCGAGGCTTGAGCGTCGCGCGTACGGTAACGTTTGTCATCCGGACGACCCGGGCTGGCACGGGAACATTCCTAACTCAGGTGCCGCAAGCGGTGTGGTCGGTGAATGCGAGTTTGTCGCTGGCCTCGGAACTGACTATGCAGGATATCTACAATCGGTCGCTGGGACGAACATCTTTCACGCTAGTGATGCTAGCGATCGCAGGCGCGATGGCGCTGGTGTTGGGGCTGGTCGGAATCTATGGCGTGATTTCGTACGCGGTGTCGCAGCGCAGGCGCGAGATCGGCATAAGGTTAGCGCTGGGAGCGCAGCCAGGCGAGCTAAGGCGAATGTTCCTGCGGCACGGACTGGTGTTGGCAGCAATCGGCGTGGTGATCGGGATGGCGGCGGCAGTGGCGCTCACGGGCCTGATGTCATCGCTGCTGTTCGGCATCAGCGCGCTGGATCCAGTGACCTACGCCGCAGTACCGGTGGTTCTGGTGACGGCGGCGACGCTGGCCAGTTATCTGCCGGCGCGCCGGGCATCCACGGTAGATCCGGTGGAAGCTCTGAAGGCGGAATAGCGCGGCCCTGTGATACAGTGCGTGGACGATGCACGTTTTTCGAACCGGATGCCGTCTGCTGGGACTGCTGTGTGTCTGCTTTTTCAGCGAGCAACCGAGCGGAGCTGCCGCGGTGTCCGGCGAAGCAGTCTACGGAAAACATTGCGCGGTTTGTCACGAGCAGATTAATCCGCGCATCCCCCCGCGCGCGACCCTGAAGACGATGCCGGCAGGGCGCATTCTTCGATCGCTCGATTTTGGAGCGATGATGAGCGTCGCATATCCGCTGAGCCGGGAAGAGCGCGAAGCGGTGGCGGGCTATCTGGGAATTGCGGGCAAGGAAGCGCCTCCAGGGCCAGCGGCTTTCTGTAGCGACCGGAAGGTTAAGGTCGCGGATCGTTCGGAGTTCACCTGGAATGGTTGGAGCCCGGGGATTGAGAACACGCGCTACCAACCAGCCGCCGCGGCGGCTCTGACGATCGACCAGGTACAACGCCTCAAGCTGAAATGGGCATTCGGATTTGAAGGCGATGTCACTGCCTTCGCGCAGCCGACTGTTTTGGACGGGCAAGTTTTCGTGGGGAGCGCGGGAGGCGTGGTGCACGCGCTACGAGCGGAGACGGGCTGTCTGCAGTGGGTATTTCAGGCACGCGGGCCGGTGCGCGCGGCTATTCTCGTAGTTCCTTTGGGCCGGCGGCACACGCTGCTGTTTGGCGATCAGACCGGCTGGTTTTATTCACTCGAAGCGGAGACCGGGCGGCTGCGATGGGAAAAGAAAATCGAGGAACACGACACGGCTCGACTGACGGGCGCGGCCGTGGCGCACGACGGGACGGTGTATGTTCCGGTGGCTTCGTGGGAAGAGACGCGATCGTCAAATCCCGACTATCGATGCTGCACTTTTCGCGGCAGCTTAGTCGCGCTGCGGATTCGGGACGGCAAACTGGCGTGGAAAACTTACACCGTTCCGGAGCCAAACGAGAATGGCAAGGAACGCAATGGAGTGGCGGGCTTGGGGCCGTCGGGAGCAAGCAGCTGGTCGGCGCCGACGCTGGATCTGAAGCGCAACCTGATTTATGTCACCACCGGCGATAATTTCTCTGCGCCCGCTACCTTGACGAGCGACGCGGTGTTGGCGCTGGATTTAGCGACGGGTCGGATCGTATGGTCGAAGCAAGTAACCGCGGGCGATGTTTCCCCCAGCGAGCGAGGACCGGACTTCGACTTTGGATCGTCAGCCATGCTGGTGAAGACCGGCGAGGGCCGCGAGCTGTTGCTGGCGGGGCAGAAGTCGGGGATGGTGTATGCATTCGATCCGGACAAGATGGGCGAGATCGTGTGGCAAGCGCGAGTAGGCAAGGGCGGGACCAACGGCGGCGTGCAGTGGGGGATGGCGAGCGACGGGCAGAAAGTTTATGCCGCGGTGTCGGACATTATTGGGACGCGCAGGCCGGCGGCCGATGGCATACCGCCAAGCCGGCAGTTGGATCCTTCCAAGGGTGGTGGGCTGACGGCGCTGCGTATCAGTGACGGGAGCAAAGCTTGGGGCTATGTGCCCGAGCCTTGCACGACGCCTGGGTGCAGCCCCGCGCAACCGGCGGCGGTGACAGCGATTCCGGGTGTTGTCTTTTCGGGGTCGATGGACGGGCACATTCGGGGCTTTTCGGCCGAGGATGGGAAGATTCTCTGGGATTTCGATACCGTTCGGGAATACCAGACTGTGAATGGCGTGACCGCGAAAGGTGGCGCGCTGGATGGACCGGGCGCGGTGGTGGTGAAGGGGATGTTGTTCGTCAATTCCGGCTATTCGCGGTTTGGGGGGGTAGCAGGGAATGTGCTACTGGCGTTCGCGCCGGAGTAGGGCAATCCCCCACGAAGGACGTCCCAAAGATCCGTAGTATCGAATTCGACAATGTCTCCGACGATTTTAACTTTGCCGATCCAAGCGCCCCTGGGCGATTTCCAGTGCTTCTTCGTAACCTTAGTTGCGCTGACAACACCGGATCTCATGGCTCATTTTAGCCGCTCTATTTGTTGTTTGTTCGGAGTGATGTGAGACTGCTCGAAACCAGAGACGCGACGAAACCAACGAAGGCCAGAAGCCCAATTACGTAGAGAACCCAACGATCCAGCGCTGGCTGTCCGACGAAACGGCTCCAGAGCGAATAGGCAAGCGCGGGTGCACAAAGCCATAGCCAAGTGTGCGATTTTCGCATAGGCGATTCCGGTTGTAGCTCAGCGCGCGGAGGACGGCCAAGCCTTTCCACGAGGACTACTGACAAAATGCAGACGAATATACTTACCAAGCCAGTGTGCCGGGTCAGCACGTTTTCTGTCCCCCATTGCTGTACCCATATGGAATTCAAAAGTAGGTATGACCCCGCTGAGCCCAAGCCTCCGGCGATTCCTGCACGGATGGAAACATCGCCTGGTCTTGAGTAATAGCCTCCCAGGAGAGGGCCGATCAGCAGACCGCCGGCATACCCCAGGAAAAAGCGGAGAAGAAGTTGGACAAAGGTCATGGTGCAACACAAATCCGTTCACACGAGTACCTAACGGCGCTACGCCGTCGCAAGAGCCAGAAACTCCGCGAGAATAGTGGAAGCGAGACACGGCAAGCTATGGCCGTCATCACAC
>Ga0182024_10001168_pt1 | contig 67908 bp, 62 predicted proteins | sample P32metaG_FD_120480 | JGI IMG/M metagenome (GOLD analysis project Ga0182024, IMG submission 120480) | Permafrost microbial communities from Stordalen Mire, Sweden - P3-2 metaG (Illumina Assembly) | ecosystem: Environmental > Terrestrial > Soil > Wetlands > Permafrost | place: Sweden: Stordalen...
AGTCGATGCCGCGCTGGGTCTTCCGCAATGGACTATCGTCGGTCTTGCCGCCGGCGCGGTCAAGGAGAGCCGCGAGCGCGTGCACTCGGCGATCGTCAACGCCGGATTCACGCTCCCGCCCCGACGCGTCACGGTCAATCTTGCCCCGGCCGATACGCCCAAGAGCGGATCGGCGTTCGATCTGCCGATCGCGCTGGCGTTGCTCATGGCGACAGGACAGCTGGCACGGACCGCGACCGACGGCCTGACGGTCGTGGGCGAGTTGGGGCTCGACGGATCGATCCGCCCGATCCGGGGCGCGCTCCCGCTCGCGCGCCATGCGGCACGAACGCCTGGAGAGGTGTTGGTGCTGCCGCCCGCCAACCTCACTGAGGCATCGCTGGTGACGACCGTGCGTCTCGCGGCACTGCCCGAGCTCGGGCCGCTGGTGCGTGCGCTGCGGGACCAACGCCTGCCCACGGCGGCGGCGTTGCGGCCGCCGGCTCTCGTGCGGATGCCTGAGAGCGTGGATTTCGCGGACGTGACGGGGCAGGCCGGCGCGAAGCGCGCGCTCGAAGTCGCCGCGGCAGGTGGTCATAATGTGCTGCTCGTCGGGCCGCCGGGGGCGGGCAAGACGATGCTCGCGCGGCGGGTGCCGACGATTCTTCCCGTTCTGAGCGAAGAAGAGACACTCGATGTGATCGCGGTGCACTCCGTGGCCGGCGTTCTCGCGAGCGATGATCCGCTTCCGCCTCCCCGGCCGTTTCGCGCGCCGCACCATACCGTGTCAGCGGCTGGTCTCCTGGGCGGGGGAGGCGCGCCGCGTCCTGGGGAGGTCAGCCTGGCGCACCACGGCGTGTTGTTTCTCGACGAGTTGTTGGAGTTTCCGCGATCGCTGCTCGATGCACTCCGGCAGCCGCTCGAGGACGGCCGGATCGTCATCGCGCGGGCGCGCCGCTCGGTGGCGTTTCCGGCGCGATTCACGCTGGTCGCGGCGACGAACCCCTGTCCGTGCGGGCAGGCGGGCGATCCGCGCGGGGCGTGCCGCTGCACGCCCGCAGTCGTGAACCGGCATCAGTCGCGTCTGTCCGGTCCGCTGGCCGACCGCATCGACGTACATGTCGCCGTCGGTGCGGTGCCGCTGCGCTCCCTCGACTCCGGCGTACCGGGCGACACATCCGCGGCCATGCGCGGGCGAGTCGACGCCGCGCGCGGGATCCAGCATCGCCGCTATGACGGATTGCGCGGCGGCCATGCGGTCACGTGCAACGCGCACGCGCCCGGCCGGTGGCTGCAGGCGCAAACGCCCATCGCGCCCCGCGCACGCGATCTTCTGGTCGCGGCGGCGGAGCGCCTCGCGCTGTCAGCGCGCGGATACCACCGGGTACTCAAAGTGGCGCGCACGATCGCCGATCTCGAAGGCGACGACATGGTGGAGGTGCCTGCCGTAGCGGAGGCCTTGCGCTATCGCCCTGCTGAGTGCGGTGCGATCACAATTGCGGGCCGGCGCGGACTGGACGGGGCTGGCGCCACATAACGCCTCTCGGCGATCATTCTTTCTTGCGGAACATCTGTGTCTGACACTGCTACACTCATCTGCCCGGCACCTGGCGCGGATTCGCTCGACAAGGAAGCGCACCTGGTTCAGTGGTTGCGCGACCGCGAATCCGTGCTCGTAGGCTACAGCGGTGGAGTCGATTCGGCCTATCTGGCGTCAATTGCGCTTCGGACGCTGGGTGCGGACCGCGTGCTGGCGGTCATTGGGCGGAGTCCGTCGTACCCGCTGGAGCAGTGGACGACGGCGCGGGAGGTCGCCGCGCAGTTGTCGCTGCCTGTGCTCGAGATCGACACCGCCGAACTCGCCGATCCGCGTTACGCGGCCAATCCCTCCAATCGCTGCTATTTCTGCAAGAGCACGCTGTGGGGACGGCTCGTACCGATCGCCCGTGAGCGCGGTCTCGCGGTCGTGATCGATGGCACCAACGCGGACGACCTGGCGGACTACCGTCCTGGTGCGCTCGCGGCGCGGGAGCACGGGGTGGAATCCCCACTTGCGATCACCGGCATGTCCAAGGCGGACATCCGCGACCGTTCGCGTGCTATCGGGTTGCCCACCTGGGCGCGGCCCTCGTCCCCCTGTCTGTCGTCCCGCATTCCATATGGATCGCCGGTCACTGCCGAGCGGCTGCGTCGCATTGAAGGCGCAGAACAGGCCCTGCGGGATTTGGGCATCACCGGAGACCTCCGCGTCCGCGACCATGGTGACCTCGCGCGGATCGAGCTGCGGCCGCAGGCGATCGCGCACTGGTCAGTGGCGGCACGCAGCGCGCAGCTTTCGGCCGCCGTGCGAGCTGCCGGATACGAGCATGTGGCGCTCGATCTCGCCGGATTTCGGTCTGGGTCGCTCAATGTGCTGGCGGGGGTGCATGCCGGCTGACACCGCAACGCTCCTGGCGGCCGACCTGGCGGCCGACCTGGCGGCCGACCTGGCGGCGGCCGGCATGGCGTGCCGGGTCGAGGCTCGGGACCGCCTCGCCGTCGTCCATCCCGCGGCCGGCACGCCTCTGGATGTGGCGGACGACGCGGTCCGCCTGCAGATCGTGGCGCTCGGGCGCAAGCGCGGGTTTACGCACGTCGCGGTCGCGCTGAGCGAGGGTGGGGGATAGCGCGTGGGCTGCCTGCGCCGCCTGGGTTGCCTGCTCCTGCTCGCGATCGTGGCGGGCGGCACCTTGTGGGTCACGTCTAGCCGGTGGCTCCCCCTCCTCCCGGGATGGGTTCCAGGGAGCGCGTCCGCCCGCGCGATAGCCACCGATTCCGGCTGGGTCCTGGTGACCCCGGCCGGGGCGACGCGTGCCGAGCACGCACTGACGGCGCTCCGGGAGCCCTCGGCACGGGTGTACACCACGGTGAGCCCGGCGGAGTTCGCAGGGTATGTATTGATGGATTTGTCCGGGCGGCTGCCACCGGAGGGCGACAGCACCGCGGCGATCGTCGTCGAGAACCAACTGCGGGTCCGGACGTCGCTCGACATCCGCGCGCTGGGAGGGCAGGACGTTTGGGGATTTGTGTCGGATCTGATCGGGACGCGGGCGCCGCTGGTGTTCACCGGGACTTTCGATATCGTCCGCCCCGGCATAGCGGAATTCCGCGTCACCGAGCTCTCGATCCACGGGCTGCAGGTCCCGGGCCCAATGATTCCGCGGTTGCTGCGTAGAGTGGACAGTGGACTGCATCCGAGCGGGATGGCCGCCAACGCGCTGTTGGTGAACGTCCCGGCCTATGTGGCCGACGTCCGGGCCTCGAGCGGCAAAATCCTCATCTACAAGAGCGAACCGTGAAATCACCTTGCACTCCCCGCCTGCTGGCCGGCGTGGGTCTCACGACCTATGTCAGCCAAACCCGCCACCGTGCGGTGCCCTCATGAGCCGCCGCGTGCTGGTGGTCGATGATGAGCCGGGGATCCGGGCCGCGCTCGGCCAGTTGCTGGAATACGAAGGCTACGAAGTCCGGACGGCGGCCAATGCGGCCGATGCCATCGCGCAGGCCGGGACATGGCACCCGCACCTGGTGTTCCTCGACGTCAAAATGGCCGGGATGGACGGACTCGAGGCCCTCAAGCGCATACGGGAATCCGACCGGTCGGTGACCGTTGTCATGATCAGTGGCCACGCGACCATCCAGACGGCCGTGGAAGCGACGCAACTCGGTGCGTACGACATCCTCGAGAAGCCGCTCGATACGGACCGCATCCTGGTCACGCTCCGCAACGCACTGCAGCACGTGGAGCTGTTCGAGGAGAACAGCCGGCTCCGCGAGACCATCGAGTCGCGCTACGAGATCGTGGGCAAGTCGTACGTCATCCGGGCGCTGATCGACAAGATCGAACGGGTCGCGGCAACACCGGCGCGCGTGCTCATTACCGGCGAGAACGGGACCGGCAAGGAGCTGGTCGCGCGGGCCATTCACCGGCAGTCCTCGCGGCGCGACCGGCCCTTCGTCGAGGTGAACTGCGCGGCGATTCCGGGTGAGTTGATCGAGAGCGAGCTGTTCGGCCACATGCGCGGCTCCTTTACTGGTGCGGTCAGCGACCGGGCGGGGAAGTTCGAGCAGGCAAACGGCGGTACGCTGTTTCTGGATGAGGTGGGCGACATGAGCCCCGCCGCGCAGGCCAAGGTGTTACGCGTGCTGCAGGATGGCGTGGTCACCCGGATCGGCGGCATGAAGCCGGTCTCGGTCGACGTGCGGGTCCTGGCGGCGACCAACAAGGCGCTCGACGCCGAAATTGCGGCCGGGCGGTTCCGCGAAGACCTGTATTACCGCCTCAACGTCGTCCCATTGGCCGTTCCGCCCCTTCGCGAGCGCCGTGAAGACATCTCGCAATTGGTGGCGTATTTCATCGGAACGATCGGGGAACGCGACGGCGTGGGGGCGAGAGGGATCGCGCCGGAGGCAGTCGAGGCATTGGCGGCGCTCGAATGGCCCGGCAACGTCCGGGAGCTCCGAAACACCATCGAACGGCTGCTGATTCTGGCGTCCGGACCGAAGATCACCGTCCAGGACGTTGACCGGCTGGCCGGCCGCCGGCCCGCGGATGACGGTGCAGGGATCGGCACGCTCGCCGAGTGCGCTACATTTGAAGAGTTCAAGGCGCAGGCGGAGCGCGCCTATTTGCTCTCCAAATTGCGCGCGTTCGACTGGAACGTGTCCGAGACCGCGCGTGCACTCGACATGCCCCGCTCCAACCTTTACAAGAAGATCGAACGCTATGGGCTCACCCGCGAAAGTTGACCGCCCCCGCAACGCGAAAAAAACCGGACGGGTCGTTGCGAAGCTCCCCGCGAAAACTCCCGCGAAAGCTCCCGCGAAGAACGGTGCGAACCCGGTGGCGCCGCGCAGCACGCCCGTCTTTCACAACTTCATAGCAGGCCGCTGGGGTCCCGCGGCGACCGGCGCGACGTTCGATGACGTCAATCCCGCGGACACGACCGACATCGTCGGCCGGTTCCCGCGGTCTGGCGCGGCTGACGTGGATGCGGCGGTGCGGTCGGCGCGCCGCGGATTCGAGCGCTGGAGCCGCACGCCCGCGCCAGCGCGCGGAGATGTCCTCCGGCGCGTTGGGGAGATCCTCGTCGCCCGCAAGGAAGAGATCGCGAACCTGATGACGCGCGAGATGGGCAAGCCTCTCGCCGAGACGCGAGGGGACGTCCAGGAAGGGATCGATACGGCCTTCTACGCCGCGACGATGGGACGGCAGTTGTTTGGCCGTACTGTGCCGAGCGAGCTGCGCGCCAAGTGGGCGATGAGCTACCGGCGCCCAGTCGGGGTGTGTGGCATCATCACACCGTTCAATTTCCCGCTGGCGATTCCGACGTGGAAGATGTTCCCGGCGCTGGTCTGTGGAAACGCGTGCGTGTTCAAGCCGGCGGAGGATGTACCGCACACCGGGACGGTGTTCGTCGAGATTCTGCTCGAGGCGGGGTTGCCGCCGGACGTCATCCAGCTCGTGCACGGCGACGGCGAGGCCGGCACCGCGATCGTGTCGCACCCGGGGATTCCCCTCGTGTCGTTCACCGGATCGACAGAGACCGGCAGCCGGATCGGCGAGGTGTGCGGCCGGATGCACAAGCGGCTGTCGCTGGAGATGGGTGGCAAGAACGCGCAGATCGTGCTCGACGATGCGGATCTCGATCTGGCGGTCGAGGGCGTGCTCTGGGGAGCGTTCGGCACCACGGGCCAGCGATGCACGGCGACGTCACGGCTCGTCCTCCAGCGCGGCATCCACGACAAGATGCTGGCCCGGCTCGCCGATCGGGTCCAGGCGCTCACGCTCGGGGACGGCCGCCAGCCGGGCACCGATGTGGGGCCCCTGATTCACGAAGCATCGCGCGACAAGGTGGAGGAGTACGTGGCCATCGGCCGCAAGGAAGGCGCGCAGCTCGTCACGGGCGGTGCGCGCGCGACCGGCGGCGCGCTGAACAAGGGATGGTTCTATCAGCCGACGATCTTCGAGGGAGTGAAGCCGGGCAGCCGGCTGGAGCAGGAGGAGATTTTCGGCCCGGTCCTGTCCGTGATCCGCGTCGCCAGCGCCGACGAGGCGTTCACGGTGAACAACGATGTGCGCTACGGATTGTCGTCGGCGGTGTATACCCGCGACGTGTCCGTGGCATTCCGGGCGCTCGCGGAGCTCGACAACGGCATCACGTATATCAATGCCCCGACGATCGGTGCGGAGGCGCATCTGCCCTTCGGCGGTGTGAAGCAGACCGGCAACGGCCACCGCGAGGGCGGGTGGGAAGTGTACGACTTCTACACCGAGACCAAGGTCGGTTACGTCGACTATTCGGGAACCCTCCAGCGCGCCCAGATCGACAACTACCTCGGGACGCCGGACTGAGGCCGATGCCGTCGCGCGCGTCGCGCTTGGCAGCGATTTGGCGGGTGCCGAACCGGGCTCGTACGCGCCTTGCGGGAGTCTGTGGAGGCCGGTTAATTGCGCCCATGAGGGCTCCGTGAGCGACCGCGCGCCGGCGGGTGTCACTCCGACGTCCGGTCAGGCGGCGTTCTCCGTGGAACGGAGGCAAGTCGCCCTGCATCGCGCGAATCGCCGCGGATTCCGGTGGCGGATGATCCGGGACTGGGCGCAATCGTTCGTGATCGCCCTCGCGCTGTTCTTCGTGTTGCGCGCGTTCTTCATTGAAGGGATCCGGATTCCGACGGGCAGCATGGAACAGACGCTGCTCGTCGGTGATTTTCTGCTGGTCAACAAGCTCGCTTATGGCGCCGAAGTGCCGTTCACGGCTCACCGATTGCCCGCGCTCGAGCATCCGCAGCGCCGCGACATCATTCTGTTCCGGCCGCCGGCGGATCCCCGGACGTACTATATCAAGCGTGTCGTGGGTGTCCCGGGCGATACCGTGGCTATGAAGGATGGGGTGCTGTCGGTGGATGGCGTGCCGCAATCCGAGCCGTACGTCGTCCATATGGACCCCTCGATCGATCCGGTGGATGTCGATTTCCGGTGGCAGCGCAGGTTCCTCGTGCGGTCGGCCGCTTCGCCGGAGTGCCTGCATCCATCGCGAAACAACTGGTGCCCGCTGGTCGTCCCTGAGAGAGAATACTTCGTGCTGGGTGACAACCGCGACAACTCTTCCGACAGCCGGTATTGGGGCTTCGTCCCGGCGTCGTCGATCGAAGGCCGGCCGATTTTCGTGTATTACAGCTACGCACCAGACTCGGCGAGCCGGTTGCCGCAGTTGACGCGGGTGCGATGGCATCGGATCGGGGAACGAGTCGAGTAGCAGGTGGAGAGCACGGGAGTCTCAGTACGGAAACCCGCTCACCAAGGAGCAGTTGGCGGAATGGCGGCGGCGAAACACAGAAAGACTGCGTACGAAGAAGGATCGTTGGACCAGTACCTCCGCGATATCAGCGCGTACCCGCTGATCACGCGGGAGGATGAGATCGAGTTGGCGCAGCGGATCCGGGTGAACGATCAGGAGGCCCTGGATAAGCTCGTCCGGTCGAACCTCCGCTTCGTCGTGTCGGTCGCCAAGAAATATCAGAATCAGGGCGTCGCCCTCTCGGACCTGATCAACGAGGGCAACCTCGGCCTGATCCGCGCCGCCCACAAGTTCGACGAGACCAAAGGGATCAAGTTCATCTCCTATGCCGTGTGGTGGATCCGGCAGGCGATCCTCCAGGCGCTGGCTGAACAGTCCCGCATCGTGCGTGTGCCCCTCAATCGGGCCGGCACGCTGCACCGGATCGGCAAGCGCGCCAGCAGCCTGCTCCAGGAGCTGGGCCGCGAGCCGACGCACGAAGAGATCGCCGAGGGCATGGACATCACGGAGGAAGAGGTCGCGAAGACGATGTCGATCTCGCAGACCCACCTCTCGCTCGACGCGCCGATGACACCGGGCGAAGACAATCGCCTGCTGGACTACCTCGCGGACACGATCAATCCGACGCCCGACGAGCAGACGTTCGAGAAGGCACTGACGGAGACGGTGGAGGAAGCCCTCGCCGGTCTCAAGGAACGCGAGTCCAAGATCCTCCGCCTCTACTTCGGGCTCGATGGCGAGGAGCCCATGACGCTGGAGCAGATCGGCTCGCTCATGGGGATCACGCGCGAGCGCGTCCGGCAGATCAAGGAAAAGGCGCTCTCCCGGCTCCGGCACGTCAGCCGGGCCCGCGCGTTGGAGTCATACCTCGGCTGACGCGTGCCCCCAGCGAGCACGTTCGATGTGACGACCGGCGTCGATCTCCAGGAGGTCGACAATGCGGTCAACCAGGCGCAGAAGGAAATCGCGCAGCGCTACGACTTCAAAGGGACGAAGGTCAGCCTCGAGTTCGCCCGCGTGACGAACACCCTGGTGCTGGTGGCCGACGATGACTTCCGGATGCGCGCGCTCTTCGACGTGCTGCAGCAGAAGCTCATCAAACGCGGCGTCTCCGTGAAGAATCTCACGATCGGCGACATCAAGCCGGCGGGCGGCGACACCGTGCGCCGCGAGATCACGCTCAAGACAGCGCTGGATGGCGATACGGCGAAGAAGGTCGTCGCCGCGATCAAGGATGCGAAGATGAAGAAGGTGCAGGCCTCCATTCAGGGCGAGCAGGTGCGCGTAACATCCCCGTCCCGTGATGACCTCCAGGACGTGATCGCGCTGCTCCGCGGCCAGGACTTCGGCGTCGAGCTCAAGTTCGGGAACTATCGGTGATCCTGCGGTAGTCCCGCGGCGCCTCGTGCCAGGTGCCTCGTGCCAGGTGCCAGGTGCCTCGTGCCGAGCGCCTCGTGTTGAGCCGGTCTGCGGCCGCGGCTAGCTTATCCCCTGTGGCGCACGTACCGAGTCTTCCGTCAGTGACCGTGGGTGTCATCACACTGGGATGCGACAAGAACACCGTCGATACTGAGCGCTACCGCGCCGAGCTGGCGGCCAACGGCGCGTCCCTGACCCGCGATCTGTCGGCCGCCGACGTCATCATCGTCAATACCTGCGGCTTCATCGACGCGGCCAAGAAGGAATCGATCGACGCCCTCGTGAGCGCGAGCACCTACAAAGAGAGCGGCTCCTGTCGCGCCGTCGTGGCCGTGGGCTGCATGGTGGAGCGCCACCGGGCGGAGCTCGAGGAGGTGCTCCCGGAAGTCGACCTCTTCCTCGGTACCTCCGATGCGGGCCAACTGGTCTCGTCGCTCGCGGACCGGGGGTGGCTCGCCCGGTCGCTCGTCCCCGTACACCCCGGGGTGCGCGTGTATGACGGAGACCTGCCCCATGTCCGGTACCTCAAGATCAGCGAAGGGTGCGATCACGGCTGCGCGTTCTGTGCGATTCCCCTGATGCGCGGGCGGCATCGGTCGTTCGCGCTCGCGGATGTCGTGCGCGAAGCGCAGTTGCTGGAGCTGCAGGGCGCTCGCGAGATCAACCTCGTTGCGCAGGACCTGGCGCACTATGGGCGCGACCGCCGCGATGGCACCGGGCTGGCCGATGTGCTAGCCGCCCTGGTGGCCGAGACGTCGGTTCCCTGGATCCGCCTGCTGTATCTGTATTCGGCCGGACTCACGGACCGGACACTCGATCTGCTTGCTCGGGAGCCGCGGCTGGTCAAGTACCTCGACATGCCGATCCAGCATGGGTCGGATCCCGTGCTGCAGCGGATGCGGCGTCCGGAGCGCGCGGCCTCGATCCGCACGACGGTCGAACGCGTGCGCCGGGCGGTACCCGAGGTGGCGTTACGCACGACGTGCATTGTCGGGTTCCCCGGCGAGACCGACGACGACTTCCAGCGGCTGCTCGACCTCCTCGAGGAGACGCAATTCGAGCGCGTCGGATTCTTCACCTACTCGGCGCAGGCCGGCACTCGCGCGAACGAGATGGTGGATGATGTCCCCGACGCCATCAAGTTCGAGCGCCTCGAACGGGCGACCGAGCATCAGCGCCTGGTCACCGGCGAACGGTACGAGGGCCGCGTAGGCAGGATCGCGCACGCGATCATCGACCGGCCGGCCGATCATCCGGATGCCGAGGCCCCATGGGCAAGCGGCGGTGCGCGCTCACGACTCAGTTGGCAGGCGGACGACATCGACGGCATTACGTACCTGGATCGCCATGACCTGCCGCCGGGAACGATCGCCGAGGTCCGCGTAGACGGCGTCGTGGACGACTACGACTTTCGCGCGACCGTCCAGCGCGTCGTGTTGCCGGCCGTGACCGGCGCCGCGCTCTCTGGCTCTGGTTCTCAAGCGGGTGGGCAGACGCGCCGCCAGCTTCCGCTTGCCGGGGCGGGCGCGACGCTCGGCGAGACGGGCACGAGTTCGGTGGGGAGCTTCGGGCGGTGACGGCGACGCCGGCGGTGAGTGGCAGCCGCACCATCGCACCAGATGGGGTCGGCCCCAAGTCCGCGGCGATCATGGAGCGGGCACGCGCTCTGTTCCCGGGCGGTGTGAACTCCCCAGTGCGCGCGTATGGCGGCGTGGGGGGCGAACCGTTCGTCGTGCAACGCGGTGAAGGCGCCCGTATCTGGGATGCCGATGGCCGGGAGTACATCGACTACGTGCTGTCGTGGGGACCACTGGTACTCGGCCACGCGCCGCCCGTCGTCCTCGACGCCCTGCATGAGGCCATGCAGCGGGGAACGAGCTTCGGGATGCCGTCGGAGCTCGAGGTGCAACTCGGCGAAGCCATCCGCGCGCGCATGCCGCACCTCGAGATGCTCAGGTTCGTATCGAGCGGGACGGAAGCGACCATGAGTCTGCTGCGGCTCGCGCGTGCGTGCACAGGCCGCGATCGCGTGCTCAAGTTCGATGGCTGCTATCACGGCCACGCCGATTCGTTCCTCGTGCGCGCGGGTTCGGGGGTGGCCACGCTCGGCATCCCCGGCTCGCCGGGGGTTCCCGCGGGGCTGGCCGCGCTCACCCTCTCGGCGCCATTCAACGACCTCGGCGCCACGAGCGAGGTCGCGAATCAATTTGGCGGAGAGTTGGCGGCGATCATCGTCGAGCCGGTCGTGGGGAACGCCGGATTCATCGCGCCCGATCCGGACTTTCTCGCGGGATTGCGCTCGCTCGCCGACGAGACGGGCGCGCTGCTCATCTTCGATGAGGTCATGACCGGTTTTCGGATCGCGCCTGGCGGGGCGCGCGAGCGGTTCGGGGTGACACCGGACCTGACGGCGCTCGGCAAAGTGATCGGCGGCGGCCTGCCGGTCGCGGCATACGGCGGCAAACGCGAGTTGATGGCCCGGATAGCTCCCAGCGGCCCGGTGTACCAGGCCGGTACCCTGTCGGGCAATCCGCTGGCCATGGCTGCGGGGCTCGCGACACTGCGTTCGCTCACCCCGGCACTCCACGAGCGGATTGCTGCGCGCACGGGCGAGCTGGCGGGGGGCCTCATCGAGATCGCGACACGCCATGGCGTGCCTTTTTCGGCGAGTCATGCGGGCTCGATGTGGGGATTCAGTTTCCGGGCGCAAGCGCCGCGATCATTTGCGGACGCCCAGGACAGCGACATCGCGCTCTTTCGCCGGGTGTTTCACGCTGCCCGCGCGCGTGGGCTGTCTTTCGCACCGTCGCCCTACGAGGCAGCGTTCATGTCCGCGGCGCATGGGACGCGTGAAGTCGCGGAGACACTCGAGCGGTTCGACGACGCACTCCGTGCGGCCGTTGCTGGGTAAGCGGCGCGTGCTGGGCGCCGCGCGTGATCGCATCGTGGCCCCCGTCCTGTTCCTGGCTGTGGCGGCAAATTGCACGGCTGCGCCCACACCGCGCCCGAAACCCGTGTTGAGCCGGTCGGTTGCCGGCGGAGACGTCACCGGGCATGGGCGGCATCAACCCGGGACGCCCCACCTCGTGGGCATTGTGCTCTCATCGGCGGCTTCGTCCGGGACACTCTCCGCGACCGGGGAATGGCGCCTGTACGCCGCCGGAGATCGGCTGCTGGTCCGCGGGACCGGCCGTGGTACCTGGACCATCGCCCGCCGCGGCTCCAAGGTGCGTGTGTCGAGCCGTGACGGACTCGCGGCGACCCGTGAAGGGACGCTCGTGGCTCAACCCGCGTCGGCGGAGACCTTTCTCACCTGGAACGGGCGTCCGTACCGTGGCACCCTGGAGCTCACCGCCACGTCCTCCGGGCTCCTCGTCGTGAACCGCCTGCCGGTCGAGGACTACGTGCGCGGCGTCGTTTCGCAGGAGTTGGGGCCCGTGGGGCCCGCGGACAGTGCGGCGGCCCAGGCGCAGGCCGTCGCGGCGCGCAGCTACGCATACGTGCGGCTCAACGATCCCGATATCCCGCCCGGCGGACGGCGATACGATCTGGTCGCCACGGTCACCGATCAGGTGTATGGAGGGGTGGCAGGCGAAACGGCGGTCGGGAACGCCGCCGTCGCAAGTACATCCGGGATCGTCATTACGTATGGTGGCCGCGTGGTGAATGCACCGTATCACGCATCATGCGGCGGGACGACGGCCGAGCCCGAAGATGTCTGGCGGGCTCCACCCCAGCCGTATCTGCAACGCGTCAGCGACCAGATCCCGGGGACCGACCATTACTACTGCGAGGGATCGGCGGAGTTTCGGTGGGCCCGTACGTTCAGCCGTGCGGATCTGAATGCCGCCCTCGAACGCAACCTGCGACAATACGCCGTCGCCGGCGGGTCCGGGGCGTCGGACCGCGTGGAGAGCGGGGACGGTTCCGACGATGCGGGGAGCTCGCATCCGATCGGATCAGTGCGCTCGGTTGCGGTCGATGCCCTGACGCCGTCGGGGCGAGTCGCGTGGGTGACCGTGGCGACCGACCGCGGCACCTACCGGGTTCGCGGTAACGATATCCGCTTCGTCTTCCGGCTCCCGCGTGGCGAGATTCTCAAGAGCACGTATTTTTTGGTCGACGACGAACCCATGCGGGACGGGCAGCTCACCTCGCTGACGCTCCGCGGCCGCGGCAACGGACACGGAGTAGGCATGTGCCAATGGGGAGCGATCGGGCGAGCACGTGCAGGACAGGATTTTCAGACGATCCTGGGCACCTATTATCCGGGGACGACACTTGCGCACGAGGACTAGCGGGACCGTCGGCTGGCGAACGGCGGCCGGAGGCGTGTCGTGACTGATCCGGTTCGCGTCGCCCTACTCGGCGCCGGGGCCATCGCGCAGCTCGCGTATCTGCCGGTTCTCGGGAAGATGCGCGGCGTGGAGTTGGTCGCGATCTGCGACAGCGATGGCGCCAAGGCGCGCGCGCTGGCGGACCGCTTGGGGATCCCCGATGTGTTCACCGACATCGATGATCTGCTCGAATCCGACGAATCCGACACGCTCGATGCAGTTGTCGTCGCCACCCCGACGCACTTGCATGAACCGCACGTGTTGAGCGTGCTCGCCCGGAAGAAGCACGTCCTGTGCGAGCGACCGTTGGCGCTCACCGTGCGTGGCGTCGAGCGCATCCTGTCGGCGGCGACACGGGCCGACCGCAAAGTCGTCGTCGCCAACAATCACCGGTTCCGGAGCGACGTGCAGGCGCTCGACCGCTTTCTCCACGGTGGGGAGCTCGGGCGCGTGGTCGGGATCCGGGCGGGTGCATACCACACCAGCCGTCCCTCGGAAGGGTGGCGATCCCGCCGGGCGGAGGCTGGTGGCGGCGTGTTCCTCGAGCATGGACTGCTCCTGCTGGACCTCGCCCTGTGGCTCGCGGACTTTCCGGAGCCGGAGCGCGTATCTGCGCAGATGGACCGGGGACGCGGGGCGTCGGCGGTCGAGGACAGCATGCTGGTGCATCTGCAGTGCGCACCCGCCCTGACCTGCTCGTTCGACATCTCGTGGTCGTATGTCGGTGAGGAAGACCGCTGGTGGTTCGAGGTGCTGGCCGCCCGGGGCAGCGCGCGGCTGTCTCCCCTCCGGGTCGTGAAGTCGCTGAACGGCAAACCCACGGATGTGTCGCCCACGGGCGCCGCCGCACGCGACAGCGTCTTCATCCAATCGTACCGCGCCGAGCTCGCGCATTTCGTGGCCCTGTTGCGCGGCGAGAGCAAGTACGAGGCACCCACCGACCAGGTCGCGGTGACGCGGGTCCTCGAAGCGGTGTATCGCTCCGCCGAGGAAGAGAAGGAGATCAAGCTGTGACTGGGTCGCTGTGACCGGATCGCTGTGACCGGGACAGCCGCGCCGGCTCGTGGCACTCCGGTGGCGGCCACCACTCCCGCCGCGGGAGGCCCGCCGGCCCGTATGGGCTTCTGGCGAAGCCTGCGCCCATCAGGCCGCGAGTTGGCCGGAGCGGTCGCCGGCGGCCTCGCCTTCGCCACCGCGTTTCCGCCGATCCCCGGCGCGCTGTTGGCCTTCGTCTGCCTCGTTCCGCTGGCCGTTGGCGTTGGGCGAGCGGCGGACGATGGAGGGCTCGCCCGCGTAGCGGCGCGCCTCGGCGTCTGGTTCACCGTCGTGGGATTCGGTCTCGCGCTGTACTGGATTGCGGTCGCGTTATCGCTGTTCACGCCACTGGCATTCCTCGCCTATATCGGCACGATCATCGGCATGTCGGCGCTGGTGGCGCTGACGACGACGTCGTTGTTCGTGGCGCGGCGCCTGACGAAGTGGCCGCTCGCGATCCTGCTCCCGGCAACGTGGGTCAGCCTCGAGCTGCTGCTCGCATACTTCTCCGATCTGGCATTCCCGTGGTTCCCGCTGGGCCTCGCGTTGGCGCGTCATCCCGGGTGGGCGCAGGTCGCGGACCTCAGTGGCGTGCACGGCCTGAGCATCTGGATCGCGGCGACCAACGGACTGCTCGCGGATGCATGGCTGGCTGCGGTGCCGTCAGACCCCGCCCCGCGCGCACCAGGGGGATGGCGAGAGGCGATGCGCCGCCGCGGAGTGATCGCCCCGCTCGCGGTGGCCCTGCTGCTGGCGGTCGCCGTGCGCGGGTACGGCGCGTGGCGCCTGCACACGGTCGTCCTCGAGCCCCTCGCCCGGATCGGGATCGTCCAGCCGAACATCTCCGAGGATGAGAAGATGCAGCGGGCCATGCAGGGGCGATTCATCGTGCCGCTCGCCGCGCTCACGCGCCAGGAGGAGGCGCGGGATCATCCGGCGCTCATGCTCTGGCCCGAGACGGCACTCCCTGATTTCCTCAGCCACCGGCCAGACTGGGTCGACTCGCTCCGGTCGCTCACCCGCGACGCGTCGACCCCGATTCTCTTCGGCATGCTCGATTACACGGTGTTTGGGAGTGGTCCGGATGACTGGGACTACTTCAACGCCGCCGCTTTGGCCGACAGTACGGGGCGACTCGGCACACAGCCCGCGTATCACAAGAAGTACCTGGTCCCCATCGTCGAGCGCGTGCCATTTCTCAATCCGCGGTGGTTTTCGGGGATCCAGTATTTCGGGGGATTCGGGAGAGGGACGTCAGCGCGTCCCTTCGTGCTCCCGTTCGGCAAAGTCGGGGTTCTGATCTGCTATGAGTCGATCTTCCCGCAACAGTCACGCGCGTACCGGCGCGCGGGCGCGGACCTGATCGTGAATCTCACGAACGATGCGTGGTTTGGCCAAGGTACCGCGCCCTATCAACACGAGTCGCACCTTCGGTTACGGGCCATCGAGACGCGGGTCGGCATCGTCCGGGCGGCGAACACCGGGATCTCGGAGTACATCGACCCACTGGGGCGCGTATTCGGCGCGCTGCCTCTCTTCGTTGCAGGGGCGGCGACGTACTCCGCGCAAACCACCGCGTTGCGATCGCCGTACGTCGTGATCGGCGACTGGGCAGCCATCGCCTGTGTGCTGACGACGATTGCCCTCCTGGGGTGGGCATTCATCCGGCGTCGCACGAGCCAGCACTGAGCGTGCCCGGAGTCGCGCGCGAGATCATCAACCCCCGCCGCACGGCGGGCCGAGCTCAGACCGCCAGGATCAGCCCCTCAGCCGCGGCGACGACGCGCAGGGACCCACCGCGCTTCGCAGCCATGGTCCTGCATTCGTCGGTTTGCCGGTCGACTTCGTCGTCGGTCCGCTCGGGCTTGTGATGAAACAAGACAAGTGTCTCGACCTCGGACTCGAGCGCGAGTTCGACAGCGTCCTCGTAGGTGGAATGCCCCCAGCCGTGGTGATGCCGGTATTCCTCGGCGGTGAACATCGCGTCGTGCACCAGCACACGCGCGCCATGAATGAACCGCACGAGATCGCGGCGCCACGACGCGGCAAAGGCGTAGGGTGCTGCGGCCCCCAACTCATTGTCCGAGATGTAGACGAGACCGCGGTGCTGGCCGTTCGGCGTCGCGCCCTTGCCGGCACGGCTTGCGAATCTGAACGCCAGCGCGCCGCCAGGATGCTGGACCGGCATCACGCCAACATCGTAGTTGCCCGGGGTGCTATGACCTTCGGCTAATTCGCGGAACTCGATCGTCGCCGCAAGCTGTTCGAAGGCGACGGGGAAGACCACCGGTGACATCTGATCGCGAACGACGCGGCCGATGCTGGACTCCATCGCTTTCGAGCCCCAGATCGTGAACTGGTTACCGGGGTGAAAGATCGGAGCGAAGAACGGCAACCCCTGGATATGATCCCAGTGGGCGTGCGTCAGAAAAATGTCGCCGCGAATCGGAGCGCCGTTGGCGCCGTTGATCAGCGAGCGGCCCAGCTCACGGATCCCGGTTCCCGCATCGAGCACGATGAGCCAACCGTCGGGGGTGCGCAACTCGAGGCACGGCGTGTTGCCGCCGTAGCGCACGGTCTCGGGGCCGGGGCTGGGAATCGATCCTCGCGTACCCCAGAAGCGCACGCGGAGCGTCATGACGAGCCGTTGCGGGTAATCACCACACAACCTCGCACGCCTACGCCCGCGGCGAAGCGCGTTCGGTCACGACCCCCGTGTGATGGGCATCACAAAGGCCGGATCCGCGCCGCCGCCGGGGGAGCCGCCCGCACGCGCATGCGCGCGCGCCGACAGTCCCGCGCGATCGCGGATCGTGATGCGCCGCCGGTGGACACTGATCAGGCCCGCGTCCTGGAACTCGCGCATGGTCCGGGAGACCGTCTCGCGGCTGGCGCCGATCATCTGCGCGATGACCTGGTGCGTCAGGGGCTTGTCGATGGTATCGGTGCCGCCTTCCTCACCGACGTCCATCAGGAGCTGGGCGATCCGCCCCGGCACATCCAGCAGGACCAGGCCTCCGATCTTGCCGTCGGCGCGTCGCAGCCTCCGTGACAGCTCGGCCAGCAACGCCCACGCCACGGCCGGTGTCGCCTCGACGCGCCGCCGGAAGTCGTCGCGCCGCAGCACCAGCAGTGTCGAATCTTCCATGGCAATCACATGAGCGGACCGCGGCTGGTCGTCGATCAGCGACAGCTCTCCGAAATGCTCGCTGACCCCGAGCACTCCAAGGATCACTTCCCGCCCGTCTTCGGCGACTAGAACGACCTTGACCCGGCCCGCCCGGACGATGAATAGCGAGTCTCCCGGATCGTCTTCGAAGAGGATCACGCTGCCCTTCGGGTACTGTTTTTCCCGGGTGACCTCGGCGAACCGGCGCAGCTCCTCGGGAGCGATCCGGCTCAGCAGGGGAACGGTGGCCAGGAAGTCGGATGTGTCCATATCAGCCCCAGTTCGCGGTAGCGTGCAGGGTGGGGTGTGCCCGGCCGGAGCACCGGTCAATGGCCATGGCCAGTATCATATCGCCCCAGGGGGTGCTACGCCCGGGTTGACTAGGCAAACCACCGGTGGCAACGCCCGGGTCTGGCGATGTTATATTCACTGTTTGCCCAAATGTGTTCACTGCGAGGCGTGTCATGAAAGCTGATATTCATCCCGAGTATGCTACGGCGACGGTTAACTGCGCGTGTGGTAACACGTTCGAGACGCGCTCGACCCAGGCCGAGATCCATACGGACATCTGTTCCGCGTGCCATCCGTTTTATACCGGCAAGCAGAAGCTGGTCGACACCGCGGGGCGCATTGAGCGCTTCCGGCAGAAGTACGGTAACAAGGCCTGAGCCTTCGCGATCGCCTCTCGGAGGCGCTCGCCCGAGCCGCTGAGGTCGAGCGCGAGCTATCGGACCCCAGGACCGTGCGGGATCCGAAGCGGCTCGCGGCTCTTGGTCGTGAGCATCAGCGGCTGCTCAAAACGGTCGACGCGGCCCGGCGGCTCGAGCGAACGGAAGCCGAGCTGGCCGGCGCGCAGGAGTTGGCTCACGCCGACGATGCGGAGATGGCCGCTGAGGCCCGCGCGGAGATGGCGAGATTGGCCGCGGTGCGTGACGGTATCCTCGCCGAACTCAAGCCGTTCCTCGTGCCCGACGATCCGCTCAACGATCGCCCGGCGATCATGGAGATTCGCGCGGGGACCGGTGGCGATGAGGCGGCCCTGTTCGCCGCGGATCTCGAGCGCATGTATTCGCGATTCGCGGAACGCCATCGGTGGCGTCTCGACCTCATGTCCCGGTCGGAAGGATCGCTCGGCGGCATCAAGGAAGTCGTGATGAAAGTGGACGGCCCAGGTGCGTACGGCGCGCTCCGGTGGGAATCGGGCGTGCACCGCGTGCAGCGGGTCCCCGTGACCGAAGCCCAGGGGCGCATCCACACCTCCGCCGCCACCGTCGCGGTGCTGCCGGAGGCGGAAGAAGTCGATGTCACCATCGACGACAAGGATCTGCAGATCGACGTGTTCCGGTCGTCGGGGCCTGGCGGACAGAGCGTCAATACGACCGATTCGGCCGTGCGCATCACGCACAAACCGACTGGCATCGTGGTCTCGCAGCAGGACCAGAAGTCGCAACTCCAGAACAAGCTGAAGGCCATGGAGGTGCTGCGGTCACGGATCCTGGACGCGCGTATCGCAGCGCAAGAGGCCGATCGGGCCCGCATGCGACGGACGCAGGTCGGCACCGGAGACCGGTCGGCCAAGATCCGTACGTACAATTTCCCCGACAACCGTGTCACCGACCATCGCATTGGCCTCCAGCGGCACGATCTGCCACGCGTGCTGGACGGGCACATCGAGCCGTTCATCGAGGCGCTGCAGCTCGCCGATGTCGAGGAGCGGCTCGGTGGGTGAGGATCGATCTGCAGTGCACGAGGGGGTGATGGCTGGGCCGCCGTTGCGTCCCGAGGCACCACCGGATGCCGGCCGCACGTCCGACGCGGAGCTGACGATCGGCGCGCTCGTTGACGAGCTGGCGGTCGCACTCGGATCGGCTGCAGCCGAGGAGGCGCGGCGCGAAGCGCGAGACATCGTGGCCGCCCTGATGGATGCGCCGCGCCTCTGGCCGGTGGGCCATGCGGGCGAGACAGCGGAGCGCGCGCTCGTCGCACGCGCACGCGCCGCGGCGGCGCGTCGCCGCAAGGGCATGCCCTTCGCGTATGCGGTCGGGCGGGCCGCTTTCCGTCATCTCACCCTCGAGGTGGACGAACGGGTGCTGATCCCGCGGCCGGAGACGGAGCTGCTGGTGGATCTGGTGCTGTCGGCCACGGATGGGGGCGCCGGGCTGGCGATCGACGTGGGGACCGGCTGTGGCGCGATCGCGCTGGCCTTGGCCACGGAAGGCCGATTCGAGCGGGTGGTGGGCACCGATATCTCTGCGGACGCATTGGCCGTCGCGATCGCCAACGCGCACCGACTCATGCCGCCTGCGCCAGTGCCCCTCGAGTTCCGTCTGGGGGCCTACCTGGCGCCAGTCAGGGGACTTACGGCGCGCGCGATCGTCTCGAACCCCCCGTACATTTCGTACGCTGAGGCAGCGTCGCTTCCGGAGAGTGTGCGCGCGTGGGAACCCGCGGTCGCGCTGCTTGCCGGTGACGGCGGGCTGGCGGCCACGGCGGAGATTGTAGACGGGTCAGCGGCGATCCTGGAACTGGGCGGGCTGCTCGCACTCGAGGTAGACAGCCGGCGGGCGAACGAATGCGCAGCACTGGTGGCGGCTGACGCCCGGTATGGCAGCGTCGCGGTGCGGCAAGACATGACGGGGCGGGACCGGTTCGTCACGGCGACCCGCAGCAACCGGACTTGAGGGGATATGATCGAGGACAAGGCGACTGAGCTCGGCCGGATGATCGGCCAGAGTGCGGAATACCAGGCGGTCAAGCGCGCCAACGACGCGCTGAGCGGCGATCGCGACGCGGTGGCGCTCCTGCAGCGGCTCGAGCAGCTCCGGGTCGATGCGCAACGGATGATCGAACGTGGCGAGAATCCAACTGCCGAGATGGAACAGCAGCTCGACCAGTTGCTCGGTACGATTCAGAGCAAGCCGATCTATCAGGCCGCGGTGACGTCACAGGAGAACTTCGACAAGATCATGGCGCGCGTGAACAACTGGATCCTGGACGGCATCAAGCGCGGCGCCGCCAGTCCGATCATCACGCTCGGATGATACGCGCGGCGCGGGGACGTCGCGGCCGGATGGTCGTCATCGAAGGGGCGGACGGCGTGGGCAAGACGACCCAGGCCGGCCTGCTCGCCGCTGCACTGCGCGAAGCGGACGCACCGGTAGTCATCGTGCGCGAGCCGGGCGCGACCTGGCTGGGCGAAAAGATCCGGGGGCTATTGCTGGATGCACGAGTCGATATCGAGCCGCCTGCCGAGGCGTTCCTGTTCCTGGCTGCGCGGGCGCAGCTCATGAGTGACATCCGCGACCATCTGGATGGCGGGACGACGGTCGTGGCCGACCGATTTTTTCTGTCGACCTACGCCTATCAGATCGCCGGCCGGGGCCTGCCCGCGGATCTGATTCAGGCCGCCAATCAGCTCGCGGTCGCAGGCTTCAAGCCGGACCTCACCATCGTCCTCAACTTTCCCGTGCATGAAGGCCTCGGCCGGAAAGGAAAGGGGGGCCGCCGTCCGGACCGGATGGAGCAGGCCAGCGCGGCGTTTCACGAGTCCGTCTCGTCGGCGTTTCAGGAGTTCCTGACGGCGGACTGGCAGCACGCACACCCCGAGTGCGGTCCCGTAGCCGGTGTCGATGCGACCGGCAGCGAGGCCGCGGTTTCGCGCAGAGTCATCGCGACGGTCACCGAACGGTGGCCCTCCCTGTTCGAAGGCGCGCCGCTCCCGGGCTGACCGGCCCGAGCGAGCGTCGCTGGCCAGGAGACGGATGCGGTCACGAGCCGTGGTGGTCGCGGGCATCTTGAGCGCCACACTGGTGTGTGGCGGCTGGTTCCTCGAGCTTGGCTATCGCGGACGCGCCGGCCGGAGCCTCATTGACGCGCTCCCGTTTGGCAGCGGGGACGGCGCTCGCGTGTTCGCGGAAGTCGCGGATCGCGTGACGCGCGACTACGTGGATTCGATCGGGCCGGACGAGGTCTACCAGAAGGCGATCGACGGCATGCTGCAGCAGCTCCACGACCCGCACAGCGCGTTTCTGCCACCGGATCGTCTCCGCCGGCTCACCGAGAGTACGACCGGGTCGTACGTCGGACTGGGCGTCCAGATCGACATTCGCGACGGATGGATCACGATCATTGCGGCAGTGCCGGGATCTCCGGCCGAGCGCGTCGGGATCCAGACCGGCGACCGGCTGATCGAGATCGATGGGCATGCGACCCACGGGTGGACTCAGGACGAGGCGTCAGCAGCGCTCCGCGGTATCCCTGGAACGACCGTCCGGATCGCGGTGGAGCGTCCAGGTGTCGAGACGCCGATCCGGTTCTCGGCGACGCGACGCGAGATTCACATGCGCGCGGTTCGCCACGCCGAGCTGGTGCGGCCCACCATCGGCTACGTCGATGCGGTGATTTTCAGCGACTCGACGGCCCGCGAGCTGCGCGGATCCGTCGACTCCCTGCGAGCACGCGGCATGCGCACGCTCATCCTCGACTTGCGAAACGATCCCGGCGGCCTGCTGGCTCAGGGAGTGGCGGTGGCCGACCTGTTCCTCGACAGCGGCCAGACCGTGGTCAGCATGCGTGGGCGGTCACCCGGCGTGACGCGCGAGTACACCGACGATTCGCGTCAGGCGTGGCCGGGGCTTCGCGTGATCCTCCTGGTCAATCGCGGGACGGCGAGTGCGTCGGAGATCGTGGCGGGCGCGCTCCAGGATCATGATCGCGCGCTGATCGTCGGATCGACCTCGTACGGCAAGGGCAGTGCGCAGACGCTGTTCCACGTCGACGACGCCGCGCTCAAGCTCACCACCGCCCTGTGGTACACACCGTCGGGACGCTCGATCAATCGCCGGAACAGGCGGGATGCCGGTAGTGATGCGGGCGACGACGATGGCGCGGAGGACGCAGACAGCGCGGCGCGGGCCGATACGATGGCCTCGCGACCGAGCTTTCATACCGACGCGGGGCGCCTGGTCTATGGTGGCGGTGGCATCGCGCCGGATCTGGTGGTTGGCGATTCTGCGACCCCGGCCGGTGATGCGGCACTCCAGCGGGCCCTCGGGACGCAGTGGCCGCTGTTCCGGGATGCCCTGACCGGATACGCGTTATCGCTGAAGGGTGCGCATGCGCCGACGCCTGCCGACGGAGTGCCGACGCTGGCGATGCGCGATGCACTCTGGCACGAGATGCACCAGCGGGGCATCCACCTCGATCGTGCGACGTTCGACCGGCTGGCGCCCGCGGTGGATCGTTGGATGACGTTGGAGATCGAGCGCTATGTCTTCGGACCTGATGCGGCGTTCCAGACGAGGCTGAAGACGGATCCCGTCATGGAGGCGGCTGTCGAGGCGGCATTGCATGCGGATTCGCCGCGCGACCTGGTGATGCATCCGGCGGCCGCCGCACCGGGCTCACGCACCGGGACACCGGCACGCTGACGGTCTTCATCCTGGGGGCCGGGCACGCCGGACGGGGACTCGCCGCAGCGATGGGCGCGGCCGGTATTCCGGTGGCGGGCCTGCATGGACGGCGCCCGGCGGATGCCTCCCCGGCTGAAGGGCTTCCCGCGGTGACGGCCGGACCATTACCACCGGCGTTGGGGACGGCGTCGGTGGTGCTGGTCGCGGTTCGCGATGAACAGCTCACGGAGGCGCTGGCCGAGCTGCTGGCCGCGACGCTTGCCCCCGGCGCGGTCGTGCTCCACGCCAGTGGGAGCCTCGACCCACGCGAGGCGCTGGACCGCCTGCGTGCGGCCGGTCATCCGGCGGGCACTTTTCACCCGCTGATCCCGCTGGCCGACCCGTCCCGTGCGCCGGGACTCGTGCGCGGCGGCTGGATCGGGGTCGATGGCGATAGGGAAGCGGTGCATGCGTCGGAAGCGCTGGCGCAGCGCATGGGAGCGCGCGTACTCGCGATCCCGGTGGCTGGCCGGGCGGCGTATCACGCGGCGGCGGTCATCGCCTCCAACTTTCCGACGATCCTCGCCGCGCTCGCATCGCGGCTCATGCAGGAATCTGGCGTCGAGGCGGGGGCGGCCTGGGATGCGGTGCGCCACCTAATGGTCGCGGCGATCGCCAATCTGTCCGTGAATCCGCCTCAATCGGCGTTGGTCGGCCCCGTGAGCCGCGGCGACGCGGAAACCATCGCGCGGCACCTCGGAGTGCTACGGGCGGACCCCGATCTGTTGTCCGTGTACGTGGCCCTGTCACGCGCCGCGTTGCCGCTCGCGATGGAGCAGGGGATCGACCCTGGCGCGGTGGCTCGAATTCGCGCGCTGCTCGAGGTCAGCCCTTCCCGTTGAGCATCGAGTTCTGATCGACCACCTTCACGCCTGCCGGGGGGGTGAAGATGAAAGCGGTGCGATCGACGGGGACGTTGAAGGTCACCTTGATCAGACGAACGCGGCGCACGGTGCCGCCGGCGTCAGTGACCTCGAACTGGCGTACGACGCCGTCCGCATCATCCACCCACAGCTCGGCCTTCGAAAATTGTGCCGTGCCGCGCGGCATGAGGATGACCTCGTGCGTGCGTGCGCCCGCAACCGTGTCCGTTCCGGCATCGGTGACGTCGTACCGATCCAGCATCGGCCTGGTCAGGAACTGCGCGATGAAATCGACCCCGACGGGGCCGCCTCCCGACGACTCGGCGCCCACTGGCATCCGCATCACCTGCCCGGGCGTCGCGCTTGGCACGTACACCCAGATCCACTTACCGTCGGCCACGATGCGGTCACCGTCCGGATCCGTGAAGCGGATCGCAAGATGCGATGGCCGCTGCTGGAGGAACTCCCCGCGTGCCGTGACGGTCGTGCCCGTCAGGGGATTCGTCAGGCTCTGCTCGAAGGTCCCTCGGGCGGTCGACACCCGCGAATACACGTCGACGGCCCGATTCAGCGTCGCGTTCCCTTGATGCTGCGCCTGCAGCGTCCGAAGCGGCAGCGCGGCCGCAGCCGTCGCCACGATCAGCACCGCCCGGGTCGCCCAGGGCGTTCGCATTCCCGTGTATGGCATGGCTCGGCCTAGCCGACAGCTACGACTGGAGTGCCAACCGCGCGGGGCGGCGGGTGCACTACGCCACGACCAATCGCCGCGGCGATGGGCCGGAGCTCGCTCACCAATTCGGCGAACTGGCCTGGGTCGAGCGACTGTGCCCCATCCGACAACGCCTGGTCGGGTGCGGGATGGACTTCCACCAGAATGCCGTCTGCACCCGCGGCGACCGCAGCGCGCGCCATCGGTGTCACCTTGTCGCGCAGTCCCGTGCCGTGGCTCGGATCCGCGATGATCGGGAGGTGCGACAGATTGTGCACGATCGGGATGGCGGTCAGGTCGAACATGTTGCGCACCGCCGGGTCGAAGCTGCGGACCCCGCGCTCGCAGAGGATCACCTGGTCGTTGCCTTCGGCCAACACGTATTCGGCGCTCAACAGGAGATCGTTGACTGTCGCCGCCATGCCGCGCTTGAGCAGGACGGGCTTGCCGATGCGCCCGACGACCCGGAGGAGCGAGTAGTTCTGCATGTTCCGGGCGCCGATCTGAATGCAATCCGCGACTTCGGCGACGAGGTGCGCGCCGTGCTCGTCCATCGCCTCGGTCACGATCGGGAGGCCGGTTTCGGCGCGCGCGATCGCCAGTAGCTCCAGGCCGCGCCGGCCGAGGCCCTGGAACGAATACGGTGAGCTACGCGGCTTGAACGCGCCGCCACGCAGCGCCGTCGCGCCGGCCGCGCGAACTGCCCGCGCAGCGGAGACGATCTGTTCCTCGCTCTCGACGGAGCACGGTCCGGCGATAATGGCGACGTCCGCACCCCCCACGGTCACGCCCGGCGCGATCGTCACGATGGTGTTTTCCGGCCGCCATTCGCGCGAGACCTGCTTGTACGGCTGGGTGACGTGGATGACCTGCGCGACGCCGGGCAGCGCCTCGATCCGCGATGCATCGACGCGGCCGTCGTTGCCGACGAGCCCGACGGCGGTGCGCTGTGCGCCAGGCATCGGCCGCGCATCGTACCCCATCTCTTCGATCGTGCGGACGACGCGGTCGATCTCCGCGGCGCTCGCCCCATGGCGCATGACGACGAGCATTACGCCTCCTGGAGCGCCGGCTCTGGCGGCGCGTCCGAGGATTCCTCCGGTGTCGCGAGCGCCGGCGCGGGATCGCGCAGCCGGACACTGACAACCGACGAGACGCCCGGCTCTTGCATTGTCACGCCATAGACCGCGTCGGCTGCTTCAGTGGTTGTCCGCGGATTGTGCGTGATCACGATGAACTGGGTCTTGGACTTGAACTCGTTGAGCATGCGCACGAACCGGCCGATGTTCTGATCGTCGAGCGGCGCATCGACCTCATCGAGCAGGCAGAACGGGCTGGGCTTCGTGAGAAAGATACCGAAGAGCAGCGACAGAGCGACCAGCGCTCGTTCCCCGCTGGACAGCAGGTGAATGCGCTGCGTGCGCTTGCCGCGCGGCGAGGCGTGGATCTCGATGTCGCATTCCAGCGGCGCGTCCGGATTCTCCAGCCGGAGATCGCAATCACCGCCGCCAAACAGGGTCATGAAGATGCGCCGGAAGTTGTCGCGCACGTGGGCAAAGGTCGCGAGGAACAACTCCCGGGCCGTCTCGTCGATCTCGCGAATCGCCTGTTGCAGGGAGGCTCGCCCGGCGGCCAGATCGGCCCGCTGGGTGCTGAGAAACTCGAGACGCTTCACTTCCTCATCGTGCTCCTCGACGGCCAGCGCGTTGACCGGGCCAAGCGCGGTGAACTGCTCGCGCAGCTCCGCGGCCTCCGTCCGCAACGTGTCATCGTCGTCCGTGAGCGGGACGAGCTCTGCGATGAGAGCGGCCCATGGGCGGCGCCATTCCGTTTCGGCTTTCTCCCGTACCGCGTGATTGCGGCCCGCCACTTCGGTCCGCCGCAGTTGCGCGCGATGGAGCTCTTCGGCCAGCGCCGCGCCGTCCCGATGCGCGGTATCCAGTGCCTGTTCCGCACTCAGCAGCTCCGTGTCGGCAGCCGCGACCGCACTTTCCGCCGCCGCGAGCCGCGTATCGGCGTCTGTGATCGTCGCCTGGCGTGCCGCGACCTGCGCGCGCCAGGTGGCGAGCTTGCCAGTGATTTCGCCGTCGGCACTCGACAGGGATGCCAACTCCACGCGCAGAGCTTCGAGCCGCTCCGACGCGGTCGCGTACTCCTCACCCAGCCGGCGCGCGCGATCCGCCGCTACCTGGCCGCGGGCTTCGGCCCGCGCGACAGCAACCTGTGCCGCCGCGCGGGCGTCGCGCATCGCCTCGTGGTTCCGCTCCGCAGCCGTCAAATCGAGCCGGGCGGTCTCCGCCGACCGCTGGTGACCAGCCTGTTCGCCTTCCGTGTGTGTCCAGTCGGCCGTCAGTGCCAACACCCGCGCGGTTAACGCCGCCGCGCGCGCGGCCAGCCGGTCTTGCAGCTCCTCAGCCTGGCGCGCGTCGCGCAGAATCCGTTCGACCTCGCGGCGGCGCTCCGCGAGATGTTCGCTCGCACGACGGCCGGCCTGATCGGCGCGGGTCGCCGCGTCGGCCGCAGCGGCCGTCTGAGACTCGGCCTCCGCGAGCGCGGCACCGGCTGCGGCCGCCGCAGTCACAGCGGTGTCGCGCGCGGCTGCTGCGATCGTCCGGTTGGCTCGCAGCGCCGTCAACTCCGCACGCCGCTGTAACGGACCGCTCCCCGGTGTCACACCCGGCAGCCAGATCGCGCCCCACGCATCCTCGAATGCGGTGCCGGCTCCGAGATCTCGCACCCGTCCGAGCAGCGCGCGCGCCCAGCGCCGCACGGTATCAGCCGATGCCACCCGGCTTGCCAGCGACGGATCGTCGTCTCCGCTATCGTCCGGCAGGCCGAGCGATGCGGTGGCGTCGAGGGGCAAGAGACACAGCGGGCCCGGGTCGTTCTTGGCGTGCCACTGGCGAACGGCGTCGGCGACCCCGCGGTCGCGCACCACCACCGCGTGCACCGTCGCGCCGAGGAACCGCTCGACCACGGCCGCATCGGCGGCGGCCGCCGTCAGGTAATCGCTCAACGGTCCGAGGATGGCGCCTTCGCCGAACTGCGTACGGCCGGCCAGCAGGCGCGCAGCGGCGGGCGCCAGACCGACTCGCTCCCGCTCGAGCTGTTCGAGCGCTTCCAGGTTTGCCTCGAGCGTTGTGAACGCCGCTTCGGCCTGCGCCGCGACACGATGCGCCTCGACCTCCGCGTCACGCGCCCGAGCCGCATCCCGCTGCAACTCCTCGGCGTGTGTTCGCTGTTGAGCCGCTTCGGTCTCGGCTACTAGCGCGTCGGCCGCTGCGCCGGTCGCGGTGCGGCGGGCGCTCGCTTCGCGGTCGGCCAGCACCGTGCGTTCCGCGGCGAGACTCCGGATGCGCTCCGCGACTTCCGCGTGTTCGCGCTCGGCGGACTGCCGCTCGAGCTCGAGGTGCGCCGATGCGTCGCGGTGCTGCCGGACGTCGCTGTCGCAGCGGTCGGTCATCTCTCGTGCCGCCACGACGGCTCGGCGCGCCTCGTCCTCGCGGGCTGTGCTCGCATCGAGCTCCGCCGTGGCATCGAGAACAGCCGTCTCCAACTGGCGTTGATCATCCGCCGCGACGTCGCGCTCCGCCAGCACGCGAACGCCGAGCGTCTCGCCCTCGCGCCGTTCGTCCTCGGCGCGTTGGCGCCGGACGCGGGAGTTGCGCATGCGCTCTTCGGCCACTCCGATCTCCCCGCGCAATGCCGCCAGCTCCTGATGTTGTGTCGCCACCAGCCGCGCCAGATCGTTGCGCCGGCCTTCGGCCGTCGCCCGCTCACGGTGCGCTGCCTCGCGCCGGCGCTCGGCCTCCGTCGCCGCCTCCTGGCCGGCGGGGATCCGCATGCCCAGGTCGGCAATGGCGGCGTCGAGGCCGGTCAGCTCCTCACGCGCCGCGTCGAGCTCCCGGGCGGCCAGCGTCATTTCGACGACGAACCGCCGCGCGCTCAACTCCACGTGGCGCTCGGCGCGGCGGCGTTGGCGGGCGAGCGATCGCACCTGCGTCTGCACCTCGCTCAGGAGATCGTCGAGCCGGGCCAGGTCGAACGAGGTCTCCTCGAGCCGGCGCTCCGTGGTGCGTCGCCGGTCACGATAGAGCCCGACACCGGCTGCCTCCTCGAACAGCTCCCGGCGGTCATCCGGGCGATCGGACAGCAGCGCATCGATCATCTGGCTTTCGATGACCACTCCGGCATCGGCGCCCAGCCCCGTGCCGCGGAGGAGATCGTGGATGTCACGCAGACGGCAGGGCGACCGGTTGAGCAGATAGTCGCTCTCGCCCGACCGGCTCAGCCGGCGCGATACGACGACCTCGCGGTACGCGACCGGAAGCGTCCCATCATCGTTCTCGAAATGCAGCGAGACCTCGGCCACGTTCACGGGCCGGCGGGCGGATGATCCCTGGAAGATCACCTCATCCATCTTCGCGCCGCGCAATAACCGGGCGCGCTGTTCGCCGAGCACCCACCGCACGGCGTCGGAGACGTTCGATTTGCCGCAGCCGTTCGGTCCGACGATCGCCGTGACGCCCGGCTCGAAGACCAGCGTCGTCGCGTCGGCGAAGCTCTTGAATCCGTGCAGCTCGAGTTTCGTCAGTCGCATAGTCTGGGGTTGGAGGGCGCGCTAGGGAGCGCGTCCAGTCCGATAAGCGACGACGGGCGCGAGTCCGATGGCGCGCAGCGACGTGGCGAGTGGCACGGACTGATCGGCCGAGTCAAAGGCGCCGGCATACACTTTGGCGCCCCCGGCCGGTGTCATGAGTACATAGGCGGGCACGCCGCGTTTGACCAGCGACGCCGCCAGATGCCGGGCCGAGTCCGCAGGCAGGCTACTGGCGAGTAGCAGCCCGAAGGGCGCGTGCACCACGATGCTCGGCGCGAATCCCGATTGGAACGACCAGTGCGCCACGAGGGTGTCGAGCGGCGCCATCGTGTGCTCCGCGCCTACCATGAGCGCGAATACGGGCTGCGCCCCCGGCTCGGTGCCGCCAGACTCGTTGGAACGCACGATCGGAGTGATCGTCGCCGCCAGATGGCCGGGTTTGAGCTTCCGTAGTGCCCGCAGCGCTTCGACGAATGTTGGGTAGGTTGCGACCCGCGCGGCGTAGGTCGCCCAATTGGTAGAATCGAGCGGCACGCTGCCCGGCGCCGAATCGGCGGCGGCTGCGGCGGCGGCAGCCGTCACTTCCGACGCACCCGCGGCGGCTGCCGTACTGTCGGCGCCCGCGCCGAGTTGCGCGCTCGATGTCTCGGTATCCGCCCGGTCCGCGTTGCGTGCCGCGACCGCGGTGTGGCGGCCGCCGGTGCCATTTCTGCTCCACTGCATCGCCGCCCAGCCGAAACCCACGACGAGGATCGCCGCGATCGCCGCCGCCCAGGCGGTGCGCGACCGGTTCGCGAAAGCGAAGCGCGGCCGCGGTGCGGCCGCGGCCAGCGGTCGCGGCGCCGGCTTGGGCGTGACGGAGCGCGGGGGCGCGCTCGTGGCCGTCTCATCCGCCGTTGTCGTGGCCGCTGCCAGTACGGCCTCCAGCACCTCATGGAGCCGCGACGGGGCGGCGATCACACAATCCACCCGGTCGGTCAGCGATCCGATTGCCGGCGTCGTGCTGAGAATCGCGAACACGACCAGCTCTCCGCGCGCCCGCACCTGGTCGATCAACTGCATCCAGCGAGGGCTGGGCAACACGCTCGCGAACGGGATCGGTTCGGTGCCGGACGGGATGATGCTGACGTTCGGATGCACGGTAGTGTGCCGCGTGATCACGCCGAACGAGATCCCATACGCGAAGGCATCGGACACGCCGTGCGGATCGTCGGTCGCGACGACGGAGTGCAGTGGAGGCGCATCGCCGATCAGGTCGACGATCATCACACGACGGTGGCGTGCCTCGGCCCGCGCGAGATCGAGCGCGGCGGCGCCCGTCGAGACCGGCTCGCTCCCCACCACGGCCACAGCCGTCAATCCAATCGCGGCAGTCACGTCACGGTGCTCCGGCGTAGATCCACGGGTTGGCCTGCTTGGATGCGTGGCCCGCGGCTTCCGCGTCTGCCCGGCTGCTGAAAGGGCCGAGCACGACGAGGTACACCGTCGCGGCGCCACGCGGCGCCGCCACAACATGCGCTGAATGGCCGTCGACCGTAATACGCGCCGCCCTCGCCTGCGCCGAATCGCGGTCGAGGAGGGCCGCGAATTGGACGGTGAATCCACTAGGCGGGGCGGTCGCGATGCGCCCCTGGGCACTGTCGACGATAGGGCGGGCGGCCTGCGGGGTCGCCGCGGTGACGTGGGCTGCGCTGTCTGGCTGGCTGCGGTGAATGGCCGCCAGAATCGAGTCTCCCGTATCGGCCGGCGTCGCGCCAGGGAACGTCACCGGCTGGTCCAGCCCAGGCGCCCTGGGCCGGAACCCGTCCCAGCGCAGCGGGATCCAGTAGTCTCGCGCGCCGCCCGGCACCGCCCGCTGGAGATGCAGCGACTGGATGTCGAGGAGCTGGACGTCGGCGCCGGCCGAGACCACGAGGGAGCCATCGCCCGTCACAAACGGCAGGTCGGTCGTCCAGGCCGTCCGGACGGGCCCGATGACGCGGCCTGTCCCCACGGCGACGACCCACGCCGTGTCCGTCCCGTGCACCGGGCGGACCAGGAGTACGCGGCCCAGCGGGTCCATGCGGAGGTCGGCCGCCGGTCCTGGCAGGGGCACGGATGCGTCGTCGTTGTCACTGTAGCGATCGACGACCTGCAACGCCGCAGCCGAATCGAGCGCGACGAACACGCGATCCCCGCTCGGGGTCGGCGCGACGGTGCGCACGCGCTTCGGGAAATGACGCAACCGCGCGAGCTGCAGATCGCGCGTCCGGACGGTCTGGAGGTCCGAATCGGACGCGAAGTACGCCCGGTCTCCGACTGTCGCGTGTACGAGATGCTCGGCGCGCGGCAATACCGCGGTGTCGAGCAGGGCCGTCGCAGGGGGATGCAGCCGCCAGACCTTCGTGGCGGTCGCGCCCTCGGCGACGACGAGCAAGCTCCCATCAGGCTGCGGCGCCACATCGCGGGCTGCTTCCGGCATGCGCAGCGTCCACGGTGCCGCATCCGTGGGCGTCAGGCGTGTGACGACGCCGGCGGCCGAGACTCCGTACACGGCCGCGCCATCGGCCGAGCGCAGCGCCGTGAGCTTGAGGGTGGACGGCGGCGTGACGTTGCCGGTGCGCAGCTCGATTCTCCGCGGTGCGCCGCGCGCGTCGACCACCACGACCGTCCCCGCATCCTCGTCGAACGCGAGAAAGCGGGCGATCGCAGGGACTTTGAGGTCCGACGTCCACACCGCGGAATCGAGGTGGCGCATGTCGAAGACGCGGGCCACGCCACCGGTCCGCGCGACGCGCAACACGATGGCTTCGGGCCCTGCAGGTGCGGCCGGCCGGCTGGGCGGAGCCGCGTGCGGTTGTGGCGCCGGTGCCCGCTCGTCGCTGCCACCGCACGCCACGAGCGCAAGCACCGCCGCCGCCCTCAGAGGTGTTCGCACCACGGCAATCTACCACGTCGCCCCAGTGGCGTGGAGCGCGAAATCCGGCGCATTTCCCTATGACAGCCCGGCGCCGTGGCGCTATCCCACCACCGCGGCGCCAACCGGCATGACCTCGGCATCGCCCCAGAGTCGTTCAAGCTGGTAAAACGCACGAAGCGCCGGGTGAAAGATGTGAACGACGAAATCGACGTAGTCGAGCAGAACCCAGCGGCCCTGCGCGAGCCCTTCGACGTGATAGACGGTGATGCCGTCTTTCTTCAGCTCGGCGACGACGTGCTCGGCCAAGCCGCGCACATGGGTATCGGACGTTCCGCTGGCGATGACGAAATAGTCCGTCATATCCGTCAGCGGCTTGAGATTCAACAACAGGACGTCATTCGCCTTGCGATCCACACACAGCGCGGCGGCGCGTTGCACGGCCGCGGCGACATCGGTTGTCGGGGAACGTCGGGGCATGCGGCTCCGGTCCAGGTCAGGCAGCGCGTCGATTCCGATCGTGCAGGAACGACTCGCTGCTAGGCCTTGATGACCCAGACCTTGATTTCAGGTTTGACGTCCGCGTGCAGACGGACCGGGACGCGATAGACGCCCAGCGTGCGAATGGGCTCGTGCAGATCGATCTGCCGCTTCTCGATCGTGAAACCCTGTTCGGCGAGCTGGTGGGCGATGTCGGTCGAAGTGACCGATCCGAACAACTTGCCCTCGTCGCCGACGCGCGCGGAGAAGGTCAGCGACACTTGCTCGAGCCGCCCGGCCAGTCCTTCCGCCGCGGTGCGCCGTGTGGCTTCGGCGGCTTCGAGGCGCTGTCGCTCCTGCTGGATGCGCTTCTTGTTGCCCGGGGTCGCAGCGTAGGCCAGGCCTCGCGGGACGAGATAGTTGCGCCCGTAGCCAGGGGCCACGTTCACGATGTCCCCGGGATGTCCCAGGTTGTCGACTGCCGCACGGAGAATGACTTCCATTATTCGCTGCTCCACATGGACGTGTTCGCAGGATGATGCTGGCTGCTGGCGGCCAGCCGGGACCCAGACGGTGCCCGCCCTCTAGTCAATTTACGTCGTTGGCCGGGGTGTTGCGCCCCCGGGCCGGTGCCGCCAATCCATCCAGGTATCTCCAAGTCCGACCAGGCCCAGCCCCAGTACGGCCGGGGCCGACAGTACCAACGCCAACACGACCAGCGCCGCGATCAGCGGTGGGCCGGCGCCGCTGGCCTCGAGATACCAAACCACCACACCCAATCCACGTACCGCGTAGAGCGCGCCGAAGAACAGCAGCAGGTTCATGCCGGTCCCGCGCCATGCGCCGGGAACCGGAAGGACGAACAGCACGACTCCGGCGATCAAACCCCATACCAGGTGGTCGCTGAAGCGGAAGTCGCGAAGCGGGACCAGTTGGTCGCCGAGCCGTGTGCGGCTGATGCGGTGATAGAGTCCCCAACAGAGTGCGAGCGCTCCGAGCGATTCGAGCGCGAGGAGCCCCGGAAAAAAGGGAACGGCGTCCTGCGGCAGCGATGTGAGAACGCTGTCGGCGGTTTGCACAGCCGCATCGAAAGAGCTGCCGGCATTCGTCGTTCGCCACTGTTGCCATTCCGGCGATTGCTCGCCCATGCGCATCCACAGCAGCGCCGCGTTCGGCCGCGCATCCGCGTCGCCAGACGCCGCATCGGTGGTAGAGCGCAGGCCGCCGGGCGTTGTGGCGGCCAGTAGTCCGGCGATCGATACCGAGAGTGCGAGCGCCGTCAGCGCGCGCGGGAAAAACCGCGTCCCGGGGGGGCTGGTCTCGCAGACGAGTCCAAATGCGCCAGCGAGCAGCACCGACCATCCTCGTTCGAGGCTGGCGTACGCGGGGCGGACCACTGGCGTACTTGCCAGGACCACCAACGCAAGCGCGACCCACATCACGGCGAGCCACCCCCGGCCACCGGCGCCCCAGCCGACGACCGTGCAGATCGCGAGCGTGACGACGACCATCCACGACGTGTCGCGCAGGGGCACGACCGATTGCACCAGCGGCGTCGCCGGCACGAACAGGAACGCCGCCAGGACCATCAGCAGCACCGCCCAGCGGCGTGGCCGCGCGGCGTCGGCCGCCATTGCTGCGCGCTCCGCCGGCGTGGCTAGGCGGTGTGACCCTTGACGTAAGGGATCAGCGCGAGGTACCGGGCGCGCTTGATTGCGGTCGCCAACTGGCGCTGGTGACGTGCGCACGTTCCGCTCAACCGGCTGGGCAGGATCTTGCCGTGATCGGTGATGAACCGGCCCAGGGTGCGGTCGTCTTTGTAGTCGATGAACCGGACGCGCATCTCGCAAAACGGGCAGGACTTCTGTGGGCGGCGCATCAGTTATTCCTCATCGTCATCGTCGTCGTCCCGCCGGCGGGTCGCCACGAGATCTTCCTCGGACATCGGCGGCGCACCGACCTCGTGCTCGTGCAGCGCGATCAGATAGCGCACAACGCCGTCATCCAGCTTGAGGGCGCGCTCGAACTCGGGCAGCACGGGGGGCTCGACCGAAAAGCGCGCGATGACGTAGTAGCCGGTGTCGCGGGGTCCGATCGTGTAGGCGAGCTGGCGGCGGCCCCAGAGATCGACTTTGAGATCGGCCGGCGCAGTGCCACCGGCACCCAGCATGCCGTGGTAGCGGGCCAGCTTATCGGCGATGGCGGCATCTTCGAGCGTCGAATCGAAGATGTACACCACCTCGTATGGACGTGGCATTGGCAATCCTCCCCTGTGGTCTAAGGCCGCCCCCGCGAGTTGCCGTCCGCGGAGGAGGGTGTAGTCAGTTGTCCAGGCGGTGAAGGTAACGGGCAGCGATGCCCCGGGCAACGCGCCCGCTCCCGTACGCACTGGTGCTATGCGGCTCGTTCCTGCGCGCCTCGTCAGACGTTGAAGCGGAACAGCATCACGTCTCCGTCGTGCACGACGTATTCCTTGCCCTCCGACCGGACGACGCCGCGTTCCCGGGCACCCTTCCAGCCGCCGTTGGCCACGAAGTCCGCCAGGCTGACCGTCTCCCCACGGATGAACCCGCGCTCGAAGTCCGTGTGGATCACGCCGGCAGCGACAGGCGCCGTATCGCCGCGGTGTATCGTCCACGCCCGCACTTCCGGTTCACCAGCCGTGAAATACGTCTGCAGCCCGAGCAGGTGATAGCCGGCCTGAATCAGCCGGTCGAGCCCTGCTGACTCCAAACCGAGCGACGCGAGGAAGTCCGCGCGATCGGCGGCCGGGAGCTCCGCGAGCTCGGCTTCGATCTTGGCCGAGAAGGGCACGATTTCCGCGCGCTCGCCGGATTGGCCGAGCGCGGCCCGCAGTGCCTGCAGGTGCGGCCCTTCCGTGCCCGAGAGTTCGGCATCCGTGACGTTGGCGGCGTAGAGCACCGGCTTGGCCGTCAGCAGCGACAGGCCGGCGAGGGCAGCGCGAGCCGCCGCGCTCAGCGGTTCCGTGCGCAGCGGACGCCCGGCGGACAACGCCGCGTGCGCGGCCTCAAGCACGGGAAGCTCGGCGAGCGCCTCTTTGTCGTTGGTGCGCGCGGTGCGGCGCACCCGGTCGAGACGTTTATCGACGGTGGCCAAATCCGCGAGCGCCAGCTCCAGGTCGATCACCTCCCGGTCTCGTACCGGATCGACCGCGCCCATCACGTGCGTGACATCCGGATCCTCGAAGCAGCGGATCACGTGCACGATCGCGTCCGTTTCGCGGATGTTGGCGAGGAATTTGTTGCCAAGCCCTTCACCCTCGGCTGCGCCCCGGACGAGACCGGCGATGTCCACGAATTGTACGACCGCGGGCACGACGCGCTTGGGCGATACGATCGCGGCCAACTGGGCCAGCCGCGCATCCGGCACTTCCACCATTCCGACGTTCGGCTCGACGGTGCAGAACGGATAGTTGGCCGCGTCCGCGTGCGCCGCGGTGAGCGCATTGAACAGGGTGGACTTGCCGACGTTCGGGAGGCCGACGATGCCGAGAGTCAGCATGGCTCGTCCCGTGCGTTGAACGCGTTCATCGCGGCGGTGATCCCGTCGCGCACGGTCCGCTCGACCGCATCGGCCAGGATCGGCAGTCGCTCCACGATGCACGCGCGCTCGTCCGCGCCGAACCGGTCGAGGACAAAATCGGCCAGCGATGCCCCTCCGCGGCGGCCGTCGCGAGGTTCGATCCCGATCCGGAGCCGCGGATAGTCGCGCGACTGCAGCGCCTGTTCGATGCTCTTGAGCCCATTGTGTCCGCCGCTGCTTCCCGAGGCGCGCAGGCGGAACGTTCCGAGTGGAAGCGCGACGTCGTCGGCGACGACGAGCAAGTCCGACGCTGGCGACCACGTGGGACGCCGTGTGTAGGGGCGAAGGACCGCGCCGCTCAGGTTCATGTACGTCTGTGGCTTGACCAACCGCGTCCTCACGGTCCCCACAAGGCCGGAGGCCACGAGCGCATCACCATCATGCTTCCACGCGCCGAAATCCCATTCGCGGGCGAGATGGTCGGCGACCCACCACCCGACGTTGTGCCGGGTCAGCGCGTACTCCGGTCCGGGATTGCCGAGGCCAAGGATGACTTTCACACCGCGTCCGGACGAGCCCTGCACGGGCCCACGGGGGCATGCGCTGCCGCCCGCGGGCCGCGGCGCCTACTTGCCCTCCTCCTCGGTCTCCTCGTCCGTCTTGGCCTTGCGGATGACTTCCGGCTCGGCGGCCGGTTCCACAGCGGCATCAGCCGCTGGGGCGGCCACCGTCTCGACCACCGCGCGCGGAGCGGCGCAGACGCACACGGTCGTATCCATGTCCGTGAGCGACTCGACACCAGGGGGCAGCACGAGGTCGCGGACGTGGATCGACTGGCCGATCAGGACGTCGTTCACGTCCACATCGATGTGGTTCGGAATGTTGACCGGGTCCACCTCGATCTCGAGGTCGCGAAGCGTCTGGTCCAGGACACCGCCGTCGACACGGACGCCTGCCGCGGTCCCGACGAGCCGGATCGGGATGCGAACCGTCACCTTCTCACCGGCGACGAGCTCCTGGAAATCCACGTGCAGGATCTGGCGGCGGAAGGGGTGGCGTTGGATCTCGCGGATCAACGTGCGGGACGACCGTCCGTCCACGATGAGCTCAACCACCGTGTTCTCGGCCGAAATGTGCTGCAGCAGCCGATCCAACTCGTAGTTGTCGAGCGCCAGAGATTGCGGTGCGCGGGCATGGCCGTAGACGATGCCTGGTACGCGGCCGGCGCTGCGAAGCTTCCGGGCAGCGCCCTTTCCTTTGTCGGACCGCGTCGTCGCGGCGAGTTGTGCTGATGGCATGGGCAGATTCTGAGTTCAGATCGGACGTGGCGGCGCGATGGACGCCGCGGCCGGGACATCTCGCTAGAGCCCATAATTATAGCGGATCGGACCCGGGTCGAGTAGCGGGACCTGACAGTGCCCCGACGGGTGGCCGGGGAGATAGCCGTTTCGCCGGTCGTCCCCCGCGCGTCGCGTTATTCGAACAGCGAGCTGACCGACTGCTCGCTGTGGGTATAGCGGATCGCCTTCGACAGCAGCTCACCGACCGACAGCACGCGCAGATGGGGGAAGCGGTGCTCCGGCAGGATGGAGATCGTGTCCGTCACTGTCACTTCGGCGATCGGAGCGTTGGCGAGGCGCTCGGCGGCCGGGCCGGACAGGAGTGCGTGCGTCGCACAGACGAACACCTGCTGGGCGCCCAGCCGCTTGAGGGCATTGGCCGCTTCGGTCACCGTCCCGGCTGTGTCGATCATGTCATCTACGATGAGACAGTCTCGCCCGGCGACTTCGCCGACGACGTTGACCACTTCGGCGACGTTGGCCCGAGGCCGGCGCTTGTCGATGATCGCGAAGGAGCCATCGAGGCGCTTCGCGAAGCCGCGCGCCATCTTCGCGGCGCCGACATCGGGAGCGATGATCACCAGGTCCTTGAGCTGCTTCTTGCGGTAGTGCGAGACGAAGACAGGCGCCGCGTAGAGGTGATCGACGGGCACGTCGAAGAATCCCTGCAGTTGATGCTGGTGGAAATCGATGCCGAGGACGCGGTCGACACCGGCCACCTCGATCAGATTGGCGATCAGCTTCGCGCCGATCGCGACCCGGGGCTGATCCTTTCGGTCCTGCCGCGAATAGCCGTAGTACGGCAGCACGCAGGTGATCCGCGCCGCCGAGGCCCGGCGTGCGGCGTCGATCAGGAGCAGCAGTTCGATGATGTTGTCGGCCGGTGCGTTCGTCGGCTGTACGATGAACAGATCCGAGCCGCGGATGTTCTCATCGATCCGGACAAAGATCTCGCCGTCCGCGAACCGGGAAGTGGTCAGCTTGCACAACTCGACCCCAAGCCATTTCGCGATCTCCTCGGCGAGGGGCCGGTTGGCGGTGCCCGCCAACAACTTGAACCCCTGCTTCGGTATGGCGATCGATTCCATAATCTGTGGCCCCTGCTGGATCCCTGGTTGAAGCCGGCCTCCCGGCGCGCCAGCCCGCCAATCTACAGCGGCTGCCGCCAGTTCGCCGTCAGGGGAGATTGTGGGAGTGGCTCAGTCTCGATGAGCCAGCTCCGAGCTGGGGGGCGTCTCGCGGGCGTCCTATCGCCAGGCGAACCGGCAAGGACAGCCGGTCACCTTCACATAGTCGGTCCCGTCAGCGTTCACAAACCCGCTGTCGACGGCCCACAATTGGCTGTCCGGCGACCAACTGACCAGGCCGAAACTGCCGGCGGTCGGTTTGATGTTGCTCCCGTCGGGGTTCATCACCGCGGTGTGCCCGTTCAAGGTCAGGGCGATGTGCTGGCCGTCAGGGGACCACGCCGGATCAGTCCCGTTCGCTGCCAGGAGCGTCATAGGAGGATTCCCCAGATTCGACACGTAAACGCCCGCTACGTCGGTGGTGTCATTACAATCACCATTGGGTCCAGCGTACGAGTACACCAATTTTGTGCCGTCGGGTGAATATGAGTACTCATAGCCTGCGCAAAAACTCTGGTAGTAGCCCGCTACATTCGTCCCCCCAAGGCTGACCCCGTACTGGTTTTCGAACATGTACAGGTAGTCGGCATTGTCGGGACTCCACGCAACCCAAAACGGACCCGGCGCATAATCCAGTGCAGTAAGTCCTGATCCATCCACATTCACTTCGTAAATCCCGCCGTTATCGTCCTCGGAGAGATAGCTAAACAGCACATGCAGATGGTCCGGTGAGAGGACTGGACCGCCGGCTGTGATTCCGGAAATGTTGATGGATTCGAACCCCGATCCATCCGCGTCCATCACCGCCAATCCGGTCGGACCGCTGTTCGTCACCACCAGCACGTTGTTGGGTGGGGTGCCCATCGCGGTGAAGTTCCCATAGCTCCCGGCTCCGCCAGTGTCCGCGGTTGCCGCACGGGCTTGCAGCGTCTGCGGCCCCAAGCGTGGCCCCAGGGTCCACTGTTCTTTCGCGTAGCCATCGGCGCCCGTGGTCTCGGTGCTGTCCGGCACCGATCCGCCGCCTGATGTCACGACAAAACGGAGCACGACGTTCGGCACGGGCTCACCCGCGGTGTTCAGCACCTGCACGCGGAGCGCAGTCGGGAGCGCCGTGTTGACCGGCCCCTTCTGCGTATTACCAGCTGCGACGCTGAGCGTCACATGGCTCATGCCGGATGGCGCCGTCGCGGACGATCGCTCTTCGCAGGCGGCCGTCGCGAAAAGTGAGGTGAGCGCAAGCGCGTACAACACGGAGAATGACGGGTGACGAGGCATGGAGCAGTCCCGAGTCGAGTCGCCCAGGTGCAGTGCCCGGGCATCACGGGTCAAAGGACTGGCCCATTCGCCGCGTCGGCCTCGACCACATGGAATCGAGGGTTCGACGCCAGTGCCACAGCTCAACTATACGCCGCATAAAACGGGCCCCAATGGCCAAATGTCCGGCCTTGGAGCGCGCGCGGACGGCGATACTTGGGCGCCAATATACATCGGACAGGACAGACGTCGATGGCCAAATGCCGCGCTGCCTGAGGGACGCCCGGATGCGCGGTTACACACGGTGTCAATTGGTGACAAGCCGCGGGTCGGTCCGCGCCGCGCAGGTGGCGCGAGTTGCCCCTGGTGGATTCGAACCACCATTCCAAGATCCAAAGTCCGATGGCGCAGCATCGGCGGCCGACTCGCTACGGCCTTGGTGGCTATGGACCTGACCCGCTATCAGCGCCGAGAAAGACTTTGACGCTATAGCTGGCAGTATAGCATTCCCCCGGAACGATTCGAACGTTCATTTCGACAGCCACATACCACTTCGCCTTTCGACGCCCGCTCAACAAAGCGGTTCGTGGTCTGGACTTTGCCTTGGCCTTCGCCATCACGCGGTCAGGCCGCCCCCTTCAAGTCTCTACACGTTCCGGTTGACCCGGCTTCGCTCGGCGTTGGGACAGTGAGACCGTCCACCGAATTTGAGGGCATTCACACACACCATTTCTGGCGTGGTGCTCCGGTTGAAGTGTCGCGTGCTGCCATTGCACTACGGGGGAGACTGACACACAAGCTTATCGGGCCACCAGGGGGCAGGGAAGTGTGATCGCGGGCTCTGAGGGGCCTTTACGGGCGATTGCGCCCCATCTGGGTGGTCGGCAGCCGTCCATGCAAAAACTGCGGCCAGACCTATCTGGGGGGCTTGGCTACTCGACCAGGCCGGCAGCCTCCCCCCACTGGCGCAGTCGGAGAACTGCCAGTTGATGCTTACACAAAGGATCGCTGAGAACTGACAAGTCGCTGTTGCGGATTCTAGCGCCAATGGCCTGCATCGAGTCTAGTTGCAGAAAAAAGATGCTGTCCTGAATGGCCGCGATCAGCGAAAGCGCCTCACCTCCGAGGAAGACGCTGAACTGCAACAGGGCTCCCAGTGAGCGTCGGCTTCGAACAACCCTGTCAAGCATGTACTCAAGCTGCGTTGCACTCCGGCCATCAAGAAATACCATGTTGGCCTGCGCGTTAGGCGCCACGCGTTGGAACAGATCCGTCACTTCCTCGGCGGAAAATTTCCAATCCGCGGGAAGCTCACGCCCAGATGCTCTTGCGACTTCTCTGCAGATGGCGTCAACATCCCCTTGGAGGTGCTTGATATATCGAGATACATACGGTCGCATGGCGCCTTGCTCGCGCATTCGCCTTAGTACATCAACCGCGATGTAGAACAAGAACGCTGCAATCACGGCAAGAGCAAGCTGACCGATGACATCCGAGGAATCGTGCCCAAACCAACAGACTAGGTCGCGACGGTCAACCGCATAAAGAACGGTGACGAGAGTCGAGACCAGCACCAGCACCCAAATGCGCCAGTCAATGAGTTTGATGGTGCGGAGCAGCCTACGAACGCCAGTCCGTTCGGCCGTCATCAGCGCAGTTCGCTTGAGGGACAACCAATTTTGTCTTGCCATTTGATAGGAGCGGTATCGTGTCAGATCCGTTGAGCACGGCGCTTCAATCGGTCAAGATGGCCACAGATGTCGTGAGGATACTGCGCACGGCCGAGGGCGGTTTCGAGCGGGCCGAATTGAAATTGCAAATCGCGAACTTGGCCGAAGCCTTAGCCAATGCACGACTGGGTATTCTCGACGCTCAGGTCGAAATCGCGGAGTTGAAGAGGCGGATAACTGATCTAAAAGCCAACGCTGAGCGGCGTGCTACAGTTATCAGGCGCCGCAACCTTCTATACTCGAAAAGCGAAGCGGCGGAAGAAGGTCCCTATTGCACCAGATGTTTTGAAATCGATGACCGTCTCGTATCGCTGTCCATGTTGCCGGCAGGATTTCGCGATCTCTGCACGTACGAATGCCCTCACTGTAAATCGCTCTACTAACAGCCGACGTTGTGTGAAGCGTCCTCGATTGCCTAACGCCTCCCTACCGGCCTGTCCAAACGCGCTGAGCGGATAATGGCCCCTGCACAACGCGAGCCTCGGAGTCCGGCACTCCGGGCTGAGCCAACTCGATTCCTGACTCGTCTCCGCGCAAGCGATACGAGTCCGGCTCTATCCAGGAGATTCTTTCAACTCCCGCGTCGGGTTGGATGTCAACCGTTAGGCTCTTCACCTTGCGAGCATACAGCCACGGATGATGCCCACACGTGATGCGATCTCCGTGCGTCATACTGTTAATGATTTCCTTTTTCGCTTGGTAGGGATTGTTTTTTCGATTACGGGCGTAGGAGACAAGTTCCGCGACGGTCGATGACCCAAGGGCGTAGTACCATTCGACGAACGCGGCCACCGTTTCCGGTGACTTTCTGGGGCTGATAACCGCCGCGATACGATCGACGACACTGGCAGAATCGGAAGTCCATTCCCAGGTAACAAGCCAGGCGGAAATGCCACGTCGGCGTCCTGCCATTCTTGGGGCTCCGTATCGAGCGGAAGTCGGGGCGATGCCTGTGTAGTTAGCTTGGCGTTCGATTAAAAGTTAGCGAGTTGCCGCCGTTGCAGATGACGGTCGAGGTAGCACCGGGCAAAGTGATGGGTGGCATGAAGGTGCCCTGTCTCACTTGAGGCCAGTCAGTCGCCGCTTGGCTTCTGCTTTCAATAATTCCACGATTACACCGACGGTGATCGAGACAGTCTCTTTCTTAATCCGGTCCTTCGTACGTGTCCAAACCGTGTCGTTGTTCGCGCTGGCCAAGAAGTCTCGCCCCGCTGGAGTGAGTTTCTCAATGTAGGCTGTGTATATCCGCGTGCCGCACATGTTGTTCGGCATGACGTGTGCGACCACGAGTCCCGAGTCGTGGAGCGCCTCAATGTGTTCGAGCACCTCGTTGCGATCCCAGCCGGCGAGATCGGGGTCACCACCAACGGCGTTCCCCTTCCTAGCCTCCACTTGGCGCAGGAGTTCACGGAGCAATTCAGGGTCTAGCTTCAAGCTGGCCTCGGATGTTTGTGTGTGTCGGCTGACGCTGATTGAACAGAGATGTATGATCGCTTGCACCGCGGAGTTGCCCGATGGCGGTTACACCGAGGCATGGCGATGTTACATCGGTGAGGCTAATACGCCGCGGAGAGTAGGCGACGGTCCCTGGCTTCGTAGCCCAAGACCAGGACTATCATTTCTCTGGTCGGAGCTTCTGATAGGATTCGCACTGGTGACTGCAGCCGACAATCCAAACGGGGGAATCGAGCCATGACGACAAGTAATTGGTCTCGTGTACTTGCCGTAGTTACGATGGCGAGTCTGATGGGTTGCGGGCAGAACCGCCAAGCTGCAACCAATCCAGAGGCAGCGTCGTCGGTCGTCGCTCTTGACAAGACTCAGCCTGATCCAGTTGGCCTCGATGTCATGCAGCACGCCGTTGAGCAGCACTATCCCCATCTCACCGCTCAACCAGATCGTGTGCCTGTCCTGTGGTTCGTTGCCGACGTGAGCAATAAAGTGCTGGCAACCCATCGCAATGACGCTGTGTCACCATCTGGGTCTTTTGACGAAGTGCGACGACAGTTTCCTGATGTTGATTTGAGTCAATTGTCGGATGTGCGAGTCCTGTATGGGACAATCAATGCGCAAGATGCCGATGGGAGAATTGTATGGGCACGCCTCGGCGCAGGCGATGCCAGTGTGAGACGCGTCGCCCCGATGCGAGCTACCATCGCGAATCTTGTGACGCACTACTACCGCACGACAGCTTCGACTGGTCATCTAAGGAAGCTGTGGTTTCAAGCATCGGCTTCAGGTGCCATCATCGCGCATGGAGAAGGCGACAACTCCACATTAGCAGGTAGTCGTGGCTATTCCTTCACATATGCGCCCGGTGAAGTACTGCCGGACAGTGTTCGCGCAGTGTGGATTCAGCAGTAAAGAAAGAAAGAGACACGCTATAGGCTCTCGCATAAGCTGGCGGGATCGATCATAGAGATGCCGAAACCTTTTCACCGTCTCTCGCTGTTGTTGCAACACAACAACAGGAGTCGGCTACACTGACATAACATCATAAAAGACCAGATCACCTTCGGCACATCAACCTTAAACCGGCATCTCGGCGAATGCTCGGCACCTCATTGAATAGCTGACTGCCTCTAAGGAACGAGTGATAGGCGTTCCTATGGTGCATCATTGACCAGAGATGAGACGGACCAAGTTGCTGGTAAGCAGAGCGTTGGGTTTCGGATTGGTTCTGGTTGATGCTACCGTTATTTGATGAGTAGGTCTTTTACACATCCCGGCAGAACGGTATTCAGAAAGCCGGTGGAGCTACAAAAAAGAAATCCCGCTTTCGGAGAGTCAATTCTGTGTGCAGCCAGAAATTGACAACCAATCGCGGGATTTTACGTTCGCATGACTTCGCTTGCACGCGTCGTCGATACGGAAATAAATATCAGCGATGCGGCCAAATCTTCGACTTTTCTCTAAATTGGTTCCTGCCACTTGTAACTGAAATACACATCACGTCATTACGGTGTTGCTGGATGGCCTCCCGGACCTTGATTTGTGTTCCCGCATCGAGCTCCAGGATCTTTTCCTCAACTCTTTCGTCCTGCGTAATGACAATGTCGCGATGTGGCTCTTTTGGACAGTTAGGTAATGCTGCGGATGTAGGGCATCGGTCACAGGTTGGGGTAGTCGTAAGGCTCTTCCAATTCGTCGGCTGGTTCCTTCTCCAACGACGCTCGGTATAGCGACTCCTCTATCTCGCGTTGTTCCTGCTCCCATCGTTGACGGGCCTGGTCCTGCATCCGCTCTTCGTGCTGTTGTCTGGCTCGGTCGTAATCATCGTGGTCGGTGTGCATGGCTGAGACCTGTGGATTGGGTGTATCTACCATCCGGCGAGGCGAGATGATTGTCAATAATTAGGGACTCGAACGATCGCAAAGGTCGGTTGGGGCATCCACACCCACACGCCAATACGAAAGGGGTAATTCAGGCTGCAGAATGGCTTGGCACGGTTTGGCTGCTTTTGTCGCCTCCCCTCTACTTATGGAGGTACCTCAGATTAGGGGAAGGACAATGAGCCAGAATCAACTATTGCTACCACCACAAGTTTGCAAGATTCTACAAATATCGAAGAGAACGCTCCAAAGAATCACACAGGAAGGAAAGCTCCCGAGTGTGAAAATCCGTGGAAGTGTCCGATATACGCAATCGGCCCTTGATGAGTTGCTTCAATCAGGTGGTGTGCAGGACGACGAGTATAGAAGTTTCCTAAAGCGAATGACACCCATAGCAGACCAAGCTACGACAGCACAAGCTGAATGGAAGCGAGGATCTGAAGCCCTCCTTGCCTTCTACAAGCGATTAGAACGAGTGGTGTTGGACGGAGGTGTATCGGCAACGCTCCGCATCAAGATCGGCGAAATCGACAAACTCATTGCGGAGCAGCAGCCCAGTCCCGGGCTACTGCGGGAACGTCGAATCTCAAATGGCGGAAGCGGGAGCCTCGGCGAGATCAGCGGCTAAACGCTCGGACATCCTCTCGGGTTCCAGTTCAAGAGCCGGAACCGTTCGGTGATCCGAGAAAGGACCGTGCGGCTACGCGTATCGACTTGGATGTAGTCGTCGTGCGAGACAAGGATCACGCACCGTGCCGAGGCGGGCACCACATAGGCATCCCATTGAAAGATCAGAGGAACCGTGACGAGTACCTGCGCGTCCGTGAACTCCTGCGGCCCGAACACCTGCGCCGGGGCATCACTGATCGCCGGGGCACTTGACTCAATTAGACCGCGGCGTAGTGTAGCAACAATCCGGTCGCCAGCGCGTTCAGAGTACTCATTCCATATACCCCACTCGCGAAACCACACCAGACAGCCCCCGAAATCCTCCGGATCGGGCTCTGCGAGATCTTGAAGAAGCAGCGCCATAGCAATCAGCGGTGGCGATTGAGTACTCAACGTTGCCCTAATACACCGCTGTCCGTCGTCAGTATACCGGAGTTCCACACGTTTTCCCACAAAAGTTGACGCAATACCACGCTCCGCACACCAGCCGGACGCTTGCTGAAGGTCGAAAATCTTCATGAGAATACGCTAATCCCGAATAATCGGTGTCAGTGCTGGCAATCGTAGAAGCAACAACCACATCCTCATAACCTCGCCGATATGAGCGGACGCGTATTGAAGTGTATGGCGTGGGGGCTTGGGATGGCCATGCTTTACTCGGCATATGTCATCGTGCTGGCAACGGTCAGCGGTCCTGAACCGTTCGACAAGTTAGGCGTGACACTCGAAACAGTGGTGATGACGTACCTCATGGGTGGGGTGGTTGCTGGCGCCATCGTCGGCGCATTATTACCCCTGCGGCGCACCGCCATCGGTGCGAGCTTCGTCGGCTTCGTCGCGGCAGTGCCGGTGTGGATGGGGATTTTTTATGCGGGGGGGTCAGGCAGCCCACTACGATGGGATTCCTCGGACTGGGAAGGAGTAGTGGTGATTAGCTTGGCATTCGGAATTGCGGGCGGGCGTATGTTGCGGAAGGATGCTTGATCATTGTCGTCATCGGCTACCGCGCCAGTTGCGGTATGCCAACCCCGTTGATGCTTTCTTCTTACTTCTTAAGTGCCCGTAACCGCTCCACTACCAACTCTGTCTGAAACAAGTTCGACAAGACCAGGCGAGCCACCGAAATGCCCGCTTCAACTTCGGCGTTGCCTATGTCGTCGTACGTCTTGGCCTCGATATGGGCCGCGTCATTGCCAAGGAGTCGAACATCCTGCAGCGCGTCCAACAGGGCAACCGGGAGCACGACCAGCTTGCCCAGCGCCGTCAGCCGCTCTTGGAGATTGTTTCCCGGTGCAGACGAATGGGCGCAGAGTTCCTCAAGAGTGCGTCGCACAAGCATCGCCGCAGCACGGTAGCAATCATTCCTAAAGCATATAAGCGCCTCGTTCATTGACGCAGCGATATTTGCAGGCACTCTTGCGGCATTGAATTCAACTCCCTCTGCGGGATACGACGCGACTAACTGGCCCTGTCGCTGAACAACGAACAGGAGTGCGCGACAGTCTTTATTGCCGCATGACCGCTGGCCGAGACTGTGTCCATCGTTGCTGGCGAAGACGTCATTAAATCCCGCTATTGGGGAGAAGACACTCTCCTTATGGCACGCCGGGCACCTCATGCTTACTGACTGGGGTGTCGCCGGACTTGCCGCCCCAGTTAGGCGGGGAATAACCGTTGTCATCGTTCGTCGGGTTTGTTGGTTGTAGATCCCGGCCTCAACATTGGACGAGGGCCGAAGCTATTGCCCGTAGCCCAACAAACAAGATTCGCGGTGCCATGTAATGTTTGTGATGTCGCGGGCACGGAATTGACAGAACACCTTCCCCTTATAGGGGAAATCAAGTTCAACCCAATTGCTGCCCCCCTCAAACCACACCTTCGTAACTGTTGCCATCCGGCCCGCCAACCCGCCCACATTCACGACGGCTAGATCCCCGACGTTTAATCGATCTTCCTGCGCAACCCGAGTATTCATCAATCTCTCGAAGGTCGGGTTTGGGTATTTGGGTGCGCGCGGCATCGTTTATCGAAGGGCCGAGGGTCAGGAGGTACTCACAGCCACCTGCGTCGGCGCACGCCGCGGTCGGGCAGCCCTCTTCTGAGGTGTCTTCTTGAACACGAGGGCAGGTTTCTGGCGGTCGATGGCGGGGTCAGCGTTGTCTTGAAATTCAATATCGTGCCGGTTGTAGTTGCGGCAATAATGGTCTTCTTGGGCCGCAAGCCACGAGTTGACCATTGTCGCGTCGGTTTCAATAAACGGCAGAATACTCTCCTCGTCGTAGGCGGCGTAGACGATCTTCGCGTCGCCAGTATTGATCTTGTGTCCCAGATAGTGCTCGATACGCCCTGCAGCGACACCAGCAAGCTCCAGCCACCGCCGGTAGGTGTGGCGAAAGTCGTGCGGCGTAATTGTGTGACCTGTCAGCTTGCGCATTCTTCGCTCGAAACTCTGGAAGCCGGTGCCCGGATCAATTGGCCTGAGGTGCGCGAAACTGACCTGCTGCAGGTAAACGAAGCTTCGGTCTCCATCCACGAAGACATCGCTTATGGTGTGGAGCAGCAGAGGGACCGTCCGGCGCTTCATTCGGGATTGACGTTGCTTGGCGCACTCAACGCTGATGCGGTCCTCGAAGCAGTCCCAGGAGCCAGTATATTCCGATTTGCGAAAACCAGTGAGCACCAAACTCCACATGATCGCCACGTCATCGTAACTTCGGCGCGAATTGGGATACATGAGCGTCTTGGTCAACTCACGCACCTCGACGTAACTCAACTTCCTACCAACCTCCACGTCGTAACTGATAGGCGGGACGTTGGTAATTTCCGTCCAGAGATGTTTGTATTTCCCATCAATGGCATGTGTGTACGCCTGAAAAATGCTTCGAGTCTGGTTGAACGACCGTGTGATGGGGACGGCGCGGTTCAAGCAATACTCTCGAAAATCCCGAAGCATTTGCGCCATGTCATGCACTTTCTTGCCCGGAAACCTGGCACTCACCTGCCTAATGCACGACAGATACGTCGCTTTCGTCGTCGGCGCGTATTTCTTGCTGTCGCGTATCCACGTCATGATGTCCTCGAACGGTCGCACGGTGGTTGACGTAACCATCGTCTCCAACTCTCCCGCGCAGTCCTTTGTGTAAAGCCAGGGGAGGGTGTAGAGGCCGTTTCGGAGTTCCTCGATAAATTTTCCTTTGCCAGTGGTATAGAGGCGATCGAGCATTGATTCCATCTTGCGCGCCTCGGCTTTGCTTGCAGTCCCAGCCGATTTCTGCACGCGTCCGATGCCTGTATAGCAGCGGTTTACCCACCAATAAGGGCTCTTTGGCTGTTTGTAGGGCACCGGCTCCCCGGTTGAGGCGAAAGGGTGACGGTATAGCACAACATCCGGGGCCAAGTAGGAGTATAGCAAATACGTAGTGGCAGTTATGCGCGTGTAGAGCACACCAACTGGTAGACTTGGGAGTTGGCGCCAGCAATCTCGGGCTAAACACGAGAGGGCGCCTAGGCCAGACAATCCAAAGTCTCGTGTCCTGCCATTGGACGAAGGGGCAGTGCGCGCGTGCCACCGCGTGCCACCGCGTGCCGGGAGTCGTCACCGGGGCACTGGCGCGCCTAAGCTAGTCGATTCGGCGCACGCCGACAACGTGCTCCGCCGTCGATGTCATCATCATGTTGCCGTCGGCCGGCATCAGCATGACGCCGCGCGGAGCGTCGAACCTATTCATCACGCCGTACACCGTTGATCCGGACCCGCTCATCAGAGCGGCGATGACGTTCGGCACCGCGCGCAACCGCGACACCACGAGCGGAATGTCGCCGTATCGCTGGCCGACCACCGGCTGGAAGTCGTTCATCATGAGCGGCACCACACGGTCCCAGTCGGCGTACGCCGCGGGATCGGTGAGCCGGTCTCCGGCTGATGGAGCCGCCCGGTGAGCTACAGGCGGACCGTCTCCACCCGGCCGCGCGCGCGCCTCGTCCAGCCACCCGTAGGCGTCGCGCGTGGAGACACGAAAGCTCGGGATGTAGAGCACCACCCCGCGAGCGGGCAACGCCGCGAGCGGCGTCAGGATTTCCCCATGGCCCGACCCGAGCGCGAGGGGCGACTCCATCGCCATAAACGGGACGTCGGCGCCAAGCCGCGCGGCCCAGAGGAGCAGCGTCGCGGCTGGTGGCGGCTCTGGGTCGAGAGCGCGAAGGACCCGGAGCACGGCGCCGGCATCGGCGCTCCCTCCGCCCAGACCGCCGCCGACGGGGATGCACTTCGTGATCTCGATGGCGAATCCGGATGGCCAACCCCGCCGCTCGGCGTACAACACGGCGGCACGATACGCGAGATTCTCTTCCCGTGGCCCGGTGTCATCACCGGTGCTCTCGAGCGTGCGCGCGGATCCCTTGCCGGGGGCCGGGACCCGCACGACGACGTCGTCTGCGAGGTCGAGCCGGCAGAACAATGTCTCTATCTGATGGTAGCCGGATGGCTCGCGGCCGCCTACGTGCAGGAAGAGATTGACCTTGGCCTGGGCCTGGACCGATGCAGCCCGGCCGCTCACGCCCGCGTGCTCTCCTCGCCAGCCGCCGCGCCGGCGGCATCCGCGCCGGCGGCATCCGTGCCGGCGGGATCCTCGTCGGCGGACTCTGCGCGCTTGATGTCCCGCATATGCAGTCCGAGGCGGACGAAGTACCATGCCCCGATCAAGGTGATCGGGATGAACGAGAGCACGTGCTGCCCAATCGCCCAACTCACGGCCTCGGTCCGGCCGACACCGTACACGCTCAGGCCCAGGATGCCGAAAGTCTCGAACACGCCGAAGAATCCCGGCGAGGATGGTACGGCGACGCCAAGGGCAATGATGCCCTGGAGGAAGAGGGCTGCCGTGAAGGGCGCGCTGATCCCGACAGCCTTGAACCCAAACCAGAACGAGAGCGCGTTGGCCAGCCAGAAGGCGATCGCCCAGCCGAGGATCGCCACGAACCGCCGCGGGCTGCGGAGCACGCTGAGCCCTGCCGCGAACGCTTCGAGCGCCGTGCGTCCCCGTGCTTCGAGGCGCGGGGCCACCCGCCGCGCAAGCAGCTCGTACGCCCGGATCAGCCACGAGGGAAAGAACACGATGGTGTAGAGCACGCCCATCAATGCGACCATGACGAGCACACCCGCCATGGCCCATCGGGTCGCGGACTGGCCGCCCAGATGCACGTCGGGGGGAAACGCGGGCGACAGCATCGCGACGAGAATGAGGCTGAGCACCACCAGTCCATCGAAGAGCCGGTCGACCGCGATGGACGCGATCGCCGCCGCGAAGGACACCTTCGGGGTCTCTCGCGTGATCGCGTACGCGCGCGCCAGTTCCCCGGCGCGCGCAGGCACCACGTTCGTGATCATGAATCCGATGGCGGTGGGCCGCCACAACACGCCGAAGGGGAGGTTGGGCGCGATCGGGTCGAGAATCGGTCTCCAACGCCGCGCGCGCAGCGGGAACACCGCGGTCGCGGTCGCCGACGACGCAGCCCACAGCAGGAGGTTCGACGCCCGCAACGTGCTCCACACCTCGCCAAATGCTATTCCGGAGAAGGCCCAGTACAGCAGGGCGATGCTCAGCACGATGCCCAGGACACCGCGCCAATCGATTTTCATCGGTGCGCTATCGGCGGATTGGTCTCAACGGCGGCTACGCGGACGCTGAGAGATCGAGCAGGTCGTATAGCTCCGCCAGCGCGTCCGGTGCGGGTGCGGGGCTGCCCCGCAACACGTCACTTAGCGCGCGGGCGCGGGCGAGCGCGGATTCGCCACGATAAAGCAGCGCTTCGATCGGAACGGGCGACGTACCCGTCGCGGCCACGGGTGCGACTGCCGGAGCGGATACCGGCGCCGCAGCGGTGGGTGCTGGTTGCGGGCGCATCCTCACAGCCGGCGGCGGAGTCACGGATGCCGCTGGCGGCCCCGGGATGTACGCGTCGTCGATGAGCGTCATGTCGGCGATCGGCGAGATGCCGGCGATGCCGTCCGCCAGCAGGGCCTGCAGGGCGCGCCCGGTCGGAGTGCGCGCGCGGTCGCGCGACAGACGTCGCGGTGGTGCGCTGGGCGCGGATCCCGGCTGCGATGGGCGGACGATGGGCGGCGAGGCAGGCGGTGCCGGCCGAGCGGTGACTTGTGGTGCGGCCTGCGGGGCGGCCCGCACGGCCGGCCGGCTCGCCGCGCTTCCAGCGGGCGCGGCGGAACCCAAGCCTTGGGCGATCCCGGAATCCAGCGTCCGGCCACGCGCCAGTTCCGCCATGCGGCCGGCGAGGTCGCGGGCGGGCGCCCTCGGGTCGGCGAGTAACGCGCCCAACTCGTCCAGTGCGTGCAAGGCGAGAAAGTCGAACACCGGAATGTCATCCATGAACGTCGCGAGCACGCTTGCGATGTCCCGCTCACCGAAGCTTTCGGACGCCCGGTGGACGTCGCGCAGCGCGCGCCGCAGCTCAGCGGCGATCCGATCCGGGATCGGTCCCGTCTCCCCGGCCTCTGCCTCACGGACCAACGCCCGCAAGTGCTCCGCGAGGCTGACCACCTCGAGCCGGAATCGTTCGGCCCGTGTGGTCGGCGGCCGTGTCGCGGGGGTGATCACACTGGCGCTCCCGTCCGCGTAGAACAACTGATCGATCGGGACGATGCGCTCCGCATCGCCCGCCGCGGCAGCCAACGCGTCCGCGGCATCACGGAACCTGTTTTCCTCCGGCGTTCCCGCTGTCGGTCGTCCCGATACGCGAAGGTCGTTGCCCGCGCGGCGGAGAAAAGCCGCGGCCGCGGCGAAGAGCGCTATTTGCGCCGGTGCCGGCTCGGCGTGGGCCATCGCCAGCGTCCGGGCGACGCGCTCGGCCGCATCAAGCGCTTCGGGCACCGGCGGGAAATCGTGAATGGCGGCGAACCCCCGGAGCGTGCGCACGCGGCCCAGCGCGGCCTGGATCGCCGCCTCGGTGCCGACGCCGGCCGGCTGAACCAGGGAGTCGAGCGCAGCGGCGGTCTCAGCCATCTCGCCCGCCAGGAATGACCCGCCGCCGGCGTCCGGCTCACGGGTCCGCGTCGCCGCGGCGCCCGGCACCAGACGGGCCAGGTCGGCCAGCCGGCGTGTCGCGCGCGCCTCCTCGTTTGGCCCCCAGATCCGGAGGTTGTGCAGGAGGATCTTGAGGTCGTCCACCGCGGCCACCAGCCCCGCGGCGAGAGCGGGGGACCACTTCGCGGTGCCGTCCTTCAGCGCGCGCCCAGCTCGCTCGACCGCGTGGGCCAGATCCGCCATCCCCGTCAGCTTGTGCATGATCGCGGCGCCCCGAAGGGCACGCGCATATCGCACGAACTCCACGGCGTCCGGACCGTTCAGGCCGGCGCCTGCCAGGACGGCGTCGAGGTGCTCGAGGCACTCACCGGCCTCGAGGACGAAGAAGTTCAGGGGATCGTTCGACATCGCCATTCAGCCCCGCTGGTCGCCGGTCACGCGCCACGGGCCGGCGCAGGGAAGCGCCGCGCACCACTGCGCTACGTGCGTCGGTGTTCGGTCTCGGTATAATGTGACGAACGGGCGGTATCCATCGCCACCCGCATCTCTTGAACAGCTGCCGCCAGCCCAACGAACACCGCCCGGCTCACGATCGAATGGCCGATGTTGAGCTCTTCGATCTCCCGGATGGCTGCTACGGGTCCGACGTTCCGGACTGTCAGGCCGTGGCCCGCATGGACCGCGAGTCCGAGGCGCCGGCCGAGGCGCGCCGCATCTCCCAGCATCCGGGCCTCGGCGATCGCGGCCGAGATGCCGGACGCCGCGGCGCGTGCGTAACGGCCTGTGTGCAGCTCGATCGCCTGTGCGCCGATGCGCTGTGCTGCCTCGACCGTTGGATCATCCGGATCGATGAAGACGCTGACGCGGAGGCCGGCCGCCGCAAGGCGGCGGGTGACCTGCTCGAGCTGGGCGGCACCCCCGATGATATTGAGCCCTCCCTCCGTCGTCACCTCTTCGCGGCGCTCCGGCACGAGGGTCACCTGGAACGGCCGCAGCCGCTCCGCGATCCCGGCCATCTCGTCTGTCGCCGCCATTTCGAGATTGAAGACTGTTCGCACCGTGCGAACGAGCTGCTCGATATCGGCGTCCTGCATGTGCCGCCGATCCTCGCGCAGATGTGCGGTGATGCCGTCTGCGCCGGCTGCTTCGCACGCGGCCGCGGCGGCGACGGGATCCGGCTCATCGGTCCCTCGCGCCTGGCGGATGGTGGCGACATGATCGACGTTGATGTAGAGCCGCTGGCGCGGAAGCGCCGCGGCCTCGCCGCCGGGGGATTGGGTTGCTGGCATATTCTCTCTCTGCTACCTTCGCGCAGTCACATCCTCAGGAGTGGACTCAGCGTGCCGTATAGAAGAATAGTGGGCGCCATCATGGCATTAGCCGCCGTCGCGGCCTGCAAGTCCGCATCCTCCGGGCACGGCAATACGGCGGCAAGCGCTGAGCCGGGCGCACCGTCGCCGCGCGCCGCGGTCGAGCGCTTCCTCGCCGCCGTCCGGGCGCAGGATCTTCAGGCGATGTCGATGGTGTGGGGTACGAAGTCCGGACCCGCGCGCGACAACATCCAGCGCGAGCAGTTGGAAAAACGGGAAGTCATCATGACGCAGTGCCTGGCCAACGACTCGGCCAGTTTCGTCGAGGACTCGCCCGGGCTCGGGGGTGACCATTTGGTCCACTTCATTTTGTATCGGGGACCGGTGACGCGATCGACCGCGTTCACCACGCAATCCGATGGGTCCGCGCGCTGGTACGTCAAGGAAATCGATCTGAAGGGAGTGCATTCGTGCACGGCGGAAGCGGGGCAGCAACTCCGCGGCTCGCTGTAGCCGTCGCGGAACCCAATCGCACCGCCGCGGATTACATCTCTGACAACTCGACGAGCACGCCGCCGGTGGAGCTGGGGTGGACGAAGGCAATGCGTTTCCCCTCGGCTCCGACTCGTGGTACCTCGTCGATGAGCCGGACTCCCGCCGCCCGGCAGCGTTCCAGTGCGGCACCCAGATCGGGCGTCGCGAAGCAGACATGGTGGATACCCGGGCCGCGCCGCGCGATGAACTTGTCGATCGGACTCCCCGGGGTGGCGGGTTCGAGGAGCTCGATGAGTGCATCACCCGCGGTGACCGCGGCAATCCGGGCGCCGTCAGCGTCATCGATGGGCACGACCGGCATGCCGAGGACGTCGCGGTAGAAGGGAAGAGCCCCATCGAGCGACCGGACCGCGATCCCGATGTGCGCGATACGGGGCGGCGGGCTGGCCGGCGAGGTGGGTGTAGTCATAGAGTCCGGGAATGGAGTTCCGTCTGCCGGGGTCCTTCGGGGCCTCGAACGGACGAATCAAACCAGGTAACAGCGGCGCGCCCGTCGCGCCAGCACGGAGGTAGATGATAATGTCGCACGCAGTGCCGGTGTCGGACACCGACTTCGAGAAAGAGATCGAGAAGCATCCAGGCCTGGCTGTCGTCGATTTCTGGGCCACGTGGTGTGGGCCCTGCCGGATGATCGCGCCGGTCCTCGACCAGCTCGCGGTCAAATACGAGGGGAAGGCGAAGGTGGCCAAGCTCGACGTCGACTCCAACCAGCAAACCGCGATGCGGTTCAATGTCCGGTCGATCCCCACGATTCTGTTTTTCAAGGATGGGAAGCTGATCGATCAGGTGATCGGCGCTGTCCCGCGGGCGCAGCTCGAGCAGAAGTTCGAGAAGCACGCCGCGTAAGTGAACGGTGAGTGCCGGGACGCTCTACGTCGTCAGCACTCCGATCGGAAATCTCGGTGACCTGACCGTTCGGGCTATCGAAATCTTGCGGGCGGTGCCGCTGGTACTGGCAGAAGACACCCGGCACGCCCGCACGTTGTTTGAGCGCTACGAAATCCGGACGCCGGCCGCGGCGCTCCACGAGCACAACGAGGCCCGGTCCGCACCACGCCTCGTCGCGCGGCTGCTGGAGGGGCAGGATCTGGCGCTCATCACCGACGCGGGAACTCCGCTCCTGTCGGATCCCGGCGCGCGGCTGGTGCGGGCGGCGATCGATGCGGGTGTCCCGGTCGTGCCAGTGCCCGGCGCCTCGGCGCTCCTCGCCGCACTCGCCGGGGCAGGACTGCCGATCGACCGCTTCACCTTTTTCGGGTTCTTGCCGCGCAAAGGCGCCGCCCGGCAGGATGCCATCGCGGAAATCGCCGGCTTGTCGCACGTATCCGTGCTGTACGAGGCGCCGGGCCGGGTGGCCGCGACACTGGCGGACCTCGTCCGAGCCGGACTCGGCGCCCGCTCCGCGGCAATCGCGCGGGAGCTGACCAAGCGGTTCGAGGAATTCCGGCGGGGAACAGTCGAGCAGTTGGCCGCGTATTACGCGGAGGTCCCCGTACGGGGCGAAGTGGTGATCGTCGTCGGCGAAGGCGCCGCCGCCGCGCCGGACCTTGGCGCCGCCCATGACCGGGCCCGCGCGTTACGCGCCGCCGGGATGACCCGTCGCCAAATCGTCGCCGAGCTCGTCGCCCAGGATGGCGTCGCACGAAATGTCGCGTACCGGATCGCCCACGAAACCGGCGGAGAGGATGAAGAGGACACGTGATGAGAACCCCTGATGCAACGCGGAAGGGAGAGCGGCCATGGTAAAGCTCAGTGCGCTCGCGGCGGCTGCCGTCGCGATCGCGGGGTGGATCAATCCCGATGCCGGCCCTGCGGATCCGCGGGCGCACCGGACCATCCCATCCGTTCCAGACGCGCCGTTCGCTGGGCCGTTCGCTGTGCCGTTCGCTGTGCCGTTCGCTGTGCCGTTCGCTGTGCCCCTCGCTGCAACGCTTGGCGCTGGGCACGGTGTCGAATCTGCTGACCCCTCCGGCGCCACACGTCTCACGATCGCGCGGCTGCAGTACGATGGCGGGGGTGATTGGTACGCCAATCCATCGAGCCTCCCGAACTTGCTGGCGGCGATCGCGGAGCGGACGACGCTCAAGGTCGAGCGGACCGAGGCGCGGACGACGCTGATGGACGACCGCCTGTGGGACTATCCGTTCCTCCACGTCACGGGACACGGCAACATCCATTTCAGCGACGCCGAGATCGTCCGGCTGCGCGAGTATCTCGCTCGCGGCGGATTTCTGCACGTAGACGACAACTATGGACTCGATGAGAGCTTCCGCCGCGAGATCGCACGAGTCTACCCCGACCGGCCGCTCGTCGATGTCCCGCTGTCGCACCCGATCTATCACCTGGTGTACGATTTCCCCAAGGGCGTTCCCAAGATCCACGAGCACGACGGCAAGCCGGCGCGCGGCTTCGGCATTTTCCTCGGCAACCGCCTCGCGGTCTACTACACGTTTTCCTCCGATCTGGGAAACGGCTGGGAGGACGTTGGTACGTACGCGGATCCGCCGGCCTTGCATGAGGCGGCGCTCAGGATGGGCGTCAATCTGTTCGTGTACGCCGTCACCAGCCGGCCCAGCGTGTAGCGTCCGCCGGGGGATCCGGCTGCGCGGCGCGCGGAGGTTATCCTTGTCCAAGTGACGGTCATCGAATTGGTGGCCCGCGAGCGATCTCGCATGGGTCGCGTGGTAGCGCTTCGGGGCGGTGCAGTCGCCGTTGCCGCTGTCGCGGTGGTGCTGGCGCTGGGAGCGCTCGCGCTCGGCGGCGGCCGGTGGATGGCACTTCCCGCTGTGCTGCCGTTCCTGGCCTGGGGCCTGGCGGCTGCGGTGCTCACGGTCCTGGCGTGGATCACGCTCCGCCAGTTGCGCCGCGACACCGCGACGACTCGCATCGCCACGGCAATCGAGCATGAACGCCGGCTGCGCGCCGGCTCGTTGCGTGGAGCGCTCGAAGTCGCCGAGACCGGAGCGCTGGGCCGGCGCGGCGCGCGGGTGATCGCCGCGCGGCTCACGGCCGGACAGTCCGGGCGGACCTCGCTGGCGCCCACGCTGCGCCGCGGCGCGGTCCGCCGCGCGGCGGCCGCTTCCGGTGTTGCCGTCATCGCCGCGGCTACCCTTGGCGCGGCCGCACTGACCGCACCCGACGGGTGGAGTGCCGTGGTGCACCCAGTCCGAGCGTGGCAGGGGACCCTGCTGCCCGCGCTGCGCATCGAAACCCCCGCCGATGTGCCCCGAGGCCGCGAGGCGCGCATTCGCGTCGCCGCGCCTGGCCGCCAGCGCATCGCGGTGTACATGCGAGCCACCGGCTCCGCTTGGTCGGGCGCCTGGTATTCCACGACCGGCGGCGCCGTACGGTTGTCCACTGCGCCAGTGGCAGGAGAAGTGGCGATCGTTGCGACCGACGGCCGGTCGTTCAGCGACACCGCGCTCATTCGCGCGAGCGACCGGCCGTTCGTCGGTGGCGTGGCGCTGCGCGCCATCTACCCCGCGTATCTGCACCGGACTGAAGAGGCGCTCCCCGCGGGCGAGATTGCGCGTGTTCCCCGTGGGACGCGCATCGACATCGCCGGACGCGCGTCCACGGCGCTCGGCGCCGTCATGCTGGTGCGCGGAGCCGACACCACACGGATGCAACCGGACGGACGGGAGTTCAGCGGACATCTCATGGCGGAGACGCCGGGCGAGTGGTCGTGGCTCGCGGCGTCGGCGACCGGGCCCATCGCCGATCTCCCCGATCCACTCAAGGTGGACGTGATCCCCGATTCCGCGCCTCACGTCGAGATCGTGAGCCCGGGCCGCGACACGATCGTGACGGCCGGCGACCGAGTCCCCCTGTCGATCAGCGCCTCGGACGACCATGCGTTGGCGTCCGTCGTGCTGCGGACGTGGCGGACCTCGGCGACTGGCGCGGTCCTGCCAGATGTGTTTCAGACCATCACGGACAGTGCTACGCCGCAGTGGAGCGGAGTTGCCGTGCTCGATCTCGCAACTCGAGCGTTGCAGCCGGGCGACGCGGTGCATATCGTGGCGCGCGCGACCGATGCGTCACCGTGGCATCAGTCCACCGAAAGCCGCATCCTCGTGCTGCGCATCCCTTCGCTGTCCGACCAGCGCCTGCTAGCCCGCGAGACGGCCGATTCCGCGCTAGCGACCGCCGCAGCGACCATCACGGCGGAACGTGATCTCCAGCGCCGCACCGAGGAGGCTGCCCGCGCGCGCGGCGCCCGCACCGGATCCGCATCGGGCGCATCGAATGGCTCATCCAGCCGCTCGTCGCTGTCGTACGAGTCCGCCGAGCGCGCGAAGGCGCTGGCCAAGGAGCAGCGTGATCTGTCGGCGCGGGTGGACCAGTTGCAGCGCCAGGCGCAACAGATGGAGCGGCAACTCAAACAGGCGGGTGCCCTCGACAGCGGGCTCGCGTCACGGTTGCACGAGGCGCAGCAGCTGTTGCGTGATGCGCTGACGCCGGAGATGCGGGATCAATTGAGCCGGCTCGACCAGAGCGCCGATTCGCTCCGCGGTGGCGACACCCGCCAATCGCTCACCGATCTCGCGCAGCAGCAGCAGCGGCTGCGCGACCAACTGGATCGCAGCCTGGATGTGCTCAAGCGTGCCGCGCTCGAAGGGTCGATGCAGACCCTGCGCGACGAGGCCCGCGACATTGCGAAGCAGGAACGGGCACGCGCGAACGCCTCTCCCAATCCCGCACACCAGAGTCCCTCCACGCCGCCGTGGGAAACCGCCGCCAAGGGGACATCAGACAGTGCGCGCGCCCACGCGACGTCGGGCCAGCCAGACAGTTCCGGCGTTGGCTCGCGCGGCCAATCGCCGGATGCAGCGCAACAACAGGCATCGGCGAACGCCGCTCCGCCGGAGTCGCCGCAGGCATCGGAGCAGCAGGCCCAGGCGTCGCAGCGGGCTTCGCAATCATCGTCGCAACAGTCGCAGCCGTCGCAGCAAGAGGCCCAGCAAGACGCCCAGCAGTCCGCACAATCGCAGCAGGGTGCGGGGCGCCAATCGTCCGAACAGTTGGCCGAGCGCTCGCGATCGCTCTCGCGTGACGTCGATGATCTGGCCAAACGGCTGTCTGCCGACAAGGCGCAGACTGGTGCGCAACGCGTAGGGGCCGCGCGTGACCACGTCGATTCGTCCGCGCAGGCGATGTCTGGCCGCGATGCGAGCAAGGCGTCGTCGCAGATGGATCAGGCGGCCCAGGGGCTCGCTGATGCGCGCCAATCGCAGATCAATGAGTGGAAGTCCTCGCTCACGTCGGAGCTCGATCGCACGATCCAGGAGACGCTGCAGCTCGGACGCCAGGAGAACGATCTTGCACAACGGGCGCAGCAGGGCGAGGACAAGTCGGCGCTTCAGGCCGAGCAGAGCGCGGTCGAGCAGGGCACGCAGCGCGCCAGCGAGCGACTCCAGCGGGCCGGCCAGCAGAGCGCCCTCGTATCCGGCAACTCGCAACGCGCTGTGGCCCAGGCTCGCAGCCAGGTGCAAGCGGCGACGCGCGACGCCCAGCAGACACAATCTGGAACGGCCGGATCGCAACAAACCGCCAGCTCGCTGCGCGGAGCCGCGGAAGCGCTCAACCAGGCCGCGGCGGCGCTCGTGCGCGACCGCGAGCGTGCGGCGTCGTCCTCCTCCGCGTCAGGCCTGAGTGAGATGCTGCAGGAGATGCAGCAACTGGCCAAGGCGCAGGGGTCGCTCAACTCGCAGGCGCAGGGATTGGCGCTCAATCCTTCGGGGAACGCACAGGGGACGCCTGGAAGCCAGGGGACACAAGGTCTCGCCGAAGCGCAGCGCAAGCTCGCCGAATCGCTCGACCGGCTTGGCGATGACGATGCGAGCGGCCGCGCGGACGGCCTCGCGACCGAGGCGCATCAGATTGCCGATGCACTCGCACGCTCCGGCCTCGATCCCCAGACACTGATTCGCCAGCAACGGCTGTATCACCGCCTGCTCGACGCCGGTCACACGCTGGAGCAGGATGAGCGGGACAGCACCGGCAAGCGCGTCGCGCAGGCGGCGACTGGGCGGGAGCAGTTCACACCGCCATCAGGACCGGTGGACGGCCAGGCGGCAACCCGTTTTCAGGCCCCATCGTGGTCGGAGCTCCGTGGCCTGTCAGCGGACGAGCGGCAACTGGTCCTCGAATACTTCAAGCGGATCAATGCGCAGTCTCCGTAGCGGCGCCAGGCCACGCGTGTGGCTTGCCGTGCTCGCACTGAGTGCCGGGCCGGTCGTGAGCGCCGGTCTACGAGCGCAGGCACCCGGTGTGCCCAGGGCGCAAAGCGAACTCCTGGATTCCGCCTATGTCGCGGCGGAGTCAGGAGCGTGGGAGGCGTCGGCTCGGGCGTGGCGCCGGGTGCTCGATCAGACGCCGAATCTGGCGGGCGCCGCTGCCTACACGCTGCGCGCCGCGTCGGCCGACAATCGGGGTCCGGTGCGCCGGGTGTTCCTCGCCCCACCAACCAGCATCGGCGGGCGCCGCGCGCTCGCGCAGCTCGAGATCTCATGGGGTTCGGCGAACCTCGGATGGGATGCGATTCGTGATCTCCCGGTGTCCGACTCTGTCGCCGACGCGTGGACCGATTTTGGTGATGCGGCGTCGGCCGCCGGCTCCCCCGTGGTCGCCCGTGACGCATACCTCGCTGCGCTCGCCGTCCGTCCGTCGGGCGATCTGGCCGCGCGCGCGGCGGAGGCAGCACTGGCCGCTGGTGATGCGACCACCGCGCTGTCGCTGCTCGATCGTGTCATGACCGCGGCGCCTCCCGCCGATACGGCTGCACTGGCGGTCGCCCTCGTGCCTGTGCACGTGCGAGCGCTGGTCCGCCTCGGGCGGATGAACGACGCCGAGCAGTATCTGCGGCGATACGCGGGACGCGCCGGCGAGCAGGTGCGAACGTCGCTGGCACGCGACATCACCTGGGGATACGCCCGGGTGGGGGACATTTCGGGCGCCCGGTCCGCGGCGACGCGGTTCGGGCTCATGAACGACAGCACGATCACGGGCTGGCTCGCGCTCTATGCCGGCGATCTCAAGAACGCGCGCGGTGCGCTGCGCCGGACCTCCGGACTCTCGGCCGATGCGCTCAACGCGCTGGCGTTGCTGGCGCGCACGCGCACCGACAGCGCGCCTTCCGTCGGCGAAGCGTTCGTCCTGCTGGCGCGCGGGGACACGGCGATGGCCGCCGAGCGATTCGTGGCGGCGAGCACGGTGGTCCGGGATGCCGCACCGCTGCTGCTTGCCACTGCGGCGCGGCTCCATGCCGCACAGCACCACGACGACCTGGCCATCCCGCTCTGGCGAAAGGTCGTCGAGCAATACGCCGACGCCCCCGAAGCCCCGGAGGCCGATCTCGAATGGGGCCGGGCGCTCAAGCGCACGGCCGACCCGGCAGGCGCCACGGCGCGATGGGAGCACCTCATCCTGACGTATCCGGAGAGCGCGCTCGTCCCGCTCGCTCGCCAGGAGCTGGATGCGGTGAAAGCAACCGCGTGACGGAGTGGCGCGATCTGGGCGGCGGGCTGGTCACACGCCGGGAATTCGTCGTCGGCACCGCCGGCGCCCTCGCGGCCGCCGGACTGGGCCGCAGGCACCGCAGCCTCTGGGCCGAGCCGGGTCATCTCCTCGTCCCCATGGACGACACCCAGCAGAACCACCTCAAGGCGTACGGGCTCACGTACAACGCGTTGCACGATGGTCTGCGCGGCGAGTGGCTGCTCAACTACCGCGGCGGGTCGTTTCTGCTTCCCGGCCTGCCGGACCTCGCCCGGCGTGCGGCGCTCGATGGGATCAGCACCACCGCCCTCGACGATGCCGCGGTCGCGGCGATTCGCGCGGATATTGCGGGCGGCAACATGGACTCCGTCCCGCTGGAGAAGGCGCCGACCGTCGCGATCTACAAGCCGCCCACCTCGCCGCCGTGGGACGATGCGGTCACGCTGGCCGTGCGATATGCCGGCATCCCGTTCACGCAGGTCTGGGATGATGACGTGCTCGCGGGTGACCTCTCCAAATACGACTGGGTGCACCTCCATCACGAGGACTTCACGGGGCAGTTCAACAAGCTGTATCTGAGCTACCGGGGCGCACCGTGGTTCATCGAACAGGTGCAGCGTGACATGGCGACGGCTCAACGCCACGGATTCACGAATGTCCCGGCACTCAAGAAGGCGGTGGCCGAAGGCATCCGCGGATTCGTCGAGCGCGGAGGGTTGCTGTTCGCGATGTGCGGGGCCACCGAAACCCTCGATCTGTCCATTGCGGGGCGGGACGTGGACATCGCCGGCGTCTTCTCCGATGGCACGCCGATGGACCCCAACGCCGACGCGAAGATGGACTGGTCCCGCTCGCTCGCGTTCCGCGGGGCCAAGCTCGAAACGTCGCCGAGCATCAATTCGATGAGCGACATCGACGGGCATCAGGTGAACGTGCCATCGCGCAAACAACCGCTCGGGGTCTTCACACTGTTTGCGTTCTCCGCCAAGTTCGATCCGGTGGCGACCATGCTGGTGCAGGACCATCGGACGGCGATCCCGGATTTCTACGGCGTCACGACGAGCTTTACCAAGTCCACGCTCAAGCCGACGGACGTGGTGCTGGCGTTCGAAGAGGGAGCACCCTGGGTGAAGTACATCCACGGCGACTACGGCAAGGGCTCGTGGACATTCCTCGGCGGTCACGATCCCGAAGACCCGCAGCACGCAGTCGGCAATCCGTCGACGGATCTGGCATTGCATCCGAACTCGCCGGGTTATCGCCTGATCCTCAACAACGTGCTCTTCCCAGCTGCGAAGAAGAAGCCACTCAAGACGTGATCGCTTTTCCGCCCGGCGAGGAGATGGCCGGTCTCCGGACGACCCCCGCGCCCATCGGCCTGGAGGACGACGCGGAGGACAGCGATGCGGCGGGCAGGCTCGACGCCACGCGGGCCACAGCCGCAGCGGTTTCTGATGACCTCGGACCGTCAGGCCCGGTCGCCGCGGTTCTGAGCGGCGCCGAGACTGCCTATGAGAACCGCGCCAGCCAGCGGGACATGGCATCGGCTGTGGCGGACCTCTACCAGACGGGCGGCGTCGGGCTGTTCGAAGCGGGAACCGGTGTCGGGAAGTCGTTGGCCTATCTCGTCCCGGCGTTGCGCTGGGCTGCCGCTCACGGGGACCGGACGGTGGTCTCGACCAATACGATCAACCTGCAGGAGCAACTGGTCGGCAAGGACCTGCCACTCCTCGCGGCGGCGCTTTCGGATCAGCCCGTGCGATTCGCGCTCCTCAAGGGGTGGCGCAACTACCTGTGTCTGGCGCGCCTCGATCAGGCGCGCGCGGCCGGCGGCACGCTGTTCGAGCCCGCGGAGGAGCGGGAGCTTGCCGCGATCGCTGATTGGGCACGGCGCACGGATGACGGATCGCTGGGCGACGCCGATGCGCCACAACCACGCGCGGAGGTTTGGGACGAAGTCGCCGCCGAGCCGGATCTCTGCCAACGGCAACAGTGCCCGCACTATGATGCGTGCTTCGTGTTCCGGGCGCGCCGCGCCGCCGCCCACGCATCGATCGTCGTGGTCAATCATCACCTCCTGATGTCCGACCTCGCGGTCCGGCGCGTGCAGCAGAACTGGCATGATGTGGCCGTGCTGCCGCCGTATTCGCGGCTGGTGGTGGACGAAGGGCATCATCTCGAGGAGGCGGCGGCCGCGCACCTCGGCAGCACTGTCACACGCCGTGGGTGGCAGCGGTTGTTCGCGCGGCTCGACCGGCGTGGGGGCAAGGGATTGCTCGCCCGTCTCGCGCAATCGCTCGGCGCACTCGACGGCCTGCTCGGAGGGGCGACGCTGGACCTCCTCCGCACGACGGTGACACCCGCCGTCGCGGCCGCGCGGGAGCGCGGGGAACTGGTGTTCGACATGCTCGCCACGATCCTCGGGTCGGCGAGCGATCGCCAGCTTCGGCTCACCGGCGAATTCGCCGATCATCCGGCGTGGGCCGGCGGGTTGGCGGTCGCACTCGACGATTTGTTGCGTGATGTGGACGCGGTCGACGCCGCGCTGGAACTGATCGAGCGGCGTCACGAGGGCGACGCCCTGGAAAACGAGGGCGTGGCCCGAATTCTCGCCGAGTTGCGCGGCGTGGCGCGCCGGCTCGCCGCCGGTGCCGCGACGCTGCGAACGGCACTCGATCCCGATCCCGGCGGACCTCCGGTGGTGCGATGGATCGAAGTGCGGCGCACACCGCGGGACCGGGACCGCGCACCGGGCGGGGCCGAGAGCCCGGCCGCGCAGAACGTTGCGGTGTGCGTGGTACCGCTCGACCTGGCGCCGGTGCTCCGCCAGGATCTGTTTGCGCGCGCGGACACGACGATCGTCACGAGTGCGACGCTCGCCGCGGAAGGCCGGTTCGAATACCTCGCGGCGCGGCTTGGGGTGGACGCGCCGGAGTTCGCGACGCGCACCGGGATCTTCGCATCGCCGTTCGACTACGCGCGCCAGGCACTGCTGGCGGTGCCGACCGACGTGCCGGCCCCACACGCCGATCCCGAGCGGCACGCGGCGGCCGTCGTCCGAATCGTCCGCGATGTCGCCCGAGCGGCGGACGGCGGCGTCTTCGTGCTCTTCACGAGCCATCGTGATGTGCGGGACGCGGCAGCCGCGCTGCGAAGCGTTCCGGTATCCGCCGTGGGTGGCGGACCACTCGAGCTCCTCGTGCACGGTGAGGACCGCCGCGACGCGCTCCTGCACCGGTTCCGGGAGTCCGGACGTGCGGTGCTGCTCGGTACGAACTCGTTTTGGGAAGGCGTGGATGTGCCGGGCTCTGCGCTCCGGGCACTCATCATTGCCCGGCTGCCGTTCCGCGTACCCACCGAGCCGGTGACGGCCGCGCAGTGCGAGGCGATTGCGGCCCGCGGTGGCGAGCCGTTCTCGGACTACATGCTGCCGCACGCGTCGCTCCGCCTCAATCAGGGCTTTGGCCGGCTGATTCGGTCGGCGACCGATCGGGGTGTCGTGGTAATTGCGGACTCGCGACTCGTCTCGCGAACGTACGGCCGCGGACTGCTCGATGGCCTGCCTCCAGCGCGTCGCGCGATCGGCCGCTGGCCCCTGCTGCGCGCCAAGATCGCAGCATTCTACCAATCCGAAGGACAGACCCCATGATCGCTGGTCCATCCAAGATCGTCTGCATTGGCCGGAACTATCGTGCGCACGCGGCTGAGTTGGGCAATGAAGTGCCAACCGAGCCGCTGATCTTTCTCAAGCCGCCATCCAGTCTCATCGGGGACGGGGACCCGATCCGTCTGCCGGCACTCTCGGAGCAAGTCGAATACGAAGGAGAGATCGGCGTGGTCATGGGCGCGCGCGCCAGCCATGTGGCCGAGCGTGATGCCGCCCGGCTCGTGCGTGGCTTTGTCGCTTTCAACGACGTTACCGCCCGCGACCTTCAGCGTCGCGACAGCCAGTGGACGCGTGCAAAAGGCTTCGATACGTTCGCCCCGATGGGGAGCGAATTTGCTCAGTCCTCGGAATGGGACGCCCTCACCATTGTCACGCTGGTCAATGGCGTTGAGCGCCAGCGGGCGCAGGCAGAGCTGATGGTGTTTGCGATTCCCAGGCTCATCGCCTTCATTTCATCGATAATGACCCTCGAGCCGGGCGATGTCATCGCGACTGGAACGCCCGCCGGGGTTGGCCGGCTCACGCCGGGTGACAACGTGGAAGTCGAGATCCGAGGCCCGGATGCGCGCATCCTGAGCCGGGTCGGGAACCCTGTCGTCACAGGAGAGTAAGTTGGGTATGCCCCCGATTGCGGCCCGTCTATCGGCGCTGCCTCCCTACATGCTCGCCTCCATTCCGCAGAAGAAGCGGGACCTGGTGGCTCGGGGTGTGGATGTGATCGACCTGGGCGCGGGCGATGCGGATCTCGCCCCGCCGCCGGCAGCGATCGCGGCGCTGACCAAAGGCGCGGAGACACCGGCTCTCAACCGGTACGGGTTTGGCCTTGGCCTCATGGCCTACCGTGAGGCGGTAGCCGGGTGGATGCGCACGCGATTCGGTGTGGAGTTTGATCCACTGCGCGAGGTTGTTCCGCTGATCGGGTCGAAGGAAGGGATCTCGCATCTCGCGCTCGCGTATGTCGAGCCAGGCGACGTCACGATCATGCCGGACCCGGGATACCCCGCCTATATCGGTGGCACCGCGCTCAGCGGGGGCGAGGCGTACAAGTATCCCCTCCGGGCTGGCAACGATTTCCTCGTCGATCTGGACGAGGTGCCGGCCGATGTGCTGCGGCGCGCCAAGCTGCTGTATCTCAACTACCCGAACAACCCGACAGCGGCCATCGCGCCGCGCGCGTATCTGGAAGGGGTCGTGCGGCGGTGCCGTGAGCTTGGGATACTGCTGGTCTACGACAACGCGTACTCGGAGCTGGCCTACGACGGCTATGTCCCGCCCAGCATATTCGAGATCGATGGCGCGCGCGATGTGGCCATCGAATTCCACTCCCTGTCGAAGACATACAACATGACGGGGTGGCGGTGCGGCTGGGCTGTGGCCCGGCCGGAGATCGCGGCGGCGCTATCACGCGTCAAATCCTTTGTCGACACGGGGCCGTTCATGGCAGTGCAGGCGGCGGGCGTGGCGGCAATCGAGAGCTGGCGGGAGTTCGTCCCGCGGAACGTGGCAGTCTTCCGCGAGCGGCGCGACGCGGCGGTGGCGGCGTTTCGGGAGGCTGGCTTCGCCTGTGCGGTGCCGCAAGCGGCGATGTATCTGTGGCTGGAACTGCCCGAGTCGCTGGCCAGCGCGGCGTTCGCTGATCGGTTGATGGAGGACGAAGGGGTAGTCGTCATGCCGGGCTCCGCGCTCGGCGCCGGCGGAGAGGGGTATTTCCGCGTCTCGTTCATCGTGCCGCCCGAGCGTTTGCGTGAAGCCGCCGCTCGTGCTGGCCGCGTGTTGGCCGCGTTCGCCAACCCGGTAGGTTAGGCGGCCAGCATGCCGGTGGTGGGCAAGATGGTGCGGCGGGAGTCGCGAGGCGCGTTCGGTGCCTCACTCGTCGCGCACGCGCTGTTCGTCGCGGCGCTCGTGCAGGTGCTGCTCTTGCCGCTACCCTTCTCGGATTTCATGCACCCGTTCCGGACGGCTGCCACGCCGGTCGAACGCATCCAGTATGTGGAGACGCCGGTCCCTGGTGTCACGATCGCGCCGCTCAAGAGCGGAGGGGACAACCGTCCTGCGCCCCGGAAGCCGATCGCACCGCTGGTGGCGCCTCTATCGACGCCGGCCGCGCTACCGGTGGCGCCGCCGGCTCCCGCGCAACCCGTCGCGCAGCCTGCTGCCGCGCCCGCGACCACGGATTCGGGTGTTGGCTCGGGGCCAGTCGTCGGCGTGGGTGGCCCGGCCGAGGGCGCGCGTCCGGAATATCACGACGGCCGCGTCTGGGTTCCCCCCGCCGGGATCATCTCCGCGCCGAAAACGATCGAGGAAGCGGCGGACAGCGCGCTCGCGGCGCGGGTCCGGGCGCACAACGACACGATGGCGCTCGGGGCGGGACGGCGTCAGCCCGGTGACTGGACGTTCGAGCACAACGGGAAGAAGTACGGGATCGATTCCAAGTTCATCCAACTCGGGTCGTTCAAGATCCCGACTGCGGTGCTGGCGTTCCTGCCGCTCAACGTGACGGCGAATCCGATCATGGGTGAAAACGAACGGACATTGAACGCGCGCCACGACGACATCATGTATCAGGC
>Ga0182024_10001169_pt1 | contig 67906 bp, 53 predicted proteins | sample P32metaG_FD_120480 | JGI IMG/M metagenome (GOLD analysis project Ga0182024, IMG submission 120480) | Permafrost microbial communities from Stordalen Mire, Sweden - P3-2 metaG (Illumina Assembly) | ecosystem: Environmental > Terrestrial > Soil > Wetlands > Permafrost | place: Sweden: Stordalen...
CATCTTTGGCTCGCTCTCGTCCGTTCACTCCTCCTGCCACCGCCCCCTGAACTCCCCTCCAGCCCCTTATCCGGCCCGGCTGCCTTCGCCTCCACCCTCGCAGCAGCTTCTTAAGGGCCGACTACGTAGCGGACGTAGCGCGAAGCGCGAAGATGGCGATGCGGAGCATCGTCCCGAAGGGATGCCTCCGGCGGGCGCCCTTAGGGGCGACGGAGGCACAACGCGCCAGCGTTTCGCCGGATTTCAATACTGGAGGTCTTACGATCCCTGCGGCCCGGCGCGACTGGTCAGCATGAACTCCACCGCCTCGCGCAGGGCCTCCCAGCTCGCATCGATGATATTGTCGCTCACGCCGACCGTCACCCAGATCGAGCGCCCGTCGCCGCTTTCGATCAATACGCGGGTCCTCGCAGCCGCCCCCTGGGTGCTGTCGAGAATTCGGACCTTGTAGTCGCGGAGCGTCATCTCGCGCAACTGCGGATAAACCTTGTCCAGGGCGAGCCGGAGGGCCAGATCGAGGGCCCCGATCGGCCCGTTGGATTCCGCAACCGTGTGCACCGACTCGCCGTTCACCTTCAGCTTGACGGTGGCCTCCGCCCAGAGATCGGCCCCGTGCCGCTCGATGATCACCCGGTAGCTCTCGACATCGAAGAACGACCGGCTCTTGCCGAGCCATTTGGCGACAAGGAGCTTGAACGAAGCTCCGGCCGCCTCGTATTCATAGCCCCTGAATTCCCTCTCCTTCAGGTCATCGATGAGCCCCTTCATTTCAGGGCGCTTTTCATCGAGCTCGAGGCCCATCTCGCGCGATTTCAATGCAAGGCTGCTGCGGCCCGCCATATCCGAAACGAGGACTCGGGTCCGGTTGCCGACGAGGGCCGGATCGATGTGCTCGTAGCTTCGAGCGACCTTCTGCACCGCGTTCGCGTGGAGCCCGCCTTTGTGGGCAAAGGCCGACTGGCCGACGAACGGGGCCTTTGGATCGGGCCGAAGGTTGGCGAGTTCGTCGAAGAAAATCGAAAGATTCCGGAGTTCCGCCAAATGCGCCGCGCAATTTGCGCTGCGGCCCATCTTCAGGATCAGGTTCGGAATGATGGAGACCAGGTTGCCGTTTCCCACCCGCTCGCCGTATCCGTTGACGGTTCCCTGCACAAGCGTCGCCCCGGCCTCGATCCCCGCAAGCGCCAGCGCCACGCCGAGGCCGCTGTCGTTATGGGTATGAACGCCGATCTTGTCCCCGCCGAATCGCGCGACGGTTGCGGCTGTGATGCGCACAACGTCGGGCACAAGCCTTCCGCCATTGGTATCGCAAAGAGTCAGGTTGGACGCGCCGCCCCGCGCCGCAGCATCCAGCGTTCGCAGCGCGTAATCGGGATCGAGGAGGTATCCGTCGAAAAAGTGCTCCGCATCGTAGATGACCTCGCGCCCTTCGGACACGAGATGGCGGACCGAGTCCTCGATCATCGCCAGATTCTCCTCCGGCGTCGTCCGGAGGACCTCGCGCACGTGAAGAAGAGAGGTCTTTCCCACGATCGTAGCAACCGGCATCCCGCTCTCGAGCAGCGTCTTGAGCTGCGCATCCTCCGCCGCGACAGCCCCGGCCCTGCGCGTCGAGCCAAATGCCGCCAGGCGCGCGTGCCGGAGCTTCAGCTTTTTAGCCTCGGAGAAAAATGCAATGTCGCGCGGATTTGCTCCGGGATAGCCGCCCTCGATAAAGTCGATTCCAAACTGATCGAGCTTCTCGACAATCAAGAGCTTGTCGGTGACGGAGAAACTGATCCCCTCGCCCTGCGTTCCGTCGCGGAGCGTCGTGTCGTATATCCTGATGAGATTCGTGCTCAAGGCTACTTTACCTCAGCTGCGGCCCTGATCAGATCGAGAAAACTGCGCGCCTCAAGGCTTGCCCCTCCGATGAGGCCGCCATCGACGTCGGCCTGGCCCAGAAGCTCGGCGGCGTTGGATGGCTTCATCGAGCCGCCGTAGAGGATGCGCACCCGGTGGGCGGCTGCGTCCGCGAAAAGCTTGGAAAGCAACCCGCGTATGAACGCATGAATCTCCTGCGCCTGGTCGGCGGTCGCCACCTTTCCCGTTCCGATGGCCCAAACCGGCTCGTAGGCCACGATGATGCTCGGCGCGAGCTCCTTGCTCACTCCCTCAAGGCCACGCTCCACCTGACCTTGGATCACCTTAAGAGTGGTTTTGGCCTCGCGCTCGTCGAGCGTTTCGCCGACGCAGAGGATGGGGCGCAGCTGGTTTTTGAGCGCGGAGAGCAGCTTCAAATTGATGAAGGCGTCGGTCTCGCCAAAACTGCTCCTGCGTTCGCTGTGCCCGAGGATCACGTGGGTGACGAAAAGAGAGCGAAGCATGGGAGCGGAGACTTCTCCTGTGAACGCGCCGCTCGACTCATGATGCATGTTTTGGGCTCCAAGTTTCACGACGGACCCCTCCAAGGCGGCCGCGGCGCTCTCGAGCGCCGTGAACGGCGGGCAGACCACGATATCGACGTCGTTTCTCTGGCCGACGCTGAAAGCGATGTCCTTTACCAGATCGGCGGCGTCCGCTGCCGTCTTGTTCATTTTCCAGTTGCCGGCGATGAGCTTTTTACGCGAAACGGGCATGGGGCTCAGTTTTCCAGGAACGCGACTCCGGGCAACACTTTACCTTCAAGGAACTCGAGGCTAGCACCACCCCCGGTGGAGCAATGGGCCACCTTGTCGACGATCTTGAACATTTTCGCGGCGGTGGCGGTGTCGCCGCCGCCGATGACCGTCACGGCGCCGCGGGCCGTGGCTTGCGCGACCGCCTCCGCCATCGCCTTGGTCGAGCCGGCAAACTTGTCGAATTCGAATACACCCGACGGGCCGTTCCAGACAATCGTCTGCGCCCGGGCGATCGCGTCGCGGAAAAGCGCGATCGATTTTGGCCCGGCATCCAGGCCCATCCATTGATCCGGAATTCCGGTCGAATCGTCGGCCTCCCGAGTCGCCGCGTTCGGGTCGAATTTGTCTGCGCAGACGAAGTCCACCGGCAAGACGATCTTCACGCCGCGCGCCTTGGCCTTGGCAGCCAATTCACCCGCGATCTTCGCGCCTTCCGGATCAAAGAGGCTCGTGCCGATCGCCATTCCGTACAGCACTTTCTTGAATGTGAATGCCATCCCGCCGCCGATGATGATCTCGTCGGCCTTGTCGATCAGGTTGTTGATGAGCGGAATCTTGTCGGCGACCTTTGCCCCTCCGAGAATCGCCAGCAATGGCCGCTTCGGGTGCTCGAGGACGGCCGCGAATGCGTTCAACTCGGCTTCCATCAGAAATCCAGCCGCTTTATGGGGCAATATCACCCCGACCATCGACGAATGCGCGCGATGAGCGGTGCCAAAAGCATCATTGACAAAAATGTCTCCCAGCCGGGAAAGGCCCGCCCTAAAGGCCTCGACCGCCTTCGGATCGGCCTTCTTCGACGTGCCATCTTCGAGTTTCACCTTGCCCTCTTCCTCGATATGGAAGCGCAGGTTTTCCAGAAGGACGACCGCGCCGGGCGCCAGATTGGCGCAGGCCGATTCGACCGCCGGTCCCACGCAGTCGTCCAGAAACACGACCGGTCGGCCCAGAAGCTTTTCAAGTTCGGCGGCAACCGGCTTTAGGGAGAATTTCTCGATCCGCTGGCCATCCGGGCGTCCGAGATGGCTCATAAGGATCACCGAGGCGCCGTGGGCAAGGGCATGGTTTATGGTCGGCAAAGCCGCGGCGATGCGCTGATTGTTCGTGATGGCGCCGGTTTTCTTGTCCTGCGGAACGTTGAAATCGACGCGCATGAGGACGCGCTTGCCGGTGAGATCGAGTTCACGGATGGATATGAATTTGGGCATGGGAGGATGGCCCTTCAGTCGCGCTCAGGGCCGGAGCGGAGAAACAGGCGAAAGCCGCGAACCGGAGAAACGGGCCCTGCAGGGCCTGCCGCCCAGAGGTTGGGAACAGGCCGGTCAGAGCCCGGTGGCGATCTTTTTGAGAAGGTCAACGCACCGGTTGCTGTAGCCCCACTCGTTGTCGTACCAGGAAATGAGCTTGAAGAATCGATTGTTGAGCTCGATTCCGGAACCGGCATCGAAAATCGACGAGGCCTTGTCGTGGATGAAGTCGGTCGAAACGACCTCGTCGGAAGTGTAGTTGAGGATTCCCTTCAGGTACGTTTCGCTCGCCTTCTTTATCGCGGCGCAAATTTCCGCGTAGGAGGTCTGCTTGACGGTGCGAACCGTCAGATCGACGACCGAAACGGTCGGAGTCGGGATGCGGAAAGACATGCCGGTCAGCTTGCCCTTCACTTCGGGCAAAACGAGCCCGACGGCGCGCGCCGCGCCGGTAGTCGAGGGGATGATGTTGATCGCGGCCGAGCGCCCGCCCTTCCAGTCCTTCCTGGAAGGTCCGTCGACCGTTTTCTGTGTCGCCGTGTACGAATGAATCGTCGTCATGAGGCCTTCCTCAACTCCGAAACCTTCCTTCAAAAGCACGTACACGACAGGCGCCAGGCAGTTGGTCGTGCACGAGGCGTTCGAGATGATGTTGTGCGTCGCGGCATCGTACTTGTTGTCGTTTACGCCCATGACCAGCGTGATGTCCTCGCCCTTCGCGGGCGCGGAGATAATCACCTTTTTTGCGCCGGCGGCCAGATGCCCCTTTGCCTTATCGGCCTCAGTGAAGAGCCCTGTGGACTCGATGACAACCTCGACTCCGAGCGCCTTCCAGGGCAATTCCGCCGGAGTCTTTGCGGCAACGACCTTAATCTCATGGCCGTCGACGACCAGAACGTCGGCGTCGGTCTTGTCAGGAGCGGACTTCTTCGACGTCACCGAGCCATTGAAACGGCCCTGGGTGGAGTCGTACTTGAGCAAATAGGCGAGATTGTCGGCAGGCACGATGTCGCCTACGGCGACTACGTCGAAAACCGAGCCGAGCAGGCCCTGTTCGACGAGTGCGCGGAAAACGAGCCGACCGATCCGGCCAAAACCATTGATAGCCACTTTGAGAGCCATGGGAGTCTTTGTTCGATATGCAGTTACCTTCTTATGTGTGGTTCCTCGCGGACGCGAAGAACCTCAAGAGAACACCCCCCCATCCAGCAGGTCAAGCCAACAGGCTATTTACCCTTCGCACATCCACAGTCCGCAGCTGAGCGGCGGCAGCAAAAGATTGGCTTCCACCGGGCGCAGCGCGCTGTGTCCCGGAAAATAAAATCGCTCATGGTCGGCGAGCTGGCGCCAGTGCCCGAGACCGGCCACTTCCTGACCGACCGAAAGATTCGCGTCGTGCAGCCCCGGGTTTATTGCAAATAGAAGCCTTGCAGAGCCGTCCGAGCGATCGGCGTTGTACAGAGCGCCTAGAGGCGGCGAATCGGGATCTCCGAAAAACTGGAAAAAGCCCTCCGTCGGCTTCGAAAACCGCCGCACCAGCCGGCCGAGGGAGCCGCGCCGGAAATCGATCCATTCCGCAAAATACGCGTGGGTCGCGAGGTGCCGGTAAAGCCGGTGGTAATCGAGGGCGTTCACGTCCCCGCGCAGGTACGTGTTCTTGAGGCCGCGCTTGGACCGGAGAAAATCCTGGCCCTCCGAAATCATTGGAATCCCAAGGGACATGAAAAGGACGGCCGCCATAAGGTGCGTGCGCCGCCTGTCGTTCATCGTGGGCTCGGACCCATCAAAGTTCGCGTTCTCCGTGATCACATCGAGCCACGCCCGGTCGTCGTGCGATTCGGTGTAGTTGACTGTTTGAGCCGGCCACTTCGCAAAGTACCAGGGCGAGCCGCGAAGGAAGTACTCCAGCCGCTTGGAAGGGCCTTCGCCCCGGACGTAGTCCCGCAGGAAATCGCGATACCCGTCGTTCCAGGACGCCCAGTGGGTGTCGCGAAGGGCGCCCGCGATGTGCCCGCGGAAGCTCCATGGCTCGGCAATCAGGATAACGTCGGGTTTCACCCGCCTCAAAGCGAAGGCGATCTCCCGAAGCACGCCGACGCCGAGCAATTCCGCCAGATCAAAGCGGAAACCGTCGATTCCGTACGCCTCGATGAGATGCGTGCAATTGTCGATGATCAGGCGCCTGGCCATCGCCGAGCCCGCGCGGACGTCGTTTCCGCAGCCGCTCCAATTTGTGAGCGCGCCCTTGAGGTCCCGCTGGACGTAATAGAGGCCGTCGATTGCGATCAGATGGGGCGGCACGCCGACGTGGTTGTAGACCACATCGAGAATGACGGCCATTCCGCGCTTGTGAAATGCCGCGATCAGACCCTGCAATTCGTGAACGCCTGAGGCTTCGATCGCCGAGAGTGAATATCCGCCTTCCGGCGCGAAAAAACAGGTCGTCATGTAGCCCCAGTGGTATTCCTCCGCGGTCTTGTTATCGAATTGTTGGACCGGTTGAAGCTCGACGCAGTTTACACCGAGGCCGTGGAGATAAAAATCGGGATGCTCAACCCACTTTGTGAGCCCGGTGAATCCCATCCGCTCGGTGGGGCTCGCCGGCACCGGGGCATTCGCGGCCAGATCCCGCACATGCGCCTCGGCGATGACAAGATCCTGCCAGGCGGGTGTTTGGAAATCCCGGTCCCCCGATCCGACCCAATCGCGCGAAAGGATGATCCCTGGACCGCCGCGATCCACAGCCGCGAGTGCATACGGGTCGAGTATCCGGATATTTGGATCAAAAGAACCCGGCCCCTCCCTCACACCGTCCAGGGTGTACCAGTAGAGCCAGCTGTGAAGATTGCGATCCAGCGCGATCTCCCAAACCCCTGCGGCTCCTTCCTCATCCCTGCGGCGGTGCACATCGTAGGAAAACGCATCTGCAGAGCTCTCCTGAGCCTCGCAGATGTGAAGGATCACCCGCTTGGCGCGCGGGGCGAAGAGCCTGAAAATGGTCGCTCCGCCGTCCGGAATCGCGCCAAGGGGAAGGGAGGTATTCAGATCGTAAAAAAACGCCCCCATGCCCAAGGCGGCCGGCCCTCCCGAATTCTCAAGAGCAATCGACCAGGAACCGGACAGGTCGAATGGCCGGTCCACGGTGAACCTCCACAAATGCCGTCCCGTGCGCGCAGGATCGAGCAGGCGGTTCCTTATCCCGCCCTGATCCATCGCGAGATTGGGAATTTCGTCGGGTATCCCGAGCCAGATCTGCTGGCCGGTCAGGAACTTGAAAAGGTGCGCCGATTTGAGCAGGGGCTCGGCGGGCCCCGACCAAACGAGCGCGGCTTCGCCGTCGATATACGACGGAACGAGCTGCCACTCCGGCTTGCCCGCAGCCGACTGCCAGCCGTTGAAATCGCCGACGACAAAAACATCGTCAACCGACGGATCGACGTCGCAGACAGGCCCGAGCGGCATGACAAAAAAGAGTTCTCCCCCGGTATCGTCCACGAAATAACCGAACTCCCTTCCAGCCACCGATCCCGGCGCCGGCGCGGTTCCGGTGAGCGCCGGCGCCCCCGCGCCCAGGACAAGGCGCGGCGGAGCGCTGGCGGCCCAATCACGCTCAAACTCGACGATCCCGGAAGTCGTTGAATCGAGCCATGCGCGAACAATCCTGGCGGAAGAATCGGACATCGGGGCAAGACGCTAAGGGGGTGGATTGCGGATGGACATAGATTTTTTTTAGAAATCGGGCTAAATGGCGTGGTTCCCAATTTTATCATGCAGGCCCGCGAAAAAATTCTGGTCGCCATGTCCGGCGGAGTTGACAGCTCCGTCGCGGCGCTGCTTCTGCGGGACCAGGGCCACGACATCGAAGGCGCCTACATGAAGAACTGGATCAACGAGAAGGAGGTGGTGGGCCGCTGCCCCTGGGAGGAGGACATCGCCGACGCCCGAAAGGTCGCCGAGCAGCTGGGGATCGCCTTCCGAGTCGTCAACCTCATGCGCGAGTACAGAGAGCGGGTCGTCGAATATCTCCTGGCCGGGTATGCAAAAGGGATAACGCCCAATCCCGACGTAATGTGCAACCGCGAGATCAAGTTCGGCGTGTTTCGCGCGTGGGCGCTCGATCACGGATTTGCAGCGGTTGCGACCGGACACTACGCGCGAAAGGTCGAATCGGACCGAGCCGTCCTCCTTGAAGGATCCGACAAAAACAAGGATCAGTCGTACTTTCTTGCGTTGCTGGGCCAGCAGCAGATCCGCGATGCGCGTTTCCCCATCGGCCAAATTGCAAAGCCCGAGTTGCGCAAGCTGGCCAGGGAAGCCGGCCTGGCAACGGCCGACAAAAAGGACAGCCAGGGAATCTGCTTCATAGGCGAGGTGAAGATGGACGACTTTTTGAGGGCCTATGTGCCGGATCGCCCCGGGCCGATCGTGCGGGCGAGCGACGGACGCGAAGTCGGGCGGCACAGGGGCCTGCATTACTACACGCTCGGCCAGCGCAGGGGGATCCGCGTCCCTTCCAACGCCGACAATGAGCGCTACGTCGTCGTTGGAAAGCGTGCCTCGGACAATGTTCTCCTGGTAGCGTTTGACCATCCGGACGCTCCCGGCCTTTACCAGTCCGATGTCAGAGTGCATTCACTGTCCTGGACAGGCGAGCCGGTGGATGCATCCAAGCCGCTGGAAGGCCGGGTTCGTTACCGCGATCCGCGCGTTTCACTGGAATTCATCCCGGAAGGGCGCGGCACGGCGCGAATCCGCTTTCGCGATCCTCAGCGGGCGCTCGCGAGCGGCCAGGTGCTGGCGCTTTACGATGGTGAGCGATTGCTCGGGGGCGGGATTTACGTCTAACAGCCTGCTAAGATTCCACCCGGGTTCGGCGCAGGGACATAATCCGCTTTCGGAGTTCCGTTTTCAGCCGGTCCAGCCCCATCCCGCTGACGCAGGATATCTCGGCAATCGCGACCTTGTTCCGCCGCTTGAATTTCGCCAGGTGAGCGCGCGCTTCAGGCAGATCCATCTTGTTGGCGACGACGAGCCGCGGCTTCGCCAAAAGGGAGCGGTCGTACAATCCGAGTTCGCGGATCAATTTCTTATAATCGTCTCCCGGATCGCGTCCGTCGCTGCCGGCCATGTCGATCAGTATGACGAGAAGGGTGCAGCGCTCGATGTGGCGGAGAAATCGGTGGCCGAGGCCCTTGTTCTCGCTCGCCCCCTCGATAAGCCCGGGAATATCGGCCAGGTGCAGGCGCCGGGGCTCGGGAAGATTATAAGGGTAATCAATTACTCCAACTTGCGGGTGGAGCGTCGTGAAGGGATAGGGAGCCGTCCTGGGCCGTGCATTCGTGATCGCGCGGGTCAGGGACGATTTTCCGGCATTGGGATAGCCGACGATGCCGACGTCCGCGATGCTCTTTAAGACGAGCCTGTAGACTCCGCGCTCGCCCAATTGGCCGGGATTCGCGCGCCGCGGGGCGCGAGTCGTGGAGGTCTTGAAGTGAGTGTTGCCCCATCCGCCATTCCCGCCCTTGCACAGGACGATCTCCTGGCCGTCGGCGGTGATCTCGCCGACGACCTGGCCAGTCGCATCGTCCGTCACGACCGTTCCGAGCGGCATTTTCAAAATCGCGGGCTTCCCCTCGCGTCCGTTGCAGTCCTTTCCCTGGCCATGTTCGCCGCGCACGCCTTTCCAATGCGGCTGAAACTTGAAATCGACGAGGTTGTTTTGGTTCACATCGCCCACCAGGACGACATCGCCCCCGCGGCCTCCATCACCCCCATTGGGTCCGCCCCAGGGCTCGTATTTCTCGCGGCGGAATGAAATGCAGCCGCGCCCACCGTCCCCGGCCTGGGCCTTAATTACGCATTCGTCGACGAACATACCCTCTAGAATGCAGAAACCAACACTGCTGCCAAGGTTACCGGAAGATCGGCAGTGGGGCGTCTTTAAAAGGGAGTAGCGGAACGCGCCAGCGTTTCGCGAAAGCCTGGCGGCTTCCGCTACGACACTTAAGTTAGCGCCATTTCCCTCAAAGCACTATCTTGATGCCCTTGCGAAGATAGGTTGGAACGTCCAAATCCTGCCCGTCGAAAAGATTCCTGTCGGTCTTCTCAAAATACCCGCGGCTTTCCAGTTCTCCAAACCCGAACTCGTCCTGCTGCACCTTGGCCGATCCAGCCGCTTTTGACTCTGCGGGAGGCGCTCCGACGGCCACAGACTGCCCCGATTCCTGGCCAGAAGACGCGGTCGCCGGGGCGAAGGTCCCGACCGATTGATGCGCAACACCGCCGTTCGCGGCGCCATGGGGTTCCCTTGCCCGAGGACGCCGGCTTGCAAACGGCTGCCGGCTGCCTCCGGCGCGGCCGCCCATGTCGCTTGTGCCCAGGACGCAGATCTCCACGCGGCCCTGCATCCCCTCGTCGATGACGGCGCCCATGACGATATGGGCTTCCCGCCCGAACTGCTCGGCGATCGAGCTCATGATTTCGTTCACCTTGGGAAGCGTGAGGTCGGTGCCGCCCACGATATTGACGAGCAGGCGGTCCGCCTTCCGCGAAAATTCGGGCGTGTGGAGGAGCGGGCAAAGCTTCAGGCTTGCGATCGCATCGGTCACGGAATTTTCCCCGCTTCCCTCCCCCAGGCCGAAGAGGGTCTTTCCGCCCCTCTGCTGGAAAGCCTGCCGGAGCGTCGAAAAATCAATGTTGATGAGACCGGTCTTGAAGAGCATCGACCAGATCGATTTCACGCCTCGGCCGACCCACTCGTCGGCTCGGGCGAAGGAGTCGAGGACCGTTTCGCTTTCCGCCGACTCCTGGAGGAGAACATCGTTCGGAAGGGGAATCACGGCGTCGCATACCTGCCTGAGCGCGCGGAGAGCCTCCTCCGCCTGCTTCAGCCGGCGGCCGCCCTCGAAGCTGAACGGCATCGAAACAAATGCGATGACGAGCGCCCCCTGCTCGGCGGCGATTTCCGCGACGACGGGCGAAGCGCCGCTGCCGGTCCCGCCGCCCATTCCGGCCAGAAGGAATATCAAATCGCAATCCTTCGCGACGGCCGCGATTTTTTCGCGGTCGGCCTCCGCGGCCTCTCGGCCGAGGTCGGGATCGCCCCCGGCGCCGAGCCCCCGGGTGACGCTCATCCCGATGAGGATCTTGTCCTGGACCGGCGAGCTGGAGAGCGCTTGGTGATCCGTGTTGATGACCGCAAGTTCAAGGCGGTCGAGATTCTCCATCTTGAGGCGGTCGACTGCGTTGGAGCCGGCGCCGCCGACGCCGATCAGCTTGATCGCCACATTGCGGTCGGAGAGGAGCGGGTGCTCGAGCGGAAGTTCGTTCAGGTCCATTTTGTATCAGGCGTTCGCAAAGAGGCGCGTGACTCCGCGCAAAAAGCCGCCCCGGCGGCGGACTCCCCCGGCGCTCTCCGCCTGGGCGTTGACGCCGTAATAAAGGACGCCGAGGGCCGTATGATATCCGGGATCGCGCAGATTATCGGCGACCCAGGACGGCGCCTCGCCCAGGTGCGCCGAGGTCCCGAAGACCTTTGCCGCGCATTCGGCGATGGCAGGCAGTTTCGCCGTTCCGCCGGTGAGCACGACCCCTGCCGCGCAGGATTCAACGGAGAACGACTGGCCGAGTTTCTTCTTAACGACATCGAGGAGTTCCCAGGTCCTCGCCGCCGTGATCTGTTCGATCGCCAGGCGCGAAAACTGGCGATCGCCGATCGCGAAGTTTCCGTCGAGCCAGACCCGCTCGGAACGATCGCGGGCCTGCACCAGGGCGCGCCCGAACCGGAGCTTGAGCTTTTCCGCCTGGCCCTCGGTCAGGCGGAGGCCGATGCTCAGGTCATTCGTCAGGTGGGCGCCGCCGATCGGCAAGACCCCGGTCGAGTGAGGCACGCCATCGCGGTAGATGACGTAGTCGGTCGTTCCGGCGCCGATATCGATTGCAAGGACGCCATGTTGCCGCTCCTCGGCCGTCGTCACCATGTGTCCCGAGGCCAGGCTCGACAGCACGAGTTCGCGCACCTCGAGATTGCAGCCGCGGATCACGTGGATGAAGTCCGCCAGGCGCTGTTCCTGGCCGTGCACCGTCCAGTATCCGACCTCGAGCTTTTGGCCGACGAGGTTTTCGGGCGAGGTCGGAACGAGGCGGTTGTCGACGCGGTAGGGCCGGCGGATGTGGTGGACCACCATCCGTTCCGCGGGCAGCTCCTTCGCCTTTGCCAGCTCACAAACGGTCCGGATGTCGTCCTTGTCGATCATGTTGTCGGCCGCCTTCACGTTGACTGACGCCTCGTTGTAGAATCCCTCGAGGTGTCCTCCGCTCTGCGCGAGAAAGACGCAGTCGATGCGCTCGCCGGCATCGCGCTCGGCCTGTTCCATCGCGGCCTGCGTGCCGTCGCTCGCCGCCTTGAAATCGGCTATGGTTCCTTTGATGACGCCGTGGGACTGGCACTCGCCGCGGCCGATGATGGCCAGTTCTCGTCCGGAATATTCTCCGACCAGGGCTGTGATCTTGGAGGTGCCGATCTCAACGGCGCCGATGAAAGTGTGTTGGGATTTCAATTCAGGGGGGATGAAGTTGAAAATTTGGAAAAGCGGCGACATCGGAGAGCGCCGCCCCGCGATCGGCTCCAGGCCCGCTCGGGGCCTGGGCGAGCCCCTGAGCGGCAACCGTGGCGAACTTGACCGGCACGTCGACTTCCTGGCTGTTCGGCCGGGCTCCCAATGAAAGATCGATTTGTCGAAGCGCTGCGCGCGCCGCGGGCCCCCCCTCCTGGGAAATCTTGTCGAGCAGGGTATCGAGCCTCGCGAGCTGGAGAAAAAAATCCTCCCCGGTCCCAAATATGATAGTGTACCCATCCCGCGTGCGAACCTCGATATGCCCGTCGGATTGGAGGTGCTCCAGCGAAACGACCGCCCACGTGGGATACATTTGGTCGGCTTCAAGTTTTGCCCGCACAAGGAGATCAGCCACGGTCTGCATCCCGGCGATCGGCGCCAGGCCCCGGCCCTTTTGGACAAGCTTGACTCCGTCGAGCCACGGCAATCCGGCTACCATAGCCGGGTCATAATCGACCCCCTGATAGACGGTGCCATCGCGGGACACGAGCAGCGTGCGGGAGCTGCCATCCGCAACCTGCGCCATGACGCGGGCGACGGGTGTGCGTTCCGAGACGATCACAGAGAGCGTTGCGGGGAACTTCCGAACCAAGGTGACTGAGGCCACCTGGCCGCTCGCCTCGATCCGTTCCTGGGCCTGCCGCAAATCGAGCCCCATCAGCGTGGCGCTCTTCGGCAGCGCGAGCGCTCGCTTGAGCCATGCCGTGTCCTTGTTGAGGACGCCGTTGGATGCGAGGGTCAGATTGTCCCCGATCGGAACCGCATCCTCCGAAACGGCCGCCAGTCGGGGCGAGTTTTGAAGGATCGTCACGACCTGCCAGCCCGCCCACGCAACAGCAGCGAGGGTCGCGATACCGGCGATCATTCCAAATGTCTGTCCCAGCCTGCGCAGGCGGCCCTCCCTGGACATCGCGCGCGCCTTCACTTGCTGGGGAATTTCTCTCCAGCTTCGGGTCGAGGGCAGCGCAAGAGTGTCTCGGCTCACGTTTTCAATTTCTCCGCGACCCCATGAAAACGCCGCAACGCAGGTTTCGCCATTTCCCGGACCAAAGCGATGAAATCCAACCCCGCGCAGCGCGCACTCATCGGCAGCAGACTGGTCTCTTTCATGCCCGGAAGCGTGTTGATTTCGAGCAAAAACGGTTCGTTCGTCTCCGCCAGGATGAAATCCACGCGCGCATAGTCCCGGCAGCCGCACGCCGCAAATGCGATTTCAGCCGCGGCCCGGACCGCGGCCGCGGTCGGGGGGTCCACCGGCGCGGGCGCGATGTATTCGGTGAGGCCTTTCGTGTACTTGCTCGCGTAGTCGTATACCCCGGAGCGAGGGCGAATCTCCACAATCCCCATCGCGCGACCGCCGAGGATTCCGACGGAAAGCTCCCTTCCGCGGATCCGCCGCTCGGCCAGCCATCGGCCGGTTTTGATTCCGGCCAGAGCGGCGATCAAGTCCGCCCGGTTCGAAATAATGCTCAGGCCGACACTGCTGCCCTGGTCGTTCGGCTTGACAACCACATCCGCGCCGAGCCGGTCCGCGATCTCGCCCGCGTCCGGCTTCGCGCTGGATGAAAACGCAATCGAATCGGGGACTCTTATACCGCGGGCAGCGGCCAACGCTTTGGTGCCGGCCTTGTCCATCGTCAGGCGGCTCGAATCCGCGTCGCATCCCGAATAGGCGATCCCCGCCTCCTCAAGAAGGGTCTGCATCCCCCCATCCTCGCCAAACGTCCCGTGCAGGAGGGAGAATGCCACGTGACGGGCCGGATTCAGGCCGCTTGGGAGCGCGTCGCGATCCACGCGAAATAGGCGGGTCCGTTGGAAGTAGGTCAGCGCAAGCGCGCACGCCCTTCCGGAACCCAGCGAGACCTCGCGCTCCGACGATGTGCCCCCGGCCAGGACTGCGATCACGGGTTCCGTCATAGCTCGTCCCTCCAATTCCGCCCGTAGAGCATCACCTCCGGTTCGAGTTCCACGCCCTGGAGGCCGCGCACGCGGGCCCGCACCCGGCGGATCAACTCGATCACCTCGGCGCTCGTCGCCCCGCCGCGGTTGATTATGAAATTCGCATGCACGGGCGATATTTCCGCATCCCCCACCCGCTCCCCCTTGAGCCCGCTCGCATCGATGAGCCGGCCGGCCGAATCGCCCGTGGGGTTCTTGAATATGCATCCCGCGCTCGGCTCCCTCGGCTGGCTCTCGCGGCGTTTTCTTTTGAAAAGCTCGATCTGGCGCGAAATCGCCTCGGCCGCCATTTCGCCCGCGGGCTTGAAGAGCGCTCCCAAGGCTATCGCTTCGAGCAGTTCGGCGCAATGTCGGTAATCGGCGTGCATCTCGGACCGCTTGAGCGTTCTCACCTCCCCGTTGAGGGTCATCAGCTCGACCTCTTCGACCAGGTCGAAAGTCCATCCCCCCATTGCGCCCGCATTCATGCGCAGGGCGCCGCCAACGCTTCCCGGGATGCCTTCGAGGAACTCGAAACCGGACAGGCCTGCGGCGGCGGCGAGTCCGCACAAGCGCTTGAGTCTAAGACCCGCTCCGGCCCAGACGCGGCCCCCGGCCCTCAGCTCGAAGCGCGACCACGCCTCATGGGCGAGCGCGACGACAAGCCCGTCAACCCCGTCGTCCGGAACGATCAAATTGGATCCGCGGCCCAGAAGATAGACGGGAATCCCCCGCTCAAAGGCGCATTGGAGAAGATGGCGCAAATCGTCGACGCTCTCCGGCTCTGCATAAAGCCGGGCGGCTCCCCCGACGCCGAGCGTCGTTTTCTTTGCAAGCGGCTCCTCCCGCCTGAGCTTTGTCTCCCGGCCAAGCCCTTCTTGGATCGCCTCCGCAAACCCGTCCCAGCGCTTCGCCTGCTCCGGCGCAAGGCGGCTCTCGAGCCATTCCCGGGCCCGGCGATCGATGTCGCCCGCGCCGACAAATGCGACGAGATCGTCGGGTTTGGCCTCGCGCGACAGGATTCGAAACAGATCCCGTCCGCCTCCGCCCGGGAGATAATCGACCGGCACCGGCGCGGCGCGTCGCTTCATCTCGGCGCAGAGGTCGGCCGCCATCCCGCCCGCAATCGGATTCTCGCCCGCTGAATACACGTCGAGCAAATGTACCCGGTCGGCAAGCGACAGCGCCTCGGCGAACTCCGACCTGAACTGCGCCGTGCGGCTGAAACGATGCGGTTGGAAAACGGCGATCAGCCTTCCGCGACCCGCCATGCGCTTGCGCAGGCTGGTGAGAAGGGCCCGGATTTCCGCCGGATGGTGGGCGTAATCCTCGATTACAGCCGGGCCGCCTGGCGAGAGGATCCCCTGGCGGCGGCGCATTCCGGGATAGTCGGCCAGGGCGCTCGGGGTCGGTGGCACGCCCATGAGCTGGGCCGCCGCCAGCGCGGCCGTGGCATTTGAAGCGTTGAATTCGCCGCTTGCGCGCACCCGGCACTCGATCGGGGCGAACAGGCCGCCGAGGCGGATTGCCATCCCCCAGGTGTCTTCTAAAGCAGGGGCCGAGGAGAAGTCCCCCGTTCGGCCAAACGTGAATACGCGTTTTCCGGACCCGACTACGCCCTTCTCCCCCGCGAAGGCCGGAAGAATCCGCTGCGAACGCGGGCACGAATCGCTCGCCAGGATGGCCAGGCGCGTCCGGCCGAAAAGGGCGGAGAATGTCGCCTCCAACTCGGCCGGCTCGCGGTAGTGATCGGGGTGGTCCCAGTCCAGGTTTGTCGTAACCGTGATTTCCGGCGAGAAGCCTTCGATCGTGCCGTCGCTTTCGTCGATCTCGGCGACCACCCACTCATTTGAGCCGACGCCGGCCGGAGCGAGGCCGTCGTTAAATAGCCCCCCGACGAGATAGCTCGCTTCAAACTTCGCGCGCCGGAGCACCGTGACAAGCATTGCGGTCGTCGTCGTCTTGCCGTGGGCTCCGCAAATGGCGACCAGCTTCCTGTCGCGGACGATTTCCGCGAGCATTTCGCCCCGCCGCACCAGCGGGATGCCGCGGGCTGCCGCGGCGGCATATGCCGGATGGGCGGCGGGAATCGCCGAGGAATACACCACCCAATCGACCTCGGCCGGAAGCGGGCCAACGGCCACGCGCGCACGGCCCAAGAGCCCGGCGACTTCATCCGACAGGGCGTCATCCTCTCCCGAGACCGCGCAGCCGCTTTCGGACAGGTAGATCGCAAGTGGAGCGACGCCCATTCCTCCGACGCCAATGCAATGGACGCGGCGGACCTTGCGCGAAAACAATTGAAATGGAAGTTCGGCGGCCTTCATCGACTTCACGCGGTGGCCAGCCGTTTCGGGGGGGTGTTTCCGCCGGAATCGGCGATTTCCTCGAGGTCCCCCAGAATTGTCTCAAGCGAATTTGCCCGGTCCATGCGCTGCAAATTCGACCGGAACTTCAGAAGCAGCCATTCGTTGAAAATCGCGTCCATAACCTCGGCGAGGAGCCCTCCGAGCATCGTCTGGTCCACGACAAGGCCGCCGCCCTGGCGCTCGAAAAATTCCGCATTGCGGTGCTGATGGTGATCGGCGGCGTGCGGATAGGGAACAAGGATGGCGGGCGTTTCGCAGCGGATCAGCTCGGCCAGCGTCCCGGCGCCGGCGCGGGATACCACGATGTCCGCCGCCGAAAGAAGCTCGGCCATCCGGTCGCAAAATGGAGTGAAGGTCACGCGCACCGCCGCCCCTGTCCGCGTTCTCATATCGAGCGATTCGGCGGGTCCCTTGCCCAGCCCTGTCAGGCAATAGACCTGGATCCCCTCCGCGGCCAGGGCTCCGACGTTAACCCGCGTCCAATCGTTTAAAACCGAGGCGCCCTGGCTGCCGCCGAGCACGGCGAGCACCTTCTTGTTGGGGTCCAGTCCGAGGAAGGCGCGCGATTCGGCCCTCGGCAGGCGGACGATTTCGCTGCGCACCGGAAGCCCGACCTGCCGGGAGACCCAGGGACTGACGCTTCCCATGCGAACACCGGCCGGCAGATACACCCTTTGGGCGAACCGGCCCGCGGTCCGAATCGCGAGGCCGGGCACCCGATTGGACTCGTGCAAGGCGACGGGAATCCGCGCCAGCTCCCCCGCCAGGACGACGGGAGCGGATGTAAACCCGCCGAAACCGACGATGGCATCCGGGCGCCAGCGGGCGATCAAGCGCAGGCAAAAGACGATGGCCCGAATCTGCGACATCGCGCACCGGGCAAACGCGAGAGGCCGCCACGAGAACGGAGAGCCGGGCATCCGCTCAAATCGGAGGGCAGGGTATTTCTCGATCAGCCGGGCGTCGACCTTCTTCCGGCTGATCAGCAGGACGGCCTCGTGCCCGCGCCCCATCAGCCCTTCCGCAAGGGCTATGCCCGGCGAAAGGTGGCCGCCAGTGCCGCCGCAGGAAACAAGAAACCGGCGCTTACTCACGCCAAACCTCCCGCATTGAACGCGAATGGTCCGGCAGCGCGACCCGGCCCCAGGTCCGCGCCGTATTGATCAGCACGCCGAGAAGAAGGCCCATCAGGAGCAGGTTCGAGAGCCCGGCGCTTATGAATGGGAGCGACATGCCCTTGGTGGGCAGCACTCCCGTCACAACCCCGATATTGACGAGGGCCTGAAGGCAGATGAGAAGAAGGCACCCCGCGGCCAGCAGAAAATGATAGAGGTTCGGCGCGCGGCGCAGATGCACGATGCCTGCGATAAAAATGATGGTGAATATCGCGACTACAGCGATCGTGTACCATAGGCCGAGTTCCTCGCCGACAACGGCGAATATGAAGTCGGTGTGGGCCTCCGGCAGAAAATACGCCTGGCGGCCCTGCCCAAGGCCGGCGCCGCTCGTTCCACCGGAGGCAAACGCAACCAGCGATTGATAGAGCTGGTAGGTGCCCCCCTGCTTGTTCGCAGCGACATCGAGAAATGCGGTGAAACGCCGGAGCCGGTTGGGCATGAGCATGACTATCCCAGCAAATGAGCAGGCCCCGACCGCGATCGTCGGAAGAATGTACCGCCACTTGGCGCCGGCGAGAAAAAGCAGGAGAACGCCCACGGCCAGCACCAGGGCGGCCGTTCCCAAATCGGGCTCGAGCAGGATCATCCCGCCAAACGCCCCGACGATCCCCAGCGGATACAAGTAGCCGCGCAGAAACTCGCGCAACCGCGTCTGGTTCATCGCGAGATAGTGCGCGAGGCAGAACACGAGCGCCAGTTTCGCAAACTCCGAAACCTGGACGCGGACCGAGCCGTGGCCCAGCCATCTGCGGCTGCCCTTGATGGTGATTCCAAGGTGCGGCACGAGCACCAGGGCGAGAAGGACGAAGAGGGCGCCCGCGATCCACCACGCGTAGCGGCGCAGGTAATCGAGGTTCAGGCGGCTCGTGACGAGGCAAAGGGCGGCCGCCGCCATGACCCCAGCCAGCTGTTTTCCGAGGTAAAAATACGGACCCTGCTTGAATGCCGCGCTCGCGCTGAATAGAATCGTGAGGCCGAGGCAGGTGAGCGCGATCGCGCAGATGACAATAATCGCCACGGGGCCCGGCACCAACCGAATCCTGGTGCGCGGGGCGGAAGGCGATTGCGCACTCAACCCAATTTCTCCCCCGGAGCTCGAAGTCATTTCGACGGATCCGCGGGAGCGGACTGCGAAGAGGATCCCGAGGGCTCGACCTTGATCACTGGAACATCGGCGCCGGGCCCGGCTGCGGCGCCCGGACCCGCTTCGGGAGGCGGGATCGCCGGCGGCGGACTGGAGCCCAGGGGCGCGGAATTTTCCGGCGCGGTGTTGGCTGTCGACCCGGCCCTATTGCCGGGCGCGCCCGAACGTGAATTCGACTTGAGGGCATGGCCGCCGCCGGGTATCGTCAGCTCCTGCCCGGGATGAATCTTGCTCGGATCGGAAATCGAATTCGCGGCTGCGAGTTCTCCGATCTTGAGACCGTAGGAGCGCGCAATCGACCCCAGGGTTTCCCCCCGTTTGACGACGTGCTTGAGCGGGCCGCTCGACGTGCTCACGTGCGCGGGAGCCGGGGCGGGGGCGGGGGCGGCGGGTGCCGCTTCCGGCATGGACTTTGAGGGAATCAGGAGCTTCTGCCCTGAGCGCAGCGTGGATGTCGTTTTGAGATTATTGGCCGCCGCGAGATCGGCGGATGCCAGATGGTTTTTCTTCGCAATCGTCCACCAGCTGTCGCCCTGCGCGACTGTGTAGGTTGTGGCCGGCGTGACATCGGCCACGGGCTCCGCTTCGACCGCGGCGGCGGCGGCCGTGCCCGGGCGGGTCGGACTGTAGAAAATGACTCCGCCGGAGGAGGACAGCGGAGCGTCCGCGGGTCCGATCGGCTCAAACTGGGGCGCCGAGGGCGCATTCGCCGGGGCGGTCGCGGCGAGATTTGGCAAGCGGATCGTAGGCACGGAGTCGGCGGGCTTCGATTGCGTGTTGGCGGGGACGGCAGCCGTCGGCTTGCCGGTCGAGCTGCATCCCGGAGTCACGAACATGACGGCGAGAAACACGCCGAGGACGACATGAACTCCGAAGACGATGCCGAAAATTCTGATGATTTTCATGGACAGATTGTTGTAGTTTATCAGCTGGATTGAAATTAGAAACTGCTCCGATATCAAATGGGCCGGACGTGTGCGGCCGCGAGCTCGCGCACGAGGCGCTCGAATTGGTCCCCGCGATCCGCATATCCGTGGAACATGTCAAAGCTCGCAAATGCGGGGCTCAGCAGAACGTGCTCTCCCGGCCTCGCGGCCTCGGCCGCGGAATGGACGGCGGCTGAAAGGCTGTCGCAAACGGAGTGCGCGACTCCGGACTTGTCACAGGCCCGCGCCAATTCGCCGGCTGTCTCGCCAATGAGAAACATATGGCGGACCCGCGGCGCAATCCGCCGCACAAAACCCTGCAGATCCCCGCCCTTTGCCTTCCCGCCTGCGATCAGGAGAACCGGAGACTTGAACCTCGGCAGCGCTCCCTCGACCGCGTGAAAATTGGTCGCCTTGGAGTCGTTCCAGTAGGTTACGCCGTCCACCTCGGCCACAGCGGCCAGCCGGTGATGCCCCAGCCGGAATGTGCGGGCCGCGGAGTAGAGTGCCGGAATATCCAGATCCGCCGCCCGCCACCAGGCCGCAGCAAGGACGAAATTCTCCCGCTGCGGGGTGTCGAAGAAAATGGTGCCTGCGAGCTCCGGATTCGGGGGCAGGTCCTCCGTGCGAATCCAGATAATATCGGCGGTGGGATCGCCGGCTGAGTCGAAAAATACGGCCGGGCCGGGCGGTGCCTGCCGCTTGGCAATGCGTTCGGCGTACGAGCGGACCGAAGAGCCGGCGAAAACGCGGTCCGAGCATCTCGCAAGCACCGCTTTCGCGCCAAAATAGGCATCCATGCCCGGATGGCGCTCGAGATGGTCTTCGGCAAAATTGGTCCACAGGGTCGCCTCCGCCCTGAAATGGAGAAGGGTCTCCGCCTGGAAGGAACTCACTTCGCAAACGGCGGTGATTTCAGGCGATCCCCCGCGCTCGGCGGCGGCCAGACCCGCAAATGAGCGGCCGAAATTTCCGGTCGGAACGGCCCGGTACCCCGCTGACGCGAGCGCATGGCAGAGAAACTCCGTCAGGGTGGTCTTCCCATTTGTGCCAGTCACCGCGATCAGGTGTCCCCGCCAAAAAAGCGACGCAAAGTCGATCTCGCCAAGGCACTCGCAGCCTGCGGCGCGGGCCTTCTCGAGCCACGCGTGCCCGAGGGGAAATCCCGGGGAAAACACGACCAGGCGGTGGCGAGCCGCCGCCGCCTCCGTGAACTCGACACCCGTCCTGTCATATATCACCGCCTCCGCGCCCACAGAAACCAGCAGTTCGAGCGCGCCGGTGCCGCTCACTCCGCCGCCGAAGATCGCGACGGGGCGGGCCAGAAGAGGAGCGAGAAATTCTGGAATGGTAAGAGGCATGGGAATCAGCGAAGCCTGAGGGTGGCGAGCCCGGCGAGCGCGAAGATCATCGACAGGATCCAAAATCGCAGCACGACCTTGGATTCAGGCCAGCCCTTTTTCTGATAATGATGGTGGATGGGCGCCATGAGAAAGAACCGCCGGCCCACGCCGGAATAGCGCCGGGTCAGCTTGAAATACCCCACCTGGATGACGACGGAAATGGCCTCCCAGACAAATACGCCCCCGACGATGACGAGGGTCACCGGCTGTTGGATCATGATCGCTATCAGCCCGATAAGGCCGCCCAGCGCGAGGGATCCCGTGTCTCCCATGAAAACCTCGGCGGGGTGCGAATTGTACCAAAGAAAAGCCAGCCCGGCTCCAACCACGGCTCCGCAGATCACCGTCAATTCGTCTGTCCCGGGCACGTGGCCGACGAGGAGCGGGCCGGCAAGGCTCGCCCGTCCGGCGATATAGGCCATGATCCCGTACACGAGCGCCACTGAAATCGTGCAGCCAATCGCGAGGCCGTCCAAGCCGTCCGTCAGATTGATCGCATTGGAGAAACCGACGGTCCAGAAATACACGAAAACGAACAGCGCGGCGAGCGGCATGCTCGCGATCAATGGATGCTTGATGAATGGAATCCACAACTCGCGGATCTTTTCGGAGCTCACCGGGTGGATCAGCAGGAAGGTCAGGGCGGCGACCGTCGTGAGCGTCTGCCAGATGATTTTTTCCCAGGAGGAAATTCCGTCGCGGCTCTTGCGCACGACCTTGAGATAATCGTCGCGATATCCGACGGCCGTCAGCGCCGCATAGACAAACATGGCGACGAACGTCCAGACATTGGGGACGGCCCAAAGAAAGGAGCTGATGAAAACCGAGGCGAAAATGAGAAGGCCTCCCATGGTCGGAGTGTTCTTCTTGTCAAACCGGTGCGCCAAATCCCCCGTTCGGTCGTCGTCGTAGTGCTGCCCGAACTTCAGCCGGCGAAGCCGCGAGATGAGCCGGGGCCCGATGACGAAGCCCATCAGCGCCGCCGTGCACGCGGCCAGCAGAGTGCGAAAGGTCACATACCCGAGCATTCGCAGCGGGCCGAAGTGATCGCTGAAATTGGCGAGATATCTCAGCATGGCGGGAAGAACTTCTCCAGTTCGTGCGCCCGGCTGCCCTTCACGAACACGGCGCCGCGGAATTTCGCAAGACGCGCGGCGACCTCCGCGCGGGGAACCGCGGCCAGGATCTGCGCGGACCGGGCTCCCGCCCCGGCGGCGCCCGCCTTTACTTCATCCGACCACTCCCCCAGGACGACGAGGATATCATTCGGGCGCAGCGTAAGTCCCGCGCCCAGCTCCCGATGGTACCGGCCCGCGTCCGCGCCAAGCTCCTCCATGCAGCCGATCAGGTAAATCCTAGCCAGATCCGCCGGGGCGATCCCGTCAAATGCGGCGAGGGCGTCCGCCATCGATGCCGGATTGGCGTTGTAGCAATCGAGATAAAGAAGACGCCCGTTCTCGCGGCGGATCTCGCCGCGCAGGGCCGCGGGGCGCCATTGCCGGAGCCGCTCGCGCAGAGCCGCGCCCCCAATTCCCAGGCGCAGCGCGGCGCAAAGCGCCAGCGCCGCGTTTTGCGCCATGCCGTCGCTCACGCGGGGAAGGGCGAAAGCCTCGCTCTCCATTCCGGCTCCGCGAAGCACGAGTTCTGTCGCTCCATCCCGATGGCTCACGGAGTAGATCACGGATGCCGTGGCGGGGTTTTCGCCGTCCATGCCCACGACGATTTTCGGCACCCTCAGTTCGCGAAACGCCGCGTATTGCGCGCAGGATGTCGGAAACAGGGCCACGCCGCCCTGGCGGACCTGGCCGGCAAGGGCGGCTTTCTCCCGGGCCACGATCTCCAGCGTGCCGAGGTCCCGCAGGTGGGCGGGCGCGATGAGGGTGATGAGCGCAATGTCCGGCTCGATCGCCGCCGCGAGCGGCGCCATCTCGCCGGGCGAGCTGATGCCCGCCTCGATCACCGCAAAGGAATGGATGGCCGGATCCAGGCGCGTCAGCGTGAGCGGAACGCCGATGTGGTTGTTTAAATTGCCCTGCGTGGCCAGCACGGGTCCCCCCGCGCCCTCGCCCGTGCCGCCGAGAAGGATCGCGAGCAAATCCTTGGTCGAAGTCTTCCCCGCGCTTCCTGAAATTCCGACGACCGGCCCGTGGAACGCCCGCCGAATCCTGTGGGCGATGACCTGAAGGGCCGCAAGGGGGCTGCCGACGACGAGCTGCGCGAGCGGAATGCCCGCCACGGGTGAGGCGACCAGAGCGGCGCTTGCGCCCGCGCATCGCGCCGCCTCGACAAAGGCGCGCCCGTCTCGCTTATCCGTTTTCAAGGCGACAAACATTTGCCCCGGCCGCAGCTGCCGGCTGTCCGCCGCGAATCCACGGATCGCCTCGGAAGGAGCCGCGGTCCACCCGCCCCCGGACCAGCGCGCGAGGGATTCTGGATCAAATTCCGGCATGATCTCGAAACGGGTTTTGCATTGCGGTTCCGGGATTGAACGGCGTTTCGGCGCATCTTCGGCGAGGCGCCCTACCCGCGCACCTCCCGGAGCGTTTTGACGGCGATCAGCTCCCGCACCACCTGGCGGTCGTCGAAGGGAATGATCGTATCTGCGAATTCCTGGTAACTTTCGTGCCCCTTGCCCGCTATCAGGACCGCGTCGCCGGCGCGGGCCGCATCCAGGGCGACGCTGATCGCCCGCCGGCGATCCTCGATCCATGCGATCTTTTCCTGGTGGGTCACGCCCTCTTTCATGTCGGAAAAAATGCTTTCGAGCGCCTCGCTTCTGGGATTGTCGGCCGTTGCAAACGCGAAGTCCGCGAATTGCTGGACGGCCCGTACCATGAGGGGCCGTTTCGTGCGGTCGCGATTTCCCCCGCATCCGAAGACGACGAGCAGGCGCCCTTTCGTGATCGGGCGCAGCATGCCGAGCGCATTGCGCAAGGCGTCATCGGTATGCGCATAATCCACAAAAACCTCGTAGGGCTGCCCCGCGTCGATGCGCTCCATGCGTCCGGGGACTCCCGGGAAGGTCGCCAGCCGGGAAAGAAAGACGGCGGGGTCGCGGCCGAGCCCCCAGGCCGTCGCCGCTGCGGCGAGCAGATTGCTCACGTTGTACCGGCCGACGAGCGGCGACTCGGCGGCGATCGATCGCCCATCCGGCCACGTTATGCGCAGATTCGTGCTTTTCGGACTGAGGACGATCCCCTCCGCCCGCACCGTCGCGCGCGCATCCTCCCCGAAGGTGACGAGCCTGGTCTGGGAGCCCATCTCGCCCAACCGCCCTGCGAGCTTCGCTCCGTACGGATCGTCAAGGTTCACCGCGGCCACCTTTGGAATCGAGCCGAGCGCGCCCGTGAACAGCCGGGTCTTCACCTCGAAATAGGCGTCCAGAGTCTTGTGGTAATCGAGGTGGTCCCGTGTAAGGTTGGTGAATACGGCGGCCCCGAACGCGAGGTCCAGCACGCGCAGCTGGTCGATTCCATGGGAACTGACCTCCATCACGGCCTCCCGGCAGCCCGCATCGCGCATCTGCGCAAGCATTCCAAAGATATCGAGCGCCTCGGGTGTCGTGCGGAACGCCGGCACCGTGCGGGCGCCCAGCTCATAGCTGATCGTGCCGATCACGCCCACGCGCCGCTCTCCCTCGAGAAACTGACGGAGCAGATGGGTGACCGTCGTCTTTCCGTTGGTTCCCGTGACGCCGACAACGGTCAGGTCCCGATCGGGATTCCGGTAGTAGCGCCGGCTCAAGCGGGCGAGACTCGCCCTGGCGTCTTCCACGCGGACGAAGGCGACGCGCGCGGGAATATGGGCCGGCATATGCGTGGCGATGACGGCCGCCGCGCCGCGACTGACCGCCTCGTCGATGAACTGGGATCCGTCCATGCGGCGCCCCGGAAGGGCGAAAAACACGTTTCCCGGGACCACTCGCCGGCTATCCAGGGCGAGGCCCGAGATCGGGCAGTCGAGGTTTCCCTTGCTCGAAAGGATTTCATTTTTCTGCAAGAAGTCTGAAAGTTTTGGAGCCATCGAAAAGAATCGGTTTAGAGCCGCTTTCTCGCGGCGCGTGTGCCGCAAGGTTTGCGACCTCAATGCATGAATAAGCGCGTAATCCTGGGTCAGATATCCGATCACCGGCGGCCTCCTTCAAGGGCGAGCAGGGGCCGGCCCGAGTTCGACCCCGAAGACGGCGGCCGGATCGGCAGATAAGGGATGAGTTCTTCACCAAGATGCTTGAAAGAAGGCGCGGCGACAAGCGTTCCATATGCGGTTTTTCCCATGAAACGCTCGTCCGCGTCGTCCACGATGACGGAGATCACGATCTGCGGATCGCTGGCCGGAAAGAATCCGACAAATGATCCCACGTGATCGTGCTCGGAATACCGGATCACGACCCTGCCCGAGGCCAGAGTCACGGGCATCGGTATTTGCGCCGTGCCTGTTTTCCCCGCCACCTCGTAATCGATTCCGTTGTACCGGATCGCGGCCTCAGGCGCGGTTCCTTCTTCGCTTGCCACACCCTGCAGAAGTCGCGCCATCGTGCGGGCCGTCCTTTCCGAGATCACCCGGCGTTCCTCCACCCGGTCGAATCGATAGACAAGTTCGCCCGATGGGTCTTTCACCTGCTTGATGATCTGGGGTTTGAGCAGGACCCCGCCGCCTGCGATGATGCTCATGGCCTGGTGCATCTGGAGCGGAGAGACTGCCACCGAATAGCCCGCCGGCATCCGGGTCATCGTCAGGTCGTCCCATCGATCCGTCCCGGGCATTGGAACGTTTCTTCGAAGGGCTGCCGCGCCGGGCTCTCCGCCGATCGGAAAACCCGTGGGCTCGCTGAAGCCAAACGCCTGAACATAGTGATAGAATCGGTCGTCGCCCAGGAGCATCCCCACCAGCACGGCTCCCCGGTTGGAGGATCTCGAAATGATTTTCCAAACCGGAATCGGGCCGGGAAAGTGGTCGGACTGGTCGTCTCGAAGCATCGGCCGGGTCTTCCCTTCGTAATCGACCTTGTCGAGGTTGACGTCGAAAAGGGTCTCCGGCGTAACGAGCCCGTCCTCCAGGGCACCGGAGACGGCGACAATCTTGAAGACCGACCCCGGCTCATAGAGGTTCGAGACCGCGACGTTCTGCATCGAGGTCATATCCGCCTTATCGTAATGGTTCGGATCGAACGTCGGATAGTTGGCCAGCGCCAAAATGAACCCGGTCTCGGCCCGGCTTATTATGATCGCGGCTTTTTTCGGCCGAAACTTTTGTTGGATGAGTCCAAGTTCGGCTTCCGCCATATGCTGCACGGTAGAATCCAGCGAGAGGACGATGCTGTAGCCGTCGTCGGCGGGAACTTCCCTGGTTCGAAATTGCGCCAGCTCGTGTTGACGGTTGTCCTTTTCGGTTTCAACCCACCCGCTTTGCCCGCGTAGAAAAAAGTTTGCATAATTTTCTATCCCGTTGGCCGGCTGTTCGTACGAATTGACGAAGCCGATCAAATGGGCGGCCACGTCATTTTGCGGGTATTCGCGGTGGTAGACGTTTTTGCCAACGACGGCCTTGATGCCGAGCTTGCGGATCTTTTCGTAGACATCCTGCGAAACGCGGATTGGCGCCGAGTTCGGCGTCGCCCTGAATGCTGCATACTCGATGGGGCGCTGGCCGGAAGAATCCGGCTCATCGGGCTCCTCTTCATTGTCAGCGGCGGAACCCGCCGCCGCATCCGCAGCCGGGGGCGAGGTCACCCCGGGAATCTTTATATTGAAATTTGACACCAGGTCCGCCGACCCGCCGGCGCGAGCCTGGGCGGTCGTCCTATACCTGGTGGTGATAGCTTTTTGCACCTGCGCGAGCGGCAGTTGGAGAAGCCGCGCCAGTTCCGGCCATTTGGGCAAATCTTCGGGGCCAACCATGGTCGGATCCACGCCCACCTCGACGTCGGAGACGCTCGTGGCCAAAAGCGTGCCGTTGATATCCCGGATGTCGCCGCGCCTCGCATATATGGGGATGATCTCGCGGCGCGCCGACCCGACCGATGCCAGCAGATTGTCCCGATCGATCACGTGAAGCCAGACCAGGCGCGCCCCTGCCGCCCCATACCCTGCGAGGATCAAACTCGCGAGAAGGCCGACTCGGTAGTTGGAGGCGAAGCCTTTCGACATGTCTTCGCAGGTCAGGGCTGCACCGCCACCCGGAAGGAGATCGATGGAATGCCATCCTTGGCCTGCTTGCGTCCCTGCGCCAAGCTGGGAAAAGCCTGCGCGCTTCCAATCCCGCCTATGGCCGGGCCGGCCGGCGCGCCGGCAATTGCGGATGAATCTCCGCTGACGCCGGAGAATGTCACGGTGGGTCCAACCTCGCTTCGGAGCGGCCCGCGATCCTGGAATAGTCCGCGGTTGCGCTTCGCGTTGAACAGGGCGACGGGATCCTCGGTTATCCGCAGAACCTGGCCGTCCTGCGGAGGCATCAGACCCAGGCGCCATTCGGAATTCCGCTTTACCAGCGCAGTGATGTCCTGCTCTTCCGCGATCCAAGTGTCGGTTTGCTGGGTCAGCCGCTCGACCTCGGCGAGGTGGTTCTCGATCGCTTTGTTGGCCTCGGCCGTCACAGAGATCTGATGGCGCATCCACACCGATCCGATTCCGACCGAGCCGCTGACCCCGATCGCGAAAAGCGTGGCCACGACCACCTGGTTCACAAATGCGCGGTTGTTCGACGTCCTCATAATTTCCTGATTGCCCGGAGCTTGGCCGAGCGGCTTCGCGGATTGGCGGCGAGTTCGGCGTCGCCCGGGGTGACCGGACGGCGCGTAAGGGGTTCGGCGATGCGAATCCGCAGGTCCTGCGGAGTCGAATCCCCCGCGTCCTCGGGCAGGCCGCACCATCGCCGGAGACATCGTTTGACGGGCCTGTCTTCGAGGGAATGAAAGCTGATGATGCAAAGAACTCCGCCGGAATTCAGACGGTCGAATGCCGCCGGCAAAGCCCGTTCCAGAGCTCCGAGCTCGTCATTCACGGCGATGCGGATTCCCTGAAATGAACGAGTAGCGGGGTGGATTCGGGACGTGCGCCGGTCCCTCTCCGGAATCGCGCCGGAGATCAATTCCACCAAGGGCTGCATGCGCGCGAGCGACCCGGTTCCGCGGAACGCAAGGATCGCCCGGACAACCCTGCGCCAGTGCTTTTCTTCGCCGTAGTCGCGGATCGCCCGGATGAGCATCTCCTCGGTCGCCGTTTCGAGCCATGCGCCCGCGGGGACGCCCCTCCGGGGATCCATGCGCATATCAACACTCCCCTCTGACCTGAAAGAAAAACCGCGGGCAGGATCGTCCAACTGGAAGGACGAAACTCCGAGATCGAAAAGTATCCCGTTGAATCCATTCAGCGGCAGCTCCCCGAGCCGGCCAAAGTCCCGGTCGATGAGCGAAAACCTGCCGGGATATTGCTCGCGCAAGGCATCCGCCCGTTTTTGGGCCTCCGGATCCCAGTCCATCGCGATCACCTCGACGCCGGGGGCCGAATCGAGGATCGCCCGGGTGTGTCCTCCGCCTCCGAAGGTGCAATCGAGGTAGCGCGCATTTGCCCGAGGCGCGAGAAACTCCAAGACCTCGCGAAGCAGGACAGGCTGGTGGCCGGGGCTCATGGCGGCGGTGGGGATTTCCGCGGATTCGCGCATGGTCAGATGCCGAGGCGGCGCATCAGGTCGCCGAAATTCTCGCCCGAGGTGCGGGCCTCCAACTTCTCCCAGCGCGCCGGAGAGTAGAGATTGAACTTGGTGAGCGTCCCGACGAGAACCGCATTCTTGGTGATCCCGGCGTGCTTCAGGAGGCCGGGGTCCAGAAGGACCCTCCCGTGTTTGTCGAAACTGAACGACTGGGTCTGGGAAAAGAACCGGGCGGAAAAATCCTGCGCCGCTCCATCGCTGAGCGCCATCTGCGCAATCTTCGCATGCAGCTTTTCCACCTCGGCGGGCGGAAGCACGGCCACGTACCCGTCCGGATGCGGAGTGGCTAGGAAAACCTCGTCGTTTTCATGCGCGCCCCGCCAAGCCGATGGGATCGTCAAACGACCCTTATCGTCGAGGGTATGCTTAAAAATACTCGTGTACGAAGCTTTGCCTGTTTCTGCCATGAAGCGGGGTGAAGGGACCGTGTTCCCCAAAACGCCCCACTTCAACCCATTTTATCCCACTCCGCAAGCAAAGAAGGCCCAAAATATTGAAAAACTTATTCACCGTTTTAGCTGGGAGGGATGGTGCGCCGGGTGTGTCGTCCCAAACGCCGGCAGGCCGGCCCTTCTGCTCGTAATGCTGCCGTCATTCATTATGCCGTAGCCTATCGAAATGATTCGCCCTGTAATCCGACCCGTCCATGCGCCTATTGGTCGTTGAGGATTCCCCGAGACTCCGGCGAAGCCTGGGAACGTCCCTCCGGCAGAGCGGCTACGCCGTCGATCTCGCCGGCGACGGCGAGGAGGGCCTCTGGCTTGCAACTTCCAACGAATACGACGCCATCGTCCTCGACATCATGCTTCCCAAAATGGACGGCCTCCAAGTGCTTTCGGCTCTGCGCAGCCGCGGGGGCCGCGCACATGTGCTCCTCCTAACGGCACGCGACTCGGTTTCGGACCGGGTAAAGGGGCTTGAATCCGGCGCGGACGACTACCTTGTGAAGCCGTTTGCGCTCGAGGAATTCCTCGCGCGAGTAAAGGCGCTCTGCCGCCGAGCGTATGGGCAGAAGCAGGACGTCATGAAGGTCGGGGACCTCGAAGTCGACATGCTTAAGCGCCTCGCAAGGCGAGGCGGCCGGCCGATCGAGCTGACGGCACGGGAGTTCATGTTGCTCGAGTACCTGGCGCGGCGGCGCGGCGAAGTGGTCTCGCGGACTGAAATCGAGAATCACATCTACGACGGACAGATTGATCCGATTAGCAACGTGATTGACTCCGCGATCTGCAGTCTGCGCAAGAAGCTCGCCGCGGCGGGCGATGAGTCGCTCATCCACACGCGCCGCGGCATGGGCTATGTGCTCGAGATGTCAAACGAGGAAATAGGTTGAAATCCCTCCGCAGGCATCTGACCCGCACGCTTCTCGGCGCGATCGCAACCCTGGGCGGGGCCGGACTGCTCGCACTGATTCTGGCCGCGCGCGACAAAGTGATCGACCAGTTCGACGACGCCCTGCGCACAAAAGCGTTCGTGATCAGCACACTGACAAAGCCCGGGCCGGACGGCGTTCGCGTGGAGTTCACGGACCGCTTCCTGCAGGGTTTCGATGACCGCCGGCCTCGGGACTTTTTCGAGATTTGGGACCCCGCAGGTCGGCAGCTTGCACGATCCGAGTCGCTAGGGAAAATCGATCTCGAGTTGCGGCCCGGTCTGGGGACCAAACCGCGGTTTTGGAACTTCAAGCTCGCCGGCGGGCAGGCGGCACGGGCGACCGGATTCACTTTTGTTCCAAAGGCGCCCGCCGGCGCAACCGCGGGCCAGCCGCTGACTTTGATCGTCGCCTCGCGCTCGTCAGGCCTTGGCGAGGATCTGTCTCAGTTGCTCGCCCTTGCCGTCGCAACCGGCGCCACCCTCTTTATCGCGACCCTCTGGCTCATTCCCCGGGTTCTCAAGAAAGGCCTCGAGCCCCTGGCCCGCCTGGGCGAGCAGGCGGCCGCAATCAATTCGAACTCCCTTGCAACGCGCTTTCCCGTGAATGCGCTTCCGGAGGAGCTGCGGCCAATAGCCGTCCGTTTGAATGACCTGCTCGCCCGCATTGAACATTCCTTCGAGCGCGAACGCCGCTTCTCATCGGACGTCGCCCATGAACTCCGGACCCCTCTTGCCGAACTGAGAACCGCCGCCGAGTGCGCGCTCAAGTGGCCGGATGCCCGCGACTCCGCCACCGATCGCGAAACGCTGGCGATCGCCGAACAAATGGAAGGGCTTGTCGCACACATGCTCGCCTTGGCCCGGAGCGAACAGGGACAATTGGACGCACGCCGGGAGACGATCTCCCTTGGCACGGCGGTGAGCCTGCGCTGGGGGCGCTTCGCTGAAAGGGCGGCGAGCCGCGGGTTGGAGGTCGAACTGGATCTGGCGGAAGTTGCCGTGGAAGCCGATCCCGCGCTGCTGCGCTCGATTCTCGACAATATGCTAGAGAATGCCGTCGAGTATGCCTGCGCGCCGGGCCTGATCAGCATAACCGTGCCCGTCGATGGCGGGGAGCTCGTGCGCATCGCCAATTCGGTCGACGATCTGGCACCGGCCGACCTTCCCCGGTTGTTTGAGCGGTTTTGGCGGAAGGAGGCTGCCCGAAGCGGCGGCCGCCACTTCGGGCTTGGCCTCCCACTCGCCCGCGCCTTCGCCGAGGCGATGGGCTGGCGTTTGGAGGCGGTGATGCGGACCTCCGATGTGTTCGAAATCGCCCTTTTGCATCCGACAAATGCGTCCCCGGCGCGCCCGTCGTGACGAATGGTTCCAATCGGTCATCTTGTCATAATGTTGCCGAGTCTACAATCTGCCGTTTTCAACCTGATCATGAACTCACGTCCTTTGCTGGTTCTCGGATTGCTCTCAGCCGTTCTCGCCCTGCCTGCTCCCTCCGCCCGGGCCCAAGGCTATGGCGTCGCCCAAGTATTCAAGGTAGGAGGCGCCGGCAGCTGGGACTACCTCACCGTTGATTCCCAATCCCATCTCCTTTTCGTGCCGCGATCGACGCATACCCAGGTGCTCGATGAGGCGACCGGGCGCGTCGTTGCCGACATCCCCGGGCAAAAGCGAAATCACGGCGTCGCCGTCGCGCGCAGCGCGGGACGGGGCTTCATTTCCGACGGGGACGACGGCTCCGTCGTGATATTCGACCTGAAGACCTACAAGGTCCTGGGCAAGGTCAAGGCGGCCGACGATGCCGATGGAATCATCTACGACGAGGGAAGCGGCAAAGTTCTTCTTTCTTGCGGCGATTCCGCCGTTCTTATCCCGATTTCTCCGGACGTCGATCCGAACGGCGGCTCCGCCGATCCCGCGATCGATTTGGGCGGAAAGCCCGAGTTTCTCGGCGCCGACGGCAAGGGCCGCGCCTACGTTAATCTGGAAGACAAGGATCAGGTCGCCGTCGTCGACATAAAGGCGGGCAAGGTCGTGGCGAAGTATTCCGTCGCGCCGGGCGGCTCCCCCGTTGGCATGGCGGTCGACGCTGCCAACAACCGTCTTTTTATCGGCTGCCGAAATCCCCAGAAGATGATCGTGATGGACGCCACAAACGGAAAGATTCTTGCGGACCTTCCGATCGGCGCGGGAGTGGACGCTACGAAGTTCGGCAACGGTGAAGCGTTCGCGAGCTGCCGCGACGGCACCCTGACCGTCGTCCGAGAAACCGCTCCGGGGACATTCTCGGTTGTCCAGACCGTGCAGACCAAATCGGGCGCCCGCACGATGGGCCTGGATGCCGATTCCCAGACCATCTATCTGCCGACGGCCGACTTCGCCCAGGGCGGCAACGGCCGCTCCGCGCCGAGCCCGGATACATTTCAGATTGTAGTAGTGAAAAGGTCCTGATTGGGCGGATACGCCCCGCTCGCTCAGTTCCAATACTGATCCCGCCCTATGAAAGGGGACAGCCGTGCCAGGCTGGCTTCCTCATAGCATACACCTGCTCCGTCCGCGTAAGTGGCTCAACTATGTTGAAATTTCCGGGTCTGCTGGGTAGAAAGCGACAATGAAATCATTCCGCAAAGAATTGTGGTTTCAAGTCCCAACCCGCCGGGCATTTCTGAACATCACCCCGCAGGTCGAAGGCGCCCTTTCGGAGAGCGGGATCACCGATGGCTTTTGCCTTATAAACGCGATGCACATTTCAGCCTCCGTGTTCATCAATGACGATGAATCCGGACTGCACGCCGACTTCGAAAAATGGCTCGAAAAGCTCGCCCCGGAAAAGCCTCGCAGCCAGTACGCCCACAACCACGGAGAGGACAACGCCGACGCGCACCTCAAACGGACGATCATGGGCCGTGAAGCGGTCGTCGCAATAACCGGCGGCAGGCTCGATTTCGGCCCATGGGAACAGATCTTCTACGGGGAGTTTGACGGCATGCGCAAGAAGCGCGTCCTTGTGAAGATAATAGGAGAATAAGCAGCTGCTACGGTTATGACTTCATTTCCTACGTAGATACACGCACAAGTTGCTCATTTAGAGCAACAAGACGTCAACTTTCTTTACGATCGAGTAGAATAGCCCAACAAATTGCTGATAGATGGCTTGCATAATAAGGAGGCAATGGGCGCGATGGAAAAGTCGACGTTTCTGGATGTGCGGCACCGCAATATCATGATACGTATTTATTCGTATAATTTGTAAGATGTTCACCAAAAGTGCCTTGAATAATGCTTTAACCCGTTCGGGCGGTGCCAGCATACGGCGTGCTACCATTATGGTATTCCATTCGCCCACATGCATAACAAGTTTCTCACGTTCGGCTTGATAATCCTGGGAGTTGCGGCGATGGGATTGCCTCTTAAAGCCGACTTTATCTCTGGCACCCTGCTCTTGGATGACGATTCAGGTTACAGCGACGGCGGCCCGTTCACCGCCTTGATCCTGTCGGGCAGTCTGACAGAAGACGCGGTAAACCAGCTTTATTCACCGTTGGCGTTGGCCGCAACTGGCGACCCGTCGTTGGTCGGATTTGAGACATTTTGCATCGAAACTTTGGTGGAGTTTACTCCGGGCAATTGGGGCGGCCCCGATTACAGCGTCACAGGAGGCTTTGGAGTCCAGCAGACCGACGGTTACCTAACCGAAGGCGTCGCTTGGCTTTATGAGCAATTTGCACTCGGGAATCTCTCAAATATTGACTCGAATTTTATTTACAACACGCCAACCAGCAACGGCAGCCTGCAGTGGGCGATTTGGGATTTGATCGGCGAAACTCCTGCCTTTAGCGATCCTGGCATCGGTTCGCAGCTGGTCACCATCGCGGACGATGCGCTGGGCGCGAACGTTATGGCTCCAGTGACCAGCACATCGCAATTCGGAGTTGAGGTTCTCGAACTCACGGACGGTGACGCACCGGCACAAGACCAATTGATCTACGTCGATCCCGTCCCGGACGACGGTGCGACCGTCGCCCTGTTGGGTGTTGCGCTCCTGGGGTTGGCCGTCTTCGTCCGCCGGCTGAAGATCGTGGTCTAAGCTTCGGTCCAACTTTGCTTTTCGCAAAGGCGGGCGGCTTCGGCTGGCCCGCATTTTCATTTGGGTTGCTCTGCAGTGTCCGCCCGTCAACTAGACAGCTCGTCAGGCGGCCGAGGTGCATAAATCTGCATTGCCTTGACGAGGCAAAGGCCGTCCGTGATCCCGCTCTTCGCGAGGGCGCTTTCGACCTGAGGGGTGATGTTCAGAAATGCCCGCCGGGTTGGGACTTGAAACCACAATTCTTTGCGGAATGATTTCATTTGGCCGTTCTATCCGGCATCCCCAAGAAATTCAACCCGGTTGAGCCCCCCTTCCGGACAGACCGTAATAAAGCTTCCGATGAAAACACCCACCCGACTTGCCTTGCTGGCCGCGCTGTTGTTTCCGCTCGACGCCGCCCGGGCGCAGCAGGAGGTCACCGTGCCCACGGTGGCCGAAGCGGCGGCGACGTTTTCCAATCCGCCGAAGGAATACGGCGCGATTCATTGGGCGCTGGGGTTCCCGCCCGGCAGGGAGCGCATTCTCTCGGACATCGAGCGCGTCAGCGAAAACGGCGGCGGGGGCTATATGATGAACAGCGGCGGCAAGCGGCCAAAGTATTTTTCGCCTGAGTATTTCGCGCTGTTCAGGCTCGCCGTCGACGAGTGCAAGAAACGCGGCCTGAAAATCTGGATCGACGGCGACGACGGTTATCCAGACGGACTCGCCGGCGGCATGATCAGCCGGCTGTATCCGCAATTGGGAATGCAGGGCATAATCGCCGACGCACGCTACTCGGTCGCCGGGGGCCAGACGCTCCGGATTCCGCTGCCCGTGGACACGCTGGGCATCATGGCAAATCGCCGCCCCGCGGTCGCGGAGCCCGATGCGGCGGCGCCCGCGCCAACGAGCCAGGTTGTGCCTCTGCCGGATGGCGGAGACTTCAAATGGACGGCGCCGAGCGGGGGCATTTGGGAGTTGGCCTTTCAGGGAAGCGCGGGCGAGGCGCGCTATAGCGTCGCCTCGGGCCAGACGCTTGCGATTCCGCTGCCTCCGGGAACGAAGAGCATCCTGGCAAGCACACTCCCGGGCAGGCGGGGAGGCCCTGGCGGACGCGCGGGACGGAGATCGGAAAGGGAGGAGGCGGCGCCAAGCGTTCTCATCGCGCTTCCCGCGGACGGGGGGCAGTTCGAATGGACCGCGCCGGGCACGGGAATGTGGGAGGTCACCTTTGTCCGCCACCTCTACCGCAGCTCGCCCACCCGCTTCGGCCAGCGCGAGGACGGCACACGGGACAAGGACAGCCTCTACTCGCTGATCGATTACCTCGACCCCCAGGCGACCGCCACTTATCTCAAGCTCATCCAGGAAGGCTACGCGAAGGTCGCGGGCGACGAGTTCGGCACTACCATCCTCGGCTTCCGCGGTGACGAGACCGACTACACCGGTTTCATGCCCTGGACGCCGAAACTGCTTGAAACGTTTAAAATGGAAAAGGGCTACGACCTGCAGCCCTACATCGCTCGGTTTTTCGCCACCCCGCTGACGCCGGAAGCCCAGCGCGCAAAGGCCGACTACTGGGATGTGTGGAGCGGAATGTTTCGCGACAATTTTTACAAGCCGATGGAGGAGTGGTGCCGGGCGCACAACATGGATTACATGCTGCACCTCAACCACGAGGAGACCATGGTGAGCCGCTTCGGCGGCGAGGACATGGTCAGGAACGAGGGCTCCTTCTGGCGCGACATGCGCTACATCGGCGTGCCCGGCGTAGACAATCTCAACCAGATTGGGCCGGGAATCGTGGCCGATTTCCCAAAGATCGCCGCGTCCGCAGCCCATCTGTTTGGCCGCCCCCAAGCCTGGTCCGAAGAAGGCGGCGGAACCGGCCAGGGCGGGAAGTTTGTCTTCGATTACCAGCTCGTGCGCGGCCTCAACTATATGAATATCCGCGGCCTCAACGAGGCGCCTCCCGCCGGTGGCGCGGCGTTGCTGAATCCGAATTCCGCCATCGGCTGGTACATCAGCCGGGCGCAGCACCTGATGGCCATAGGCCGGCCCGCGGCCCAGGTCGCGCTCTATCACCCGACCGACAGCTTTTGGATGGGCGACAAGGAATCCGATGACGTGCAGGTCAAGCTTGTGACCGAACTGATGGAGCACCAGATCGACTTCGATCACATTGACTCGGATGCGCTGGCCTCGGTCTGTTCGCTCGACAAGGGCGGATTGAAAAACCTTAGCGGGCAAGTTTACCGGGCCGTGATCGTCCCGACGTCGACGGTGATCCAAAAGGCCGTGCTGGAGCGTCTGCGGGCCTTTGCCGCCGCGGGCGGCAAGGTCGTCTTCGTCGGCCGGACGCCGACTCTGGTGGCGGGCCAAAGCTTCCTCTACCCCGAGCCCGGCCCGCCGGATTTGAGCTTCGCCACCCTCGAGCCGACCCCGGAAATCACCGAGCGCGTCGTCGCGGCGCTGCCCGAGCCGGATGTCAAGCTCGACGCGGCCTGCCCTCTGATCAAGTACATCCATCGCTCGCTATCGGACGGCGAGGTTTATTTATTCTTCAACGAGTCCAACCAGGTCCAGACGCGCACCGCCACGCTGACCGGCAGCGGCCGGGCTCAGGTGTGGGACGCAACCACCGGGACGATTCATCCCCTGGCCGCCGCGCCCGCTTCGGGTCGCGTGGCCGTGACACTTGTCCTTGAACCGCATGAGGCCCGTTTCATCGTTATCGGGCCGCTGCCGGACGGCGCCGCCCCGGCGTGGCCCACCCTCGTCGACAGCCAGACCCTGGCCAATCTGGACGGTGCCTGGTCGGTGACGCTTGGCGAAAAGCAAACGGATACCCCGCTCAAATCCTGGCAGGATCTGGGCGCCGGTTCGTTTGCCGGCACGGCGGATTATCGCATGACTTTCAACCCGCCCGCATCCGCTGGATCGGGTCGGCGGGTCTATCTCGACCTGGGCAACGTCGGCGAGATTGCGCGCGTTCGCCTGAACGGGACCGAGTTCGATGCGCGCGGCTGGCCGCCGTATGTCTGGGACGTGACCGACTCGCTTAAGAACGGGGCCAATTCGATCGAAGTCCAGGTGCAGGTCCCCACGGAGGGCGGCCGAGGAGGAGGCCGGGCCCGCGGCGCCGTCGCCGCGCTCGGGGCCGGACGGGCCCCGGGAGTGTTCTTCCCCGACGCGGCTCCGGCGGCTCCCCCGGCCCGCGGTCTGCTGGGCCCGGTGCGGTTGATTGCGCAGTAGAGGAAATTTGCGCCCGGCGACCGCGGATCGCCCGCGCATCGGATCCGTTTGGGGGCAATTTATGCCACAGGATTGGCAATTGATGCGGAGCGCAATGTTTTCGGCGCTCGTACACTATTCTTACGGATCGGCCAACCGCTCCGCCACCGTTTGGATACCCCAAAACTGAAGACAAACCGGGCCGAAACGCGAACCATACGGCGAGGACGCGAATACCATGAAATCCTGCATCTCACGCCGCCAGTTCCTGCAATATTCCGCGGCCGGCATGGCGGCTTCGTTCCTCCCGCACAATGCCCTGGCAGAATCCGCGGTCGTGCCGGGTGAATTCAGGAGGGGCGGGATGGCGTACCGACCGCTGGGAAGGACCGGGATGAACGTTTCCCTGCTCGCCTTCGGTTCGCACACCGATCGCGCCTACACCATCAAGGGCGGAATCAGAAACCTCCTAAACGCGGAGGGCCAGGTGCGCCGGGACCGGCAGATTTCCAGGGCGATGGATCTGGGCGTCAATCTGATCGACGTTTACGAGCACATGGGGCAATGGGAACCGCTGGCAAAGCTGGTCAAGCCCAAGCGCGACAAGGTTTTCATCGCAGGGGCCTACGACAATCCCCAGTTCATCGGCACGAACATCGATCGGCTGGCAAAGCTTTACGGCGGATACATCGATCTCTACAGAATTCGCAGCGAGACGATCACATTCGATTCCGGCAGTCTCATAGAACAGTGGGATGTGCTGCGCCGGGCCAAGGAGGCGGGCAAGATCCGAGCCATCGGAATCGCGTGCCACCTTCAGGGGCCGATGCTTTCGGCTTTGAAGGAACTGGAAGGCCTCCAATTCTTGTATCTTCCGTACAATTTCATACACTCCAAGGCGGATTACAGCGAAGTCCTTCCCGCCGCCGCCGCGCAGGGCGTGGGCCTGATCGGCATAAAGCCGCTGGCGGCCGGCTCCGTCACCTCGCTGGACCCTCGATTTCAATCTCAAGTCGGGCCGGAGACGAAAGACTTCCAGCTATTCAATTCCGCGGACCGCGCAATCCTCCCAGCGGCCGTCGCGGAGCTGTCAAAGACCTTGAATCAGCTGCCGGATGAAACGCTTTGCCAGGCAGCCATGCGCTACGCGTACTCGCGGCCGTTTCTGAGCGGAGTGATGACCGGGATGTTCGATGACAAGTACCTGGAGGACAACTACGCGGCTTTGACGCGCTATGAGGACATGAGCCGCGAAGAAATGGCCGCCCTGGACGCCGCGAAAAAGGTGACCCAGCTAACGGGCGCGAGCTGGCTGCCTTCGGAATACCGATGGCTGGATCAACAATGGCGCGCATGAAAGGCATCCTTTTGCTTGGGGCGATTTGCCTGGGAACGGCTTTGTCGTTGCCGGCCCAAGACTTGCAGCACCAGGGCGTCGCGAGCGCGGGCGTTTGCGCGCGCTGCCACGTCTCGTCGTCCCTCGAATGGGGAATTTCCAAGCACAGCCTGATTGCGGGAGTGGCGCGTGCGCCGGATTGCATCGGCTGCCACGGCGCCAGCAAGCCGCACGTGGCCGACGAGCAGAACAGCGTGAAGCCGGATCGCGTTCCCCGAGGGGCGGCGATCGCCGCGCTTTGCATGGAGTGCCACATCGCCGGTTGCCCGCGCACGAAGTCGGATGTTTCCTGTGAGGATTGCCACCATCCCCATGCGCTGGTGAATCCCAAGTTCGATCGAGCAGCCATCGAAAAGCATGCCCGCGATTTGACGGCCGAGCATGAAGCCTACAAGGCGCTCCTCGCCCGGGGCGAGCAACTGGCTCGGCTCCAGAAGTGGGGCGACGCCCGCGACGCTTTTCGCGACGCATTGAAGGAAAACCCAGCCAGTTCCAGCGCGGCGGAGGCGATCCTGATGTGCGAACGCCGGCTCAACCCGGGAATTCCGGGGTTCAGTATAGTCGGCGATCAATTCGATCCCGCGACCGGCCTTCCCAGAGAGATCATCATGGAAGGCATCGGGCTGGACCTCGTGTTGGTCCCGGCTGGATCGTTCGACATGGGTTCGGAACGGCGCCCCGCAGCGTCGCCTGTGCATACGGTCGATGTGGCCGCATTTTACCTGGGCAAGTATGAATTGACGCAGGGGGAGTGGAAGGCGCTGATGGGGACGAATCCCAGCCCCTACCAGGGTACGAAATTTTCCGAGGAGGACCGGATGCCGGTTACGCAGGTCTCCTGGGACGATTGCCAGGCGCTACTGCATAAGATCAGCACGCGCTCGCCCGGGGGAGGATTCCGCCTGCCCTCCGAGGCCGAATGGGAGTATGCCGCCCGGGCGGGCTCGACGGAACCCTTAACCGCCGCGGATGTTCTCCGCTACGCATGGGTGGAGGAAAATTCCGAACCGCCCAATCTGCCCCCTCCCGTCCGGACCGGATTGTACTTAATCGGAGCGGGGACGACCGCCGTTCCGCACCCGGTCGGAACAAAGGAACCGAACGACTGGGGCTTCTATGACATGCTGGGCAACGTGTCGCAGTGGTGTTCCAGCCTGTACGAGCCCTATCCTTACAACGCCCTGGACGGGCGCGAATCCCCCGCTGGAAATGGGGTCCGGGTCGTGCGCGGAGCTAATTTCGCGGATAATGTTGAGAATGCAGATCCCGCGCAGCGCCACGGCGACCGTCCGGATCACCGATTGCGCTGGACCGGCGTGCGGCTGGCTTTCAGCCCACCCGGCGGCCGGCCGTCAACGACGGCGTCTTTGGCTGTCAACGCCGAGACGCCCGGAGGAAAATAGCACCCGCCCCGGGGAGGGTGCTCTCCGGAAACGAAGGTTATCCTTGCGGGTGCTGAGGGAGGGCCAGCTTGCTGTGGCGGCGGCTGTAAGTGAAATAAATCACAAATCCGATGAGCATCCAGACGATGAGGCGGAGCCAGGTGCCCAAGGGCAGCGAGACCATCTGGACCAGACAGATAATCGCCCCAAGGATCGGCACCAGGGGGACGAAGGGCGTGCGAAATGGCCGCGGGAAATCGGGATGAGTCCTGCGAAGGATCATGATCGCAATGCAAACGATCGTGAATGCGAAGAGCGTGCCGATCGAAACCAGTTCGCCGAGCAGGCCCAAAGGCAGGATGCCGGCGAATACAGCCGCGATCAGGCCCGTGACGGCTGTCGTGATATAGGGCGTCCTGAATCGCGGATGGACCTTCGCGAATACGGCGGGCAAAAGCCCGTCCTGGGCCATGGAGAAAAAGATGCGCGGCTGGCCCAATAGCATTACAAGTATGACCGAGCTCAGCCCGGCCAGCGCCGCGATTTCAACGCCGAAGCGCAGCGCGACGGGGGCATGGATCGACTGCAGCGCGAAAGTCACGGGCGCGTCCACATTGAGCGCCGTGTAGCTCATCAATCCGGTCAGGACGAGCGAGACGGAAATGAAAATCACCGTGCATATCAGCAGCGAACCCAGGATTCCGGCCGGCATGTCACGTTCGGGACGGTTGGCCTCCTGTGCGGATGTGGAAACGGCGTCAAATCCGATGTAAGCGAAGAATATGACGGCCGCCCCCTTGAAGACGCCGCTCCAGCCGAACTCCCCGAAGGTGCCCGTGTTCGGCGGGATGAATGGCGTCCAATTCCTCGTCGCCAGTCCCGGATGCCCGAGAAAGTACCAAGCGCCGAACGCGATAAAGGCCAGGAGAACCGAGATCTTTATCACGACCATGAGATTGTTGAAATTCGCCGACTCCTTGATCCCGATGATGAGCAGCGCTGAAATAAGAAGCACGATCACGACGGCCGGAAGATTCATGACGGCCCCCGTCGCGACAAGACTGCCGTGCACCTGGGCAAAGGGAGCCGTCGAAAGAGAGGCCGGCAGACTGATTCCGAATTCCTTCAGGAATCCCTGAAAGTAACCGGACCAGCCGACGGCGACAGTCGGCGCGCAAAAAAGATATTCGAGGATCAGATCCCAGCCGATCACCCAGGCGAGGAATTCGCCCATGGTGGCATAGGCGTACGTGTAGGCGCTGCCCGCCATGGGGATCATTGCTGCAAACTCCGCGTAGCACAGCCCCGCGAACAGGCACCCCACTCCTGAAATAATGAACGACAGCGCGATTGCGGGACCTGCGTACTGGGCGGCGGCTTGCCCGGTCAGAACGAAAATGCCCGCTCCGATGATAGCGCCAATTCCCAGGCTGACGAGATTGAGCACGGAAAGGCTCCTGCGCAGCCCCTGGTCGGAAGCGGCCTGCTGCTGGAGTTGCTCAACCGATTTCCTCCGGAACAGGCTCATGGAATTGGCCGAATAGCCGGTCGCAACCCGACTTCCGCCTCAACGATCGAAGGCCGACCGACAACAGTTTGCACGCGCATTTCGTTTTGGGGCTTGGCGCAAAACATGCAAGGAGGGAATCCGGACAACAAGCCTGCCGTAAATATGTGCCCCGGGTCGTTTTTATGGTCGCCGATCGAGGTTTTTTGTTCGGAGTGGCATTAGGTATTCTTACGTGCTGTGATTAAATTTAATGTAAAATTGATGATTCAATCGATTGGCGATAAAATTTTAAAATATTAATGTTCAAAATATTAAGTTTATCGGAGAGACAAAATGGAACGCTCGACCCAGAAGGGAAATCAAAGCGTCCCGTTAGAAACACACACACACAAAGAAGCCTCCAATGATCAAAACAATCTTACCGCTCCTCGCATTCAGCGCTGCGTGCTCGGCCGCCGAGTTGAGCCTTCCGGCCCTGGCGGACTCACCGCCGCAGTCGGTCTGCGATTTTCTTTACGCCATCCGTCAGGTGGAATCGGGTGACCGCTACGACGGCCCGCCTGGGCCGGCCGGTGAATTGGGCGCATATCAGTTTCGCCGGCAGGTCTGGGCGCAGCACACCGAGGCTCCCTTTTCCCAGGCGCGCACCTCCTTGGCCGACACAATTGCTGCCAGGCACTATCAATGGATCGCCGAGACGCTTCGATCGTCAGGTGTGGCCGACACCGTATGGAACTGCGCAGCCGCATGGAACTGCGGCCTAGAGAACGTCTGCACCGGTCGAATTCCGCGATCGACCCGCGACTACGCGCAACGAGTGCAAAACTTAATGAACGACAAAATCGAGCTCCGCCAGTCGCTCACGCCCCATTTCCATATCACAGCCGATTTGAACGCTCTCGCCGTCCAAAACTGAGTAGCGTTCACGGCCTCGGAAGCGAAAACCTATCGGTCGTCCGCACGTAAAAGTCCCCTCCCAAGCGGCCCACTAAATCCAGCTTGCCAGGATCCGGGCGCCCATCGGCTCCCAGGACGTCTTCGCTAACGTGTGCGGCGAGGATTCTGCCAAAAACCACGTTCGCCGCCAGCGCGCCCTCCCCTATCGGAACGATCGAATGCAGCGCACATTCGAATGCCACCGGGGCCGCTGCGACTCGGGGCGGGCGCACGAACACGCTCGGGGCGGACGCGATTCCGAATCTTTCGAATTCGCTCTCGCCGTAGGGCAGAGATGCCGACGAATTGTGCATCCGCTCAGTGAGGGGATGGGACACGAGGTTCACAACAAATTCGGGAACCTGCTCTATATTGCGAAGCGTGTCCTTCTTCTGGCCGTCCCGGTTGTTGACCGGGACGAACATCAGCACGGGAGGATTTGACGTGATGCCCTGAAAAAAGCTGAACGGCGCAAGATTGCCGCGGCCTTCGGAGGAAAGCGTCGATACCCAGGCGATCGGACGCGGTAAGATGGTTCCGGCCATCCAGACGTACGCTTCGCGGGCCGGAATCTTTGCAAAATCGATGATCATTGCAGCCTCCAGCACAACGCCGGTCCCCGCGCGTTGCCAGTGAAAACCGGAACCTCTCAAACAGCAAGATCCGATCAGCGAATATCAATTCCTGCGCAGCCAGGCCATCCTGAACTTGCTAGCTTACGGCTTGACCTTGCCCGCGTGCGGGAAAACGCAGATCAGCACCCGCCGGTGCGACCTTCAAACCGGCCGCCTTTGCGGCCGCTTGTGTGGCGGAGGTGTCACCAGGCTTCGGCCAGCACCGCCATGAACACCATCGTCCTCCGCCCCATCCAAAGAATACCGCCGGCCGCTGCGACCCCGAAAATAATCAAAGGCGACCGGATTCTCGACCGGGCCATCGCAGCCGACGATAGGATGGTCGTAAAGCGGGATGGAACGAGCGAGCATTTCGAATTAAACAAGATCGTCCGCACGGTCGCGCTCGCATTTTACGATGTCCGCAACCCCGGCGTCCCCAATCCCAGCCGCGACGATCTCCTGACCTGCTACGGCCTGGACGGGGACACTTTCGCAGAGGCCCGGCAGATCGCCTCAAGCGTCTCGCAGATGCTCGAACTCTCCTACCGGGACGGCAGGCACCCGGCGATTGAGCAAATCCAAGACGCCGTCGAAAAGTCCATCGCCGGGGCCGGGCACTGGGACGTCGCCCGCTCGTTCATGCTCTACCGGGCCCGCCATGCCGAGCGACGCCTGACTGCCTACGCGGACAACGGACTTTCCGATTATATTGCCGTGGCCAAATATGCGCGCTACCGTCCCGAGCTGCATCGAAGGGAAACCTTTGCCGAGGGCGTCGAACGCGTGCGGGAAATGCACCTGCGCTTCTTTTCGGAAAAGCTGTGGAGGACCCTTCCGTTGGAATTGCCCGCCGAGCTGTCGGCCCTGGCGGGTGGCGCCTCAGGGCTTCTCGCGTCGGCTTGCTGCGGTCGGGAGCTCGGGCAGGTCATTCGAGACGCCTTCGCCGCCGTCGCGACCCGAAGGATTCTCCCGAGCATGCGCTCGCTGCAATTCGGCGGCGACGCCATTCTTGGAAACCATGCCCGGATGTTCAACTGCACGTTTTCAAATGTCGATCGGGTGGAGTTCTTCCGCGGCTATTTCTTCCTTCTGCTCAGCGGCTGCGGCGTCGGTTTCTCGGTTCAAAAACACCACATCGCCCGGCTCCCCCCGCTGCCCGCCCGCCACTCCGAGCACGATCTTGCGGTCTCGCACCATCACATCTCGGACACGATCGAGGGTTGGGCCGATGCGCTGGATGCCTTGATCGCCTCGTTTTACGAGGGTAAGAAGGTCGAGTTTGACTACTCGTCGATCCGCCCGAGGGGCAGCCCGCTGCGGATGTCGGGTGGCAGGGCCCCGGGGCATCTTCCGCTCAAGCGGGCGCTGGGAAAAATTGAATCCATTCTCGAGCAAGCGGCGGGCCGTTCGCTGAGGCCGATCGAGGTGTACGATATCAACATGCACGTCGCAAAGGCCGTCCTCGCCGGCGGCATCCGGCGCTCGGCGACGATCTGCCTTTTTTCGCCGGATGACGACGAAATGCTCAACGCAAAGACTGGGGATTGGCTCGCGAAGAGCCCCCAGCGAAGCGCCTCGAACAATTCGGCCGTCCTTTCGAGGAGTCCGGATCACTCGGCGCATTTCCGCCGGCTTTTTCAGGCTCAGAAGGAATTCGGCGAGCCGGGCTTCTACTTCTGCGATCATCCGGACGCAGGCTGCAATCCCTGCGCCGAGATCGGCTTGCTTCCCCTCGTCAATTGGACGCTTTCGCCCGGCGAACTCGACCGGCTCTATGCCTGGGGCTATACGGGCGACTTCCCCGGAACGACGCGGCTGTCGGGCTTCCAGAATTGCAATCTGACGACGATAAACGGCCGCGCGGTCGAGTCCGCAAAAGACTTTTACCTGGCCTGCATCGGGGCGACGATCATCGGAACGCTCCAGGCCGGCTACACGCACATGCCCTACGTGGGTCCCGTGACCCGGCTTATCAACGAACACGATGCCCTGCTCGGGGTCTCGATCTGTGGCTACATGGACAACCCGACCATCCTCTTCGACGCTGAGGTGCTCGCGCAGGGAGCCCGCCTTTGCCGCGCGACAAACCGGCTGATCGCGGGCCTCATAGGGATTCGGCCCGCGGCGCGCATCTGCACGACAAAGCCGGAGGGCACTGCCAGTCTCATTCTCAATGCCGCCTCCGGAATCCATCCGCACCACGCCCGCCGCTATTTCCGGCGAGTTCAAGCCAACCGAAAGGAACCGGTCTATGCGTTTTTCCATTCGGTGAATCCGCACATGACCGAGGCCTCGGTTTATAGCACCGATACCGACGATGTCATCACATTCCCGGTCGAGGCCCCTTCCCAGGCAATCCTCCGCAAGGATCTCAATGCGTGCCAATTCCTGGAGCTTGTGAAGCTCGTCCAACAGTCCTGGGTGCTGGCCGGCGCGGCCGACGACACCCGGTCACCGGAGGTGACCCACAACGTGTCGAACACGTGCACGGTCCGCCCGGACGAGTGGAACGAGGTTGCGGACTTCATTTGGGAAAACCGCAGTTACTTCACCGGCATCGCCCTGCTCCAGGATTCAGGGGACAAAGCGTATCCCCAGGCGCCGCGCGAGGAGGTCCTCACGGAAGCCGATATTTCCCGATGGAATTCTCTCAGGCCGCAGCGAGTCGACTATTCCCGGATGCTGGAGGATTCCGACGAAACCCAACTTCGGGAAACAGTGGCCTGCGCCGGCGGCGCATGTGAGATTAACCGCCCAGCCTGACTCGGCCGGGACGGACCTCATGCGCGCGTACTTCCGGAACCGAACTGAGGCGGGCGCGCTTCTGGCGCGGAAACTCACAGCGTACGCGGACCGCAGCGATGTACTCGTGCTCGCCCCGCCCAGGGGCGGAGTGCCGGTCGCATATGCCGTCGCCCAGAGCCTCCACGCGCCGATGGATGTCCTTGTCGTGCGAAAGCTCGGAGTCCCGGGCCACGAAGAATACGCCATGGGAGCCCTTGCAAGCGGAGGCATACAGGTCCTTCAATTGCCGGTCATCGCCGCCTTGCAGATCCCGCAGGAGGCCATCGATGCGGCGGTCGCCCGGACAACAGCCGGTTAGGGCGCCTTCACTGTCTTGAGGAAGGAGAGAAACGCGGGCTTGGCCTGCGCGACCGATTCGTCGGGACCCGTCATCTTGAAAAACCAAGTGCCTCCCTGCCATGGTAGCATGGCCGCCAAAATCCGCTGGCCGCCTTTGGCTGCGGGACCGGCATCGACAACCAAAAAATGCAGTCCGTTGGATTCGAGCGATTGGGTCGCCTGGGCGAGGCCGGCATCGCCGATCGGATCGAGGCCGACCTGTCCCCGCCATCGGTTGACGTTTGCGAGCACGCCTCCGACATCATTTGGAAAAGCCGTGATCGCAATCTCGGCGCCGCCGGCCGAATAGCTCCCTTTCCGCATCGGGTTTCCGGGCTCGGTTTGCCAATCCGCAGGCGCCTGCCAGACAAGCGAGGCCGACGTGTCGATCGGAACGGGAATTGTGTTCATGGCGTCCCCTCCGACGGAGGGACCCGCTGCTGGAATTCCCGCCGGCATTGCCGGAGTTCCCAAAGTCTGCCGCGGAAGATCATTTGTATTGGCCGCCCCCGGACCGGAACGTGCAACCGGCAACGCCTCCGGTACGGCTGCGGCTGCCGTAACGGACTTCAGAAATCCGATAAAATTGTCCTTTTGCGCGCCGACCAAATCGGCCGGGCCCGCCATCTTGAAAAACCACGTCCGCCCGCCCAGCCTCAGCCACGCTCCCAATAGCCGCTCGGGCGCCTTGTCTCCGCTCGCGGGCCCGCCCAGATCCGAGACAGAAAACGTCCCGACGGGAGTTTGCACGCTTTGCAATTGGGACGGAAGGGCATCGGCCGCAATCGGGGAAAGGTGGATCTGGTCCCTCCAGCGGTTGACGTTGGCAAGATCGTCGCCTCCCGCGCCGGAAAGCGAAATCACCGACACGTCGGCCGAGGCCCCGCCCTGGCCGGGGACTGTGAAGCTTCCGATCCGCATACCGGATGCCGGTTGCTGCTGCCAGCCGGCCGGAGCGGTCCATTGAAGGCCGGGTTCGTTCGATTCAGCGGCCTCGGCCGGTGCTTCCGCGACCGCAGCCTGCTCGGAGGCAACGTCGGTCTCCTTGGGAATTCGATAGGCGGTGACGCTCCTGTCCTTGCAGCCCGCCAGCGCAAGGGATGCAAACACCAGCAAGGAGAGGAAAACCAATCGATTACGAGCGCGAACGTTCGGCATGCGGAAAGTGATATTTGGTAGAAGACCCAAGGTCTACAGCAGAATCTTGTATCGGGGGCCAATGCAGGCAAACTTGGCTTCCCATGATGCACATTCGCCGCCGCATCGCCGTTATCGCCGCCTCCGCAGGCGCGCTGTGCTCGGCTCAGGCGCAGCCGGCGAATCGGATCCTTCCGGGAGTGCAACCGGACGGCTCGGTGCTGTTGCACAACCAATGGTCCATTCGGCCGGCAGGGGACTCAGCTCCGCTTGGCGAATTCCCAGTCAATATGGCCGTGGACCCGTCCGGCCGTTACGCGGCTGTGCTTCACGCGGGGTACGGGCAGCACGAGATCCGCATCATCGACCTCGCCGCCCGGCGTACGACGGCAATAAAACCCGTGACCGAGACATTCCAGGGGATCGCGTTTTCGCCGGACGGGCGGATGCTCATATGTGGCGGCGGGAGCGAACCCGTGCTGCATATTTTTTCATTCGATTCCGGCTCGCTCAGCCCCCTCCCCGATGTGGAAGCGGGGACAAAGGGGGACCACGGCGTGAATGCCGGCGTGATCTTCGTTCCGGGAAGCCAAGATGCCGTGGTCGCGCGCCTGTTCGAAAACCAGGTGATCCGCGTCGACTGCGCGACTGGAAACCAGCGTTGGATCGCCCGGCTCGGGCAGGCTTTGAGCGACAATCCGAACACCCGCCCGCGCGAAAAGGCCGGCGAAAGCGCGCCAAACGACGTTCTTTCGAATGCGACCCTTATCGAAGGGGGCAATCCGTTCCAACTCGCGTGGGATCGGGCGAGAAACCGTATCTATGTGAGCCTTTGGGGGCAATCGGCCGTGGCCGTGCTCGACGCGGATACCGGGCGCGTGGAGGCTCGTTGGGCGTGCGGCCTGCATCCGAACGCGCTGCTTCTGTTGCCCCGGCGCGGACTGTTTTCTGACCGGAGCCGCCTCCTCGTTTCAAACGGGGGAATGAACACGGTGACCGTGCTCGACACCGGCACGGGCACGATCGAGGAAACTCTGTCATCGGCAATGGCTCCCGGAGACCTTCCCGGCTCGACGCCCGACAGCATGGCGATTTCGCCGGACGGAAAGACTCTTTATGTGGCCAACGCCTACAACAACAACGTCGCCGTATTCGATCTCCGCGACCGCGGGCATGCGCGTCCGCTCGGATTCATTCCGACGGGCTGGTTTCCAACTTCCGTCCGGGTCACGCCCGACGGCCGCAATCTCCTTGTAGCGGACGCCCGGGGCCTGATCCCGAAGGCGGATAGCACAGGTTCGCCGAATACCTGGCCGCGCATCGAGACTCTCTACCAAGGAGCCCTGAGCATCATCCCCCTCCCGCAGGGCGATAAATTCGATTCCGCGATGGCGGCATGGACCCAGAGCGCCCTAAGCTGCCGTCCGGCCCCAGCTCCCGATTCGGTTGGAGCCGGTGGGCCGATTCCGCCCGCTCCCGGCGGAGCATCGCCGATCCGGTACGTGATTTATATCATCAAGGAAAATCGAACCTACGACCAGGTTTTCGGAGACATGAAGGAGGGCAACGGAGACCCGGCGATCTGCCTATTCCCGGAAAAAACATCGCCCAATCACCACGCGATTGCGCGGCAGTTCGTTCTCCTCGACAACTTCTACGCAAATGCCGAAGTGAGCGCAGGGGGTCACGAATGGAGCACGGCTGCTTACTCTTCGGAGTTCGTCGAAAGATCCTGGCCCGTCTACTACGGGCACCGGCCCGGGACCTCCAATGTCAATGGCTCGCGTCCGCCGTATGAAAACGTGCCGTATCCAGCCGAGGGCGGATACGCGGCCGCTGTTCCGCAGCTCGGATATATCTGGGACCAGGCGGCCCGGGCGGGCGTCAGCTACCAAAGCTACGGCGAGTTTGTCTCTGTCGGGAAGACCCCCGCCGATCCAGCCCAGGCAAGATTGTCGGCGCTCAAGGGCCATATCGACCCGATGTACCGCGGATTCGACTTGGATTACCGCGACCAGGCCCGCGCGGATGAGTACCTGGCCGACTTCGCCAAGTACGAGGCTGCCGGGGACATGCCCCGGCTGCAAATCGTGCGCCTCCCCAATGACCATACGAGCGGCGCAAGAGCCGGGCATTGGACGCCGCAAGCGATGGTGGCGGATAACGATCTCGCGCTCGGGAGAGTCTTGGATGCGGTGAGTCATTCCCGATTTTGGCCGCAAACGGCTGTGTTTGTCGTGGAGGACGACGCCCAGAACGGGCCGGATCACGTGGATGCGCACCGCACAGTCGCCATGGTCGCGAGTCCCTACTGCCGCCGCGACACGGTCGATTCGACGCCGTACACGACCTGTTCCATGCTCCGGACGATCGAACTCATCCTGGGCCTCCAGCCCATGTCGCAATTCGACGCAGCGGCAATGCCGATGCGCGCGAGTTTTCAAGCCACGCCGGATCTTTCCCCTTTCACCGCCGTGCCGGCCCAGATCGATCTGGACGAGAAAAATAAGCCGAATACAAAAATCGCCAAAATTTCAGAAGGATTCGACCTGTCGCGCGAAGACAGGGTCGAAGAGCAGGTCTTCAACCGGGTCATTTGGGCCGCCGTGCGCGGCGAGAATGATCCGATGCCGGCTCCCGTCCATGCGGCATTCGTGCGCACGCTTCCAACCGGGGACGACGACGACGACGAGTAGCTGTACGTTTTGACAGGGAGGGCCCTGTCAAAGCGTACCAACATGATCGGGGTCAAAGTTGACCCGGGCGGATTGCGAGGGCACTTTTGGTAGATGGTCGAGCCTCGTCAGGTGCAAATAATCGGAAGTGAAGTTGCCATCGCATGGAGCGACGGCGCCGAGAGCTATTATACCGGCGAATCGCTTCGTGCGGCGTCACCGAGCGCTTCGAACATGGGCGAGCACGACATCTTCGGAAACCAGTACGGGGGGGATGCGCAGCGAAAATTCTCGGGCGTCACCGTGCTCGGATGGGAGAAGGTGGGCAATTACGCCATCTGCTTCAATTTCAGCGACGGACACCGGACCGGGCTTTACAGCTACGACTACCTCCGAAAGCTAGCTGGGAAAGCCTCCTGATCGGGAGGTCGAATTCCCCAACCTGACCCTTTCATTTATCATGCAAACTGCATTCCCCGCGCGCACGGCCACAGCCGAGATCGAGCTCGGCACCGTTCTCCAGCCCAAATTCGGCCCCGACGGGCTGATTCCCTGCATCACGGTCGATCACGCGACGAACGAGGTCCTGATGTTTGCATTCATGAACGCGGAGGCCCTTGCGCACACGATTTCGACGAAGAAAGCCACATACTGGAGCCGCTCCCGTAACAAGCTGTGGGTCAAGGGCGAGGAGTCGGGCAACATCCAGCACGTGAAGGAGCTGCGCGTGGACTGCGACCAGGATGTCATTCTCTTAAAAGTCGAAAATGTCGGCGGAGGCGCCTGCCACAACGGCTATCGATCGTGCTTCTATCGCAAGCTCGCCGGAAGTGCGCAGCCGGAGGATCCGGCCAGTCTGAAGCTCGAATTTGCCGCGCCGCGCGTCTTCGATCCGGCGAATGTTTACAAGCACAAGGCGTAACGTCATCAAAGCCTCCCGGATTCAGCGAAGCGCTAACTCGCCAACCCCTGCGGGTCGTCCAGGATCATGAACATGAGATCCGCCGACGACACGAGCTGGCCACCGACTGTGCATTCGGCGGTGGCGGCGGCGAACTTGTTCCCCCGCGACTTCACGAGCGTGGCCGTGATCAGGAGCTGGTCGCCGGGACAGACCGGCCTGCGGAATTTCACCTTGTCTGCGCTCATGAAAAAGGCCGTTTTGCAGGCATTCCCCGACTTCCGGAGCATGAGGATTCCGGCCGCCTGCGCCATCGCCTCGAGTTGCAGGACGCCCGGCATCACGGGATTTCCGGGAAAGTGCCCGTTGAAATAAGGCTCGTTTATCGTGACGTTCTTAAGCGCCACGATCCCGTCGTCCCCCTTGAACTCGATCACCCGGTCGATCATCACGAAGGGATAGCGGTGAGGGAGGGTATCGAGGACGCGCCTGACATCGAGCGAAGTCTCGTCGCTTAGGATCACCGGCGCCCCGGCGGCCTTCTTTTTGCCGACCTTGCTCCGCTCCTGCAGCTTTTCGAATAGAGCCTTTGTCAGCTCGGCATTGATCGCATGCCCGGGCCGGGTCGCGACGATGTGGGCCTTGAGCGGAAGACCGAGCAGCATCAGGTCGCCGATGATATCGAGGATCTTGTGGCGGACGAACTCGTCTTTGAAGCGCAGCGGCTCCTTTGAGATGATCGCATCGCCCTTGATGACCACCGCGCAGTCGAGGGAACCTCCGCGAATCTTGCCAAGCTTGATGAGTTCCTCGATGTCCTCGTAGATCGTAAATGTCCGGGCGGCGGCGATCTGCGATTGGTAAACCTCCGGATCTATGACGAGCGACAGGTGCTGCGTGTGAATCCCGCGGTCGTCCGCCGAGGTGCAGGAAATTTTAAACGAATCGCTCGGAAGAGCGATGATAGAGGAATTGCCCTTCGTCACGGAAACCGGGGCATCCAGAACGAAGTACTCCCGCTCCGTCCCCTGCTCGATAGGCTCGCCCTGCAGGATGAGGTTCACGAAGGGACGCGCAGAGCCGTCCATGATCGGAGGCTCCGAGGCGTCCATTTCGACGATGACATTGTCGATGCCGCAGCCATTGATCGCGCTCAAGACGTGCTCCACGGTCTGGATCTTGGCGTGCCCGACCTGGATCGTCGTCGCCCGGACAAGATCCGTCACCTGGTCCACGCGGGGCCGCAGTTCCGGACTCCCGAGCAGATCGGTCCGCCTGAAAATGATTCCCTGGCCGGCCGCCGCCGGCTTCATCGTCAGCGTGACGGCGTCGCCGGTGTGGAGCGCGTTCCCCTTGATGGAGACCTCGTGCGCGAGGGTGCGTTGCTTCATAAGCTATTTGTAGGTAAGTGTCGCCGACCGACCCGGCGCAGGGCAAGCGTGTAGATCAAGGGATGGGGGTGGCTTGACAGCCCCCACCAGGGCGGATTATTCGATAACGTTTACACAATACGAAATCGCCCCCCCGAAACCAACCGCCGCCATGCCCGCCGCCAACGATATCCGCAAAGGCCAAGTCATCAAGTTCAATGGGGAGCCGCACCTGGTGATGGAGACCCAGCACCGCACCCCCGGCAATTTGCGCGCTTTTGTCCAGATCAAGATGCGCAATCTGCGTTACGGCAAATCGCTGGATCAGCGATTTGCCTCCACGGAATCCCTGGACGTCCTGCCGACCGACCGCCGGACCCTTGAATTCAGCTACGCCGATCGGGAAAATTTCGCGTTCATTGATCCGACCACGTTCGACCAGATCGAGCTGAGCGCGGAAACTCTCGGCGACGTGAAGAATTATCTCACGGCCGGCGGGAAAGTGGACGTCCTGTTCGTCGATGATAAGGCGCTGACCGTCGAACTGCCTTCCGCCGTCAATTTGAAGATCGTCGAGTCGGCAGACGGCATCAAGGGCGACACCGCAAGCAACGTGCAAAAACCCGCAAAACTCGAGACCGGCATGGCCATCCAAGTCCCACTTTTCATCAAGGAGGGCGACATCATCCGCGTGAGCACGGCCGATGGAAGCTACCTCGGCCGGGCCTAATATCCCCGCCGGATGCGAAACGCTTGCGCGTTCCGCTACGTAGCGGAACGCGCAAGCGTTTCGCCGGTAGTACAAGTCGCAAGGCTTTCGCAAAATGGCGCTTCTAAAACGCGCGGCACCAGAGAACCTTTAGGTAGCGGCTTTCCAGGCAGTTCGAATAAACGGGATGGTCCGGGCCGGCGCCCGTCCTGTTGAAAAACTGGAGGCGGCGGCCGAGCCTGTGGGCGGCGCGGATGACGTGCTCCTCAAAGTCCTCGAGGCTTAGAAGGCCCGAGCAGGAGCAGGTGACAAACAGCCCGCCCGGCTTCACGAGCGCGATCGCGAGCTGATTCAAGTCCTCGTATTTTTGGCGCCCCTCGTGGTTTCCGTATTCGTCGCGCGTGTAGATGAACTTGGGCGGGTCGAGGACGACGCTGTCCCACGATTCTCCGTTGGCCGCCATTTGGCGCGCGTAGGCAAATGCGTCGGCATGCACAAACTTGATCCGGGCCTGGTTGAGGTTCGAATTGCGCCGCGCCTGCGCGACCGCGGTTTCGTCCAAATCAACGCACGTGACGTCCTCCGAGCCTCCCGTAATCCTGGCGGACAGAGCGAATCCCCCCGTGTAGGAGCAAAGATCGAGGACCCGGCCTTTCGCCAACCGGCCGAATGCGGCCCGGTTTTCGCGCTGATCGCAAAAAAATCCGGTCTTGTGGCCCTCGGCAAAATCGACCTCGTAGCGGATTCCGTTCTCGCGGATTTTGACGGTTTGCGGCGCAGCGGCGTTGGTTTCCTTGAACACCGAGGGCTTGATGCCCTCAATGCTGCCGATTTCGTGATCGACCTGGACCCGGGCGAAACGGGTTTTCGCAAGTTCATGAAGAAGCGGCAGCCACCCCGGAAGGCGCTGGGCTATTCCGAGGCTTGCGACTTCGCACAGAAGGACTTCGCCGTACCGGTCGATGATAAGCCCGCTCAGGCTATCCCCATCCGAATTGACAAGCCGGTACGCGTCGCCCGCCTCATCCAGCTTGAGTTGCTCGCGGCGGAATGCCACCGCCCGCCGGAGGGCATCCGCGAAATATCCCTCGGTCACCGGCTCCGGCCCGTGCGCGACCACCCGAACCGGGATCTTCGCCCGGGGATTGTAAAGGCCGGTGCCAAGCGGCTTCCCAGCCTTGTCAAAGACGTGCACTAAGTCGCCCGGTTTGGCGCCCGGCGAAACCTCACCCAGCAACCGCGGGAAAATGGCCGGCTGAAATGTGAAATACTTGAGCTGCGCCCAAGGCAGGGGCCAGCCCGACCGGTCGATCGGCACAGGCTTCAAGCCACCCGCTCAACGACTAGCGGGGGAGGGGTCGGGCGCTTGGGCGCCAGCCGGTAGGCGTTTTTAAAGTACTCGAGCGCCTGCTCGAGCTTCGCCTCGTCGTTGTAATGAATCATCATCAGGGGCTCGCCCTGCTTCACCTGCGTTCCGACCTTCTTCACCTCGGAAACGCCCACTGAGTAATCGATCTTGTCGTGCGGGTTCTCCCTGCCCGCCCCGAGCAGATGCACGCCGCGGGCGATCATCGCCGCGCTGATTGTGTGGACGTATCCGCGCTTGGGCGCCGGCAATTTCCGGATATGGCGGGCTTGCGGGAATTTTTCAGGATGATCGATGAAACTCACGTCGCCCCCCTGCGCCTTGACCAGCTCCTTGAATTTTGCGAGCGCCGAACCGTCCGAGAGGTGACGCTGCACGGTCTGTTTTGCCGAAAGGGTCGAGCCCGCGACACCGGCCAGGCGGACGATTTCCATGCCGAGCTTCAGCACAAGTTCCTTCATGTCCTCCGGTCCCTCCCCTTTAAGGAGGCGGATCGCCTCCTTTACCTCGAGCGAAGTGCCGACCGTGTCTCCGAGCGGCTGATTCATATCGGTCACGAGAGCCACGCATCGGCGCTTCATCGACCGGCCGACCCGGGTCATGGAACGGGCGAGCTGCTTCGCCTGTTCAAGGTCGCGGATAAACGACCCGTTGCCCCATTTCACGTCGATTACAAGACCTTCGGCACCGGCGGCAAGTTTGCGCGAAAGGACGCTTCCGGTAATGAGCGGCAGGCTCGGGATCGTGCCCGTGTCTTTGCGCAATTCGTATATCTTGGCGTCGGCCGGCGCGAGATCCGGGTTCTGGGCCACAATCGCGCCGCCGATGCGGCTCAACTGGCCCGCGAACTGGTCGTTGGACAAATGACCCTTGAAGCCGGGAATCGAGGCGAGCTTGTCCAGGGTGTTCACGACGTAGTCGTGCTCCACGCCGCACATCATGGGCACCACGACACCGGAGGCCATTGCAAACGGCACGAGAACAAGGGCCGTTTTGTCTCCCACCCCGCCAGTCGAGTATTTGTCGATCTTGGGCTTCGCGATTGAGGAAAGGTCGATGACCTCTCCCGAAAGCATGAGTTCCTCGGTGAGCTCCGCGGTTTCCTGCGCGGACATCCCGGAAAAGTAAATCGCCATCGCCAATGCCGCCAGTTGGTGTTGCGGCATTTCGCCATCCAATGTACTGTCAATAATGTAGCGAATTTCCTCCTGCGTAAACTCCCCGCCGTCGCGCTTCTTCTCGATCAAGAAGTTAAAAGTGGGTTTTATGAAGCGACGAGCAGGTATATTATGTTTGCTGGTCATATTGTTTATTGAGGAAATGATACGGGCCGTTCAGGGAAAGTTTACGAGCCAAACAACTTCTGTTACAATGTCGAGCCAAAACGGCACGGCGGGATATAATATGTCCGGCCTCCAATCTCGACGCCGGACTCGATAACCTATTTAAGCCCTGCGATATGCATATGTCGTTCAATACGGCGGTCCAGCTGGATGCCGCGCTGAGGGCCTCTGCGCAATCGGCGGGTTTCGGCGCAATCGGATTTGCACCCGATGTGCGAACGGCGGATCCGGCGCATGGCGACTACCAGGCCAATGGAGTGCTCAGCTGCGCCAAACAGTTGAAGATGAACCCCCGGATGCTGGCCGAAAAATTGGTCGCGGCCCTTCAGCCGGAAGTATTCGAGGCGTTCGATGCAAGCGTGGCCGGACCCGGATTTATCAATTTCAAGATGAAGCCGGCGGCCCTAAACCGCTGGCTCTTGGAGCACGGATCGGTGAAAGCCCTGGCCTCCGGGGCGGCTGCGGCCCGGACGGGCCAGACGTGCGTCGTCGATTACAGCTCGCCAAACACCGCCAAGCAGATGCACGTGGGGCACTTGCGTTCCGCCGTCATCGGCGAGGCGATCGCCCGTCTGCTCGCCTTCAGCGGAGCGAAGGTGATCCGCGACAATCACCTCGGAGATTGGGGCACCCAGTTTGGGAAACTCATATTCGCCTACAAAAAATGGGTTGATCCTGCGGCATTTGAATCCGACCCGCTCGCCGAACTGGAGCGGCTTTACAAACTGGGCAATTCAGCGGCAAAGGACGGTTCGCCTGAACTTGAGGAAGCCCGGGGCGAACTCGTCAAGCTGCAGCAGGGCGACCCGGCGAACGCCGCGCTATGGGCCAGGTTCACGGAGGTAAGCCTGGGCGCCTTTCAAAAGATCTACGACCAGCTCGGAATTCATTTCGACCACCACCTCGGCGAAAGTTTCTATAACGACAAGGTCGAGCCAGTCTATAGGGAGCTCTCCGGCATCGGACTCGCTGTGGAAAGCCAGGGGGCCCTCGTCGTATTTCATCCCGAGCATCCGCGATTCAAGACCCAGCCGTTCATCATCCGCAAGTCCGACGGCGCGGCAAACTATGCGACCTCGGATCTGGCCACGATTCTATACCGCCTGGAGCACTTTCACGCGACCGCCATATTCTACGTCGTGGACAAGCGCCAGGGAGACCACTTCGCCCAGCTTTTCCTGACGGCCGCGAAGTGGTTTGAAAAGACGGGCCGGCGGCTCCCCGAGCTCGTTCATGTGGATTTTGGAACCGTGCTCGGCCAGGACGGAAAGCCGCTGAAGACGCGAAGCGGCGACAACATCGCCCTCCAGGACCTGCTGACGGAGGCGGTCGGGCGCGCCTACGCATTGGTGAGCGAGAAAAGCCCCGGCGTCGCGGAATCCGAGCGCAGGGCGATTGCGGATGTCGTCGGCGTCGGCTCGGTCCAATATGCCGACCTCGCGCAGAATCGTTCGACCGACTACGTATTCGCTTGGGACAAGATGATTTCTCTCGAAGGAAACACGGCGGCGTACCTGCTGTATGCCGCGGCCCGGATTCATTCGATATTCCGCCGCAATGGCCTCGTTCCGGACGCAAAGGGCGCGGAGGCCGCGAGCTCGCTGGAGACGCCGGCGGAAATCGCGCTCGCGCGCAAGCTCGTCTCATTCTCCGACGCCGTGCGCCTGGCGACCGACACCCTGAGGCCGCATTTTCTATGCCTTTACCTGTACGAGCTGGCCGGTGAATTCAGCGGATTTTACGCGGCCGAAAAGGTGCTGGTCGACGATCCGGCGATTCGGGACCGCCGCCTCCTGCTTTGCTCCCGCACGCTCCTCATCCTCGAGACCGGTCTGCACCTGCTCGGGCTCCGGACGCTCGAGCGGATGTAGCGCCCCGGTTCGCCTGGCGCAATTAGCCCTTGCCAGCCATGCAGCCGGATTTAGCCTGATTCTTTTCCCCCCATGATTTCCTGGATTCAACGAACCTTCCAGCATCACTTCCGGACCGTTTTTGGGGTGTTGCTGGCAGTGACAATCATTTCATTCATCGTCACCATCGGTGCCGGTCCCGGAATCGGGCGCAGCGACCGCGGCGACGTCAAGCGCGAGTTCTTCGGCTATAACCTCGCATCGGAGGCAGACATGGGACTGGTCATGAATGACGCCTCGCTGAGCATCGAGCTGCAGGCCGGTTCGAGCGAAACCGATCAGGAGCAGGTAAAAACATACGCCCTTGAGCGCATCGCGGCGCTTAAATTGGCGGACGAGTGGTTCATTCCACCCGCGACATCCTCCGAAATCACCGACTTCATAAAGGGCCTGCGGTTATTCGCGGGCGCGGACGGCCAGTTCGACGTCAGCCGTTACAACTCGTTTCGAGACAGCCTGAAGGTCGATGCGCGGACCAGCGAAGCCGACATCGTTCGGGTGATCGGCGACCAGGTGCGAGTCCAGAAGGTGGAGCAGCTTCTCGATGGTCCAGGCTACGTTCTGCCGGCCGACGTGAAACGCGAACTGGTTCGCACCGACACAACCTGGACAATCGCGACCGCGACCGTGGACTACACAAGCTACAATCCGGCGATCAGCGTGACCGACACCGCCCTTGAGGCGTACTACAAGGAAAACGCGCCAAAGTACCAAATCCCGCCGCACATCCTTGCGAGCTATATCGATTTTCCCTCGGCGGACTACTTGGGCAATGTCAATGTGACCGATGCGGAGGTCCGCTCGTATTACGACGCAAACCCCGACCGGTTCCCGGGCCCCAAGGACAAGCCGGAGGACAAGTCCGCGGCCAAGCCGGGGCAGGCGCCTGCGAAGGCTCCCGACCCCGCGGCTGTCTTCGCCTCCGTGCGACCCCAGGTCGAGGCCGCGCTTAAGGCGGAACGAGCCAAGAATCTCGCCGCAAAGGCCGCCTCCGACGTCGCCTTCGCACTTTACGAAGGAAAGATCGCCGCGGGCCCAAGCCTGGATAGTTTCATCGCCTCCCGAAAACTCGCGCTCAAGCCGCTTGCCCCATTCGGCGCGGAATCCGGCCCCACGGAGCTGGGCAGCTCGAACGACATCGCCGATGCCGTGGCAAAGCTCGATACGCAGCATTTTTATTCCGATGCCGTGACGACGAATTCCGGCGCCGCAATCCTCATTTGGAGGGGCTCGGAACCCGCCCGCCAGCCGTCGCTCGCCGAGGTTCGCGACAAGGTGCGGGCCGACGCCATCGAAAACGAGAGGCACAAGCGCTTCGTCGATCTGGGCGCAACGATTCAGGGCTTGATCGAGTCGCACATGAAGGCCGGCGACTCATTTGAAAAGGCGGTGGCCGCGGCGCAGGCTGCGCAAGGGTTGAAGATCGTGGCAAAGACGCTGCCAGCTTTCACCCTGAAGGACCGACCCCAGGACTTGAGCGAAGCCGTGGCGGGCTCCCTCGAGCATCTCGAAAAAGGTCAGGTCTCCCAAATGATTGCGGAGCCCGACAAGGGCACAATTGTCGCGGCGCTCGATAAGAAAAGTCCCGACCTGAGTGAGAAAAATCCCCGGTTCGCCGAAATGCGGGGCCTGATCGCCGACTTCACATCGCGCCAGGCCGCCGGCTCCTATCTCAGCGACCTCGTCACCCAGGAACTTAATCGGACCGAAAGTGTCGCAAAATAAGGTCCCGCCGGCGACCGGGTGAAAATCGCCCACAACTTTCCAGTTTTCTGATCGTCACGCACTGAAATTGCCGGCCTTGGTCCCCAATAGCGCCCCCTTAACCCCTGCCGGGGAGATATCGGCAACATTTCGGCGCCTGCCGTGTTCTCCTCTTCAAAGCACCGCCCGCTTCAACTCATGTTCCGATCTCCCGTCCGCCACGCTTCAGCCCTTTTCCTTTCCATTTTTTTCCTCGCCAGCCTGAGGGCAGAGGATGCGCCCGCCGGCCCTCCCCCTCCCTCCCCGCCTCCCCCGGCCGGCACGGCGCCAAACTATGGACCGCCGCTAACGCTGGAACAATGCGTCGCGTCGGCGCTCGCAAAGAATTTTTCGGTAAAGATTGAAGCCTTCGCTGTGAGCGAGGCGAAAGACTCCGTAATCATCGCCCAGTCGGTCTACGATCCGACGCTTGGCGTGACATGGCAGAAGAACGTCACGCAATCCCCGGTCGCCACAAATTCGACGAACACCGCAGGCTTCGGGGCTGCACCGTATTCGGACAGCCAGGGCACCACGGTGTCGGTTGCCCAGCCGGTCATCACGGGCGGCACGGTCACAGCGGACTACGGCCTGTCCCGATACGCCACCAACGCCGTCCAGGCACTGGTCAATCCCGCCTACGACGGACAGATTTCGCTCAACGTGAGCCAGCCCCTTTTGCAGGGCGCAGGCACCGACTACGGCAGGGCCGAAATCCAGATCGCCGAGTACGGCGGCAAGATCGCGCGGGAGAACTTCAGGAGCACGGTCCTCACGATGGTCTACAATGTGGAGTCGCAATACTTCAACGTCATCTTCGCCCGCCGCCAGTACGAGGTCCAGCTGGACTCGCTCAATCTTGCGCAGGAACTCCTCGACGAGAATGTCAACAAGCGCAAAGCGGGCGTCCTCACCGATGTCGATGTCGTCACGGCCGAGTCAAACGTCGCGACAGCCAAGAGCCAGCTCATCGGATACCAGCAGGCCATGCAAAACGCCGAGGACGATCTCCTCCAGACCCTCGGAGAGACCCAGTTCAAGACGCCCGTGGGGTCCGTCGATTTCCCGCTGCTTCCGAGCACCGACGTTTCATTCGATTTCTCGTACAAGCTCGCGCGAGACAACGGCCCCAACCTCGCCGTCATCGACTACACAATCGAGCAGTACAAGCTGGACGCTCTAAGGGCCAAGCGAAACAACCTGCCCCAATTGAATGCGACCGGCGGCATCGGGCGCTCCTCCTCCGCCACCGCCTATTCCCAGGCCAATAACGGCGTCTGGACCTGGGCCGGACCCGGATACAACTGGAGCGCCGGGCTCGCCTTCAGCATGCCCTGGGGGATGCGCGCCAATAAGGCGCTCTATCGCCAGGCGATGGCAAACATCGAAAGCGAGCAAACCACGATGGACCAGGCCGACCAGGAGCTGACGGTCCAGGTCCGGGCAGCGATCCGCGCCGTGCAGGCGAATGTGGAAGCTGTCACCGCGGGCAAGGAGTCCGTCGTGCTAAGCCAGAAAGAGTACGATCTGCAAAACGAAGAGTTCAAGGCGGGTCTTTCCACCAGCTTGAACGTTCTCCAGGCCCAATATAACCTTGAGAGCTCCCGGGTCACCGAGATCCAGGCTGAAGTCAGCCTTCGCACTTCCCTGGCCAACCTTCGATTCCTCGAAGGCACCTCGCTTTCAATCTATCACATCGATCTGAATTGAAGAGCATCCCGGCGTCATCCCTCCACGGGAAAAAGGGTGCCGAGATCCACCGTTTCGCCCGCGGCCAAGACGCGGTGCGCCGGTAGTTGCGTGCGAAACCATGTCATCTGCTTTTTCATCAATGCGCGGGTGTTTTTTTCGATCTCGGAGGCGAGGCCTTCCGCCGCAAGCCTCCCCTCGAGCATCGCGATGACCTCGCGATAGCCGATCGCCCGCGCGGCACTCGGGTTTTCCAGGAGCCCGCGGCCCAGCAGGCCCTTCACCTCCTCGACCAGGCCCTCGCGCAGCATTGCCTTGATGCGCTCCGCCGCGCGGCGCGCCAGGTCTTCCGGACCGCGGCGCAGCTCGCTGACTCTCACATCCCAATCGGCAAAGACCGGCTGCAAACGCGCGAAATCCGCAGCCAATTCCGACAGCTTCCGGCCCGAGGCCAGGCACCTTTCGAGCGCCCGGGCCACCCTTCGCGGATTTGCGGTGTCAAGGGAGCCGAGGCCGCCCGGATTGAGTTTCGCCAGCTCCGCAACAAGGCTGGGCAGGCCCCCTCTCTCAAGGGTCGCCAATACTCCGGCCCTGATTTCCGCGGACACTGCGATCTCGTCGGCGACCGGTGCCAGGAATGATTTCAGGTAGAATCCGCTTCCGCCGACAACGAGAATTCGCCTGCCCCGCGCGGCGATCGATTCGCCAGCGGCGCGGGCGAGCCTGGCATAGCGCGCCACATTCATAGGCTCCCGGACATCCAGGATATCGACCAGATGATGGGGAACGCGCGCCCGCTCGGCCGCCACCGGCTTCGCCGTTCCGATATCCATCCCCCGATAGAATAACAGCGAATCGCACGAGATGATTTCGGCGTCGTTTGCCTCGGCCCATCGAAGCGCCCAGTCCGTCTTTCCCGATGCGGTGCAGCCGGTCAGGACGTGCAGGGTCCGGCGGGACATGGAAAGGGCCTCAACCCCTGGCGGTTCCCGCCAAAAGGTCGGCCGCCCGGGCCGCCAGCATGGGGCCAATCCGGTTTCGCGAGGACAAATTTTCGTGGATCAGGTTCACCAGGGCGCTGCCGACTACGACACCGTCCGCCAGGCGGGCCACCTGGTTGACGTGCGCACGCGTCGAAATTCCAAAACCGACCGCGACGGGAAGCGAGGTGTGCGCACGAATCCGGCCGATCGCGCCGGCGATTCCGCCGGCAAGCTGATCCCGGACGCCGGTCACGCCTTCGCGGGAGACGTAGTAGATGAATCCGGTCGCCTCGCGCGCGATTAGATCCAGGCGCGAGTCGGGAGTTGTAGGCGCCACGATGCAGACTGTTTCAAGGCCGCCGGCCCGGGACGCGCGCGATTCTTCCGCGGCCTCCTCCGGGGGCAGATCCAGCGTCAGCAGTCCGTCGACGCCCGCCGCGCATGCCGCGCGCACATACGCCTCCACCCCGTTTGCAAACACAAGATTGTAGTAGGTGTAAAACACGATCGGAACCTGGCTTTTTTCCCTTATGCGCGAAACGAGTTCAAAAACCCGCTTCACAGTCATTCCGCCTTCCAGCGCGCGCTGGGCGGCAAGCTGATTGGTGACGCCGTCGGCCAGAGGGTCGGAAAATGGAACGCCCAGTTCCAGGATGTCCACCCCGGCGCCGATCAGCGCGCGGCACGCCTCGAGCGAAGTGTCGAAGTCGGGGTCCCCAGCGCAAAGATACGCGATGAACGCCGCCCGATTCTCGGCACGGGCCTTGGCAAAGGCGTGTGCTATGCGTGACATGGGACGCCGATTTGACAGGGCGATCGGCGAAGTGGCAAGGGTCATGTCGGGTAGGTTGCCCTTCCAATGGGTTTAGATTGGAAATTTCCCGGCCCGGGGTGCAGACTGTCCGGCCCCCAATGTCCGCCGATTCAAAAGGCCCGCTCTCCGGCTGTGAGGTGCTCATCGTCGAAGACGATGCCACGCTGCGAAAACGGCTGATCGCCCATATGGATTCAAACGGAGCGGAAGCGAGCGGAGCCGGCAGCCTGGCGGAAGCGCGCCGCCTGCTTCGCGAGATGCGATTCGATTTCGCCGCCGTCGATTTGAATCTGCCCGACGGCGAGTGCCTGGAACTGCTGCGCGAGCATGCGTTTTCGGAAAACACAGGGATCGTTGTCATGACGGCCTTCGGGGGAGTGAAAAAAGCGGTGGAGGCGATGCGCCTCGGCGCCGGGGATTACCTGGCGAAGCCGTTCGAACCGGAGGAGCTCGTCCTCGCATTCCTGCGGTGCAGGGGAGCCCGGGCCGCAGCCCGCCGCGACGAAAAATTGGCCGATGAGCAGGCGAGCGAGACCGACGGATTGTTTTTCGGCGATGGCCTTGCGGGCGTGCGCGCCCGCCTGGAAACCATACTCGCCACCGATCGCCGTCTGGAGCACAACCTGCCGCCCCTTCTGATCGAGGGCGAGACGGGAACCGGCAAGACCGTGCTCGCCCGTTGGCTTCACCGGCACGGCCCGAGAGCGAATCACCCATTCATCGCGATCAATTGCGCAGCCCTGCCCGAGACCCTGGTTGAGTCCGAACTCTTCGGCCACGAACGCGGAGCATTCACCGACGCAAGGCAGGCTCGAATCGGCCTTTTTGAGGCCGCTGACGCCGGAACGCTGTTCCTCGACGAAATCTCCTCCCTTACCGCCGCCACCCAATCCAAGATTCTGACCGCCGTGGAAGGCGGAACCATCCGCCGCCTGGGGGGCGCGAAAGAAATCGAGATCGACGCCCGGCTCATCGTCGCAAGCAACCGTCCTCTTACAGAATGCGTCCGCAACGGAGCTTTCCGCGAGGACCTTTATCAGCGTCTCGACCTTCTGCGGATCGCCCTGCCGCCGCTTCGGGAGTGCAAGACCGACATCGTGCCGCTCGCCCGGCATCTCCTGGCCAAGATCGGCACCCGACATCGCAGGGCCGGTCTTGTTCTGTCCACCGCCGCGGAGGCGCGGCTGATCGCGCAACCGTGGCCCGGAAACGTTCGTGAGCTGGCCCACGAGCTTGAACGGGCCGTCGTGTTTGGCGTCGGTGGCGAGATCGACGTCGCCCATCTCGGCGGCGCAGGCGCGGAGCAATCGGCCTCCGCGTGGCGCAACTCTGCCTGGGTGCTTCCCGAGACCGGCTTTTCCCTGGATAGCGCCGTGAACGAACTCATCGCCGAGGCGCTTCAGGCGACCGGCAACAATGTGTCAGCTGCTGCCCGGCGCCTCGGCGTCACTCGGGATTACCTCCGGTACCGCATGGAAGGCGGGAAGTCTGCCCCCCCGGCCAATGGCTGACCTAGTCTAGTGTCTACGATCCCAACTGAGATGGGTGCCTTCCGCAAAACCGTGAAATCTTTCGCCCGATTAATGGGTATGTACACCCGATTTCAGCTGCCTTTCGACAGTGGACGCAGGATGATTAGAGATGCAATATACTTCACATTAATTACTTAAGAATAACTTCCGCAGCTTTGGCATAGGCCGTGCAGATCGATCCCGAACAACCCAGCCACTAATAATGAAAACAAGACTCCACCTTCTCGCACTCGTATTGTTCGGCGCGTTCCTCACCGGATGCGCGACCTCCACGGATATGAACAAGATCCAGATCGGGATGACCAAGTCCGAAGTGATCTCCATCCTCGGCACGCCGGACAGCACGAGCGCCCAGGCGAATGTTGAATACCTGACGTATTACCTAGAGGTCAACAGCGTGGAGCGGGCCGATCAGGACCACGCGTACATGGTCCGGCTTGTGGATGGAAAGGTGGAGTCGTTTGGCCGGTTCACGCAGCTCTTCGATCTTTACAACCGGCCCGTGACAAACGCCAAGCCGGGAGACGCGAATTTTCCGATGTCAGCGTACTCTCCGTACGGCACGCCGGTCGCCACGCCCATGGCACAGGTCGCACAGCCCATGGTGCAGGTCGCGCAGCCCGCTCCCGCCCCAGTGGACATAGCATCGGAATTGGAAAGGCTGAAGAAGCTTAAGGATGAGGGTGTGCTGAGCGACGAGGAATTCCAAAAAGCAAAGGAGAAAATCCTGGCTGAACAGAAATAGGCTCCCATGCGTGCGATGCCGATTGCCTGGGCCCTGTTCGTCCTCCTCGGGACCGCGCAGGCTTTCGGTCAGGACGGCGCCGGCCCGCCCACTCAGGTGCAGCCAACGAGCCCGCAGCCTCCGCCGGTTATCCTCTTTTACTCCCCGACGCCCTCCGCCCTGGGCGCGGCTCCAGGCGCGGGAGCGCCCACGTTTTCGACCGGCCCCGCGGCCCCGGCGGCCCTGGCCATCTACGTCAACGAGCCGTTTTATGCGCTTTTGGCCACGCGGATGGTTCGAAACGAACTCCGAGGAGGCATCGCGCCCCGCCTGGACCGATACGAGGTCGATAAATCGGCCCTGCTCGCGGAACTCCGGGCGCATCTTGACATCGTCCGCAACTCGGAACCCGCGCTCAGGGAGCGCGAACTGAAGGCGTTTGCGATCGAGCAGACGCCGCGGATTGCGGCAATCGAGGCCACCGCGGAAGAAATCAGACACGACCTTTGCAATAATTTAGAAAACTCGACCGACTATTTCCGCTGGCGCCTCGCCCACGCCAACGCCGATAACGCGTCCGTGAAGTCCCGCTCTCGCTCTCTCCTTTCGCTCCTGAAGGCGGACGTGTACTACCGGGAAGGCCTCTCTTTGCCCCAAAGGGGGCTGATCCGCGAAATGATCCAGGACTACACGGACCTGCTCGATGGGAGCACTCCGCCAAAGGATCGGTTTTTCCGGTTCTCGCCCGACACTTCCGCGATCGCGTTTCGCGATGTTCCGCCAAAGGACATCTACATAAGTCTTGTCGGGTACGAGAATGAGAAAACCGCGTTGGAGCAGGCTCTTCTCCAGACGCTCTACCAGAAACAGGATCCGAACGACCCCTATGGCACCGCTTCGTTGAGAGCCCTGGCGTCCGCGCAAGCGCCCCTTTTTGCAGCGCTCGAGGAGCGGGCCGAGGATATCCGGCGCAAGCTCGCCCCTCTTGGCGACCCGGATCGCCTGCCGGAGATGCCCGCGATTCCCGCGGACTTCGAAGCTCGGATCACGGCCTATCACAGCGAGAAAGATGCGCTGCAAAAAGAACTTCTAGCCCGGGTCGACGAAGTGAAGAAAAGCAGGGGTTCCGCCGATTCCGCCGCAGCCTCGGATTCCGTTCGTCAGGCGATCGCCGATTTCACAAACGAGAACGCGGCCCGATACGCGGACCTCGCGAAGATGCGGGTTTCCATCCGGACCGATCTCTCGAAAATGGAAGCGGGAAGCTCCGCTCCCGTCTCGCCGGATGCAATGGTCGCGCAGTTTTCGGATTCCTTAAAGAAGCTGCAATCCTACTGGAACGACCGCGATTATCGAAATGCAATGCTTCAGCCTGGATTGTCGCCGGAGCAACGGCGGCTTCTGTTCGACGGCGCGCTGCAAAAGCTCGCGCTCCCGCTGCCCAGAGGAGAGCTTCTTTTTGAACCCGGCCCGTAACCCCTCGATTCATCGAATAGGCGGGTTATGGCCGAAGGCCCCTCCAAAAAGGAAATGCTGCGACACCACCCCCGTTTGGCCCTCGCTTTCTTGGCTGCGGGCGTGCTGTTGGTTTCGATTCTCGCGGGCATCGTCATCCCATTGCGCGTAAATGAGCGCAACGTGACCCGGCTCACGATCATCAATCGTTACGCCGCCGTCCTTTATCCCGAGGCCCTGCAACAACTGGCGGAAAGCGAGGCCGCCCTGGGAAGCGCGGCGGCGGAACCCGCGGAACTTCTAAATCCCGTATTATTGAAGGCCATGGACCAGCAGGACCTGGGGCTGCTCGGGGTTGTCGTGTACGACTCCGAAGGCAACGTGGTACAGGCGCTGCCGGCATCGATGATTCTTCCGGATCTCGCGCCCGAAGATTATGCGGAGCTTCTGGGGGGACAACCGATAAGCCGTTACTATCCGGACTTCCTCCTCAATCAATATTTCGCCCACGTATCCGGACCCGCGGGGACGCGAAAGGAGGCCATCCTCGAGGTTCTCCTCCCGCTGCACGGACACGATGCCTCGAAAATCCTGGGCTTCGTGCAGTACTTTCAGACCTCCTGACATAGCCGGAGGTGTTTGCTGATGATTTCAGAGTGAAAACGGGTTTGGGACATGGGACAGGGGGTGCGTACCAAACCTGTCCGCTTTTTTGATTCGGCGCGGGTATACC
>Ga0182024_10001170_pt1 | contig 67903 bp, 65 predicted proteins | sample P32metaG_FD_120480 | JGI IMG/M metagenome (GOLD analysis project Ga0182024, IMG submission 120480) | Permafrost microbial communities from Stordalen Mire, Sweden - P3-2 metaG (Illumina Assembly) | ecosystem: Environmental > Terrestrial > Soil > Wetlands > Permafrost | place: Sweden: Stordalen...
ATCTGCCAACAGCGGGCAGATATGGGGCACCCATTGAGTCGTGCCCTGACACAAAACCGGCCTGCGGGGACTGTGCATTCCCACATCTGCCAACACCGGGCAGATATGGGGCACCCATTGAGTCGTGCCCTGACACATAACCGGCCTGCGGGGACTGTGCATTCCCACATCTGCCAACAGCGGGCAGATATGGGCACCCATTGAGTCGTGCCCTGACACAAAACCAAAAGAACGCTTGTGTCGCGAACTTCAGGGACACAACGCTGGTGCCCTTTCGAATAATCAGTTTTTGGCCTGATTGCTATTTTCGTCGCAGGAAATCCACGACGAACTGAATGAGGGTGACGAGGCCGCCGATGGCGATGGCGAATCCGCGCGCGCTTTGAAAGCGCTCTTCATGTTGGGTGACGCGCTGTTCGATGGAGCCAATGCGTCCCGAGTTGCCGTCGCCGACCAGAGTCGTCATCTGGTTCTTTAGAACGGAGAGGTCGGCGAGGACCTGTGCTTCGAAGTCAGTCATAGATGAGAAGCCCTTCGATGAGAAAGTCGTTTCGTAGCCAGCAGCCAGCAGCCAGCAGCCAGTAGCCAGCAGCCGGCAGTCACTGCGGTAGCCAGTGGCCGGTAGCCTGTCGCCGCTAGAGTGGCAGATTGACGAAGACCGCACTCGAAAAGCGCGAGTAGTTGGGCGGCGTCGATCCGTCGTACATGCGGATGTAGTACTGCTCCATGGCGGCCTGGCGCGGGATGGTGAAGTTGGGGACGGGCGAGCGCAGGACGAGATCCGGTCCGGGCCCCGGCGTGAAGGACCAGTCGCGGCGGCGCACTTCAAAGCCGCCCCCGGTGGGAGGCGTGGCATTGGCGGCGATCTGAATCACGCTGCCCGTCACGCTGGTGACGGCGAGCGCGTTCAGGCTGGCGAGGGGCGGCACGGTCTCCGGTTGCTGCGGCAGCCATACATCCGCCGGAACGCTGGCCGAGGTTTTGATGGCCAGGTCGTCGGCCCAGTCGTTGGCGAACAAGAGGGTGTATTTCGCAAGACTGGGTTTGGTGCTGGCCAGGTCGATCTCGACGGCGCGCACGACGAGGTTGGCGTTGAGGCCGGCAGATGCAGATGTAACCGCGAGCACATCGCCGGGCCACACATCGCCTTGTTGATCGGCATTCCACTCTGTGTATTTGCCGGTCCACGCCGCAGCGCGGCTGGTAGAGACAGCAAGGAGGGCACTGGCGGCGTTTTCGCAATCCACGGAACTGCGGGGCACGGGGCAGGTCACGGAGCCCATCCAGTACGCGGTTCCGGGCAGCTTGCCGCCATTGCTCTCCGCGGCAATGCTGGCGGCGCTGGCGAGGCGCGCGACGGAGCGGTGGCTGGTGCGGTACGAGACAGCAATGAGCTCACCGGCCTGCGGGGTACTGGCGGGATAGAAGCTCAGTTTTCCCGTACGCCCGATCATGCAGTCCGCGCCCTGAGCAGTGGTTCCCAGCCGGCGCACAAAAGCTGTTCCGTTGGTTGGCGTGCTCGTGACCCACACCGGTCCTTGTTGCTCAACAGTGACGTTGCCGATGCTGCACTGCAGATAGCCGGCATCCAGCGGAGCGAAGAGGCAGTACGGCGCAGGCGGCGATGTGAAGCTGCCGGAGTAGAGAATGGTGGGCGTGCCGGCGACGCCGTTGGTGGTGTCCTGCACTTCGAAGACGATGCTGGCGATGGCGGGCAGCAGGTTTCCGCCAAAGCGCTCCAGGCCGTTTGTGGTACCGACGGCGTAGTAAGCCTGCAGCAGCCGCTGGATGTCGTTCGCGTAGAAACGTAACCGCAGCGTATACAAATGGCCGGCGGTTGCGGTAAAGGTGCTGCCGGCAACGGCTCCGTTCATGATTGGAGCGATGGTGGTCGCACCGTTGACCTGGCCGATTTGAAAACCGGCGATGCAGGCGGAAAGAATAGTCTCGCCAGCCCCGAAGAAGCCATTGATGATGCCCGAGGTGTTCTGGCCGAACTGGACGCCTCCCGCTTCGATGACGAGACCGCCGCCGAGCTCCAGATTGGAGATCGCCGAAACACTGGTCGTGCCGAGATTGCTGCTGCCTCCGCCGCAGGTGAGGCCGGCTGAGGTGAGCGCGAGCGCGGCGCCGGGGTCGGCGACGTTCCAGAGCTGCGGGTTAATGGTAGGTCCCTGAAAGTTGTCGGAGAGCGGCTTGGTTTTCGACGGAGGGGGCATCCAGGGGTTCTCAGACAGATCGAAGAGAAGGGTGGTGCCGTCGCCCTGAAAGAATTCCGTGACGTAGGCGCTGGGCTCGACTTCTCCGCAGACGGTGACATCATTGGCCAGGGTTTTGACCATTGCAACTTCGAGCCCGGTCAGGGACAGCGTTCCCTGCGACTCGCTGAGCGAATGCGTGACACTGCCGACCGGAGTCATGCTCAGCGTGCCGTTCATGAGCAGATAGGCGTTGCGCACGCTGGCAGCGAGGGCTCCCGCATTTTCCGACCAGGTGCAATTACTTTCCGACTGGAACTCCGAGACATTCATGGTGGCCAGCGCGACAGACGATGTGATGGCCTCGACATCGAGAAGCGCGAGCATGGCCTGGATTGCCTGGCCGCCGGTGGTCCCACAAAGGGGAGCGATTTGCGGAATGCTCTGGCGGTCGAGCAGGATTTCGTCACTGATGGCGGAGACCGCTGCCTGATACACCGCGCCCATGGCGCCCTGGCCGACAAGCTCGAGCGCGGGCTCGGTGGCGACGTAGCCGGTGAACAGAACGTTGCCGCTGTCATCGGCGACCACGACGCGGCCGTTGCGGGCTGGAGTGGCCAAACCGGAACTGGGCAGCAAGGTGACGCCGCAGGTGACAGGCTGGTTGAGCTTGCGCACAATGCGAAAGGGCCGGCCGGCGACGATCGAGCTGGTGTAGTCGATCGGGCCGTTGCCGTCGTTATTGTCGATGGTGAGTTTCAACTCGGCCTCCTTGTCAGATGAGGGTCACGGGACTGGGCAAAAAGCTGCGGAAGCAGACGACCTGCTCGCCGTCGTTGGCATCGGTGACTGGCAGCGCGCGAAAGGCCGCGCTGAGCGCGATGCGTTCGAGGGGCGGAGTGAGGGCGGTCGAGCTCTCCGCCGGTCCGGCCATGGACTGCAGGCGCGGATAGTGGAAGAGAATGCGCTCGCCCTGTTCGCCGTCGACGACGAAGAGCGCGGACCACTCCTGGAAGAAGCTGCCGCCTTCGCGATCGACGAAGCCGGAAATGGGCTGCACGCGCATGCCTGCCGCGGGAATGCCGGCGATGAGCGGCTGCGCGAGCTGCAATCCGGTCGACGAACTCGAAGCCACGCGCGCGATATTGAACGAAACGCGGCGGATGTAATCGGGATCGCTGTTGACGGAGCTCGCACTGGTGACGTACGCGGCGCACACGCCGCTGCCCACATAACCGGTCTGCGCGGCGTAGTCGACGTCGACGGTGACCAGCGATCCGGCGGCGAATCCAGCGGCATCGGACGCGGGGAGCGCGAGGAAGGTCGCCGTCGACCCGGTGGCAAGGTTCACCGGCGGCACACCTTTGCTGCCGGAGCCGTTGGCGGCGCTTCCGGCGGCGGGCACGATGAGGTTCATGTGCTGCGATCCGGCGGCGAGAGCCATGGAGAGCTTGCTCCACGCCTTGAAGCGGAAGGCGACGGTGGCGTCGACGGTCTCGCGCACCTGACACTGCGTGGCGCCGGGACTGCCGGTGACCAGCTCGCCGAATTTGCTGGTGGATTTGCGGGTGAAGTTTTCGATCCAGCCCAAAGAAACCCAGGGAGCCGGCGGCGCGTTGACGGAAAAGCGCCCGTTGACGGAAGGATCGAAGAGTGTGGGCACGCGATGGACGCGATCCACGGGCGCAAAGTAGGCGCGCACGGATCGGCCGACCGGCGGCAACGCGGGCATGGGCGTGAGGGTGGATGTGCTCATTGCTCTCCCAGCTCCTGAAAAGCGAAGACGGTGACTTTGGCGGTGCGGCTGAGGCGGTCGCGCAGCGTCACGATGGGGGTGAACGCAGGCTCGGACCAGAAGACCATCGTTTCCAGAGCGGCGGCCGGATTCTGCGTGTAGTTCATCTTTTGTGCCGAGTACGGATACAAAAGCTTGAGCACTTCGTAGTCCATTTCTTCGAGGCAACGGCCACGATCGAGGCCGGCGCTGGCCTGGGTGCCGGCGGTGGAGTATTGCAGTTCGCAGGTCATCCGGGCGAGGATCGCGGGCAGCTGCAGATCGGCCTCGAAAGCGGTCCAGGTCAGCGTGAAAGTGTCGAGCATCGGCTGGGGCATCGGAGGCTCGGCCTCGCCCACCAGCATGCCGGGGCGCGTGACGGCGCGCAGGGTCATGGTGCGAGCCGGGTTCACCGCTGCCAGACGGGTGCGCAGCGTGATGTAAAACGTGTCTTTGGTATTTTGCATAGGTCACCTTGAACAACAGAGCTCGGAGCGGAGGACATCGGTCCTGGTTACGCGGGCCATTCGCCGCACGCTTCCTGTAACAGCAGCCGGTACAAATACGCGGTTCCCTGGCTTTCCGAAGCGGAGACCGCCTCGATGAGGAAGAGCTTGCCGGCGACGACGACGCCGCAGGCCATGGAGAACAGCGTCTGCGCGGAGCTCAGCTGCAGCTGCGTCACCTGGGCTGCGACCGCATCGGCAGAGAGGAGCAGCTCGTACTTCGGCAGCTCGCCCTCCTGCATCGTGACGCGGGCCTTGCGAAAGACGGCGGGCGCCAGCGGCAGCGAGAGGAGGCCGGGCGGGTTGAGGCCGATTTGCGCCGCGTTCGTCGCGTCTCCCTGGAGCGGCGGCATCTGCAGGCACGCGGTCGTGCCTCCGCCGGCGCGCAGCAGAGCGGTGGCCACACGCTGCGCCAGGCCGGATGGATTCTGGGTGCTCAGGTCGGCCATGGCTATCCCATCCTCACGGAGACCCAGGGTTTGAGCATCGCGGTGACGGTCGCGTCGAGGAGCGAGCCGGAGAAGTACTGGAGCTGCAGGGTGTCGATCTTCGACGACTTGACGTTGAGGCCGGGCGTGGCCTGGGCGTTCCTGACGATCTGCGCGCAGGCGACCTTGATGGCGCTGGGCAGGGTGGCGAATCCCGCCGTGTAGGTCACGTCGACCTCGTTGTAGGGCAGGCCGAGGATGTTGAGGGGGAAGATGAGCTCGCCGGTGTCGGAGACAAAATCGACGGTGGCGGGATCGACGGTGGTCCAGGCGCCGGGCAGGGAAAACGCCCAGAGCACGTCTTCCTGGAGCGGGAACGGAATCTGGCCGCGCCGGGGTTTCCCATACCGCGCCTGGGTCGAAATGAGGGGTAACGTTGCGGGCGCGATGGGCACCAGCGGCAAATGACTGAGCCGCGCCGTCTGCGAGCCCTCCACGATGCGCAGGCGCTCGCTGTACTGGGTGGGGTTGAGGCTGGTGCGGCGGCAGTGGCTGTCCATGAGCGACGACGCGGTGGTGATCCAGTCGTCGGTGATATCGGCGGCGAGGCCGTAGGTTTGGTATTCGGTGGGCTGAAGATAGCAACTCATAAGGTCTCCGTAACGAAAGAACGGTTAGCGAACGGACGGTCAGCGGGAGAAGCGGCCAGCAGAGGCTGGTTTGCCGGATGCTGGCCTTTCGGTCATGGACCGCTTCTCAGCCAGCGATTACCGATCGACGAGCACCTGGTAGTGCGCATAGTTCGCGCCCTTGACGACCGGAGCGCCGAACTTCACGACCACATGCTGCGCGGCCAGCGAACCCGGCGTGCCAAGCTGGAAGACGCGCGGGTTGGGATCGCTGAGCCAGTGGTACTCGATCAGGTCTTCGGTGACGATGTACGCCGGCAGCACCGCGGAGCCCGAGCCGGGCGTGCCGGTGTAGGCCAGCGACCAGTCGGGGATGAGCGGCAGCTCGCCGGCCTGGGTGGTGAGCATCTTCACCGTGAATCCAGCGGCGATTTCCTTCGTGTTGAGGATGACGTTGAACTCGGACTTCATCTCGCGATCGATGAGATCGAGGAGAACCGGGTTCGCGTAGATCGCGGTGGGCCGCACCGCGTAGCTGGTGTTGGCGGTCATCAGGGCGATGGTCGACTTCAGGCCGTCGGTGATGCACGCGGTGGCGCCGATGGTCGTAGTGTTGCCCCCCGCGGCGATCTGCCCGGCCGCGCCGAAGTACTGCAGCGTGGTGGGCGTGCTCAGCGACGTGTCGCTGCCATTCCACAGCGCGACGTCATGCGCGAGCATCACGCCGTCGATGGTGTCCACCAGGTCCTTGGCCTGCAGATAAGCGAACTGCTTCTGCTGCGCGCCCAGTTCCATGTCGAACAGGTTGTAGTTGAGCTGCGCCACCACGGCCTTGAGCGGCACGCTGCGCTCGATGCGGGTGGGCGTGACCACGGGGGCGCTGATGTTACGCGGATCGACGAAGCCGGCCGTCGCGGGGTTCGGAATCGCCGTCTGCTCGAAGTAGCGCGACGGATGGCCGGTGGCCGGGACCTGCCGGATGCGCTGGCCGAAGAGGTTGCGGCGGCGCACGATGTCGACGATCTCGGTCTGATAGAGGGGAACTTCCATCGCGCCGGGTCCGATGTAGTCCGCAGCGGCGTGAATGTCCAGGAAATTGGCGGTCATAGCTTCCTTTCGTGAAGAAAAACGGTTGGCAGCAAAAAGCCGGCCTTGCGGCCGGCCTCAGGTCGCGTCAGGAGGAGCGGCGATCAGCTCACGACGCCGGCGCGCAGCAGCTGCGCCTTCACCGCGATGCGCTGTTCGAGGCTGAGCCCGTTCAGCGCGGCGTCCAGCGCGCCCGCTTCCACCGACTCCAGCGTGCTGAGGCCCTGTTTGGCCAGGAACTGCGCCGTCGCAGCGGGCACGGTTTTGCGCGCGGTTGGCGCGTGCGTCTCGGGTGCCTCGGGCTTCGTCTCGATTTGGGCGCGCAGCTCCGCGATCTGCTGCTCGGCGGCGTCCAGCTTCTTCTGCAGTTCTGCTTCGCGGCTGGTCTCGACGGCCGCGACGATCTTCCGCACCTCGCCGCTCATGGAGCTTTCCCGCTCCTCGAGCAGGGTGGCCGCGCGCTCGACGAGAGCGGCGGCGGCTTCGAGCCGGGATTCCATGCGCTCCATGCTGCAAGTCAGCGCGAGGATGTTTTCGCCTGTTGGTGATTCCATGTTGGTTCCTTTCTGATGAGTCTCTGCGGGAGGGGCTCCCTGGCGCGATCCCGGACGTGGGCGGTTACGCCCGCCGGCACGCTCTCCGTGGGCGCGCAGCGGGGCAGGGTGGACCGGCAGCGCGCGGCTGCCAGCTCAAACGAGGTGTTGCGATAGGCGGCCTTCTCGCGCAGCAGGATCGCCGCGCCGGTAAAGGTCGCCCGCGTCAGCGTCCAGATCTCCGCCCGCATATCCTCGACGTGGGCGTCGGCCAGCTCCCAGGACATGCCCATGACGCCGGGCAGGCCGTGGCGCATCTGGCGCTCCACCTCGGGAAAATCCTTCGCGAACAGATAGCCGGCGACGAGAAGGCGCGCGCCCTCCACATCGGCGTGGGTGATGATGCCGCACTTGCGCCGGGAGTCGTGCCCGTCCCAGGAAGGCGCGTAGTCGACCGCCATCCCCAGCAGGGACGGCAGCGCGGACAGCGCCGCGCGGCGCGTCAGGATCACGCGATGCCCGCGCGCGCCCGAGGGCGGTTTGGTGCTCGGCTCGTCCACCAGCGTGAGCACCCCGGTGAAGGGGGCGCGATTGGGATGGCCCGCCACCTCCGGCAGCGTTACTGCCATGCCTTCCAGCTTCATTGACTCTCCTGTGGTGCCTGAATTTCCTGATGGGTCATCGACGTTGGGCCGTGTTCCTCCTTCTGGTCGGCCCGATTGGCGGCGTCGCCGGGCAGCGGCGCAAGGCCGCGCATGGCGCGCACTTCATTCACGGTCAGCACGCCCGCCGCCAGCAGTGCGGTCTGCATCTGCACCTGCTGCGCCTCGTCGGTCGTGTCCAGATCGTTGAAGAGGAATTCGAACTCCGGCCACCCGAGCCTTTTTGCAAAGAGATCGCGGGTCAGATGCTCGGCGACCAGCCGCGCCACCGGGACGATGGCGCTGTGGAAGGCTTCGTCGAGCAACGACTCCGCCGTGGAGCGGTTGACATCCTGCTCGAGGCCCAGCAGGACCGGAGGCAGGGAGAAGGCGTTGGCCACCATGCGGATGAGAAACTCCTGCCAGGTGAGGCGCAGGTCGGCGTCGGTGCCGGAGGCAAAGCGCAGCACCTCCGGTTTCTGTTCGGTCGAGAGCAGCGGCACGCGGCCCGTGCCCTCGATTTCGTCCTGCCACCAGCGGATGAGCCGCTCGTGCTGGGCGGGCGTCGTCTCGTTGAGCCAGAGCGCATACTGCACCACCGCGTTGCTGGCCAGCTTGCCGGCGAAACGGTGCGCGCTGAGGAATGCATTGACGGTCTCAAAGGCGACTTCCAGCGGTCCCAGGCCAAACGGCGTGAAGCTGCGCGGGTTCATGCGGACGTAGATGAGCTGGTTGTCGAGCAGCGGAATGACCGCGTCGGTTCCCACCAGTCCGGTGGCTTGCGCAAAGCGAATCGAATCCGGCTGGCCGTCCCAGCGAGGATCGATGCGAATGGTTGCGCCATCGACGGGCCATAACTCCACCGGCTTCGCGGGATCGCCGGTCAGCTCCATCTCGATGGCGCCGAAGCCGCCGACGAGCGCGTCTTCGATGACCTGCTCGAGGAGCGTGCGCAACGAGTCGGACGCATTGGGGAATTCCAGCGCGTGGCGCAGAACCTGGGCGCGCTTCGCCGCAAAGGCGACCTTCTCCGGATCGTGGTCGCGCTTCAGGCGCACCTGCCAGTCCATGCTGGCCACGCGATCCTTGATGAGGTTGATGGCGCGCCGCACCACCGGCGTCTCCGCGAAGCGGCGCAGATTGGCCGGCGTGGGTTTGGGCAGCGCCCGCGACGGGAAGGAATACGGGGCCAGTACGGACGGCAGCGCCACCGTCTTGCGCTGCGCCGTTTCCTCTTTGCGCCCGGCCTCTCCGCGTCCCGCCCCCAGCAGCGCCAGTGCCTGCTTCCATTGCTCTCTGATCTTCACGTCTCCTCCGTTTTCCTTTCCAAAAACAAAAGGCATGGCTCGATGCCATGCCGCTGCCGTCCAACTCAGCACTCAGTGCTCAGTGCTTTGTTACACCCGCAGTTCCCTTCTCGCGGTGTCCGCGACCCGCTCCAGGTCGTTCACCGTGAGCACGCGGATCTGCTGTGTCTCCATCGTTTCCACCCCGAACCGATACTGCTCGACCTGGTCGTCGCCAAGGGCGACTTCCCCGTGGCCGTTGCGCAGCGGCTCGACAATCGCCGTCAGTTCCAGCTCGGCGTGTTCCACCCGGGCCACGCCGCTCCGCAGCGCCGGCGCGCTGAAGGCGAGCACCTTGGCCAGCTCCACGTCGCTGGCGAGCGAGACGGCGTGAAACATGCGGATGACCCCGTTTGGCTTGTAGCCGCAGTCGATCTTCAGCGAGTCGCCGGGCCGCGTGTAGGCCGCCGCGGCAATGCGCTTTTGCAGCAGATCCCAGACCCGCGCGTGCTCCAGGTGGGTGCGCAAGCTCCGGGCGATGGCTGCGCGCCCGGTCAGCGCCTGCCGTGCCCGCAGCTTGCGCGGTTCCACGTAGAGCTGCATCAGCTGCTCCATGCCGGCGGCGGCGTTTTCGGCCAGGCACGCCTTCGGCGCGGTGATCTGGACCTGATGCGAGAACGAATCCTCCATGGTCGCCAGCAGGGGTGGACCGTCCGCTCCCGGCTCGAGCAGGCGGCGCCGCATTTCGGTTTCCATCGCCTCCAGCATGTCAATGTCGGCGTCCGGATCGACGCAGCGCACCCGCGCCCAGTCTTTCGTGAAGCGGACCAGGGGCGCGGCTGAACCCGGCTCACCGGGCCGCGCGGTCTCCCGCAGCAGCACCCCGATATTCACGAACTCGTTCTTCACCGGGTCCGGCACATAGCGGACGAGGAGAAATTCGCACTGGAGTGGCTCGTTCACAGGACCCTTCCAGGAGTACTATCGCCCCAGACTGGCTCGGAGAACGGTCCGGAGCGGACTTCTCCCAGGGCCCGGTTCCAGTTTGGAAACGGCTGCCTGGAGGATTCCCGAAACTCGGTGATCCGCTCCCGCACCCGCGGCCTGCGATCGATCAGCTTGCCCACCAGTTCCTCCAGAACGTCCACGTTGCCTTCATACCACTCCGGCGGCAGCGTCTCTGCGATCTCCCAGAGGCGCTGCGGCTCCAGTTGCTCCATGGCGCTGAGCCAGGGCTCGAAGCTCTCCCATCCCGTCACGTCGCGGTACACCGCGTTGCGCGCATAGACGCCCCGCAGCGGCGCATCGACGAAGCGCCACTCCCCGGAGTTGAAACAGAACCCCTGGTCGATGAACGCCGCGCTGTAGCGCCGTTCCCGGCCCTTGCGGTGAAACAGGGCCTGCCGCCCGTTGGCGTTGCAGGTCCACTTATCCAGCACCAGGGCTCCCGCGAATTCGCGCAGATTCCGCACCTCCATCAACTGTTCCTCGGGCAGGTAGTCGGCCACATGGCCCGGCAGCAGGCCGCCCACCAGCTGCGAGCCGAAATGCAAGCCGGGGCGGCACCGTTCCCGGCGCGGCCCGTGGTCCATTTCCAGCTCCGGCGTCCGCTCGATCAGCCACGAGGTCACCTCCACCACCTCGCAGGCCGGCATGGTCAGGCCGATCAGGGTCCCCAGCCGCGTGCCCAGCAGCTCGTTGGGCAGCACCCGCAGATGCTGCGGATTGTTCTGGAATTTCACAATCCAGGCATGGCCATCGTCGCCCAGCATCAGATGGCTCTGCGCCCCGCCCCGCATCTTCCGGATTTGTTGCGTGGCCCGAACCGTCACGGCTCCTCCGGATTCCTCATGCTACTGCACCGCTCCTCCCGTGAGCTTTTCCTCACGCACCGCCAGCGCCAGGGCCATGGCCATGACGCAGTCGTCGTGCTCCCCGGCCTGGGCCTCGGCGCGCCCGCTGGCCTGGCGCACAAAGCTGCGGCACTCGCGCAGCAGCCGCTCGCTCGAGAAGAGGCCCGGCGCTTCCACCAGCGCCGCGCCCAGATAGCCCAGCATCTGCGGTCGCGAATGGGAGGTGGTCAACCAGCCGTCGCGCTCGTCCTGCTGGAAGATCCGAGCGTAGCGGCAGGTGGCGCGCAGGTGCGCCAGCACGGCCTCGCCCTGGTTGTTGCGCTCCACCGCGAGCAGCGCCCCGCGATATTCGCGGGCCAGCGCCGCGGCTTCCCGGGCGGTTTCGAGCGGCGTCAGCCGCGAGCGCGACTCCGCGCACTGCAGGCCGGAGTCCAGATCGAGGACCTGGATCGCCGTAAAGTCGCCGCTGGTGCCGCCTCCCGCCGGATCGACGGCTACCAGATACTCCCGCCCCGCCTGCGGCGTCAGCCAGAGATGCAGGGCGCCGTTGTGCCGCTGCTCCACAGGATCCTCGATCGCCTGGAGGCGCGCGTCGATCGCCGCGGTTTCGAAGAAGCAATCGCCGCTGGCCAGAAAGCATGCGGACGGATCTTCCGCATACTCCTGCTTCGCCAGGCCGCGGAAATTCCTCTGGATCTGCCGCCGGTAGCCGATCTGTTCCGGACGGAGGTTGTGTTCGCGCATCAGCTGCCGCTCCGCTTCGGTCAGGGACGCTTCTTCCGGGGGCGCGGCCACATACGCCGGTTCCAGCCACCAGGGGAAAAAGTGTCGCACGGTATTTGTCTTCTCCGCCTCCTGCCATTCCTTCCAAAAGCACCCCGATGCGCCCATCGGCGTCGATTCCATCGCCAGCTGCCCGGCGGGCGAGAGGGTGGCCAGCAGCCCGTACAGAGTCTCCTCCGCGTCGCCCGGCCAGCGCGCCAGCTCGGTGCAGTGCAGGTTAGCGATGGTCAGGCCGCGGCCGGCGTTGCGATCACCCGCCGTCTCCACCAGGTATTCGCTGTCGATTCCCGGAAAGACAATCCGCTGCGCGCTTCTGTTCACGCTCTTCAGCGCTCCCGCGCACAGCGACTCCGGCAGCAGTGCGAGGAAGCGGTGCACGATGCGGAAGATCTGCTCGGCCGCCTCCTGGGTGTGCGCCACCTGCACGGTGACCGTTCCGGGATGCGTGATAGTTCGCAAAAAGAATTGCCCCGCAATCCACGTGCTCACGCCCATCTGGCGGGCCTTGAGCACGATGTTTCTCCGGCTCGCCTTCTCTTCGTACAAGCGCTGTGCCGGGTTGGCGGCCAGGGCCACGTTGCGCCCCAGCCGGTTTCTGATTTTGAGGACCGTCTCCGCCAGCGCCAGAGCCGCTTCTTTGTCGGTGTCCAGCTGCTCTCCCAGGTGGATCAGGTCCTTCCTCGTGCCGCTTCCCCAGTCGAAATTCATGGTCGTGTGCCGGGTCACTGATTCATGGTGTATTCCATGGTCAGCTGGGCGTTCTGCGGGTTGGTGCCGCAGCCCGCGCCGGCGGTCTGGACGCCCATGGAGAGGTTATGGCCCGCGGCGACCGATGCGCTGGCCGCGTTGCGATAACTGTACGTTCCCGATGCCAACGTAACGGTCTTCAGCCAGGTGGATGCGGTGCTGTCGTAGACACCGATCACCGGCCAGGTGGTGCAGCCGGAGGGCGGCGTGCCGACCGCGATATCCAGGCGCGTCATGTTGACGGCCGCGGTGGGCGACCAGATGGCGCCCAGGGACGTGTTCGTGGAGGTCCCGAAGGTTCCCCCGAAATAGCCGAACCAGGTAAAGTGCCACGATTGCGAACAGTTCGCGGTTCCGTTCGCTGTAATGCCCGTCGCGTACGATCCTGCCGGGCACTGCGAGGGTGTGGCGGCCAGAGCCGTGGCCGTCGCGGCGTTGCCGCTGACCGTGGCGTTCGCGCTGCCCGCGACGTACCAGTTGTAATCCGGCCCGCAGACCAGGGTTTGCGTGGACGGCGAGGACAACACCAGGGTCGTCGCGGACGTTCCCTGGTTGTCGATGAGCTGCGCGTTCGTCGTCTGCAGCGTCACCGTATTCGCTGACGTATCCGACTTGACGATGGTGAATTCGAGCCCGGTGGGCAATGCCCGGTCCAGCAGCGGGGTGTAGCAGCTGGGCAGGGTAATCGTCTGGGCGCCGCTGGCGGCGTTGGCGATCACGTTCTTGTTGGCCGCGGTCAGGGTCAGCGTCGATGCGGTGTTGATGACCGTGCTGAGCGCAATGCCTCCGTTCGACCGGATCGTTCCCTGGTACGTGACGTTGAAGAACGGATTCACCCCGGAGAAGTGCGCCTGGAATGCATCGCCCTGATCGCCGGTGTACATCTGCGCGGCGTAGGCCGGATAATTCGACCCCGCGGCGATGGGCGTGGACCACACGCGCGGCGTTGCGCTGCTGGGATCGTTGATGTTCGCCCCGCCGCTGGAGAAGCCGGTCACCTCCGCATCCTCGAGCGCCTGATAGTAGTTGCCGCAGCCCGTCAGGTGATGGACGCTGGCATAGGTCGGCGGATTGCCCGACGACCCCGCATAGGTGATCCAGTTGACGCCGCTGGCCATCTCCAGGCAGTCCACATCGGCGATCAGCAGGTTATTGCTGACGCTCGACGCGACGGTGGCCAGGTTCGCCGCCGGGAAGCTGGTCAGGTCCGGCCATTGAATATGGCCGCCGTGAATTTCGACGCCATTCGCTCCGACATAGAAGCCCGCAATCGCTGGGCTGTCGGCATAGGTGTCGGTCCACACGCTCCCCGAACCGCCGGTGTCGTAGATAACGTAACTCGTCGCGTACGAAGCATTGCTCGTCGAGGAGGACGATGCATTGTTGGCACAGGGCGCCGTGGAGCAGGTGTAGGGATAGCCGAAGCCGTGGATCAGATAACCGGTGTTCCCCGTCCCCTCGTTGTAGACCGCGGCGGTCAGCGCATTGCGCACGATGACGTTGTCCAGATGGCTGTCGATCGCGGTCTTCTGCAGATGAATGCCGTAAGCAGGCCGATTGGCGGGAGTAAATGCCGCGCTGCTGTAGCTCACCGTCACGTTGCGCAGCGTGAAGTTGGCCTGATGGCCCGCCGCGGTGTTCTCTTCGCCCAGCAGGATGCCTTCCGCGGTTGTATCGTTCACCGTCACGTTGTCGATGAGCACGCCGCGGAACCATTGCAGTTCGAAACCATGCGTGGCATTGCCGCCGGCCAGCACGCTCAGGTCCTTAAATGTGCAGCCCTGCGCCTGAGCCGTGTTGCCCAGAGAGAACACGTCTCCACTCAGCGTGCCGGGGACCGTCAGCGTGGTTGCGATTTGTGTGCTGTCGGCGTTCACCGTGGTCCCGCCGGAGCCCAGCACGCTCACGCAGGCGCTGTTCGAGGGCTCGGTCAGCGTTGCGGTGACCGGGAAGGTCCCCGGGCCCAGCCGCACCGTCTGATTCTGTCCGCTCGTATTCGCCAGGCTGACCGCGGCATTCCATGCGGCGTTGATGGTCGTATAGTTCATGCCATCGACGGTGAACTCCCCGTTGATCGTGGCTCCGGTAATAGCGCCCTGAGCGTGAAGAAATCCCGGTAACGAGAGGTCTCCCGCCGGATCCAGTCTGGATGTATGCCCATTGCACGTTACCGAGAAGCCGCCGTTCGAGGCGCCGGCCAGAGTCTCGGTGCAATACGGGTTCGTTCCCGCGGCCCCGGTCGCTCCCGCGGTTTGCTGCCAGGTGAAATTCGTCGGGTTGTACCCCAGCGTGTCTTCGGCGTTTCCGCTGTTGTTGGCGTTCTGGGCGGTCAGCATGGAATATGTCTGGTTCCAGTTCGAACACGCGCCGCCGCACGCCACGACCACCGCTCCCATCAGGGAACCGCCGTTTCCGCCGAAGGGCGGATTCTTCATGAAAAGACCGTCGCGGAAGGCCCCTTGCAGGGTGTAACCATAAGGGGTACTCCATCGGCCCAGGCCGGGGGCATACGGGTTGGGATCGTATAACGACGGCAATCCCTGATAAAGCAACATGCTGTTGGCGTTGGTGATCCAATCGGCGTAGTGATTGCCGCCGATTGTTCCGCCGAACAACACGGTGCGTCCGTCGAAGGCGCCAGCACCTGGCTGGTAATCGAAGTAGTGCTGGTTCGCTCCGGTGACTGCTGTGGCATAGTAGTGGGGCGCTTCGACTGTATCGCCCACGGAGAACGTACCCATGGGCGAGTCCACTGCCAGCGAGCTTCCGTCTACCTGCCCGGTAGCTGGATTCCATACATTCAGCAGGTGGGCCATCGGGTAGACGGCATAAGGGTTCTGTGGGGAGACTGCGACGCTGATTGAGGTGATCCCCGAACCGCCGCTGATAACAGCGCAGGAAGACAGACTGGTGTTGCCGATCCAGTTGACCGCCAGCACGGGAGGCGTGGCTCCGGAGTTCACGGTCGGGACGAGCTGGGGAATCCCGCCGCCATAGCCGCCAGTTCCTGAGCTATATCCGCTGCCGCCACTCACCGCACAGGAGGTCACGACTCCGCCGCTCACCGTGGCGCTGGCTGTTCCTCCACTGCCCATGGTGGTATAGGCGCGAGTGGCACTCGCGCTGTACCCGCCCCGCGTTCCTGAAAAAAGCGTTGCGGTAGCGCCCGCGACGTTGTACTCAATCGGCCAGGTGGGGCGAATCGTATTCATCAGGCCCGCATCACTGATAGCTATTCCCTTAGTGTTGCCGGGAATAACCCAGTCTGCCTGCAGGGTGAAGCCCATCCCGGTCATCCCGCCCTGGGCAACAACAGAACCATTGCTGAACGGAGCGTGAACCTCACCAAGGATCAGGGTGTTGGTGCCTACAACGGTGACGTTGCTACAGTCCCAGTTCAGGCCGTCAGCATCGAAGATACAGGCGGGCGTCCCGGTGACGAAGCCCGTGGAGCTTGCCACTGCAATCGTAATGTTTGTTTCCGGGAAAAGGTTCGTGGAACCCTGCGCGATCGCCGCCGTGAGCGTCGTGTACGCGTTCGAGACGCCGTACGTTGCGTCCCAGTCCGCGCCCGTCGCCACGATCGGATTCCAGGCAGAAGATATGTAGCCGGTGCTGTCGCCATGAGTGATGTCGATCAGCGCCAGGCCATCTCCGAGAGCATTGCCATAGATGCCCTGGGTCCTGGTGGTGTTGAAGACCGTGCAGGGGGAAGTGCAGACTGAGCTGGAGGCGGGGGTAGTGCTGATGCTGTTAATGGTGCCTTCAAAGACATCGGGGCCTTCAGTGATAACATCCTTGTTTTCATTGCCCTCATTGTCTCCCGCCGAGATACCTCCGTAAGACTGAATCCAGTTGAGGATGCCGATGTGATCCCCGTTGCCCAGCGCGTAGAGATTCATGTTCAGATCGTTCATCGAGCCGGAAGCGTAGTTGGCTGAGTTCAGAATCTCGCCGATAATGGCGCTTTGATCGAGGCTGAAGTTAAAAGGGCCGTAGAAAGCATTCGTCCCCACGGAAAGTCCCGGAGCGGGATGATTGGAGTTTCCCGTCAGCGGCCAGGTAATATCCGTCGTAAAAGACGGCCCAAGCGAGTGTCGATTGTCATTCCACTCCCAGGCAGTGCTGGGTGCCGGAATGCAGGAAACCTGCGGACCTCCGGTGCGGTAGTCAGTGAAGCATGTACCTTTCGGCGTAGCAGCAGAAGTGAACGTCGAAGCCGGCGCCTCGGTCAGAGCATAGGTTTCCGGCGCGATAATCTGACAGGCATAGGGAAGCGAAGCACACTGGGCCAGCGTCATCGCAATCCCGTTGTTACTTCCCGAGCTGGATTGCCACTGGTCCGCGTAGAGGTGTCCCTCCAACTGCTTCGCATAGAGGTTGGGAGCCGTCAGCGGACCTGTCAGCGTGCCTCCACTGAGCGGAAGCTGGGCCGCTGCCAGTTGATCGGCGTAGTGTTTGGTCGCTGCCTGGTTCTGTGCGGCCGGATCCGCATTCAGTGTCAGAGGGCCGCTCATAGCTCCCCCGGCCAGGGGTAGCCACGATCCGCTCAGCGACGCGAGGGCGCTCTGCACATAAGCCTGCGAGACTCCCTGCACTGCTGCTACCGTCGAGGGTTCCAGCTGCGCCCGCACCGCCGCAATGGTCGCGGTCGCCGTGGCCGGAACCACCCAGTATTCCTGGTTCACCGTCCCGTCGTTTAAATGATAGACAGCCGTGTAGTAACTGCCGGCCGGCAACGCGCTGGCATTGGGCGTCAGGTTCAGGCTGACGAAACCATCAGCACCGATGGGTGCGCTCAGATTGCCCGCGGCCACCGCCTGGTTCTGCGGGGTGGTAAACGCGGACCAGTTCAGCAGCAGCGTTCCGCTGGCCGGCTTTCCGTCGGCGCGATAGACCGTGCCCTGAACCGTCGTCGTATTCATTTGCGCGGCTACACGCGGCGGAAGCAGGGCCACCGCGATTGCCATGAGTCCGAGCGCTGCTCGCCACACCGGCGCGCAAGCGCGCATCCGCTCTTTGCAGTTTCTGTTGCGCATATTCCTCGTTTCTGAAACCGGCAAGATGCCTTCTCAACCCGTCCAGGCCTCAACCATAGATGTTGACCCACGGGGACCAAATGGAAAAGGGACACCGTGAGGTGTCCCTTCTTTTTCTTTTTTTACTCTATAAGTTCAGAATACCAGATTGAGAGAATAAACCGGCCAAAATTCTTTGAGGGTATTGTGGTGGAAGCCCTTTGTTATGTTGCCTCATTACTTTCGATTTTCGCCTCCCCTCTTGACAATTTTTCCACATTTGGCTCCAGCAGCCCAAATTGCAAAAAACAAGCCGTCAGACGGTCCATCGCCTCTCCATAAATACGGCCGACGGATCGCTCGCTTTCACCCATCAAAGCAGCCGTCTCCGGAATTGTGTAGTCCTCCAGGGCGACGTGGTTAACGAGGGTCCGGGAGAAACGATCGAGCTGCTTCAGGGCCTTCTGCACATCGAGGACAAAGATCATGCCGTCCTCGAAGGTCCGGAGACGATAGCTGGAAACCCGCCCGCGCAGGACGATTCTTCCCAATGCGGAGGGCGCCCGGCCAATCTCCATGGAGATGCGCAGATACCGGTGCAGCAGCCCCAGCGTGTGTTTGCGGTAAAACGCGTAGCCCGCAATGGGTTTGGGCCGCGCCAGCGGCATCGGTTCGGCCACCGCCGTCGTGGTGGCCACGATGCAGGGCATCGCGAGCGCAGCGCTCATACGGCGCCCCCCGTTACTAACAGAGGATTTCTGTGGCGTCCCCGGCGTCCCGGCCGGCGCGTTCGTCTCACCGGCGGCAGGCTTCGCATCCTGCGAGCGCAGCCCGGGCAATAAACCTCGGCACAGCCATTGGCGCGGAACCAGAGCACACCGCACCCCTCACACACTTTCAGGAAGATTCGCAGGTACATCAGTCATTTCTCCAGAGTTCAGCCGTCCGCGGGACCTCGATCTGCTTTCGGTCTCGCGGAGTTGGGGGAGGAAGAGGGCCTGGACGCCACGTGGGCGATATGGGCCTTCCGTTTCATTGTTACGACAGGTAATCAGGCAGTGGATCGAACGTCATCCTCCGTTATTTGGAAGCCTCGCCGGGGGGCATGATACTTCCGCGTGTTACTGACTGCAGCGAGCGAAAGTACTATGTCTGACCGGCGCAAGTAGTCCGACACTAATCACATGAAGCAATGCGTTCAATCACTGGGCAGAGTCAAACACATAGTCCGGCGATAGCTGGGTACTGAAGTCTTTCTCCGCTTGGGGCGGGCTTCGCGAAACAGCGATTCTTTCTGCAAACCCTGAGGTAATGGCTGTATAGCTTTCTGCAAACTTCCGAGAGATGAAATTCCTCGAGTTACACGAGCGCCTGCGGCTCGAGACGTGGCGCCGCATCGACCAGGGAATCCTCAGCAGTTCGCTGCTGGCCCGCCAGACCGGGCTGGCGCAGGCGCACATTTCCAATTTCCTTCACCGGCGCAGGCGCCTCAGCCTTCCGGCTCTGGACCGCCTCCTCCGCGCCCAGGCCATCGGCGTGGAGGACCTGTCTCCCACCGGCGTCTCGTCTCTGGAAGCGGTCGAGGGGTCCATGGACATTGTGCCCATCGTTTCGCAGATCGTCGCGATGTCTTCGCCCATCATCGCTCCCCGCGCGGTTCTCGGCAGCGTGCAAGTCCCGTCCGGGTGGCTGGTCAGTTTTCCTGCCCGTCGCGCGGTCAGCCGCCGCAGCTGGGAGCGATTCGTCGCGGTTCGCGTCTCCGCCGCGCAGGCCCTGCCCATGGACCCGGTCCTCCGCATCGGCTCCATCGTCGTGCTCGACCGCCACTACAACTCGCTGGCCGCCTGGAGGCCGCCCAATCCGAATCTCTATGGAGTGCGCGCAGGAACGCAGATCCTCTTCCGCCACGTCGTCTTCGAGTCCAACCGCCTGGTGCTGCGCCCCCGCGCACTCGAATATCCCATCGAAGTCATCGAGATGGCCCCCGAGGATTCTCCCGCCGATCTGCTGGTGGGTCGCGTCTGCCTCTGTATTTCCGAGGTCTAGGCGGACGTGTCAGAGCATCGCGGCGCTCTGATAGCATCGGCCTCAGAGGTGTTCCATGGATCCAGTTCCAGCCCCAGGCAATGGCGCTCGTCGCAACGAGGACATCGCGCTTGACCTGCTGAAGTTTGTGGCTGCCACCGCCGGCGTAGGCCGCGCCAGCGCTCCCTCCACTGGCTTTGTCGCGGGCGGCGCTCCCAAACCCGAGGAGCAGGTGACCCAGTTGCTGGAGTTGTACGCCCGCTGCCTGCGCGTCGTGGAAGGAAAGCCGGCCTAAGGCTCCGGGTTAGCCCCTTGTCCCGCCCGTCTCATCTCGGGATTCTCGTCTGCGGCGCAGGCGTTTTTGGCCGCAACCATCTTCGTGTGTACCGGGCGCTGGAAGATGAAGGCGCGCCGATACGGCTCGCCGCGATTGTCGAGCCCGATCTTGTCCGTGCCGGTGCTGCCGCCAACGAGTGGGGCGCGCCCGTCTTCTCCTCGGTGGAGGAATGTCTCGCCGCGCGCTCCAGAAATGAGGTTGTTTTCGGTGCCGCCTCGATTTGCGCGCCAACCTCAGTCCATTTCCAGGTGGGCGAAGCTTTGCTGGCCGCGGGCATCGACATTCTTGTCGAGAAACCGATCGCCACCAGCGTCAGCGAAGCCAGCCGCCTCATTGCTATCGCCGCGAACCACGGTCGCATTCTGCAGCCGGGCCATCTTGAACGCTTCAATCCCGCTGTCATCGCCACCGCGCCCATCCTGAACCATCCCATGTTCTTCGAGGCGCACCGCCTCAGCATCTTCAGCCCGCGTTCCCTCGACGTCGACGTGGTCCTCGACCTGATGGTGCATGACCTCGACATCGTTCTGAGCTTCGTACAATCGCCGGTTCACTCGCTCCACGCCGTTGGCCTGCCGATCCTCTCCCGCAAGGTCGACATCGCGAACGTCCGCATCGAATTCGAGTCTGGCTGCGTTGCCAATTTCACCGCCAGCCGCGTCAGCACGGAGAAAGTCCGCAAGCTGCGTTTCTTCCAGCCCCACCAGTACGTTTCCATCGACTACGCCCGGCAGGATCTGCTCATCATCGACGTTTCACGAGCCGCGCACGCCGATCCAGCCGCGATGGCTGCCGCCGCGGCTTCCGCAGGCGCCTCCGGATTCCCAGGGCTCAACATCGAAAAGCCGGAAGTCCGGCCCGGCGAACCGCTGCGTCTCGAGATCGAGTCGTTCCTCGATTGCGTGCGTACCCGCTCCACGCCCCGCGTTTCAGGCGAAGATGGGCGAGCCGCTCTGGCGCTCGCGCTCGACGTCACCGCCGCGATTGCCGAGCATGCGGAGCGCGCCGGCCTTGAGCGCTACATGCACGCACCGCAACCGCTGTCATCCTGAGGGGTGAAGCGACGAAGGACTTTGTGTTTATGCCTTCGCTGCGGCGATCTCCTCCCGCACCTTGCGCATCGTCTCCAGATAGAACGCCAGATTGTGCAGCGTGTTCAGCACCGCGGCCAGCGGCTCCTGCGCCGCCATCAGGTGCCGCAGATAGGCGCGGCTGTAGCGCCGGCAAACCATGCAAGCGCAGCTGGGATCGGCAGGTCCCTGATCCTCGGCATACTGACGGTTCTTGATGTTCAGCCGGCCTTCTGAAGTAAACAGCAGCCCGTGGCGCGCCGCGCGCGTGGGAAGAACACAATCCATCATGTCCACGCCCATGCGCGCGTATTCGGCAATCTCATCCGGATACCCGACGCCCATCACGTAGCGCGGCCTGTCCGCCGGCAACAACGGCAGCGTTGTCGCAATCATCTCCCGCGTGAGTTCGCGCGGCTCGCCCACGCTCAGCCCGCCGATGGCATAGCCGGGAAAATCCATCTCCACCAGCCGCTCCGCCGATTCCCGCCGCAGATCGGCGAACATCCCGCCCTGCACAATCCCAAACAGGCTCGGCGTCTTCTCCTCCAGACCGTCTTCCAGGAGCTGATCGCTGATCACGGTCCGCTGCTGCGCCCACGGCGCACCATGCTTGTGCGCCTCGAAATGATCCTTGCTGCGCTGCGCCCAGCGCAACGTCATATCCAGCGATGCTCTGGCCCGCGTCCGATCCGCCGGGTACTCGGTGCACTCGTCGAAGGCCATCGCGATGTCCGAACCGAGCGCGATCTGCACGTCCATCGAGTGCTCCGGCGAAAAGAAATGCGAAGAGCCGTCGATGTGCGACCGAAACGCCACGCCCTCCTCGGTCACCTTGCACAGATCGCTCAGGCTGAAGACCTGGAACCCGCCAGAATCCGTCAGGATGTTCCGCTCCCAACTCATAAAGCGGTGCAGCCCGCCCATGCGCCGGATCGCCTCATGCCCCGGACGCAGGTACAGATGATAGGTATTGCCCAGCAGAAGCTGGACGTTCAGCTCCTCCAGCATGTGCTGTGGAATCGCCTTGACCGTCCCCTGCGTGCCCACCGGCATGAACACCGGCGTCTCGACCACTCCATGGGGCAGAGTCAGGGTCGCGCACCTCCCCAGGCGGCTGGTTTGATGGATCTGAAAGGTGAGTGACACTTGCTGATTGTAGCGACCGGCTATTCGCCCGGCTCCCGCTCGCGAAGCACAGCGGGAATATCGCGGCTGCCGTGCAGTATCGCGGCAATCTCAACCATCGTTTTGGTAACCCTGTAGACAACTTGATATTGGCCCACGCGCCAGAAGCGAAGGCGACGGGTTCCGGCAAGACCAGAGCTTGAACGCCCGGACTCCGGATACTTTTGAAGTTGATGGATTGCCTCCCAAAAACGATCGCCCATGCGGTCGGCAGAATCGGGGCTGTCTGCAGCGATGTAATCCCAGATTGCCAACAGGACGCTCTGCGCCGTCGGCGCGACAAACAATTCTTTCTTGCGGCGCGGCTCTTTGGATTTCATTTAGTTTTGCCGCGGGGGCTGTCAGCTGTTGTCGAATGAGTGTTCACCGAAACCAAATTCCGATGAACGATCTATAGCCCGGCATCAAGCCGATTTCCGGCGCCGCTCTGTCGCATGGGCCCTCAGCCGCGTGAATACCTCTTCCGCTGGAATCCCTTCTCCGCGATCCAACTCCGCAATCCTGCGGTCCAACTCCGCCTGAAACGCCTTCAGCGCCTGCTCGCGTTCGCGCGTCCGCTCCTCTCGCTTCTCCAGCAGGCGCAAGGCTTCGCGAATCACTTCGCTGGCCGACGTGTATCGCCCGGTGTCGACCTTGTCCTGTACGAATTTCTCCAGTTCCGGCGTAAGCGAAACATTCATGACAGCCCTCCGCAGAGCTTGCCTCAAAGGCCAATAATAACAGACTTTGTCATTTTCTGTTATCGGACGAAATCCCAGTTTTAGCCCTGCTACCGCTCCCCGCCGGGTCCCCATCTCCGAGGAAAATCCGCGCAAGCCGCACGTGCGGATTACGTTAATAACTCAGCGCCGCGAAAAACCCTGTCCCAACGTGGCTCAGCGGGCGTAAAGTGTTGCCGGGATTCCCAAATCCCATTTGTCCTGGAGGCTGCTATGTTGAAGCCTTTTCTGATTGTCTCGGTTCTGTCCCTCCTCGGCGTTCCAGCACTCCTGCAGGAGCAGGCTCCGCCAGCTCAAGCAACGCCCCCGGCCGCTGCTCCCACCCAGGCGGCGCCGACACCTCCTACCGGCGTGCAGAACCTGGCCGGCGTTCCTGCCGAGTATGTCGGCAAGGTCAACCCCGTCAAGCCGACGGCCGAATCGCAGGCACGCGCAAAAAAACAGTATGGGTGGGATTGCGCCATGTGCCATGGCGACAGCGGCAACGGCAAGGGCGATGTTGCGACCGAACAGAAGCTGACCATCCGCGATTATCGCGACCCCTCGTCGCTCAAGGGACTCAGCGATGGCGAGATGTTCTACATCATCCAGCACGGCATGGGTCAGATGCCCTCCGAAGGCGACCGCGCCAAGCCGGATGAGATCTGGAACCTGGTGATTTATCTGCGCAGGATGGCCAGCGCCCAGGCGCCCGCCGCCGCGCCTTCCACTTAGGCCGCCTGTCAGGCACCCTGTGCCGGCTCCTTATGGGTGGGAGCCGGCGCTCACCGGCAGTTCCAGTTGCACCGTCGCATGCTCGTCCGCCCAGGGCCGGAAGCACGCGCGGCAGCGAGCCTCATAAACCCCCGCTGCTCCCACCAGCACCAGCTCCTGATTGCTGCCCAGCCGCTGCGTGTGGATCGCCGTGGCGCCGCACCGCATGCAGACCGCCGATAGCTTGGTCACCTCGTCGGCAATGGCCAGCAGGTCGGGAATCGGCGCGAAGGGCTCGCCCGTGAACGTCGTGTCCAGGCCCGCCAGAATCACCCGGCGCCCCAGCCGAACCAGCTCATTGGCGAGGCTGATCAGCGAAGCGTCGAAAAATTGCGCTTCGTCAATGCCGGCCACCTCTACCTCGTCGATCGTCGGCATCAGAACGGCCTTCAGTTCTTCCACATTGGCCACGGTCACCGCATCCAGGGTCTGCGCGCTGTGCGAAGCAATCGCATTCCGGTGGTAGCGCATATCGAGGTCCGGCTTGAAGCAGGCCACCCGGCGTTTGGCGATCTGCGCCCGCTTCAGGCGGCGAATCAGCTCCTCGGACTTCCCCGAGAACATCGGCCCGGTGATGACCTCAATGCGTCCTGGATGAATGACTGGAGGATTCGTTGCCATGCTCGCCTGCTCGCTGTCTGCGAATGCTCCAGTCTATGCCCGTCCCGAACGCGGCCAATGTGGAAAGCAAGGGCGAAACTTCGCGCCTTCAGAAGGCTGAAGCTCCCGCGCCCGTCAGCGCATCAGGTGGACCGTCACTCCGATATTCAATTTCTTCCAGCTGCGGTCTGACGTCCACACCGGAGCCTTCAGTGCAATGGCCAAGGCCAGGCACGCGCGATCCCCCAGCGACAATCCCAGGGCCCGCGTCTGCAACACCAGCCTTGACGCTGTCCGCGCATGCTCCACCGTGAATGCTTCCGCGGATGGAAAGAAGAACTCCAGGTCGCGCCACACAGCGCCCGGATCGTCTCCTCCCTGAATCAGCTTCGTCGCGGCCTCAGTGACGTTGACGGTGCTCACGCTGGCCTCCGCGAGCAACTCGTCCGTCAGCTTCTCCGCCCCCGGCTCTTCGTTAAGGAATGCCAGAATCGCGGAAGCATCCAGCACGACCTTACTCACGCCGAGCCGCCTCTCGCCTTTCGGCGATCAGCTCCTCTGACAAGCTTCTCCCCGGTCCAAAGACCTTCTTCAGCCGCCGCCGAACGTCGCGCAGGCGTTGCTCCATCGTTGCAACCCGCAGGCCGTTGTCCTCCAGTCGCACCTCGACAACGTCCCCCGGTTCAATGCCCAGAGCCTCCCGGAACTGCGCCGGAATCACCAGCCTGCCTTTTTCACTCACGCGCACACGAACCGTATGTTCCATCTCGACTCCCCAGTGGCACCATTATAATCCAGTGCCACTACAGTTCCGCGTGCCACTGCTCTCAAACGAATTTCTGACAAAGAACCGGCACCCCAGGAGCGTTGCCGATTTCCTGGCAGTTTCCATTTGGGGCCTCTGTTTCCTTGACACTCCCCTGCCCGTACGCGATTCTATGAGTCAGGCTTTCCGCGCAGAGCGTGGCTGTGTGCGTGCTCCCGCGGAAAGCCATTTCCAGGTATCCAGGTCCTGGGCGCGGTCGTGACGTCGAAACCACGCGCTCCTGTGGACCCTTCCGTGGAAATTGATCACGTTGTGCGCCGCAGACGGGCTATTTCCGTCCGGCCAGAAGGACTGCGCGTTGACCTTCATCGCTTTTCTGGCGTTGCCTTTCGCCCTGCCTACCGGTATCGCGGGAATGCTGCCCTTCCTGCTCATCATTGTGGTCTTCTATTTCCTGCTCATCCGTCCCCAGCAGAAAAAACAGAAAACCTGGCAGCAGATGCTCGGCAGTCTCAAAACCGGGGATCGGGTCACGACCACCGGCGGCATTCGCGGCGTCATTACTTCCATCAAAGACGACGCCATCCAGCTTCGCATTCCGCCCGACAACCTCCGCATCGAAGTGGTCAAGAGCGCCATCGCCTCCGTGACCCAGGACGAAGCAAAGTAGAGACTCCATGAAAACGAACATCAAGACCAGACTCATCGTCATCTTCGCTGTCCTGGCCGTCTGTGTCGTCGGTATCTTCGGCATTCCCCAGGGTGTCTCGGGAACGGCCCTGAAGCAGTCGCTGCTCAATCGCATTCACCTCGGCCTCGACCTTAAAGGCGGCATGCACCTCATCCTTCAGGTCAAGGTCGACGAAGCCATCAGCGCTGAGACCGACACCGATGTCGCCGGTCTCCAGAGCGACCTGCAGCGCAACGGTATTACCGGCGCTGTCGTCTCCAAGCCCGATGCGAATCGCGCCGACTTCATCCAGATTGCCGGGGTACCCGCCGCGCACAACGACGATGTCCGCTCCCTTCTGGAATCGAGCTACAGCAGCCGCTTCGACATTGCCCCGGGTGTGGGTAACACCTGGACCCTCACCATGAAGCCCACCGTTGAGGGCGAGGCGAAGCAGCGCGCCCTCGATCAGGCTCTGGAGGTCATCCAGACGCGCACCAATACCCTCGGCGTCAGCGAACCCATCATCGAGCCCTACCAGCTCGGCAGCTATCAGATCCTCGTCGAGCTACCCGGTGTCGACGATCTCGGCCGCGTCAAGGACGTCATCCAGTCCACCGCCCGCCTCGAAGCCCACGAAGTGATCAGCGATCAGCCCTGGACCGATCGGCAAACTGCTCTCCAGGCGCTCGGCGGCTACGTCCCTCCCGACGCCGAGCTGCTCCAGAGCGTGCCTGGCGCAGCCGCCGAAGGCAGCCCCGGTGAATGGTATGAGCTCAAAAAGATTCCCATCTGGGGCGGCAGGGATATCCGCGACGCGCAGCCCGGCCACAATCCCAACACCAACGAGCCGGAAGTCGACTTCTACCTGACCAGCGCGGCCGGCGATAAGTTCGCTGCGTGGACCGGCGCCAACATCGGTAAGTACATGGCCATCGTCCTCGACAACCGCGTCCAGGAAGTCGCCGTCATCAAAGGCCAGATTCGCGATCAGGGCAACATCTCCGGCGGCGGCATCACCGAGCAGCGCGTGAAAGACCTCTCCATGCTGCTGCGCACCGGCGCGCTGCCCGCCTCCATTGACTTCCTCCAGGAGACCACCGTCGGCCCGTCGCTCGGCGCCGACTCCATCCATCAGGGCGTGGTCGCCTCCATCGTCGGCATGCTCACCGTCATGGCCTTCATGCTGATCTACTACCGCGGCGCGGGCATCAACGCCGATCTGGCCCTCTTCCTGAATCTCGTCATCCTGCTGGGATTCATGGGCTACAGCGGCGCCACCCTCACCCTGCCCGGCATCGCCGGCGTCATCCTTACCATCGGTATGGGCGTCGACTCCAACGTGCTCATCTTCGAGCGCATCCGCGAGGAGCTGCGCGCCGGCAAATCGCCATCGGCCTCCGTCGATCAGGGCTTCGCCCACGCATGGACGACTATCGTCGACACCCACGTCACCACCATCGTCTCGGCGGCCATCCTCTTCATCTTCGGCACCGGCCCGGTCAAGGGCTTCGCCGTGACCCTCACTTTTGGTCTGCTCGCCAATCTGTTTACGGCGGTCTTTGTCTCCCGCGTCATCTTCGACGCCAACCTCAGCCGCAAACTGCACGGCGAGCCGATCTCGATTTAAGCAGTGCGACTTCGAGAGATTTTTCTATAGGCGGATTTTTGTGGAACTGTTTCATGATCCAAAAATCGACTGGCTGGGGAAGAAATGGTATTTCCTCGGCTTTTCCCTCATCTTCAGCGTTGCCGGCCTCCTTTCCATCCTGTTCTGGCATCATTTGCCGCTGGACGTCGACTTCCGCGGGGGCACCGTGGTTCGCGTCAAATTCGCCGCGCACCCCGACGCCGACCGCATTCGCGCCGCCATCGACAAAGCCGGGTTGAGGGATGCACGCATTCAGCAACCCTATGGTCCCGCGGCGAACAACGAAGTACTGATCACCCTGTCTCTCAGCGAGACCAGCCAATCCGCGCTGGATCAGGGACGAGTCACCATCATCAGCGCGCTCACACAGAACTACTCCGGCGACGCTGCGCCGAACCAGGGCAAGCTCGATCTGGACAATGTCGGCGCTGTCGCCCTCACCTCCTGGCTTGAGCAGAACGACCCCGAGCACCTGGGCAACACCCCCGAAGCGGAGACTCGCTACCAGAACCAGGCCAGCGCCGTTCTGAACTATCGCGACGCCCAGCACAGTGGCATCATCGACTCCATGAACGACCTGCGTGGCGTTGTCGATCCCGCTATCCTCAACGCATTGGAACAAAACGCATGGCTCTCCGGCTTCCACTTCCAGGGCGGCGAAATCGTCGGCGCCCAGGTCGGCAAAGTCCTTCAGCACCAGGCCGAGCTTGCCACCCTCTACTCGCTCGGCGGAATGCTGGTCTATCTCTGGTTCCGCTTTGAGCTGATCTACGGTGTCGCCGCCGTCGTCGCCTGCTTCCACGACACCATCATCACCGTCGGCGCCTTCAGCCTGGCCAATCGTGAAATCTCCCTCACCGTCATCGCCGCCATCCTCACCCTGATCGGCTACTCGATGAACGACACCATCGTCGTCTTCGACCGCATCCGCGAGAATCTGCGCCTCAGCCGCCGTGAACCGCTGGCCGATCTGGTCAATCGCAGCATCAATCAAACCCTGAGCCGGACCGTGCTGACTTCCGGCCTCACCTTTCTCACCGTCCTCTCCCTCTTCCTCTTCGGCGGCGAGGTGCTGCGCGGCTTCTCCTTCGCCCTCGTCATCGGCATCCTGATCGGCACCTACTCCTCCATTGCCGTCGCCGCTCCCATGCTGGTGGCTTACCAGGACTGGCGTGCGCGGCGCGGCCGGACCGCTTCTCTCCCCGCTGCGAAGAAAGCCAGGGTATGATGCTGCCATCCCCCGTGGGCTCCGGAAACCTGCATCCTAATCGGCGCAGGGCTGCCCGCCGGAGCGGGACCGGCTGTATCCCGCCTCGGAACTGTGGTATAGAAGGGAACCGGCCCACTCTGTCGGAGGGATTCATGCAAAACCCTGGCGGGTTCAATTCGCGCTTCGACCGCGTGCCGGTGTCAGATTTGCGGGAACAAATCGGGGCCCCTGCGGTGTCTATAAGAGGTGTCAACTACTGAAAGGTCCGAGGTCGGCCATGGCAATGTTTGAGGACATCCTGCTGGAATCCGGGCACCAGATCAAGACGAAGAGCAGGTACTACACCATCGTTGGGTTGCTGCTGAATGGCTCGCTTCTTTCGGCGCTCATCTTGTATCCACTCATCTATCCTGAGGCGCTGCCCAAGGCGATGATGGCGACCCTGCTGGTTGCCCCGCCGCCGCCCCCTCCTCCACCCCCGCCGCCCCCGCCGGAGGTTAAGGTCACCCGGGTTGTCTCCGAGATGCTGAACAACCAGCTCACCGCGCCCACCAAGATTCCCCATGAGATCAAGATGGTCAGAGAAGAAGCCGCACCTCCTTCCACCGGTGTCGCCGGTATGGAAGGGATGGGTGGCTCCGGCGGCGGAGTCATGGGCGGCGTCCTGGGAGCCCTGGGCACCGGTCCGGCGCCTAAAATTCAGGCGGCCGCACCCAAGAAGATCACCGTCTCCTCCGGCGTCATGCAGGGGAACCGCATCGGCGGCGAAATGCCCCAGTACCCCGCCATCGCCAAAGCCGCAAGAATTCAGGGAACCGTCGTGCTGCAGGCAACGATTTCCAAGAATGGAACGATCGAAAACCTGCATGTCATCAACGGGCCCCCCATGCTCCAGGCGGCCGCCATGGAGGCGGTGCGCAGCTGGAGATATAAACCGTACCTCCTGAACGGTGAACCCGTGGAGGTCGAAACTCAGGTCAACGTAGTCTTCAGTCTTGGCAGCTGATTCAGCCGCCCTGGCCGGCCCACTACCGGTCAGGGCGGTTTCGAATGCTTTTCCGGCCTTCCCGCCTCTGCGGGCGGGTATTCTGTTAGCGCTCTTCGGCACCCATCGCAGCAACGCCTCAGGAGGAAAGATTCAGTGATTCTCGCTCAAATCAACCATTTCTTCGTCAGCCCGGCGCCTCTCGGCTTCTTTCAGGAAGGCCAGACGGTCGGATTCAGCCCGATCGACCTGTGGAACAACATGGGCTGGCTCGCCCGTGGCGTCGTGTTTGTGCTGTTCATCATGTCCATCTGGTCGCTCGCCGTCATGATCGACCGCTACCTCTATTTCAACGCCGCTCGCAAGCAGTCCCGTGAGTTTGCGCCCCGCGTTGCCGGAGCCCTCAAGGAAGGCAAACTCGACGAAGCCGTCAAGGTTGCCGATCGCAACAAGAAGTCGCACCTCGCGGAAGTCGTCACCGCCGGCCTGCAGGAGTTCCGCAACTACGGCGGAGGCGGAGCCGTCAGCCAGGAGCAGATCGAGTCGTCCAAGCGTGCCCTCGAGCGCGCCGAAGCCATCGTTCACGCCAAGCTGAAGAGAGGACTCGGCTCCCTCGCCACCATTGGCTCAACCGCTCCCTTCGTCGGCCTCTTCGGAACCGTCGCCGGCATCCTCAAGGCCTTCCAGGAAATCGCCACCCAGAAGACCCCCGGTATTGGCGCGGTCGCCGGCGGTATTTCTGAAGCCCTGGTCACCACGGCGTTCGGCCTCTTTGTGGCCATCCCGGCGGTGTGGCTCTTTAACTACTTCACTAACCGCGTGGAGGCTTTCGACGTCGAGATGGACAACTCCTCCAGCGAGCTGATCGATTACTTCATCAAACAGAGCAACATTCGCCGGTAATCGACCAGTAGTGAGCGGGGTCCCCGGCCAGCCTGGGTTTGGCTCGACGGGGTGCAAGTGAGCGGGAATCTTTTGAGCCGGGAGCAGCCTCGGGCGCTCCCGGCCCCTGATTGTCGCCGCTGCCCTAAGAAATCCGATCGGAGCGTACCGCAATGGCAATTGCAGTAAGAAACGAAGGAGCCAAGGTCAACGCCAATATCAACGTCACCCCGATGGTCGACGTGATGCTGGTGCTGCTGATCATCTTCATGGTCATCACCCCCATGCTCCAGAACAAGGTGAACGTCGATCTCGCCCAGAGCACGAACGCCACGCCGATGGACGATGCCAATAAGGAAGACTCGGTCGTGGTCGCCATTACTCGCGACAGCAGAGTCTATCTGGGGCAGAATCAGACCAGCGTCGCCAATCTCGGCCCCCAGGTTCGCGACGAGCTCGAGAACAAGACCAGCAAGATCGTCTACTTCCGCGCCGACGCCCGCGCGCACTACGGCACCGTCATGGACGCGATTGACGCCGTTCGGACCGCCGGGGTCGAGGAAGTGGGCATGCTGACCGAACAGCAGCAGCCGTTATCAACCAGCAGGCCTCCATCAGCCGGCGGCCAATAAATCCGCGACCCGCGGCAGAAGTGGAAGAAACGAGGAACTGAATTATGTCCATGAGCGTAGGCGGAGCCGGCGCCCTCAATGCTGAGCCGAACGTAACTCCCCTCATCGACGTGCTGCTGGTGCTGCTGATCATCTTCATGGTCATCGTGCCGGTGACGCCCCGTGGGCTCGATGCCCTGGTGCCGCAGCCCCCCAAGAATCCGAACCAGCAGCAGCCCAACGACCGCACCATCGTCGTCCAGGTCCAGGCAGGTGCTGGAGGCGTTCCCAACTACCTCATTAACGAGACGCCTGTGGCGAAGAATGAGCTCGAGAGCAAGCTGAACGAGATTTTCTCCACCCGCGCCGAGAAGGTGATGTTCGTTAAAGGCGATCCCAATCTGGATTTCCAGGCCGTCGCCTCTGTTATTGACTCGGGCCACGCCGTAGGAGTGGACCATATCGGGCTGATTACGCCGAAAATCGCGGCCGGCCAGTAGCGGGTAATTGCCGGGGAGCACTCCGGTTACCTTGCCTCGGGCCGTGAACGAAGTACAATCGCTTGCGGCAGCATTTTGCGCGGGGCGTTTAGGCCTGGCGAGCTGAAGGAGATGATAGACAGAATGAACCGAATTGCACGTTTACCAGTGCTGGCCGCCGCCACAATCCTCCTGGTGGCTTCGGCGACCGGCTGTAAACGCCTGGAGGCCCGCAATCAGCTCAACAAGGGAGTGCAGGCCTACAAACAGGCGAAATACGAAGAGGTCATCGACCACTTTCAGCGCGCCGTGAACCTCGATCCCACTTATCCCATGACCCGGCTTTATCTGGCTACCGCCTACGCGCAGCAGGTCGTTCCCGGCCTCGATACTCCCGAAAATCTGAAGACCGCCCAGATGGCCATTAACGGCTTTCTGCAGGTCCTCCAGGAGCATCCGGACGATATCACCAGCCTGAAGCAGATTGCCGCCCTCAACTACGATCTGAAGAAATTCGGCGAGGCCCGGGACTGGCAGCTCAAAGTCCTGCAGGCCGACCCCAAAGATGCTGAAGCGGCCTACACCATCGGCGTCGTTGACTGGACCCAGGCGTATCAGAACGCCATCCACGCGCTGCAGAGCGCCGGTTTGCAGGACGACGGCCAGGGCAACGCCAAAATGCCCAAACCCGTCTGCAAGACCATTCAGGACCAGAACACGCAGCTCGTCACCGATGGCCTTGCCTACCTGCAGAAAGCTGTCACTCTTCGCTCCAATTACGACGACGCCATGCAGTATCTGAACCTGATGTACCGTCGCAAAGCCGACCTCGACTGCGGCGACGACGCCGCGCGCAAGGCCGATCTGGCTTCCGCCGGCGAATGGGTCCAGAAGGCTATGGGCGCTCGCAAGGCCAACGAAGAGAAGGCCAACGAGAAAGCCAACGGCGGCGTTGTGATGCAGTAGCTCCTGCTTCACTTCAGGACAAAAGCCCTCGCCCAAAGCGAGGGCTTTTCATTTCCCCTGTACCCTGTACCCTGAAGGCTGTACCCTGTCTTTCGGTGTTCCGCAAAATCCTTATCGCCAACCGGGGCGAAATCGCCCTCCGTATCCTGCGCGCCTGCCGCGAGCTGGGCATTTCCACCGTCGCCGTCTACTCCGACGCCGACCGCGCCGCTCCCCACGTCCTCGAGGCGGACGAAGCATACCGCCTCGGCTTGGCGCCTGCCGACGAATCGTATCTGCGCGGCGATCTCATCCTCGACATCGCCCGGCGCACCCACGCCGACGCCATCCATCCGGGCTACGGCTTCCTCTCCGAGAATGCGGATTTCGCTCAGTCCTGCGAACACGCGGGCATCCGCTTCATCGGCCCCACTTCTTCCGCCATGCGCATCCTCGGCTCCAAAACGAATGCCCGTCAGGCAGCCGATGAGGCCGGGATACCGCGAACTCCGGGCTGCGTGCACGGGCTCGCCTCACCCGAAGAAGCGCTCGACGTCGCCGCCGGGGTCGGCTATCCCGTCATGCTCAAGGCTGCGGCCGGTGGCGGGGGTAAGGGCATGCGCGCCGTCGCTCGGCCCGAGGACCTGCCGTCCGCCTTTGCCGAGGCCAGCAGTGAGGCGGATCGTGCCTTTGGATCCGGCGAAGTCTACCTGGAGAAACTCATCGAGCGCCCGCGCCACATCGAAATTCAGATCCTCGCCGACGAGCACGGCCATTGTGTTTCTCTCGGCGAGCGCGAGTGCTCCGTCCAGCGCCGCCACCAGAAAGTCATCGAAGAAGCCCCCTCCGCTGTCGTCGATGCGGCACTGCGCCGCCGCATGGGCGATGCCGCGGTCAAGCTGGCGCTCTCTGCTGGTTACACCAATGCCGGTACCGTCGAGTTCCTCGTCGACGACAACCGCAAATTCTATTTCCTTGAGATGAACACCCGCCTGCAGGTCGAACACCCCGTCACCGAGCTGGTCACCGGCTACGACCTCGTCCATCTCCAGATTCGCATCGCTCAGGGTGAGCCGCTCCCCTTCACGCAGAAGGACGTCCAGCTCCGCGGCCACGCCATCGAGTGCCGTATCTATGCGGAAGACCCCGCCAACGGCTTTATGCCCTCGCCTGGCCGCATCACCCGCCTCCTGCAGCCCGGCGGTCCCGGCATTCGTGAAGACTCCGGCATCTACGAAGGCTGGGTCGTCCCCATGGATTACGACCCCATGCTCTCCAAGCTCATCGCCTATGCCCCCACGCGCGAGCTCGCCATCGCCCGCCTCGAGCGCGCTCTCGGCGAATACGTCATCGGCGGCATCCGCACCAACCTCGCCCTCTTTCGCCGCATTTTGAGCGATCCGGATTTTCGAGCCGCCCGCTTTGACACCGGCTATCTTGACCGCCTGCTGACCCGGGTTCCGGAAGGCCCAGCCATATCGCCGAATGGCGCCGGGGCCATTCCCGCGGTCGCGGCCGCCGCGTTCTTCGAGGCGACAAGGGCCACCCTCAATGGCAATGCCCACTCTCGTCCTCGGCTGGCGGGTGGCTGGAAAACCGTTGCCCGCCGCGAGGCCGTCGGCGAAGGGAGCGGGAAAGCGTCACGCCCATGAAGTTCACTCTCGAAATCGACGGCCAGACCCGGCAGGTCGAGATCGAGCCCGCCGATCAGCCCGGCCAGTGGCGCATTCAGGTCGACGGCCACGAGGTGGAAGCCGATGCTCATCTTCTCAGGCCCGGCGTTCTCTCCCTGCTCATTGCCGGCCAGTCCCATCGCGTCGTTCTCGACGTGGAGCATTTCGAGCCCGCCCTCCATCTCGGCGCGAAGCGAATCCCGTATCGAGTCGACGACCCCCGCTCCCTGCGCTCCCGACGTCGCCACGGCCAGTCCGATGGCCCCGTCACCCTCAGAGCCTCCATGCCGGGCCGCATCGTGCGTCTGCTCGTGGCAAAGGGCGACACCGTTGCCGCGCATCAGGGCATTCTGGTGATCGAGGCGATGAAGATGCAGAACGAAATCAAATCACCCAAAGAAGGTCGCGTCGCCGATCTCCGCGTCACCCCCGGAGACACCGTGGCCGCTGGCGATACCCTCGCCACCATCGAGTAAGGGTTTTGTTTTTCCAGAACGCGGTAAGCCGGCTTTAGAGCGAAACCGGGTTTTTCTGAACGCTGAACGCTGAACGCTGTCCGCTGAACGCTCGCCTTATTGCTGCTGCGACTGCTGAATCTGCAACAGCGGCTCCGCGGGCGGCGGCGGAGCCTGCGCCTTCTCCACCAGCATCGACCAGTCTTCGGGAATCGGCAGCTCCCGCTCCAGGTCCGGAGCCGCATCCGACGCCGTCACCTGCACTGCCACGTAAAGTTCGCTGTCCGCGCGCCCGCGAAATAGGCCCCTCGTCGGCGGAACATCGGCGTAATCGCGCCCCAGTGCGGTGCGAACGTGCCGATCGCGCGCCACCAGCGCGTTGGTCGGATCGAATCCCACCCATCCCAGCGCAGGAAGAAACGCCTCCACCCAAGCATGCGTCGCGCTCGACGTCGACCGGTCGTGGTCCTCGCTCCCGTGATACAGATATCCGCTCACGTACCGGCATGGAATCCCCACATTCCGCACCAGCGCGATCATGATGTGCGCGAAATCCTGGCAAACCCCTCGCCGCGTGCGCAGCGCTTCTTCAATCGGGGAATCCACGTGCGTGCTCTTCTTCTCATAACTGAAGCTGTCGTACAGCCTGCTGTTGATTTCGTGCAGCAACCGCAGCGGATCGTCCCGCCGCACCACCTCCAGCTCCTTCGCCAGCGCCAGCAGCGCCGGCGTCGGCTTCGCAAACTCGCTGGGCAAAAGCATCTCCCAGTAATCTCCCTCCGCCACCAGCGCATCCAGTTCCTGCCACGCCTCTGCTCCCAGCGAGCCTGGAATCGCCGCGAGCGGCTGATGTTCCAGCACAGCCTCGGCCACAATTACCAGCTGCGCATGCCGTCCCGGAATATCGAAGTGATGGATGTTGTTCCCCAGGTGGTCCCGATACGTGAACACGCGGCAGCGCGGGCTCACCGAAAGCGTGAACGACAGGCAGCGCTGATTGCTGTCGCTCCTCGGGTGCATCCGCACCTCCATCGTGCTCTCGCTCACCGACCGGGTGTAGAGGAACTTCGTCAGGTGTCGCACAAAATAAAAATGCATTGTCTAAACCGCCAGAGCCGTTTCCACCGAGTACTGGATGTACACGGCATAGATCAAATCGTGAATCTCGCGGCATTGCTCCAGAATCCGCCGCAGATACTGCACCGGGTCCTGCGCCAGAATCTCCCTGATCTGCGCGAATCCCAGCGTCGCCTTCAGCCTTCCCGCCACGCGCATCAGCTCGCCGCCGTGCTGGGTCCGCGTGTGCTGCTGGATCGCCTCCAGCGCGTTGTGCAGCGCATCCACCGCATAGCGCACCGAATGCGGGAAATCCGGATCGAGCAGCAAAAACTCCAGGATGCGCTCATGCGTCAGATCCGCCGTGTGTACCCGGCAAAACGCCTCAAACGCAGTGCAGACGCGCAGCAGACCCACCCACTCGAGATATTCGCCTGCATCGTCGTGGTCCTCGCCCAGAAAAACCTCCCGCTCGTACACATCCAGCAGCGTCGTGAGTGACCACGCCCGCTCCAGGTACCGTCCCACGCGGAGAACGTGCCACCCCTCGCCATGGCTCAGCGTCGTATCCGTTACGCCCTGGAACAGATGAATGCCGTCGATGATGGTCGGCAGAAATTCCCCCAGGTTTCTCTCTGACGGCGAGGCGGTCCGCAACCGGCTGATCTCATGAAACAGCCCGTTCAGCCGCTGCCACTGCTCGGTGCTGATTTCATCGCGGATCTGCCGCGCATTTTCGCGCGCCGCAAAGATGCACGCCGTAATCGACGCATGTTTGGTCGTATCGAAGCACAGGGCATGCACCAGCGCCGTCACCCCAACCCACCGTCCGGGCTCGCCCCCCATGCCCTCTGCGTCCTCGTTCCATCCCAGCCCCTGTGCCGATCCCGCCGCCGCAAGCACCCGTTGCCAGCGCCGCTCCGCGCTTACTCGCGACCGGTCCAGCATCAGCCCCATGTTGATGTCGATCAGCCGAGCGGTATGCTCGGCCCGTTCCAGATAGCGGGCGGTCCAGTACAAACTGTCAGCTACGCGCGAAAGCATGCATCGCTCCCTCTGCCTGCAAAGCGGTCTTCAGGTTGCATCCGCGCCACCCCAACAGCCGCTCCTGAACGCTTCGCTGTACGCTGAACGCTAGCTTCAACGCCCCAGCACCCACGTATCCTTACTCCCGCCGCCCTGCGACGAATTTACCACCAGCGATCCCTGCCGCAACGCCACCCGCGTCAGCCCGCCCGGCACAATCGTCACCTTGTCCCCGAATAAAATGTACGGCCGCAGATCGACGTGCCTCGGCCCAATCGATCCATCCTCCAGCAGGCACGGCGCGCGCGAGAAACTCAGCGTCGGCTGCGCAATGTAATTTCGCGGATCGGCGTCGATCCTCCGCTTGAACTCCTCCCGCTCTGCCGCCGAACTCTGCGGCCCCACCAGCATCCCGTAGCCGCCCGACTCGCCGACCGCCTTCACTACCAGCTTCTCCAGATTCTCCTTCACATACGATCGCTGCTTCGCGTCCATCAGCAGATACGTTTCCACGTTGTTCAGGATCGGATCCTCGCTCAGGTAGTACCGAATGATCGCGGGCACATACGCATACAGCGCCTTGTCGTCGGCAATGCCGGTGCCGAACGCATTTGCCAGAGTCACATTGCCCGCGCGATACGCATTGAACAGCCCCGCCGCCCCCAAAATCGAATCCCCGCGAAACGCCAGCGGATCGATGAAATCGTCGTCCACTCGCCGGTAGATCACGTCCACGCGCTTCAGCCCCGCGGTGGTCCGCATGTAAACCACGTTGTCGTGAATAACGAGGTCGCGCCCCTCCACCAGCTCCACGCCCATCTGCCGCGCCAGCCACGTGTGCTCGAAATACGCCGAGTTGTACACTCCCGGCGTCAGCACCACGATGCTCGGCTCCGGCCGCCCCTCCGGCGCCAGCGAGCGCAGCGTCGCCAGCAGCGCCTGCGGATAATGATCGATGGGCCGAACCCCGTAATCGCGAAACAGGCTCGGCAGCGTGCGCTTCATGATGCGCCGATTCGTCAGCATGTAGCTCACGCCGCTCGGCACCCGCAGATTGTCCTCGAGCACCACGAACTCGCCGCTCTCCAGCCGCAGCAAATCGCTGCCCGCGATGGCTACGTAAACGTTGCGCGGCACCCGCAGCCCGCGCATCTGCCGCCGGAACTGCTGGCAGCTGTACACCACCTCGCGCGGCACCACACCCTGCGCCAGAATCTTCTGGTCGTTGTAAACATCGTGCAGGAAAAGGTTCAGCGCCGTGATGCGCTGCGTCAGCCCGCGCTCGATCTGGTCCCACTCCTCGCCCGTCACCAGCCGCGGAATCAGATCGTAGGGGAAGATGCGCTCCGTCCCCTCCTCGCGCCCATACACGGTGAAGGTGATCCCCTGCATCAGAAACGACGCGTCCGCTGACTGCTTCCGCCTCCGGATCTCCTCCGCCGGCAGCGTCGTCAGTTCATTGAACAACGCCTGGTAATGCAGACGAATCGCCCCGTCCGCATCGAACATCTCGTCGAAGGCGGTGTCCATAAAGTAGTCGCGGAGCAGCGGGTGCTCGAAAGCTCCCCGCAGAGGCATAGTCGTCATAGCTGTCCGTTATTCGGATGCCGGATTGGGCTGAATATAGGGATCGAATCGTTTCGGACAGGGAAACCGCTCACGCCTCAGACGGGGAAACGTACTTAGCTTGTACCACGCAACTTAGGCGGCGGCAAACCAAAAGGGCGCCGCTAGCGGGTGCGGCTTTCGAGTTCATTGCCGGTAAACAACTCCACCCTTCATCACAAACGCCACCCGCTCCATCGCCGTAATGTCCTCCAGCGGATTCCCCGGCACCGCCACCACATCCGCGTAGTACCCGGCCTTCAGCTGCCCCACGCTGTTCTGCCAGGTCAGAATCTGCGCGCCGTTCAGATAATCCGCCTGCAGCACCGCCACCGGCGTCATCCCGTACTGCACCATCAGCTCGAATTCCTTCGCCTGCGTTCCATGCGGAAACGGCCCCACATCCGATCCCACCGCCATCGGAACTCCCGCTGCCACCTGCCGCTTGAACTCATGAATCTTGTAGTCCAGCATCGCGTGCTCCCGCGCCGCCGCGGCCGCCGACGGAGCATGTTCCGCGAAGTACTCGAAAATCGTGAACGTCGGCACCGCCGGAATGTGCCTCTCCTTCATCAGCCGCATCGTCTCCCCGCTCAGTTGCGTCGCGTGGTCGATCGACGCCACCCCCGCCTCCGCCGCATACAGCGTCCCGGGCTCGCCCTGCGCATGCACGCCCACATTCGTCCCCAGCCGCGCCGCTTCCTCCATACCCGCCTTTAATTGCGCCTCCGTGTATTGATACGGCGAATGAAAATTCCAGAACTCCGGATCGCCTGCCACCGGCCCAAGCCCGACTGCCTCGCAGATCGGATTGCCCCCGCACGGAATCGCTCTTTCCCCCGCAACCATCTGGTCGGGGCCCGTCTCGTACATCTTCACGAACGTCGACCCCTCCTTATGCTGCTCGCGAATCACCGCCACAATCTCATCCGCATTGTTCGCGTAATCCGCATTGCTCAGCACATGCTGCGCGGGGGTGTAGTGGTTCGCGTCCTCATGCCCACCCAAGAGATCGACCGCGTTCCCGCTGATCCGCAGCCTCGGCCCCGGAATCAGCCCGTCATTAATCGCCCGCATCACCGCGGTGTCCGCCGACCCCGCGCCCTCCGTCCCCATATCGCGCTCCGCCGTGAAGCCGGCCATCAGATCGGCCTTCGCCGCCAGCGTTGCCAGAATCGTCCGCTGCGGCACCGACTCCTCCACCGTCTGCAAATCCTCCGCTCCTGGATGCAAAAACAAATGCACGTGCGCATCGATCAGCCCCGGCATCAGCGTCGTGTCGCCCAGATCGATCACCTCCGCGCCCGACGGATGCTCCACCGACGTCCCCACCGCCACAATCCGCTCTCCCTCCACCAGCACCTCGCCCGGCGTGACGATTTTTCCCGCTTCCACATCGAACAACCGCGCCGCATGCACCACAATCGGATGCTTCGCGGTCGCCTCCTGCGCGAAGCCAGGTGCTGGCTCCAGAAGAGCAATAACAGCAAGAGCAGAAAGAACCATGTAACAAGTCTTCATGAACGCCCCCCGCAACGGCCCATCAGAATAACAGAGCGAAATCGCCCACAGTCGCAAGCTCCCGTACCCTGTCCCCTACACCCTATACCCTGCTTCCAGGCTATCCTTGCCTCCAATGGACTCTCCCGCCATCGCCATCCGCGACCTCACCCGCCGCTTCGGCACATTCACCGCGGTCGATAACGTCACTCTCAATGTCGCCGCGGGTCAGTTCTTCGGCTTTCTGGGGCCCAACGGAGCCGGCAAATCCACCACCATCAAAATGATGACCGGGCTGCTCGCGCCCACCTCCGGCCACATCGAGCTTCTGGGTCTCGACTTCGCCACCCACCCCCTCGAAATCAAGCGCCAGATCGGTGTCGTCCCTGAAGGCCTCGCGCTCTTCGGCCGCCTCACCGCCTCGGAATACCTGCGCTTTGTCGGCCGCATGTACGGCCTCGATCGCAACACGACCAACAGCCGCACCGAAGAGCTCCTCGACTTCATGAATCTCGCCGACGAGCCGAAAAAGCTGGTCACCGACTTCTCCCACGGCATGCAGAAGAAGCTCGCTCTCGCCGCGGCCGTCATCCACGGCCCCCGGATCCTCTTCCTCGACGAGCCCTTCGAAGGCGTCGATGCCATCGCCGCCGGCACCCTCAAAGCCATGCTCCAGCGCATGACGGAACGTGGCGCCACCATCTTCCTCACCTCGCATGTGCTGGAGATCGTCGAGCGCCTCTGCAGCCACGTCGCCATCATCCATCAGGGCCGCCTCGTCGCCAACGGCTCGCTCGACGAACTTCGCGCCGGTGTGGCCGCCAGCCTCTCCGGCCCGCAGCCGGAAGAGAAGCTCACGCTCGAAGAGTTGTTTCTCCGCATCGTCAGCGGCGCAGGATCGGAAACCCCCGAGGAAGCCGTCCAGGAACTTTCATGGCTGGCGTAGCGCCCCGCAATTCCGCTTCTCGCTGGGGATTCCTCTCGCCTCTCGCCCGCAGACAGTATGCCGCGCTCGCCTGGATCCAGACTCGCATCTTCCTCAATGGTCTCCGCACCCGGCGGGGCAGCGTGGAACTGGGCGCGCGCATCCTCACCTTCTTTGTCTTCAGCGCCATTGCCATCGGTCCCTCCATCGGGCTCGGCATTGGCGCGTACTTTGGGGCCTCGCACGGACTTCGACTGGCCCCCGCCGTCCTCCTCTGGGTGCTCTTCCTGGCCTGGCAATTCTTTGCCGCTCTCGCGCCTGCGCTTGCCGGCCAGAATCCCGAGCTCAGCCACCTGCTGCGTTATCCCGTCAGCTTTGGCACCTGGCTCGTGCTCTTTCTCGTCTACGGTCTCGCCGCCCCCTCAACGCTGATCGGCCTGTTGTGGGCCACAGCCATCGGCGTCGGCATCAGCGTCGCCCGCCCCGATCTCTTTGTCTGGACCGCGCTCACCCTCGCGCTCTTCGTCTTCTTCAACCTCCTGCTCTCCCGCACGATCCTCGCCTGGATCGAGCGCTGGCTGGCCCAGCGCCGCACCCGCGAAATCGTCACCGCTATCTTCCTTTTCCTCGCTCTCGGCGTGCAGGCCCTCAACCCGGCCTTTCATCAGTCGGGCCATGGCCAGTTCTACGGCATCGGGCGCCAAAAGCCCCTGCACCTGCCCAGTCGTGTCTGGAATGTGCAGAGAGTTTTCCCGCCCGGCCTCGCCGCCGACTCCATCTTCCAGGCCATGCAGCACCACCCCCTCAAAGGAGCGGAAGATATGGGTTGGCTCGGCGTCTATGTTCTGGGAGCGGGAGGCCTGCTGGTTCTGCGCCTCCGCTCCGAGAGTCGCGGCGAGAATCTCAGCGAAGCGCCACGCCGGTCAACGAAGGCGCGAGCAAAAGTCCGCTCCCCTGCTCTCCTCGACTTTTCCGGCCCCATCGCGGCCGTTATTGAAAAAGACCTGCGCTATCTGCTGCGCAGCGGACCCATGCTCTACAACCTGGCCGCACCGCTGGTCATGGTCGTCGTCTTCGGCGGCGCCATGCGCGGCAGCAAAGTTTCGAGCATCCGCCTCGAATACGCGCTGCCCATCGGCATGGTCTGGGCCTTCCTCGGGCTCACCCGCCTCATTTGCAACAACCTCGGCGCTGAGGGCGACGGCATCCAGTTCTTCTTTCTCTCGCCCACGCCTATGCGCACCGTCATTCTCGGCAAGAACTTCTTCCACCTCGTGCTTTTCCTGCTGGAAGCGACCCTGATCTCGGCGCTGGTCATCTTCCGATTCGGCGTGCCCGGGCCCTCCATCGTCGCCGCCACTCTTGCCTGGTTGCTCTTCGCCGTTCCGGCCAACTTCGCGGCCGGCAATCTGCTTTCCATCAACATGCCGTATCGCGTCAATATGGCGCGCATCCGCCGCGAGACCGGCGCGGTCGGCAACGGCCTCCTTAGTATGCTCACGCAGTTCGGAATTCTCGCCGTGGGTGCCGCGGTTCTCGCGCCCTGCGGTCTCCTCGGGCACAACTGGTGGGCGACCCCTATCCTGCTCGCCTTCGCGGTCGTCGCGCTGTTCGTCTATCTGCGCGTGCTCGGCAACGTGGACCGCATGGTGCAGTCCCGCATGGAATCGCTGACGCTAGAGATCATGAAAACCAGCTGAGTCGGTCCGGTGCGGCATCAAGTCCAGGCGAGAGCTGAACGGTCCGTTCACTGATCACTGACCACTGCCCTCACACCAGCTCGTGTCCGGCGAAGAAAAATCCGATCTCGAACTGCGCCGTCTCCGCAGCATCCGATCCGTGGATCGCATTCTCCTCAATCGATCCCGCGTATCTCTTCCGGATCGTCCCCTCTTCCGCATTCGCCGGATTGGTCGCGCCCATCAGTTTCCGCAGATCGCCGATGGCGTTGTCCTTTTCCAGCACCAGCGCCACAATCGGCCCCGACGACATAAACGTCGTCAGCGAATCGAAGAACGGCCGCTCTTTGTGGACGTAGTAGAACCCCTCGGCCTGTGGCTTCGAGATCGACAGCTTTTTGATGGCGACAATCCTGAACCCCGCCTTCTCAATGTCCGCAAGAATGGCGCCCGTGTGACCCTTCCGCATCGCGTCTGGCTTGATAATGCTGAACGTACGTTGGCTCAATCCCCTGTCTCCTGAAAACGTCACGGTTCCTATCAGTGTAAAGCAGGCCTTCAGCGCTCAATGTTCGAGCCGGAACGAGAAGTCTCCCCAGCGGCCGTTGTAAAAGCGAAAGGTGCCGTTCTCGCATTGCGGACAATCGATGGTCAACTCATTCGGTCCCGACCACCGAATCTTCAGGTCTCTCGCACCTTCATCCGAAACACAGAACAGAGGCATTTCACCGGACTTAATAAAGCCTGTCTTCCGCTCCGCCACAACAAATGTGCCTCCGGAACCACTGCAGTCGGTTTGGTCCCGTTCCTTTGTGACTAAAGCACGATAGCGCCCGCTGGGAGACGAACTCGCCATCAGGTATTTGGTTCCCGAGAAGTAGTACCAGAGGGTGCCGGCCAACGCGCCAACCGCTCCAATCACCCCGACGGGCATGAAGCAAAGGATCAGGATCTTCAGGAACCTCTGCTTGCGTGGCACAATCGATGGCTTTAGGCCCCTCATGTCAGTTTGCGACGCTAATCCCTAAACTCTGCTTTTCTACTTCCCAATCACCCTCGCCACCGTCTCCCCAATCGCAGCCGGCGTTTCCACTACGTGAATCCCCGCAGCTTTCAGCGCCTTCATCTTTTCCGCCGCCGTTCCCTGGCCGCCCGAGATGATCGCGCCCGCGTGCCCCATCCGCCGCCCGGGAGGCGCCGTCTGTCCCGCGATGAACCCCACCACCGGCTTCTTCACGTGCTTCTTCACGTATTCCGCCGCGGTCTCTTCCGCGGTTCCGCCAATCTCCCCGATCAGAATGATCGCCTCCGTGCCCGGGTCCTCGTTCAGCAGCTGCAGCGCATCCACATGCGTCGTCCCCACGATCGGATCGCCGCCAATCCCGATCGCCGTCGACTGTCCAATCCCGCGCTGCGTCAGCTGATACACCGCCTCATACGTCAGGGTCCCCGACCGCGAAACGATGCCGATCGAGCCTTCCTTGTGGATCCGTCCCGGCATGATGCCGACCTTCGCTTTGCCCGGCGAAATCACCCCCGGGCAATTCGGCCCGATCAGCCGCGAGCTGGAATGCTTCAGCACGTTCCACACCTTCACCATGTCGTTGATCGGAATCCCTTCAGTGATGCAGATGATCAGCGGCACGCCCGCATCGTTCGCCTCAAGAATCGCGTCGGCCGCAAAAGGCGGCGGCACAAAAATCACCGTCACATTCGCGCCTGTCTTCTCCACGGCCTGATGCACCGTATCGAAGACCGGCCAGCCCTCGTGGATCGTCCCGCCCTTGCCCGGCGTCACGCCGCCCACCACCTTCGTCCCGTACTCCGCGCAACCCCTGGCGTGAAACGTGCCTTCGCGGCCCGTGATCCCCTGCACGATGAGGCGTGTTTCTTTACTGACGAGCACTGACATCTCTATGCAGCCCCTTTCGCTGCCGCGACTACTTTTTCCGCAGCATCCTGCATCGTGTTGCCAACGACAAAGTTGAGTCCCGAGTCCTTCAGAATTTTGCGGCCCTCCTCGACATTGGTCCCTTCGAGCCGCAAAACGATTGGTACTTTTACTTTGGTTTTGATAGCTGCGGCGACCACGCCCTGCGCCAGCGTATCCACCCGCAAAATCCCGCCAAATATATTGATGAACACCGCTTGCACGTTCTGGTCCGACAGCAGAATCTCAAACGCGTGCTCAATCTGCTGCTGGTTCGCGCCACCGCCCACATCCAGAAAATTCGCCGGCATCCCGCCCGCATACTGGATGATGTCCATCGTCGCCATCGCGAGGCCGGCGCCGTTCACCATGCAAGCGATGTTGCCATCCAGCTTGATGTAGTTCAGCGCGAACTTCGACGCCTCCACCTCCAGCGGATCCTCCTCGGCCACGTCGCGCAGCTCTTTCAGATCCTTATGCCGAAACATCGCGTTGTCGTCGAAGTTGATTTTGCAGTCGAGCGCGAACAGCTTATCGTCCTTCGTCGTGATGAACGGATTGATCTCCATCAGCGTCGCGTCCGTCTCGATAAAGGCGCGATAAATTCCGGTCATGAACTTCACCGCGTCGGCAATCTGTGTCGGCTTCAGCCCCAGCGCAAACGCCAGCTCTCGCGCCTGGTAAGGCTGGAACCCCACGCCCGGATCGATGTACGCCTTGTGAATTGCCTTCGGATCCTTCGCGGCGACCTCCTCAATTTCCATGCCGCCCGCCTGCGATGCCATAAACACCAGCTTCGCCGCCGCGCGATCCAGCACGATGCCCAGGTACAGCTCGCGGTCGATCGCCGCCGTCTCCTCGATCAGCAGCCGCTGCACCTTCTGCCCCAGCGGCCCCGTCTGGTGCGTCACCAGCTGCATGCCCAGAATCTGCTCGGCATACTGCTGCGCCTCATCGATGGTCTTCGCCACCTTTACGCCGCCACCCTTGCCGCGCCCTCCGGCGTGAATCTGCGCCTTCACCACGACGCCCTTCGCGCCGCCGCTGAACAGCCGCTTCGCCACCTCCAGCGCTTCGTCCAGCGTATTAGCGACCTCGCCATGCGGAACCGCTACGCCATACTTCGCCAGAATGTCTTTTGCCTGATACTCGTGAATTTTCATAGTTTTTTTGAAAGCAGAGATCGGTTCGGTGGATTGACGAACCACCTGGACCTGCCCGGTCCATTTCTGCCCGCCCTGCGGGCCTGCGCAGGCAAATGCCGCCCAAAGCAGAATCATCAGTGTAGCGAACGCATCTTCCCCGGAGCAAACCTGCAGCCCCATCGCTTCGAAAATATAAATCGCGTTCCTGCGACCGGCTTCAAGCGCTACACTGACGCTCTCCTCCCGGTCCAGCCCCATTTACCTCGCTGGCCCGCTCCTCCCTCGGGCCCGTACGTCGCTGAACGTCCAGATTAGTAGTCCCGCAAAAACTTCCAGATCTCAGGAGGAATAATGAAACTTAGCAAGAGTCTCTTCGCCGAGTTCTTCGGCACCGCATGGCTGGTCTTCGGCGGATGCGGCGCTGCCGTTCTCGCCGCTGCCTTCCCCAACCTCGGCATCGGATACGCCGGTGTTGCCCTCGCCTTCGGCCTCACCCTTCTTACCATGTGCTACGCCATCGGCCATATCTCCGGATGCCACATCAATCCAGCCGTCTCCATCGGCCTCGTCGTCGGCCGCCGCTTCCCCATCGGCCATCTGCTGCCCTACATCGTCGCCCAGGTCTGCGGCGGCTTTGTCGGCTCTGCCACCCTCTACGTCATCGCTCGCGGCAAGCCAGGATACGTCCTCGGCGACTTCGCCGCCAACGGATACGGATTGCATTCTCCCGGCCACTACACCATGCAGTCCTGCTTCGTTGCCGAAATGGTCCTCACCTTCTTCTTCCTCTTCATCATCCTCGGCTCCACCGACGTCCGCGCCCCCAAAGGCTTCGCGCCGTTAGCCATCGGACTCGGCCTCACCCTCATCCACCTCATTGGCATCCCCGTCACCAACCTGTCCGTCAATCCCGCGCGCAGCACCGCCCCAGCGCTGTTTGTCCACGGATGGGCGCTCTCCCAGCTCTGGCTCTTCTGGCTCGCCCCAGCTCTTGGCGCCGTCCTCGCCGGCCTCGTCTACCGTGTTTTCTTCGCTGAGAAGCCGGCTCCCGGTGTCCAGGCCGTTCCCGCCAAACCCGCGTATGAACCCCTGCCCGGAACATCCGCCGGCGACTAACCTGGTTAGTGAGGCGGCCGCCGCATCGCGTGTGGCCGCCTCCCGCTGCCTCGGCCATCCCCGTCGAGTAGCATGGGATCACCGCATGCCCGCCCTGCAGGCTCTGCTCAAACAGATCGCCGAAGAGCACCGCCCTCTCACCCGCGAAGAGGCCCGCAACGCTCTCCACGCGATCCTCACCGATGAGCCCGGTGCCGCCCCGCACGCTACCGACCTCGAAATCGCCACGCTCCTCACCGCCATGGCCACCCGCGGCGAGACCATCGAGGAACTCACCGGCTTTGTCGAAGCCATGCGCGCGCTCTGCGTGCCCATCCCTCTCACCCCCGCTGAGCGTGCCGCGCTCCTCGATACCTGCGGCACCGGTGGCGACGGCCTCGGCACCTTCAACATCTCCACCGGCGCGGCTCTCGTAGCCGCTGCTGCCGGAGCCAAAGTCGCCAAGCACGGCAATCGCGGCATTACCTCAAAATGTGGCTCCGCCGACGTCCTCGAAGCCATGGGCGTTCCCGTCGCCCTCACTCCACAGCAATCCGCCGACTGCCTGCGCGCTACAGGATTCACCTTCCTCTTCGCGCCCGCGCTGCATCCGGCCATGAAACGCGTGCAGCCCGTGCGCCGCGCGCTCGGCTTCCGGACCATCTTCAATCTCGCCGGCCCCCTCACCAATCCGGCCCACGCGCCCACCCAGGTCATGGGCGTCTACGCGCCCGCCAAGCTCCCCATCGTCGCCGGAGCCATGGCCCAGCTCGGCATCCGCTTCGGGCGCGTCGTCCACGCCCGCAACGGCATCGACGAGATCGCGCTCTCCGCCACCGACACGATCCTCGTCCGCGCCGTCTCCGACCACGAAGCACCGCAGACCATCCCCACCGTCGTCCATCCCGAAGACGCCGGCCTCCCGCCCGCCGATCTCAGCTCGCTGCAGGGAGGAGATACGCCGCAGAGCAACGCCGCGATCCTCGAATCGATCCTCATCGGCGCCGAGAGCGGCCCGAAGCGCGACGTGGTCCTCCTCAACGGGGCTGCCGCCCTCGAAGCCATCGGCATCGCCGCGGACCTCAGAGAAGGAGTCGCCCGCGCCGCCGAAGCCATCGACTCCGGCGCCGCCCGCAAAATCCTCCATGCTCTTCGTGAGTTTGGCTCCACCGTCGCCTCCACCGCCGCAAAAACCTCCTGAACCTATCAGCCGATCTGGCACTGACTCAGCACGAGCGCCAGCCAGGGCCGCTTAGGCGTAACCTGTTCGCTATCGGCAATCGACATGGTCCAGCGACAACTCCGCATCAAGCGCGTTTACGCGGAACCCAGCAAAGACGACGACAAACGCATCCTCGTCGATCGACTCTGGCCCAGAGGCCTCACCAAAGAGAAGGCCAAAGTCGACCTCTGGCTCAAAGACGTCGCGCCCAGCAACGAGCTGCGCAGTGGTTCGCCCATGACCCAAAGAAATGGCCGGAGTTCAAACGGCGATACGCCGAGGAATTGAAGACGCAGGCTGCGCCTCTCGCCTTGTTGCGCCAGGAGGCGAGTCAGGGCCCAGTCACGCTGCTCTACGGCGCTCGGGACGAAGAGCACAACGAGGCCGTTGTCCTTCTCGACCTCCTGCAGCGTAAATGAACCGGCGGACTGTGTTCATTCCCTGGCGGACTCGTGGTCGTAGCTGATCACCCGTGCCACTTTCCACTCGCCGTCTTTGAATTGCCACAACGTGACGAACTTCGCATCGCCGATGCCCAACTCCTCGTGGCCGGGGTGAGTGAAGCGATGTCTCCCCATCTCCACTGCGCCATAGTGATCCAGACGGTAGACCTCCATGGAGCCCGGAACAAGCACGCGCTGCGTCTTGCCGCAGATGTTGTTGCGAATGCTGTCGACAAATGTCTGTTTCCCCACGGCGAGACCTGTCTTGTCGTGGTAGAACTCCAGATCGTCCGTGACCATAGCGCCCAACGTAGGAAGATCGCAGGTATTGTAGGCGTCGAAGAGCCGTCGATCGAGCCCTGCAACGGTGTCAAAAAGGCGGTCCTGAACGTGCGCGACCGCGGATGCACTATGCCATGCTGCGTCGGCCCGCCGCACATCGACGACAATGCTCGATCTCGCTTCAGCGGGAAGGCCAGTCGCCGTTCCGTGAAGACGGTCCGCCTCGACAGACAAGCTGAACTTCACAGTGATTTGAGGATTGACGACGAGGTCGAAGGACAGATTGTTTCCTGTCAGCTGGCCGCCCGAGATCGTCTCCAGGTGGGCGGGGCTGTTTCCGGCGGCGCCAGTGATTTTCTCGCCGTCCTGGGCCAATGAGAAATACGCACTGTCGGGTGCGACGCTGCCATCAGCGTTCACGATATCCAGGACCCCGGCCCATTGGCCCGTGAGCCCCGGGTTCGCTGTCTGGCCCAGTACGAGATGGGGACCGAGCGCGCAAGCGAGAGCCACGACGGCGGGGGCAAAGGGGCGGAGAGAACGCAGCATGGGTTCCTTTCGAGCTGGCGTTGCAGGAAACAGATTCGCAGCAGGATACGAACGGTGAATCGTCTTTGTTCCTCCTCGGCCGTGCAATGCCCCACAAATCCGGACAGTCGTCCCGCAATCCAGCCGTGCCCGCAACACTATGTGCACAGGCGATACGCCCCGCCGTGCCAAATCCTGCCCCCGTGGTATAGAACTCTCAGTAGCCAAGTGCGCACCTTCGAGCAAACCCAAACCGAGTTCCAGGAGATTCTCGCCAAGCCCATTCGCGAACTGGGGCTCAAACTCGAGGGTTCTCCCCTCGAACGATTCGTCCAGCAGCTCTATCGCGAACTCGACGCCAAGGGCATCCACAAATTCCGTCCCCATTGCTATCTCACCGATGAGTGGGGATGCCCCTCCGGCGAGCCCGTCATCGGCATTCCCTTCTATCTCGCCAACCCCGACCTCGCCCAGCTCGAACGCGAGATGAACGACCTCGAAGACGCGCGCGAGATCATGATGTACCTGCGTCACGAGGCCGGTCACGCATTCAATTACGCGTACCAGCTCTACAAGTCGGCGGAGTGGCGCGATCTCTTCGGCCCCTTTCGCCGCTCCTATCGCGATAATTACCGCCCCATACCGTTCTCGCGGAAGTATGTCCGCCACATGGCCGGCTGGTACGCGCAGAAGCATCCGGATGAAGATTTTGCGGAAACATTCGCAGTCTGGCTCACGCCTCGCTCGCAATGGCGCAAGCGCTACCAGGGTTGGGACGCGCTGGCCAAGCTCCACTACGTCGATCGCGTGGCGCGAAGAGTCGGCGATCTCGACCCCATCCGCCGTCGCGGCCGCACCGACATCACCGTCGATGAAATGGAAGCGACGGTCGGCGAGTTCTACCGCCTTACCCTGCCGGAGGAGATTCCGGTGCAGGAACTCGCGCTCGATGCCGACCTCGCCGACATCTTCAACATCTCCCTCAAGCGGCGCAAAGGCGTGCGACCCGCTCACGAGATGTTGCGCCAGCATCGCAAGCCCATTGTCGACAAGGTTGCCTACTGGAGCGGTGTGCAGCGTCCCATCGTCAAACGATTAGTGGAGTCCATCTGCAAGCGCGTTGAGGACCTGGGTCTGCGCGTCGACGTTCGACGCGAGTCCGAGCACCTCACGGAGTTCACGGTGTACACCACCGCGCTCTCCATGAATTACCTCATCCGTGGAAAGTTCAACAATCCCTGAGGAGTGCCGGCAACTGTCACTCCGATGGAGGCCTCATGACTGGAAAATTGAAAGTCACCGTGCTGTATGACCTCGAGGAAGAAGAACCTGCTGGAGTGCAGGAAGAAGCTCCTCCTCCGCCCCGCCGCAAGGGGCAAAAGAAACGCGAGAAGAAGCCCGTCAAGCACGACCGCGAAGAGATCTTCGAGGCCCTGGAAAAGCTCGGGCATGAGCCGTCGTATTACGTTCTCAACGGCCGCCAGCAATCGCTGCTCGGGCTCGCCCGATGCGGCGCCGACCTCATCTTCAACCTCACCGAAGCCTATGCCGGCGACGACACCCGCGAGATGCACGTCACGGCCTACCTCGATTTGCTCGATATCCCCTACACCGGCGCCGGGCCGCACGCGCACATTCTTGCCCAGGACAAATCCATCGCCAAAAAGATGTTCGCTTTTTACGGGATTCAGTCGCCGTACTTCGCCACCGCATGGCGCGGCACCATCGATCACGCTCACGACATCGCCTTTCCGCTCATCGTCAAACCCACTTCCGAAGATGGATCCATCGGCATCGATGCCACGGCGGTCGTCACCACCGTGAAGGATTTGATGGAGCGCATCGCCTATATCCAGACGGAATTCGATTCTCCCGCGCTGATCGAGGAGTACATCGAGGGACGCGAGATTTACGCCTCCATCCTCGGCAATTACGAAAACGCCCGCGCGCTACCCCTGGTGGAGCTCGACCTGTCGAAGCTTCCCAAGGGCGTTCCCAGGATCGCCAGCCAGGATGTGAAATTCGAGAAGGACACCGACGCCTACAGGCTCACGAAATCGGCGATCGCCGAAGACCTCGACGAAGAAACCGCCGCCAAACTGGCCGAGATCGCGATCAAGGCCTATCGCGCCGTCAAGCTTCGCGATTATGGCCGCATCGACATGCGCGTATCGCCCAAAGGCGAGATTTACGTCATCGAAGCGAATCCGAATCCGTGGCTCTCGAGCGGACAGGAGTTCGCCATAGCCGCCAGGAAATCCGGCCTCTCCTATAACCAGATGGTCGGGGAGATCGTAGACCTTGCGATGGCCCGGCACGCGTGAAATTTCGCCGGTTCAATCCGGTACGGGCAAGACCTAAAAAAGCTCCCCCTTTGCGCCATGGGCAGCAACGGGAGTCGCGTTGCGTTCCGTGACTCCAGAGGCTCGCTGGCGCCGTCGCCTTTCTTCGACATCACTGAGGTCACATCCGCCGAATTTGCATTGCAACTCGTCCGCCCCTTCTCGATAGAATAGATTCCCCCGTGAGCTCCGTATTCCTCGGCAGCGATTGTGTCGGACGCATCATCGACGGGAGATTCACTCTCCTCCGGTGGTTAGGCGGAACTGAGCAGAGCAGCGTCTTCTTCACCGAACTCGATGCGGATCCGGCGAAGCAAGCCGCCATCAAGCTGACTCCGGCGAATGCAGTGGATGCGGAAACCCGCATCGCTCAATGGACAGCGGCCACGACGCTGTTTCATCCCCACCTGATCCGTCCTTCTCATGCCGGGCGCTGTAACGTCGACGGCGTCGATCTGCTCTACGTCGTCACGGAATACGCCGAAGAGGTTCTCTCCGAGATTCTTCGCGAGCGTCCCCTCACCCCCGGCGAAACCAGGGATATGCTCGGCCCGGTTGTGGACGCGCTTTCCTGGCTCCACGCCCGCGACCTCCTGCATGGTCATCTCAAGCCCTCCAACATTATGGTTGCCGATGGGCAACTGAAACTTTCCACCGACACGCTTCACGCCGCCGGTGAACCCGGCACGGTCTCCCCATCGTCCGGCATCTACGATGCCCCGGAAGTCGCACTGGGGAAGATCTCCCCGGCGTCGGACGTGTGGTCGCTCGGCGTCGTGATGGTCGAAGCTCTCACCCGGCAGCCGCCGCTCTGGGACCGTTCCAGAGGCGCGGCGCCCGTCATCCCGGCATCCATCCCCCCGCCCTTCTTCGGCCTTGCGCGGGCATGTCTGCAGGTCGACCCGGCACGTCGCTGGACTCTGAGCGCCATCGGAAATTTTCTTCAGGCTCCGGCTCCGAAACCGGCCAACAAGATCGCCGCCGGCCAGCCTCCCGGAGCCCAGCCGTCCCGAGCCCGGCCTTTCAAAACTCGAGTCATGATCGCAGGCGCGGTACTGGTGGTGGCTGTGATCGTCGCAGTCCTGGTCATCGGTTCCCACCATCGGCCATCGCCCCCAGCCATACAGAGTTCCACACCGGCCACCCAGCCTGAGTCTCCAGGCCCGGCAGCCCAGCCTGGCAACGGTTCCATCGTGCAAGGCGCAGTCGCTTTCCGGGCAACCCCCGACGTGCCCCAAAGCATTCGCGACACTATTGAGGGGCACGTCAAAGTCCGTATCGCTCTCGAGGTCGATGCCAACGGCAGTGTTGCCGGCGCAACCATTGACTCGCCAGGACCCAGCCGGTATTTCACCAACCGGGCTCTCGAGGCAGCGCGGAACTGGAAGTTCAAGCCTGCCAGCATGGACGGCCACACAGTCGCCAGCAAGTGGATCCTGCAGTTTCACTTTGGCCAGGACGGAACCACCATCACACCCGCGGAAACTTCTCCCTAGCATCGCGACTCCCACGTGGCCGACCGTGCGGGCTGTGCGACGAATGCATCATTGGTGAGCATGGTTGATGCATTCTTTGCACCACGCAACCGACTTGTTTTCACGCGCTTGTGCTGGGATCGTCGCGACAACCGGCCTGTTTTCATACACATGTGAATTCAGAAGGGCTAGGGTGGGGTCAACGTTGGCACGCACCAGTCGAAGGACGAACGCAGCCTGCCAAACGCCGGCTAGTTCGGCTGCAGTTGGTGCCATCCTGCTGATGGCGCCGAATTCGAATTCACCACCTGACCCAGGCCGTTCACCCAGTAGTTGGCGTTGGGGCCGGTCCACACATCGCGCGTCTCGCCGGTCAACGGATCGGTCGTCGGCGCGATGCCGTTCAGCACGTTGGTGAAACTCTGCACCTGTACTGCCTGCGCTGCCTGATGCCGCTCGAACGCGGTCACCTGGTTTTGCATTGCCTGCACGCCTGGATCCCGATTTTGCCATCGCCTACGCGGCTCTCGGCAATGCCTATTCCAACCTTGGAGAAACCGGTCTGGCCGAAGCGAATATCCGTCGCGCCTATGAGCTTCGCCAGCGCGTCAGCGAGCACGAACGGCTCTACATCGAGGGCCATTACTACCAGTTCGCCACCGGCGATCTCACCAAGGCCACGGCGACCTATGAAACCCGGGCAGCCACCTATCCAACTGACGTCCCGCCGCGGGACCGACCTTGCCGTTATATGGAGCGATCTGGGCAGATTCGGGCCCAGCCTGGAGCAGGCAAAGGTCGCACTGCGGCAAGGCCGTCATGCGGACGCCAAAGCCGCTTACCAGGAATTCCTCTCCGGATGGAAGGACGCCGATCCTGGCATTCCCGTTCTCCAGTCCGCCAAAGCCGAAGCCGCAAAGCTCTAACCGCCTGCCATCACAGGGGTTAGGTTTCAGGCTCGACTCACTCTGAAGTAGCATTGTTGCCGCGCGACGCCGTGGTTACGCTTGCGCTATCACCCGTACCAGGCGGACGTTATGCGCGCGGTTAGAAATTTCCTGTGCTGGATGTTCGCTCTGGGAGCGATTGTCTTCCTGCGGTCCTCGCTCTTTTCATTCCTCGATATCGCTTCCTGGCCAGACGTCCATTTGCCGCCGACGATGCTGAGCGCCGGCATTCGTGCTGCGCTTCCGGTTCTTGGCGTGGTGTATGGGCTGGCCTGCTGGACATTCTGGACCGGAAAAGCCTCTGCGCGTGGATGGGGCCTTGCGGCCAGCGGAGTGAACGCCACCCTTGGCTGCTTGTTCCTTTACATGGATCGGCGCTTCCTCACCGCGCCTGCCACCGCGTTTCTGAATCCGGATGCGCTCCTGCTGGGCTTCGGCATTGCCGGCATCGTCGCCTTTCGCCGCCGCGATGTCGTTAAGGCGGAGCGATGGATGCAGCCGCTGCCAGGCGACGGAACCAACGCGATCGTCAACCAGGCAATCTGGATTGCCGGCACCGGCGCGTTTATTGCCGGAATGAACTGGTGGTGGCGCTGGGCCGAGACGAATAATCTCGTCTGGATCAGGCGATCGTTCCTCCACAATCTGGCGCTGCTGCTGGCCCTTGAGCTGCTGATGGTCGTGATCCACGAATTTGGCCATGCCGCTGCGGGTGCGGCGTTCGGCATGAAGCTGCGCGCATTCGTGGTCGGGCCATTTCAGTGGCGCGTGCGCGAAGGCAAATGGGAATTTCGCTTCATCCTGTCCGGCTTTCTCGCCATCGGAGGAGCTACCGCCGTTGCTCCTACCGATCCGAATCGGCCTCTTTGGCGGGACATCTGCATGGTGGCAGCCGGTCCGGCAATCAGTCTTGCGGCAGGCGGAGTGGCCCTGTGGGCTACTCTCACCGCGCCAGGACGTTCCTGGGAACAGGATTGGCTGCCGCTCGCCTTCTTCACCACGCTCTCTCTGCTGACCGCGGTCGTCAACCTGATCCCATTCCGGACGAAGGCCTTCTATTCCGATGGAGCAAGGATCTTCCAGCTTCTGTCGCACGGTCCGTGGGCCGATCTCCACAGGGCATTTTCCGCTGCCGCTGCCACCACCATCACACCGCTTCGTCCACGGGACTACGACATCGACGCGATTGAGCGTGCGGGCTCCTCTATTTCGGTGGGACAACCCGCGCTTCACCTGCGCCTTCTTGCAGCTTCGTATTATCTGGATCGCGGCAGCATCGCGGATGCGACTCAGGCTCTCGCCGATGCCGAGGCCGTTTACCTTGAGTCAGCCTCGGACATTTCCGCCGAGATGCACACGCCCTTTATCTTCGGCAAGGCGTATCTGCAGCACGACGCGGAAGGCGCCCGTCTGTGGTGGGAGCGCATGGAAACAAAGAAGCCGCTCCGCAACGCGGACTACTGGATCGCCACAAGCGCCTTCCTGTGGAGTCAGCACCGGCTGAATGAGGCGCGCGAGGCCTGGGAGAAGGGCAACGCGCTCGCGCAGCAGCTTCCCAAGGCCGGTGCCTATGAAACGGACCGTGATTACTTCGCGCTCCTGCACAAGGAGCTCGAAGTATCCGGCTTGGCGGGCTAAACGCGATCTGTGTCCAGTGCTGGGCTGGCTCCCACTCTTCACCGGCACTCGTTTGCTGCCGGCCGCCAGCTGCCTGCTCGGTTCTCGCTCGCCTTTATCTCGCTTTTCGCTCGCTCTTAGTTGTCATGGCGCCCTCAGCGCTGTCAGCGCAGGCTAGTCAGACGCGGGTTCACCGCGCACATAAAGACACTCGTTGAGTGAAGCTTCAGGCGCGCGTTCGCCGAATGCTGCGGCAGCGCCCATGTTCAAACTGGGAGCCGTACCTGCCTGCGCGCTGGTTCGTGGCGCCGACAGAGATTCGTTCTCCCTGTTCCTCCATCCGCCGAGGAACCGTTGCAGCGGCACATGCGCCGCCATCACCGCCGCAGCGAAGATCGTCTGCAGAAACTCCGGGGTCGTCCCATTCTTCCAGAGCCGGGCCATCGGCACGATCCTCCCGCTGTCATCGGGATGAAACGTGCGTTCGTCCCAGCGCCGCCGCCCTTCCGGATGCCCCCGATATTCGGCGACCACATGCGTGAAGTTCTGGTAGAAACGCCAGCCCAGAGGCTGGGCATATTGCGGCATGATGAGCACCGTGCTTCGCCGCCCTTCGCGAATCTCCTCGACAAACTCGGCGAAATCCCCGGCGTTCGTCAGATTGAGCGATGCATTAGGTTCGCGGCCATGGCGATCGCCGCCCGAGATCAGGACCTGATCCCAATCCGCCGCCAGCCTGATGACCTCGCGGTTTTCCGCGTGACCGCGCATGCCGTTGATCTCGAATGCATGCATATATTGATTTGCGGACGCGAGAAATCGGCTCAGGTCGAAGTTGAAGCGCTCGTTGGGGATGTCGTAGAAGTTCCACAGCGGATGATTGAAGACGACCAGGACGTCGGGAATGCTGCATACCTCGGCGAACAACGCGAAGATCCGCTCTTCGTCCGCCATCGCAGTGGTTTCGCGCATGGCTGCCATCCATGACTGCGCCGAGTCATGCGGCAAGTTGTGCACGCCGAAGTGGAACACCGCTTTGCCGAACGGGACGGTCCATTCAGTCGAGATCGGCGTATTCTGGAAAGCCGCATCGGCGCACAGTAAAGTACACGCTTCGATGGTGTCGTGGTCGGTGAGGGAAACCATCGGCCGCAGGCCCAACGCCTCAATCTGTCGCGTCTCCACATCGTGGGCCAGCCGTTCGCACAGCGGCGTCGTCCAGTAGGCGCGCTCGAAAGTGAGCGTGACTCCGGTAATGCGCCGACAGTCTTCTTTCTTGCCCTCGATCCACTGCCGCGTAAGACGATGCCGCTCCAGAAATTTCCCGATGAACCCCAGGCTTTCCTGAGAGTGCCGCGTGTGACTGTGAAGGGAGACACCGCTTCGATACGGAACTACCGTATCCCTGTCCCTGGATAGCAGCAACACCTGGTTGTACACTTGGCCTCCGCTGTCACACTACAAACTGAGGTTCATGGAATGCAGATTCATTTCTGCCCGGCCTCAGCAGGATTCGCCAGCACTCCCGTCAAGGATATTTCGTGAGGGCAATCGTCATCGCGCAGGGCAAAGACAGGGTCGGACAATTATAGGGCGTGCTGATACCTGCAGTACCGCAGTGCACCCGGGAATCAACATTTTCGGAACTATTCGATTGACGGGTAGCAAGGCCTGAATGCATCATAGATCATCTTGTTCCCTGAATCCCGCCCGTCTCTAATGGCCCGGAGCCTGCTTTGGGCCGCTGTCCTTGCATTGTCCTGCTCTTCCGCCGTCGCACAAAAAGTTAACGCTGCGATTACTAATTTGTCAGATGCCAGCACGGCTGGCGCAACGGATGGAACCAGCCGCCTCGGCGTCGACGAGATCGTGCAGAGGCTGGCCGACGGCGAGAAGAAACGGGCCGGGGATTTGAAGGGGTACACCGAGCAACGCAGCTACTCCGTCAGCTACCGCGGATTTCCTGCCTCCCTGAGCGCGACGATCATCGTGGAAGCCACTTACGATGCCCCAGCCAACAAGCAGTTTCGCATTCTTTCCCAGACGGGATCGAAGATGCTGGCAGACCACGTCCTGAAGAAACTGCTGCAGGCGGAAGAAGAGGCGGCGCAGGAACCCGGCAAGACCGCGCCCACCACAGCCAACTACAGCTTCACCCTCGTGAATCAGCAGATGGTCGATGGCAGGCCATGCTACGTGCTGCAGGTTGAACCCAAAACCCAGTCGCGGCTGCTCTATCGTGGCACCATCTGGGTCGACGAGGACGACTTCGCCGTCGTGAAAATCGAAGCTGAGCCCGCCCGCAACCCATCCTTCTGGATTCGCGCGACAAAGATTCATCACGTGAACGCCAAGAACGGCGAATTCTGGCTGCCGGAACACAACCAGAGCGAGACGGACGTTCGGATGGGCGGACGAGCCACTCTTACCATCGATTACGGCGCTTACAAGATGGAATCCGCCGACGCTCACCAGCAGAGGAGCAGTCTGCAGATTCAGGATCCGGCGCCATCACGGAAGTAGCTTCCGCAGCGAAGCAAGAACCATCCTCTTTGACAGCCCAGCCGGCTTTTTCACTCCATCCGTTGTCGCTTTCGGACGCGGGTGCTCCATGGCCTGCGTGTAGTATCGCCTGAGTTGCTCGGTCGACCCTTCCCAGCTGTGCCGCTCCACATCTGCCCGTGCGCGCGCACGTACCGCGGCGCATTCAGCCGGGTTCGCGAGCGCGCGCCGCACCGTCTCCACCAGCGCGTTCCTGTCGGAAGGGTCAAACAGGAAGCCGGTCACGCCATCTTCGACCGCGTCGGGAATCCCACCGGCGCGGCAAGCGACAACAGGGCAGCCGCTGGCCATGGCTTCCATCAGAACCAGTCCCAGCGTTTCCGTCCTCGACGGCATCACGAACAAGTCGGCTGAAGCGTAGGCAGCAGCCAGTGCCTCGCCGCTCATGTAGCCGGCAAAATGAACCGCCGTCCCACGGAAGTGCCGTTCGAGCTCGTGCCGCGTCGGACCATCGCCGACAATCGCCAGCCTCGTTTCGGGCATGGCTCGCAGCACTTCACGGAGCGTGGCGATATCCTTTTCCGCCGACAGCCGGCCCACGTAGAGCAGCAGCGGTTTTTGCGGCTCGCCTGCGCTCAGAGTATTGCGCATCGCAGCGGAGCACTTCGACGGGTGGAATCGCTGCGCGTCGACGGCGCGTTCCCACAGCGCCAGCCTGTCGATGCCATGGCTATGCAGCTCTTCCATCATCGGCGTCGACGTGCAGAGATTCAGGTCCGCGCGCAGGTGCCGCGCTCGCATCAGCTTCCACGTGGGACCCGCAAAAAAGCCCAGCTTGTAGTAGTGCAGGTAGGCGGGAAGATTCGTGTGGTAAGAGATCACGATCGGGACGTGAAGGACCTTCCCGTAGTAAATCCCGCCAACCCCGAGCAGCGACGGCTCGAATAAGTGAAAGACATCCGGACGAAACGCCTCCAGGTGCTTCCGCATGGAAGCCCGCGGCGCTGCAATGCGCAGCTCCGGATAAAAGGGGAACGGAATCGACGGCAGGCTGACGACTTGCGCCCCAAACAACTCTTCCGGACCGCCGCTCGGCGCAAAGATCAGCACTTCGTCGCCGAGCGCTTTTAGCGTCTCCACCGTTTTGGTCACCATGGTGACGATCCCGTCGATCTTGGGGAGAAACGTCTCCGTCACAATGGCAATTTTCATCCGCAGCGGTTCCTTATCCGAACGCTTAGGATATCCCGCTGTTGACCGTTCTTTAACACCGAATTTTTCGCTGGCCCGCCAGCCGGCGGTCATTTGAGTTTCAGGCGGGAATGTGAATACTTGGACCTGCCAGGTTCCGGGCCTTCCGGTTGGCTCTAAGAAAGAGGCAGACAGTGCTCATGAGCAAGAGAGTTTTCGTTCAGCTGACAACGTCGATCCTTTCGATAGGCTGCGTGACAGCGGGTGCGCAATCCGGGCCCTCGCCTGCGACGGTAGAGATCTCGACCGGTTGGCAGTTGCAGGACGCGGCAAAAGTCCCCGAAGCTGGGGCGACCGTCTCCACGAGCACCTATCAACCCAATGGCTGGATGGCTGCCACCGTGCCTGGAACCGTGCTGACCAGCATGGTCAACGACGGGGTGTACCCTGAGCCGTTCTACGGCGAGAACAACCGCGAAACCATCATTCCTGAGAGCCTGAACAAGACCTCGTACTGGTACCGCGCTGTGATCAGCGTTCCGAAGGAGTACGCTCACCGCCAGACTTGGATCCATTTCGACGGCGCGAATTTCTCGTCGGAAGTCTGGGTGAACGGCAGGCAGGTTGGAACGATTCAGGGCGCGTTTATTCGCGGCCGCTTCGACATCACCAAGCTGGTCAAGCCGGGTGAAAGCGCCGTGCTGGCGGTGAAAGTATCGCCGCAGCCGCATCCTGGTGTTCCTCATGAGCACACCATCGCCAACGGAGTCGGCAAAAACGGCGGCATCACCGCCCTCGATGGCGCAACCTTCCTCTGCACCATTGGTTGGGATTGGCTCAATGCTGTGCGCGATCGCGACACCGGCCTTTGGCAAAAAGTGTGGCTCTCTGCGTCTGGACCCGTCCTCGTTGGAGATCCCCTCATCATCACCGACCTGCCTTTGCCCAAAACCGATACCGCCGACATCACGGTCAAGTCCACGCTCGAGAACACATCCGATAAGCCGCAGACCGGCACGCTTGAAGGCAGCTTCGGTGACGTGAACTTCTCGCAGAAAGTCACCCTGAAGCCCAACGAAACACAGACCGTGACCCTCGACCCCAAATCCACACCCGCGCTCCACGTCTCGAATCCAAAGCTCTGGTGGCCGAACAACTACGGTCCGCAAAACCTCTACACGCTGCACTTACATTTTGTGCAGCACGGCGCCGACTCGGACACCCACGACACCATCTTCGGCATTCGCAAAATCACCTACGGCGGCATGGACGCCCTGACCATTTCCGTCAACGGCGTCAAAGTTTTCATTCGCGGCGGCGATTGGGGCCTCGATGAAGGCATGAAGCGCATTCCGCGCGCGCGGCTCGACGCGGAAATCCATATGCACGCGCTCGCCAACATGAACATGATCCGCAACTGGGTCGGCCAAAGCACCGACGAGGACTTCTACGAGCTGTGCGACAAGTACGGCATTCTGATCTGGGACGAGTTTTTCCAGCCCAACCCCAGCGACGGCCCCAACCCCGACAATCTGCCCGTCTATCTGGCGAATGTGGAGGACAAAATCCTGCGCTTCCGCAATCATCCCTCGATTGCGCTGTGGTGCGCGCGCAACGAAGGCTATCCACCGGCCGAAATTCACAACGCGCTCGAGAAGATGATTCCCGACCTCGATCCTGCCCGTCTCTACCAGCCCAGCTCAACCGCTGGTCGCGGCGTGATGTCTGCCGGACCCTATTACTGGCGCGAGCCGGAAAACTTCTACGTTCCCGATGCGCCCTTCAAGACGGAAACCGGCAGCATGTCTGTTCCTACGCTTGAGTCGATTCACGGCATGATGCCGCAGAAAGACTGGGAAACGATCAACGACGACTGGGCCGAGCACGACTTCGCCAAAGGCGCCCAGCACGGCGACACGTACCCCTACGTGCTCGCCGGACGCTACGGCCGCATCGCCAACCTCGCCGACTTCGTCCGCAAGGCGCAGATGTTGAATTACGAGGCCTATCGCGCGATGTACGAAGGCCGCAACGCGCAGCTCTTCGCGCCTGACACCGGCGTCATCACCTGGATGAGCAATCCCGCGCAGCCCAGTTTTGTCTGGCAGCTCTACCACTATGACCTCGAGCCCAACGCCTCGCTCTTCGCCGTCAAGTCCGCGTCGGAACTGGTTCACATCCAGATGAACGAAGTCACCGGCCATCTCCAGGTCATCAACAATCTGCAGCAAGCCATCGCAGGTGACATTGCCCACGTCGCCATCTACAGCATTTGGGGTGGCTCGCACCCCGCACTCGAAACGGACATTCCCGTCAGCGGACCCGCTGATACCGCGATCGACCTCGGTCCCATGCCTCTGCCGAACGGGTCAAAACTGTATCCGCTCTACCTCATCCAACTCGATCTCCGCGACGCGCAGGGTCAAATCGTTTCGCGCAATTTGTACTGGAAACCACTACCGGCGATGCGCAACGACCTGACCGCGCTGGACTCCCTGCCGACCATCAAACTGGATGGAACCATCGCGCGGCACGATTCCGGCGATCATCTGGGTCTCGAAGTCACGTTGAAGAACTCCGGCTTCGCCTTTGCGCTGATGGCGCACCTCCAGTTGCGGCGCAAGAGCAGCGGCGATCGCGTGCTGCCCGTCTTCTACTCCGATAACTACATCTGGCTCGCTCCCGGCGAAAGCCGCACCATCACCATCGACGCCGCCTCAGCCGACCTGAAAGGCGATCTGCCGCTGGTGGTGGTCGACGGCTGGAATGTCGATGTCACGCCGGTGACGAATGCCGACTGCGCGCTCGCTCCCAATGTCGATGCGCAGGTGACCCACTGGCCCGCAACCGGACTGCCGATGATTACGGCCGGTTTGGACAGTGTGCGACGAGCGCAGCCACAGCAGTGAGACTCGAAGCCAGAGCTCACGACGAAATTCAAAACAGCGTTTGCGACGGCACTGGCTCCAGCAGTTCCGGCGAGTTGTTGCGAACATTGCCCACGGCTGCGTCTACCCTCCATGCCTGCATGAGCGCGGCGTCGAACGGCCGCAGTAGGTCGATGGGCGGCTGTCCCTGATCGTCGCGGCGCAGCCAGCGCTCGTAATCGCGCGGCATCAGGATCACCGGCATCCGGTCGTGCATGGGAGCGGTCAGCTCGTTCGCCTCCGTCGTGATGATGGAAAAAGTGTCCAATTCCGTCTTCCGATCAGGCGATTTCCAGCGCTCCCACAATCCGGCGAATGCCAGCGGCTCGCCGCTTTCGAGCGCGAACGCCCACGGCTGCTTGCTCTTCGCGCCGGTCTTTTCCCACTCGTAAAAGCCGTCTGCCGGCACAAGACAGCGCCGCTTGCTGAACGGCACGCGCCAGATCGGCTTGCTCGTCAGGCTCTCCGCCTTGGCGTTGATGGTGCTCACGCCGAGCTTTTTCGGGTCGTCGCACCAGGTTGGGATCAATCCCCACTGCATCGCTCGCAGCGTGCGCTCGCCGCTGTCGCGATCCTCGACGATGACGGGCTGCATGGTCGCTGGAGCCACGTTGTAGTCAGGCAGAATCTCAAACGACGGCGGCACACCGATGCGGAACGCTTCGCTGATGCGCTGCTTGTCCGATCGACGATAGTAGCGGCCACACATGGGGACAATATAGCCGGTAGCCGGTAGCTGGTAGCCGGGAGCCTGGAGCTGGGAGCCCCCCTCCCCCCCCTCCCCGGGGTACCGGCAGGGTGTTGATTCCGTTGTGGTGATTCGGTACCGTGAATCAGGTATTACCCTCCGGGGAGCAGGTTGCAGGTTGCAGGTTGCAGGTTGCGGTAAGTCCGCCACCGACTGCGGCTCTTCGGACGGCGCGCTTTCGCTCGAAGCCTCCTGCTCCTCACATTCCTAAGCGTTCAAGAACCGGCGTTCGGCGCTCGGACACCAATTGAAGAAGCCTCGCATGATGAGCGAGGCTTGTGCGGGTTCCGATTTGGGACAACCGGAGGAAAATTCCTTTTTGCCCCCTATTATCAGAATACCAAGTCCAGCCTAAAAACCGGCCAAATATCTTTGAGGGTATAAGGGCGGAAGTCGTGTGGAATGAGGGCTCGTTACTTTGGATTTTGGGGCCCCCTCTTGACAAATTTTCTGGATTAGCCCGGAAGCGAGAGATTGTGGCCCGTTTGCGTCGAAGAAGAATCTGCTCGGGGGAAAAGTGACTGCCGCCGCCCGGCGGTAGCGACAGATTGCGTCATTCCAGGAAGGGGTCGGACGCGGCGTCAAGAAACAATCCGTGACGGTTACGAATGAGTCGCAATGCCTGCGGCGTCGTAGTATGAGTAACAGGCTCGCCGGCGCGGAGGGATGTGTGAGCGGTTGAAACAGGCGGTCTTGAAAACCGCTGTACCCGCAAGGGTACCGGGGGTTCGAATCCCTCTCCCTCCGCCAGTCCTCCCCGAGAGCAGTGCAACCTGAGGTCCTTCGACTTCGCTCAGGATTTCGCCTGCGGGCTCGGACGCCCGCAAAGCGGCTCAAGTTCGAATCCCTCTCCCTCCGCGTGTTCAGGCCTGCATGGTGGCCGGATACCACCCCGGACCAAGTTGCGGGTGCCCCAGGAGTGGGGCAGGTGATAGCACAAAAGGGTTACTGAAAGTGCATCCTGGTTTCCCAAAATGGCATCCTAATTGCGCATAAAAGGGTGACCAGACGGTAAAAATTTCCCGTGTTTCCAGCTGGGGTCTTACAATAAGTGTTTCTTAACAAATGGTTTACTGGTTGGCCCTCCGATTGCCCTCCCATCGGCAGGTCTATTAGTCCGCGGACGCCACAGTCAATGCGGCCGCCGACAGAAAGCTCAGGCCACCTAGTATGGAAAAGCTTTCGGCGAAAATCGAGAATTGGTCCATCGTGGATAACCTCATCTTCCATGGTTTCCGCGAACTGGAGCCGGGTCAGCGTCTGACTGGCTACCTGATGGGGCACACGGACCTGCCGAACGGCGTCATCTATACCTCGGTCATTCAGAGCGTCGACCACGCCAGAGGGTTGGTGGAGACCGGGAATAGCGTGTACCAGCTCGGCCAGGTCAACGAAGAGTATGAGCAATGGGCATCGTACCAGCGGGGCGAGCGCGCTGTGCGGGAATTTCCGGCGTTCGTGGGCGATCCTCGCAAGTCAGTAACCGCTTATCCCCCGGCCCAGCCTGCGCACGCGTTCCGGCACGGCTGAAGCAGTACCAAAATATTTCCTCCCCCTGACATTCGGTGGATCGCAAGTGATTGCTGTGTCTTCGCAATCCTGAGCGATCCCTTCCGCGCAGCCCTCCCCCCTCCCCCGCTCTAACTCTGTGAGGCACGGAAGGACTTCCTTGCGCGACGTGGAGCGCAGCTACTTTTTCGCTGGCGCAGCAGGAGCCGGCGTCGCCGGGGCCGGCGTTTTTCCCAGTACCCATTTGTCGTACCAGTCGAACCAGCGCTGATAGCGGTCGCGGATGAAGCTGGGCCGCGTGAACCCGTGGAATTGCCCCGGGTAGACGATGAGCTCCGCGGGCACATTGAGGCTCTTCAGCGCCTGATACATCTGCTCCCCGCCGTTCAGCGGCACATTGAAGTCTTTGTCGCCGCCCATGAAGAGCGTGGGGGTGCGAATGCGGTCGGCATGGAAGAACGGATAGCCGAGCTGAATGTACTTCTGGGGATCCTTCCAGGGCGAGCCGAGCTCGTTGTCGTACTGCAGGATGTACTCATCGATGCCGTAGAGCGCAACCGGATTCCCCATGCCCGCTCCGCTGCTCGCCGCCTTGAACCGGGTCGTGCTGGCGATGGTGTAGTCGGTGAGAATGCCGCCGTAACTCCACCCGCCGACGCCAAGACGGTCAGGATCGACCAGGCCCTCCTTCACCACCTCGTCCACCGTCGCCAGCAGATCATCCACCTCGTGATGGCCCCAGTCTGCGGCGATCACCTTCTGATACGCATTTCCGCGCCCTGAGCCGCCGCGGTAATTCACGTTGAGCTCCGCGTAACCGTGCGCGGCAAAGAGCTGCCGGTGCAGATTGAATCCGTGGTCGTCCTGCCCGTTCGGTCCGCCGTGGATGAACAGGAGCATCGGGTACTTCGTGCCGGCTTGCGCGCCCGGAGGCAGGGTGATCAGGCCGTGCACTTCGGTGCCGTCTTTCGATTTCGCGGTTACTTCCCGCGTATCTGCGAGCTTGAGGCTGGCGACGACTTCGTCGTTGTGGTGGGTGAGCCGGCGCAGGCTGCCGTTCTCGAGCGCGTAGACTTCCCCGGGCTGCGAGTCCGTGGTCCAGACCAGCGCAGTGTGCCCGACATAGGCGTTGATGCCCGTCGCGGTGCCGGCATCGCCGATGATCCGATGTACCTGTCCGGCGGCCACATCGACCGACGCTGGATATTCGTTGCGGTCGTCCTCCACCAGTACTTCAACGGATTGGCCATCCGGCGAAAACAGAGGCGAGGAGACGGAGCGGTCAAGGGCCGTGGTGAGAATGCGCGGAGCCGAGCTCCCGTCTGCGGCGACGACTCCAAGCTTCTCCTGGCTGTACTGCCATAGCTTCAGCTCGTCGCCCTCGGTGAAGGCGATCCACTTGCTGTCAGGACTCCACGCAATGCGGCCGCCGTCTGGCCCGGTGAAGGTCGTCAACTGCTTCGGCGTCGCGTTCGGCTTTGCTTCCACGACAAAGACATCGGTGTTGATGGAGCGATCCGGATCGGGATCGTGATTGCTGACGTAGGCGATGTGCGTGCCATCCGGCGACCACACCGCGTTGCTCTCGTCGAACTTCGTGTCGGTGGTCAGCTTGTCGAGCTTGTGCGTCGCAACGTCCCACAGCCAGAGCTGCGTGTGCTCATTGCTCTTGAGGTAGCCTTCCACGTCTTCCTTGAAGTGGTAGCGGTCCAGAACGATGGGCTTGGGCTTCTCCTTTTCCTTGTCTGCCCCCTTCGCCTTGTCGACCGCGGCCTCCGCTTCGTCTTCCGGCGTGATGGAGAGCAGCAGCTTCTTCGCGTCCGGCGCCCATGCATAGGCGGAGAGGTGGCCTTTCACATCGGTGAGCTGGTGGGCCTCACCGCCGCGCCGATCGAGCACCCACACCTGCGTGCCCTTTGCTTTGCCCGGCCGACCGGCCGTGAAGGACAGATATCTGCCGTCGGGGCTCCAGCGCGGCGCGCCCGAGGATCCCAGATCGTCGGAATCCTCATCCACGTCGCCGGCCCACGTCAGGCGGAGGTCTTCCTTGCCGTCCCAGGACACCATCCAGAGATCGGTGATCCTCTTGTCGGCCGTGGTTTCGACGGTGGAGACGGTGTAGGCGACCCACTGACCATCGGGCGAGACGACGGGACCGCCTACGTCATGAAAGCGGAACAGGTCATCGAGCGTGATGGTGTGCGGTCCGGACGGGGTTGCCGGAGCCGGAGAGGCGGCTGGCGTCGTGGCCGGCGCGGGCGCCTGAGCAGGCGCGGCAGGGCAAAGGAGCACCACGGCGAGCAGACCAGAGGCGGAGAGTGCGAGTGGAACGCGCAGGGAAAGCATTGTGGCAGTATATAGAACTGCGCCGCAGCCGTTGGGAGTTGATTTACCGCTGCCTGCGCGCCACTCGCACCAGTCCGCCTGGTGCTATGCCGTTTTCGCGTGCTGCTCCTTCAGGTTCTGCAGCAGCGCGTCGATCTGCTCGTCGCGCTCGAGTTTGGCGAAGCGGTCATCGATGGAGTCGCCATCCATCAGCTCGCGCGAGGCGGCGTTGTGAGCTTCGGCGCCGGCGATCTTCGACTTCATCCGTGCGATGCTGGAGTCTCCTTCCTTCTTCGCGATGACTTCGCGCGCGTGCTGAGCGCGGCCGACGACGCGGGCGCGGCGATGCTCGGCGATCATCAGCTCGCAGCGGCTGCGCGTTTCCGCGAGCTTCTGATCCAGACTGCGCAGCGCGTTTTTCAGCGTCTCCACCTCGGTCTTCTGGTCTTCGAGCTGCTGCGCGAATCCTGCGGACATGGTTTTGGCGCTCAGGGAGCGCTCCAGCGCGGCCCGCGCCAGTCCATCGTCGGACTTGCGTACCGCCAGCTCCGCCTTGCGCTTCCATTCCGCCTCGGCGTCTTCGTGCTCCCTGCGCTTTTTCTCGAGCAGATGCTCGTCGGCCAGGGCAATGGCGACCTGCGTTTTGACCTGCATCAGCTGGTTCTCCATATCAAGAACGAGCTGCTTGAGAAGTTTCTCGGGGTCTTCGGCCTTGTCGATCAGATCGTTCAGATTGGCTCGAAGCAATGTGCCTACACGTTCGAGGAGTGCCATGATATTTTCCTCCGTCTGGAAATCCGGGGCGGAACGTTCGAACGCTCCGCCCGATTGAATTACTTGCCGTCGACCACAGGGCCGGCCGCCCCAGCCCCGTTGCCGTTACCATCGCCGCGAGGGCGAATGCCCTTGATGTTCGACATCAGCTCGCGAATATCCATGCCGGAAAGCGCTTCAAAAAGAGCCGGGATCTGCGCGGCCATTTTGGCCATGTCCCCGGTGATCTTGTTCGCGCCGGCCGCATCGCCGCCGGTCGAGACAATCGTGATCCGGTCCACTTTCGACAGCGGCTCCGACATCGCGCGCACCACCTCCGGCATGTTCGAGATGAGGCGATCGACCACCGCGGCCTGGTTCCAGTCCTGATAGGCCTCGGCTTTCACGTTCATCGCTTTGGCTTCCGCCTCGCCCTTCTGAAAGATGATCGAGGCTTCGGCTTCGCCCTGCGTCCTGATGGCCGACGCACGGCCTTCGGCTTCCATCGTGAGGCGCGTCTTTTCCGCGGCGGCCAGAACTTCGACCCGCTGCCGATTGACTTCGGCTTCTTTCAGGACGGTCGCGATCAGTTCCTTCTCGTGGCGAACAATCTCGGCCTCCTGCACCTTG